>NPIE01002082.1_pt1 | contig 51442 bp, 43 predicted proteins | sample 8637661 | NCBI WGS metagenome assembly NPIE01 (sample SAMN07420842, study PRJNA396082) | bioreactor metagenome | isolation source: sample BA12 brine-fed electro-methanogenic bioreactor BA | place: Japan: Kochi | collected 2016-12-09 | reverse complement strand
TCGATTTCTTTTGGACAGCTGTGCGCGACGCGTTAAAAATCCCGCTTATCTGGCGGGATTTTTATTTTAAATGACTTTTTTTGTTATACTTACTTGCAAAATTTGGAAAGCTGTATCAATATGACGAAACTAAACAAATTATTAATTCTTCTTTTAATGCTATTCTTCTACTCCTGTGGCGAGAATCCTCTTGAAAATGATCCAATAGAAACAATAGAAAGAGGAGAAATAGTTGAAATCATTTCCGAAAATGAGTTATCGCTTGAAGAACTGCAGACAATATTTGAGGGTTTAGCCGGTTCCGGCGGTGTTGAAATAAATTTGCGGAATGGTGTTAAAATTTATTCTGTCATTTATAGAACTATTGATTACAAAGGTTATTCTACTGATGCATCGGGAGTGTTTGTTGTTCCTCAAGCTTCCGGTTCCTACCCTTTAATGAGTCTACATCACGGTACACAATCAAAACGAGATAATGTAGGTTCACAAAATATATTATCAAGTGCCGATGCATTATTAGCCGGTGCTCTCGGCTATGTGGCTATATCGGCTGATATGCTTGGACTCGGTATTTCTGAAATTGTTCATCCCTACCATGTTGCTGACGTTAATGCTACTACGGTTATTGATTTTATTCGTGCCGTAAAAAAATATTCTTCGGAAAATAACATCGATTTAAATGGACAACTATTTTTAGCCGGCTATTCACAAGGCGGATACACAACAATGGCGGTTCACAAAAAGATGCAGGAAGAATTATTTGATGAATTTTCCGTTACCGCTTCTGTACCAATGGCAGGTGCACACGATTTAATAGGAACGGCAAGACATGTTGTTGAAAATGATAACTACGATAAACCCTCATTCTTGGCATTTATTACTTATGCTTATTCTGAAGTTTACGGATGGAATGATTTATCCTTGTTTTTCCGGGAACCGTATAACAATCTTATCCCCACATTATTTAACGGAACATTAACTACAGACGATATCGATGAAACTCTTCCGAATAAATTATCAGAGTTGTTTACTTCGTCATTAATTGATAGTATAAAAAACGGTGATGGCGGGGTAGTGGTGGAAAAATTAAAAGAAAATTCATTACTCGATTGGGCTCCGCAAGCTCCGGTTCTAATCATTCATGGAAATGCAGATACATTCGTGCCTTATCAAAATGCACTATCAGCAAAAGAAAATTGGGAAGCTAATGGTGCATTGAGTGTCGAGTTAATTACTATTGAAGGCGGAACTCATTACACATCAATTTTGCCGGCTGTATTTTATGCGATGAGTTGGTTTGAAAATTTTAGAACAGATGTTCGGCTTGCATCAAACTTTTAGAATTTTTTCAGAAGCCAAATAATTACTGAAACAACAGCGCTTAATAAAATCATGGTTACGATTGGGAAGTAGAACTTAAAATTCTCTTTCTCAATTACAATATCACCGGGCAGTCTACCGAGCGGCAGTTTGGAAATGTAAGGCCACAAAATTCCACCAAGCAAAATTATTATCCCTATTGCAATTAAAAGTTTCTGCATTGTACTTTAATTAACCGGTACGATCATCACCGGAACATTACTTTCTCTTATTACGCCTTCTATTACACTCCCCATAAGTAAGTTGTACATTGCACCGTGCCCATGACTTCCCATAATAATAATATTTGCTTTGAATTTCTTACTTTCCTTTATAATTTCATCGACGGTTACACCTTGTATAAGGAGGGGAGTAACTTTTATTTTTTCTTTCGAGATTTGATCCGCAAGTTCTTGAATTTGTTTATGGTATTTACGAATTCTCTGTGCTTTTTGATCACGCAATACTTTCGGCCCAACATCGTCACCGATAAAATCCGGTTCGGGTGCAACAACGTGGATTAATCTTATTTCACCGGTAAGTGATTTTGCTAATTTGACTGCCTGTTTAATTATCAGAGGAGTGGCATCGGAAAAATCGATTGGTACTAACAGTTTTTTCATTACATCCTCCAATTTTTAATTCAATCTAATTAGATATTTTAGATGAAGCAAGGGAAGAAAATGTTCTGTTAAGCAACTCTTTGTAAAGCGACGATCCCTCGTCGCTTACTGGCTTATAGTCTAAATTTGCAAAGTAGCACAGATTTTCTAATCTGTGCAGCCGTAAGACATACAATTTATTTTAGTGCACAGACAAGAATGTCTGTGCTACAGTGAACTATTTTGATATTAAAACAAGCGACGAGGGATCGTCGCTTTACAACGATATGGAAAAAGAAAATAATGGAGTAGGTGCAACAAATTCTTGAAATTCTTTTTCATCATGTTTATTTGCAAAAAACTTAGCAGTTGTAAATCCGATAATCCCGCCCAACACGACATCTGAAAACCAATGTTGATTTTCATAAATCCTTGAATAAGCTGAGATAAATGCAGGAAGATAGGCAACTATTTTAAGCACATCAGATTTGCTATTTTCTGAGAGAACCGTTGAAAGTGCAAAAGCAATTGTTGTATGACCAGATGGAAGTGAGAAGAAATCGTTATTATATAATATCGGTCCGGTAAAATTATAATTATCATCTGTTGTTCTAGGGCGTTCCCTGCCTAACAATGACTTGAATATTTGAGTTGTCGCCGACGCGTACAGAGTAGCTTGCAATATTTCAAAACCAAGTTTTTTTTGATAACGATTACCGGTAGAATTACCATTAATAATAAAAAATGAACTTAAAATCAGCGGTGTAACAGGCTCACCATAAAATCTACCAATTAAAATATGCGGCGGAGAAATCCGTGATCTACCCGTTTGAGTAAAATTTTTAAGAGCTTCATCAAACTGCATAGCTCCAAAAGTTGCTCCAACTGTTAATCCCAGTAACAGAAAATCTTTAGACTGCCAGTTGAACGGTGCGGTAAAATAATCTTTGCCTTCATTAACAAATTGATCAAGATCATACTTGTTTTGAGCAAAGGAAAAATTTATAAAAATTAATACGGCAAAAAAGAGTCTGTTTTTCATTAGGAAAATTAATTTGTAGAAGAGTATTTAATTATTTCCGCAGCTTCAATTGTTATTAATCCGCCGGCGTTCGATTCTTCAAAAATTTCTTCAACAACCGGGATGAATAAATTAATTTTTTCTTCTGTATCTACAATTTCAATTACGAGTGGCATATCTTCCGATAAACGGAGAACTTTAGCGGTATGAATTCTACTGTTGCTGCCGTAGCCCATTATCCCACGGTAAACCGTAGCGCCTGCAAGTCCATTTTTGCGGGCTTCTGTAACTATTTTTTCGTAAACACTTATATGTCCGTGTTTATCTGTTTCACCGACAAATATTCTTAACAGTTTTGCTTTCGAATTTGTTTTCATTTTTATCTCACAATTAAATATGAAATATAAATTCCGAGAAGAGTTGTAAATACATTTAAAAATATATTTACGGTAGCAAGAAGAAATTGAGTTTCTTTAAGTAGATAAAAAGTTTCGTATGAAAATGTAGAAAAAGTAGTAAGTCCTCCGCAGAACCCAATACCTAAAAATAATTTCAATTTATGATTGAGAAGTTCTTTCTCATCCAAACCGAAAATCATAAATCCAAGCAGAACGCTGCCTATTAGATTCACAATCAATGTACCAAACGGGAAATATACAGGTAAGTTTCTGGAGGCATAATCCGAGATAAAATATCTTAGACTACCACCCAGCCCCGCACCGATAAAAACAATGATAAAATTCATTTTTCGTAAAATTATTTTTTATACAACTTTTTTTTCAAAAATAAGTCTAAATCTATAACAAATGTAACCAATAATACAATTCGATGGTCAAAAAGTTATAAACAACAAAGAGGGAAAAATGAAGCGGCTAATTAGGATAATATTTTCAAGTTTACTTTTTCTTTTCATTTTTGCGGTTAGCGCAAATGCACAAAGCCTTAATCTTTTGCACGAAAAAACATTTGATGTTGAACCGGGACAACTTTTGGAAGTTGAAACCGATGCCGGAGATATCAAACTGAGAACTTGGGATCAAAATCAAGTTCACATTAAAGTTTATGGTGATAAAGATGCTGAAGAGAAAATGGCTTTCTATTTTGAAAAAACATCGAACGGTGTATTGATTGATGCTGAAAAGGAAAGTGGTTTTAGCGGATGGTTCGGCGGTATTCGTGTAAAATATGAAATTGATGTTCCTAAGAATTTTAATCTCGATATGAAAACTGCCGGAGGCGACTTATTTGTTGTAGATTTGGACGGTGTTGTTAAGCTCAAGACTTCCGGTGGCGATATAATTTGTGATAATGTTAACGGTGAATTTAACGCTTCAACCAGCGGAGGTGACATTGAATTAACCAAAGTCGACGGGAATATTTCCGTTTCCACTTCAGGTGGTGATGTTGAAATCAGATCGGCAAATGGTAAAGTCAATGCTTCTACTTCTGGTGGTGATATAACATTGGATTACGAAGGTGAGAACAAAGGAATTGATTTACATACCAGTGGGGGAGATATCAGCATCCATATACCAAATGATTTAAAAGCCGAACTTTATTTGCGTACTAGCGGCGGTTCGATTAGATGTTCTGCCGAAGTGAGAGTGCATGAATCAAGCAAGTATAAGTTTATTGGAACTATGAACGGTGGCGGGCCGGAACTTAACGCCAAAACTTCGGGGGGAGATGTTACTCTAGATACTTATTGAGAATTTAGCGAATTGCCGGATTTAGCGAATTCGCAAATTATTTTTTAAAAGAGATTCTATTTGGTAATTTTTGTATAGAATCTCTTTTTATTTTTGATAACAGGTCAATTCAACGTACATAATTCAGGTACCTTACCATCACTATTAAATAAAAACATGTAAGAATTTTATAAACTATGTAGAAATTCAATCTTGCCAATTCGCATAATTATTGATTCCGTAAATCCGCAAAATTCATTAATAACCGTTATTGGAAAAGAATCCTTTTTTGGGTACTTTTATTACTTAATATTTACATAAATGGGAGGTTTTTATCACTATGGATTGGGAAAAATACATTGATAGAACTCTCAATGTAACAATGAACGAAAATTACGGTGTTGTTTACGGAGAGAAAAAAGAACACCCTAATTTTTATGAAATAGTGTTTAAGACCGGCAAACTTCGTGAAGTTTTTGAGGACGGTCTTTTAATTGAGTCAGTTCGAGAAAAAGGTCTTGTTCTGGTTTTCATTCCCTACTCTTCTATAAAATGTGTTGAGATTTTTTAGTCAAATGAAAAATTTTTTAGTATCCCTTTTTATCACCGCAGTTCTATTTGCTCAGCAAATGGAAATTAAAAGTCTGCAAGTCTATACAACCGACAACAAACAATTACCGATTGTTTTGCCCGGAGATAAACTTACCATCGAGTTTGATATTGCTGCAGATTATGAACCCGGATTAATTATCAAATTTAATTTTTGTGATAAAGACTGGCAGCCTTACGATAATACATTCCTATTAAACCAAGGTTACAATACAGCGTACAATTTATGGTATGAACAAATACCGAATGTAAGTAACAATGTTCGATATCATTTCAAAGACAAGTTCCCGAATTATGATGTAACTTTCCCTTTCTCAGGTAAATGGAAGTTCTTTATAACAGATTCAAATAATCCCGACAAAGTTTATGCTGAAGGGAAATTTTTTGTGATAAAACCTCAAGTCAATGTTAATCCGCGTCTTTCAAGATATAGATTAAACAGTAGTTATGAACCTATCACGGAACTTCAGCGCTCATATGATTTACGAGTTAATTTTTATTTGTCCGATACGCTTCATCCAATGGACTTAAACTATGTCGAAGTCATAGAAAATAAAAAAGTTGATTATCCGATTATCATAACAAAAGAAAAAAAATCCGGGCATCGTTATTATGAAACAAACGGAGCGAAGGAATTTACTTTTATTGCAACTGATATAAGACCCGGCAATGAATATAGACAAGTAAATTTAAAGGACCGCAACAGGTATCAACCTCCCTTAACTAATGCTCATTATGATGGATTTGATTACAATAGATTCCAACAGGAAGGCACAAGCGATTTCAACGGAGGTTTTGAGTTGGTTGATTTCATGGATGATTATGCTGATTATATGTTAGTTGAATTTGAATATTCACCAGAATCTTTTTTAAGAAATAATATTTATTTAGTAGGCGCATTCACTGACTGGAAGGTATTACCACAATTCAAGTTGACGGATGAAGGCGGCATTTACAAAGTAACAACAGAGTTGAAACGCGGTGTTTATGATTATCAATACGTTCTCGGTTCGGAGTATGGAAGCGAAGTAGAGAATATAGATTGGTATGCTTTGGAAGGAAATTTCTGGAAGACCTCAAATGATTATTACATATTTGTCTATTATAAATCACTGCAGTACGGCGGATACGATCAGATAATTGGTTATGGTAGAATAAAAAGCGGAACAAATTAATGAGTAAACTTAAAGTAGGAGTAATTGGTACAGGCCACCTCGGAAAGATTCACACGAAATTATTTAAAGAAGTAGAAACAGCCGAATTAATAGGCGTATATGATATCGATAAGAAAAAAGCGGAAGTAGCAGCAAATGAATTCGGTATAACAGCGTTTGCAAATTTAGATGAATTACTTTCTCAAGTCGAAGGAGTTTCTATTGTCGCAACAACCAGCGCACATTACGAGCTTGTAAAAAAAGCATTCGAAAAAAATGTGAACGTTTTGGTTGAGAAACCTATAACAGCTACCATTGAAGAAGCGGAAGAAATTGTAAAAATTGCTGATGAAAAAAAATTAATATTGCAGGTTGGACATATTGAGCGATTCAACCCGGCACTTTTATCTTTAGAAAAATATCAACTCGATCCCAAATTCATTCAAACAGATAGACTTGCACAATTCAATCCTCGCGGAACTGATGTGGCAGTTGTACTTGATTTAATGATACACGATATTGATATAATTTTGAGTCTTGTAAAAAGTGAAGTAAAAGAAATCAAAGCAAGCGGTGTTGCTGTTGTTTCGGATAATATTGATATAGCAAATGCCAGGTTGGAGTTTGAAAACGGGGCAGTTGCAAATGTTACGGCAAGTCGTATTTCTCAAAAGAAAATGCGAAAAATGAGAATGTTCCAGCAGAGCGGTTATATTGCACTCGATTTTATAACCGGTGTTGCAGAGGTTTACAGGCTTGTCGGTAAAGATGAAATGGCAGAAAATCATTTCTTATCTTTTGGTGAAATGGGAGTTGGCGAAAAGAAAAAATTTGTTGTTTACGAGCAGCCGGAAATTAAACAAGTTAATGCACTTAAGTATGAATTGGAACTCTTCATTGAATCTGTAAAAAATAAAACAAGACCGGTTGTAAGCGGGGTTGATGGACTGAAAGCATTAAAAGTAGCAGATGAGATTATTAAAAAAATTGAGGAATCAAAAGTATTATGAAAAATAAAAAACAAATAATAATTATATCATTGATGATATTTTTTGTGGTTTCATGCGGTGTGTATGAAACAATATCAAACTTTGCCCGTCTTCAATTTAAAGTAGATTCCTACAATAATTTCCGTGTTGCCGATGTTGCTCTGGAAAATAAAAGTGATATAGATGATTTCAGCCCGATTGATTATGTTAAATTAACCGGTGCATTTGTAAAAGGAGAATTGCCTTTCAGTTTTGTGATAAATGTAGAAGCTCAAAATCCTAATGACGGCTCAGGCGGTTTCCCTGCAACGGATATTTCAATTAAACAATTTCCCTTCCGGGTATTGCTCGATGATAAGCAAATTTTAAGCGGTAATATTCAAGATGAATTTTTAGTTCCGGGTGTTGGTGAAAACAAAATCATTCCTATTCTGGTTGAAGTCGATTTGTTGAAATTTTTCAAAGACAAAAGTTTTGATGAATTGGCGGATTTCATTTTAGCTGTTGGCGGCAAAGACGGATCGCGTTCAAGAATTTCCCTCTTTGCTAAACCTGTTTTGGGAACGCCTGTCGGTAGTCTTGAATATCCCGAAGAAATAAAAATTAGTCACGAATTTAATTAGGAGTTATAATGAGTTCCGGTAGATATGCAATTGGTGTAGACCTTGGCGGTACTTCTATAAAATTTGGTTTGGTGAACGACTCAGGAAAAATCAAAAAGAAATTTTCTTTGGATACTAATGCATCTAAAGGTCCCGATGCAGTAATTGAACAAATTAAAAAAGGTATTGCGCAGTTAATTAATACTAAGACTAAAATCACCGGTATAGGAATTGGCACACCCGGTGCAGTAATTAAAAAGAAAGGAACAGTTGAAAATCCGCCAAACTTTAAAGGTTGGGAAAGTATACCGCTCGGCAGTATAATAAAAAATGAATTTAACAAAAAAGTTTATGTAGAAAATGATGCAAATGCAGCTGCAATCGGTGAACTTATCTTTGGAGCCGGTAAAAAGATGGATAATTTTATAATGGTTACTCTTGGGACTGGAGTTGGAGGAGGGATAATAATTAATAGAAAAATTTACAGGGGTGAAAGCGGAGCAGCCGGTGAAATTGGGCATGTTTCTATAAATGAAAAAGGGAAAAAATGCAACTGCGGTTCGAGAGGATGCATTGAAACCTATATAGGTAATAATTATTTGATTGATCAGGTTAAAAAAGAGCTACCGCGGCACAAAGATTCTAAATTGCACAAGTTAATTAGTGACGGAAATACTCTTACACCAAAACTTATTCACGATGCATACTTGTTGAATGATTCCTTTGCGGAATTAATTATTACCGATGTGGGCCAAAAATTGGGAGCAGCTTTAGCTTCAATTGTAAATGTACTTGATATTTCTAAAATAATTATCGGCGGCGGTGTTGCGGGATTCGGCGATATTCTTTTTGATACTATCGAAAATACCGTCAAAGAAAGAGTTATGAAACCTATTAGTCCTAGAATAAAAATTAAACCTGCTAAATTAAAAAACGAAGCCGGAATCAAAGGTGCTTCGGCGTTGGTATTTTATAAGTCGTAAAAAAATGAAGAAGAACATTGCAGATGAAATTGAAGCTATTAATATATTCTTTTTTGCTGGCAGCTTGCATAAATTTATCTGCACAAGTTAATATTGAAGATACAACCGGTTTTATTTACGACGATTCGCTTGCCGTTTCAGATTCCACTTTTACAGACTCCCTGAGAGTCGATTTACTCCAAACCGAAACTAAAAAAATTGATATCGATGATGTTGTTACCGCATCTGCATCCGATTCACTTACGTTCGATGTTCGCAAAAAAAAAATGAATGTTTACGGAAGCGGTGAACTCAAATATAAACAGACTGATTTGAAATCCGGTAAAATATATGTCGATTTCAATACCAACAGCCTGGAGGCATTTGGCATTGTCGATACATCGGATACAACAGGACAAAAATTAATTCAAACTCCTGAACTTACAGAGGCAGGCGATACCTACCAAGGAACCAGCATTAAATATAATTTCAAAACTCAACGCGGATTTATTTCACTCGCCAAAAATGAAGCGGAAGGTCAGCGTTACAGCGGGCAGCGTGTTAAAAAGGTTGCAAAAGATATTTATTTCATTGAAGAAGGAATCTACACGACGTGCGAAGGTGAAGAGCCTGTTACTTATTTTACCGCTAACAAAATGAAGGTTATACATAAAGACAAAGTAATCGCTCGTTGGATTTTTATGTATATCGGCGGTGTACCGGTTCCTGTACCTATACCGTTTGCTGTGTTCCCTGCCGAAAGCGGGCGACGTTCCGGAATTATCGCACCGAGTTACGGACAGATTGGAAATCGCGGGTGGTACTTTAGAAATTTCGGCTATTTTTTTGCTATAAGTGATTATATGGATTTGGCTTTAACTGCCGATTATTACACCCGCGGTGGATGGGGTACACGAGGTCGTTATCGTTATGCAAAACGTTATGATTTCAGTGGAAGCATAAATGCGGGTTACTCAAAAATTATTATCGGTGATAAAAATGATCCCGATAAATCCGAACAAGTAGATTGGAATTTGTCACTTTTTCATAACCAGCAATTTGATCCAAATATGAGATTGGATGTTAATTTGCAGTTTCAGTCTTCTACCTTTCTTACTAATAATAGTGTAAACTATAATGACTTGCTGCAAAGAGATATAATTTCAAATGCTACATTGAATAAGCGATGGGATAACGGAACGAGTATGACATTAAATTATAACCGCCGTCAAAATCTTGATTCCGGAGATATTTATGAAACTCTGCCAAGTATAAATTACAACGTCCCGATTCTCTATCCCTTCCGTTCAAAGTATTCCACTTCGCGTGAACAGAAATGGTATGAACTAATTGGAATTAATTATTCAGGTCAGTTAAAAAATCAACGTAAAAAAGTAGACGGTGATTTAAATATACGTGCCGGTATTCAACATAATGCATCAATAAAAGCTTCACCCAAAGTTGGCTATTTTAATTTGACTCCTTCCGTGAACTACACAGAAAAATGGTATAACAAAAAGACCGAAAAGATTCTCGTCCCCAGTTTCAAAACAGATTCAACCGGCAATGTAATTGATACGGTTTACAGAGTGGAAGATAAAGATATAAAGGAGATAAACTTCGTCCGTACTTATGATTTTTCACTTTCAGCTCAAACAAAACTATACGGAATGTTTAACATCAACGGTTTGGGTATTGAAGCACTGCGGCATACAATTACACCGACTATTTCATATAACTACAGTCCGGATTTCTCAAAAGACGGTTACGGTTATTATAACGAATATGTAGACACAACCGGAAGAGTCGTTCGTTATGATCAATACGGTAGAGAAATATTCGGGGGAGTTAGTACCGGTGAACGGCAATCAATTAACTTGTCTGTCGGCAATATCTTCGAAATAAAAACTATAAAAGACCTGACTGATACAACATCGAAGCAGGAAAAAATCCAGTTGCTTAATTTAAATGCGAACGTCGGTTATAACATGGCTGCTGATAGTCTCAAGCTTTCCGATCTTCGATTAAGTTACAGAACACAAATTGGTGATTACTTGAACTTCAGCGGTTCTTCGGCTTATACATTTTATGATTACCGCGAAGGAAATAGAGTCAATGAATTTCTTGCCGATAAGGGGAAAGGTTTGTTCAGAATGACAAATCTAAATTTTTCTTTATCAACCAACCTTAGCGGCGATAAAATTTCCGGCGAGAGCAGGCAGGGGAGTTTCGGGGTTGAGGAAGAAAGTGAATACTCAGCATTTAATAAATCGGATTACATAGGCTTATACGATGAAGTGCCCTCCGATTTTTCAATTCCTTGGAATCTTAATCTTAACTACAATTTTAATCTAAGCAAACCAACCCCCGATAAATCAACAATTCGTTCAACGCTTGGGGCGAGTTTAAGTATTAGTTTATCCCAGGCTTGGAAACTTACTTTCCGCGGAAATTATGATTTCCAGGAACACGAAGTAACTGCCCCGCAAATTACCGTCTTTCGTGATCTCGACTGCTGGGAAATGAATTTTACATGGAATCCAATCGGGACTTACAGAGGATTTAGATTTGAAATAAGAATGAAAGCTCCCGAACTCCGAGATATTAAAATCACAAAGAGTAGAGATATTTTCTCGGGAAGATAATGCGTCATTACATCATTGACGGAAATAACGTAATTGGTAAAGACCGGATGTTGAAATCACTTCAACAACAAGAACCGCAGCAATCTCGCGAAAAATTGGCGATGCTGTTGGATAGATATTTCGGTAAAAAGAAATTTAAAGTTTTTCTTCACTTAGACGGGTTTGCAAAAGATGCAATTCGTACTTCGAAGATAAAATTAATTTATTCAGATAATAAAACAGCCGATGAAAATATCCGCACACAAATCGAGAATTCTAAAAATCCCAAAAACATTATTGTAGTTACTTCTGACCATTCGCTTGCCGAATTTGCGAAAGTCTGCAGTTGCACCGTCCTTAAATCCGAAGAATTTCTAAAACAAATTAATAAAGAAAAAGCCGGATCAAGTGAATCTGAGATTCAAAAAGAAATTGACCTTGATGAAATAAAAAAATTGTTCGGTGTAGACTAACATTGGATTAATCTCATCTACTAAAATTGAAGGAACTCCGATAGGAGTTCAATTATTGTAGAATGTAATGACAAATTAATAAAAAGAACTCCGTAGGAGTTCAACATTTTATTCTACTTTGTAAATGATTCAATAAGAAATTCAGACATAACATCTAAGTTTAGTATATTGGTATATGTGAATAAATTGAGATACGTATGCAAAAGAAAAAAATTGTAATAATAGGCGGTGGGTTCGCGGGATTAACATTAGCAAAAAAATTAAAAAACACCGATTATCAAATAACATTAATCGATAAATCAAATCATCATTTATTTCAACCACTACTTTATCAAGTTGCAGCGGCAGCACTTTCGCCTGGTGATATTGCCGTCCCTATTCGCTCCGAGTTTTCCAATCAACCCAACATAAAAATTATTCTTGGTGAAGTAACCAAAATAGATAGAACTCAAAAAAGAGTTTTTGTTTCTCAAGATGTTTATGAGTATGATTTTTTGGTAGTAGCAGCCGGGAACAGGCATTCATATTTCGGAAACGATAACTGGGAAAAATTTGCACCCGGCTTAAAAACAGTTTCCGATGCGCTGAAAATTCGAGAGCGAATGCTTTTGGCATTCGAGAAAGCCGAACTAACAAAAACTGAAAACGAAAAACAAAAAGAAATGACATTTGTCATTGTCGGTGGAGGACCAACCGGAGTTGAAGTTGCAGGAGCATTTGCAGAAATTGCTAAAGAAACCTTGCTCAAAGATTTCCGGAATATAAATACTGCCGATACAAGAATTATACTTGTGGAAGGTGCGGATAGAATTCTACAAACATTTGATAAAAAATTAAGCAACAAAGCACGGAAGTCTTTGGAGAATTTAGGCGTCGAAGTTAGGGTTAACTCAATGGTAAAAGAAGTAAATGAAAAAGGAGTGATTATCGGGGAGGAGTTGATAGAAGCCTCAAATATTATTTGGGCGGCTGGCAATAAAGTTGCACCGGTGGTTGCAACTCTTGATGCGGAAACAAATCGTGCCGGACAAGTAATAGTTGAAAGTGATTGCACAATTCCAGGTGATCCTAACGTTTTTGTGATAGGGGATGCAGCTTTATTTTTGGAAGACGGGAAACCACTGCCGGGTGTGGCTCCAGTTGCGATGCAGCAGGGGAGGTATGTTGCTAAAATTTTGAAGAAAAGAATTCCCAAGAAAATGCGAAAACCATTTAAATATTTTGATAAGGGGAATCTTGCAACAATCGGAAGAGCGAAAGCAATTTTGCAAATAGGCGATATTAAAATATCCGGATTTGTTGCGTGGCTTGTCTGGGCGTTTGTGCATATCGCGTTTCTCGTAAATTTTAGAAAACGTTATCGTGTAATGACTGAGTGGATTTGGTATTACATTACTTTTAGAAATGGAATTAGGTTGATTACAAACAACTTCAAGTAGATGCAAATCCTAAATACTAATTTCTAAATCCGAAACAAATTCGAAATACAAATTCATAAACAACTGTTTGAGGAATTAAGAGATTCCATCTTTTTAAAAGATGGAATCTCTCTCCCTCACGCTACGGATTTAGGATTTCTAAATCAATTTCATATCATCCAAGAATGGCAGCTTACTTCTTACTTCTTCAACTTTGCTTAAATCAATTTCAGCACTGAACAATCCTTCCTCATTCGGGCACATCAAAACCTCTTCACCCATAGGATCATAAACTGCACTGCAGCCGTTGTATTCATTGAAGGGATCGTTACCGGTTCGGTTTACGCCAATCATAAAACATTGATTCTCAATCGCACGAGATTTTAGCAAGTGTTTCCAATGTTCAATTCTCTTAATAGGCCAGTTCGCAATATTTATCATTATCTCGGTTCTTTCTTTGCCGTATAATCTGTACAATTCCGGGAAGCGTAAATCATAACAAATGGTTAAACCGATTTTTATTTTCTCAATATTTGTAGCAACAATTTCTCTAACAGCTTCGTATGATTTATCTTCTTTGGCATAACTGAACGGATGAATTTTCCTGTAACGTGCTTTGATTAATCCGTTAGTATCAAAATGAACAAGCGAGTTATAAATCTTTTCACCATCCCGTTCGATTATACCGGCAAAGATATGTTTCTTTAATCGCTGCGAGAGTGAAATGAAATATTTCGTTCCGGCTCCGTCAATTTCTTCAGCAAACTTTTCGGACTCCATCGTAAAACCGGTTAATGTCATCTCAGGAAATATTAGTATCTCTTCGTTGCTTACGCTTTTTGATACAATCGATTCAATCGAAGAAATATTTGCTTCAACATTTTCCCATTCTGGAGAGTATTGCAGTAATCCAATTTTCATAATACCTTCTTCATTTGTTAAAATAAATTTACGTAGTAACCTCGAAGGTAGCAAGGCAGTGACCTTCGAGGTTGCACTAATAAGTTTAAAACTATGTTTTTTGAAAAAAGATTTTTAATTTGGATTCAATTACTCTTCAAACTAAGACGAATATATGCTCAATTACATCTGGTTTGCTTTATTATTCTTAGGAATTGCTACTGCAATTACTACAGATATAATTGATGAATCCAATAATAAGTTCCGAAACGGTGAGGCAATTTCCGTAATTATTGAATCAGAAAATGAAATTTCTCGCTCATCCGAAAAACAAAAAATTCTTTTAAAGATATCCCCGGATGTGTTTAATGAGTTTTATAACACCGGCATATCAGATACAATTTTTCACGAAGCTCAAATATCATACAACAAAAAGAAAAACAACTTCGCTTTATTTTTTAATGTAAATGAGTCCTCCCCCGAAATTTGGAAAACGATGGCTTCCTCAACCGGTGAGGACGATGATTTAACCGGCGTTCTCACTTTGCAGAACGAGAAAACCGGGGAAGTAGTTTTTGAAGAAGTTTCATTTCTTAAAATGAAAGATGTTACCAATGCTACATTAAATTATGCATCAACTGCGGTAAACATTGCTTTGGGATTAATCGGCATAATGGCTCTGTGGCTCGGTATAATGAAAATTGCCGAAGAGGCAGGAATCATAAGTGTAATTGCTAAGGTAGTTCGACCAATAACAAAATTTTTATTCCCATCCGTCCCGCACGACCATCCCGCAATCGGTTCAATTATTATGAACCTTTCGGCAAATATGCTTGGGCTTGGCAACGCAGCGACACCATTCGGTTTAAAAGCAATGGAACAATTGGATGAGCTAAATGAAAATAAGGGAACTGCAACTAATGCAATGTGTATGTTCCTTGCAGTCAATACAGCAGGATTAACATTAATTCCCGCAACTGCAATCGCTGTTCGTGCAGCTGCTGGAAGCAGCGACCCGACGATAATTATCGGCACTTCTTTTTTCGGGGCACTGTGTGCAACTACTGTTGGTATAACAACCGCAAAAATTTTCGAAGCATTCTCATCTCGCAATTTAAAATTTAAGTCGTGGATTCAATCAAGAATAAAATCAATTTTGTTTTTTTCATTAGCTGTATTTGCTTTGATCGTATTCGCTATAACGGGTTTGTTATCCTCTCTAACAAGCAGTATTGATGCGGAAGTTTTTAAGTCATTAATTCAAGTTGTATCCACAATCGCAATACCATTTATCATAATGCTTTTTGTCGGTTACGGTATCATTAAAAAAGTAAAAGTATATGAGTCGTTTGTCGAAGGTGCCAAAGAGGGTTTTCAAATAGCCGTAAGAATCATTCCGTATTTAGTAGCCATGCTTGTTGCAATTGGAGTGTTCCGTGCAGGAGGTGCGATGAATTATTTAATAATGCTTATCGAACCGGCAACAAATTTAATCGGCATGCCCGCAGAAGCGTTACCGATGGCGTTTATGCGTCCGCTCTCCGGCAGCGGTGCTCTTGGTGTTATGGCTGAAATTATTTCCGTTCACGGGGCAGATTCGTTTATAGGAGTTTTGGTTTCTACAATTATGGGGAGTACTGAGACTACGTTTTATGTGATTGCGGTTTATTTTGGCGCGGTAAACATCAGTAAAACTCGCTACGCTTTAACAGCAGGACTCATGGCAGATGTTGCCGGAGTACTTGGTGCATTATTTATTGTAAAATTTTTATTCGGATAATATGAAAGTATTTATAACAAGAAGCTTACCCGGTAATATCGAAAAGATATTACGACAAAAGGGTCATACTGTTGTAACTTTTAAGGAAGATAGACCCATCAGCAAATCGGAATTAATTAAAAATGCCGGAAACGCTGATGCCTTAATTTCTCTATTAACGGATAAAATAGATTCTGAAATAATTAATAGCTTAAAAAAATGTAAAATTATTGCCAACTATGCAGTAGGTTATAATAATATTGATATTGATTATGCAAAGAGTAAAAACATTATTGTTACCAACACGCCGGATATTTTAACAAATGCTACTGCAGACATTGCTTTAACTCTTGCCCTCGCTTGTTCACGAAGGGCAATTGAAGGACATGATTTTGTAAAGAAAAAGAAATTTAAAGGTTGGGCGCCTAAGCTTTTGTTGGGAATTGAAATGAGCGGCAAAACTATTGGCATTATTGGTGCTGGTAGAATTGGGCAGGCAGTTGCAAAAAGATTTAAATCGTTCGAAACAAAAATTATTTATTATAATCGCTCAAGAAAGTATGATTTAGAAAAAGAACTCGCTGCAAAAAAGGTTACACTCAAAAAATTGGTGAAAGATTCAGATATTATTTCAATTCAAATCCCTTCAACTGAAGAAACTTATCACTTATTGGATAAAGAACATCTATCACATTTGAAACCGGATGCAATTCTTATTAACATTGCAAGGGGAGAAGTGGTTGATGAAAAATATCTTATTCAATTATTAAAGCAGAGAAAAATTCACTCTGCCGGTTTTGATGTTTACGAAAACGAACCTGACGTTAATCCCGAGTTGCTGAAATTGCCGAACGTTGTTTTACTACCGCACTTGGGAAGTGCAACAATAGAAACACGCACAAAAATGGCTCGGCTTTGTGCAGAAAATGTTATACGAGTGTTGGATGGGAAATCACCCAAAACGAAGGTAAATTAAACCATTTCAAATTGTTTCTAACCGGATTTATAAGTATTTTTTATTTCCATAATTATTAAAACTCAGCGAAAAAATGAGAATAGGCATACCAAAAGAAACACAGCTTGAAGAAAAAAGAGTAGCAATTGCACCTGCGGGTGTAGATGCATTGGTAAAAGCAGGACACACGGTCTTTATTCAAACCGAAGCAGGAATTGAAAGCCATTTTACTGATGAAGAATACCGCGAAGTTGGTGCAAATATTGTCTACAATGTTGAAGAAGTTTATCAACGTGCAGAACTAATTGCAAAAATTGCTCCTCTTACCGAATCCGAAGCGATGATGCTTCAGGAAGATCAGATAATTTTTTCGTTTCTTCACCTTGCTGTTGGCAAAAAGAAAATAATTGAGCAGTTATGCAAAAAGAAAATCACTGCAATCAGTTATGAGCTTATTGAAAAAGGGAGCGAACTTCCCGTTCTCGAATCAATGAGCCAAATTGCAGGACAGTTAGCTATACAGATAGGTGATAGATATTTTGCGAGTGATATACCTAACAGTCGTGGTATTTTGATGGGCGGTATAACCGGTGTAGCTCCGGCTGCGGTTGTAATATTAGGCGCCGGTGTAGTAGGCTTCAACGCCGCTCGTGCCGCCGTTGCAAGGGGTGCACAAGTAATTGTTTTAGATAAAGATTTAACCCGTCTCCGTAGAATTGAAGATGCATTTGCCAAGAGAATTACTACTGTGGTTGCTAATCCATATACAATTGCAAGAGGGTGTAGGTTTGCCGACCTCTTTATAGGCGCGGTATTAATAAAGGGTGAAAAAGCTCCACATCTTGTTACTGAAGAAATGGTAAAAACAATGAAAAAAGGTGCCGTAATTGTTGATGTTTCAATCGACCAAGGCGGTGTGGTTGAGACAAGCAGACCTACAACAATTTCCGATCCTATTTTTGTTGAACATGGTGTTATTCATTACTGCGTCCCAAATATGCCGGCGCTCTCTTCACGCACTGCCAGTTACGGCTTAACTAATGCATCACTTGATTATATTTTGAACATTGCCGACAATGGTTTATCCAACGCCTTATTAGGAGATAACGGTTTAGCAAAAGGAGTTTGTACTTATAACGGTTATTGCTCGAATGAAACTCTTGCAGAAACCTTTGGGCTTGAGTACAGAAGACTTCACTTTTTTTCAACGAATTAAAAACGAATTAAAATTGATAAATGGTTATGACAGTGGAAGACACAAAAATTACAAGAAATAATAATCCCTCATGGTTGATTAAATACAATTCAAAAATTGTAACATCCGATGAAGCGGCTAAGGTAATAAAATCCGGCGATAATATTATTGTGCAACCTGGGTGTGCCGCACCTATGGAATTAATCAGGGCTATGGTTAGAAGAAAAGATGAACTAGAAGATGTAAATATTTATCACATTCTTATAGTGGGGGATTTACCCTACGTTCAGCCGGGAATGGAAAAACATTTTAAGCACAAAGCCTTTTTTATGGGTGCTAATACACGCAAAGCAATTAATGAGGGAAGGGCGGAGTTTATTCCTATTTTCCTTTCAGAAGTTACATTGCTCTTTAAACAAGGTTTGCTTAATGCCGATGTTGCACTAATAAATGTTTCACCCCCTGATGAACACGGCTTCTGCAGTTACGGGATTGATGTAGGCAATATCAAAACTCCTGCCGAGAAAGCTAAAACAGTAATTGCGCAGATAAATACTGAAATGCCGCGTGGATTGGGCAACAGTTTCATTCATGTTAATAAAATTGATTACATAGTTGAACATAGTGAACCTTTAATGGAACTTCCGCAAATTGACCCGAATGCACCTCAGGAAGAACTTGATATTTACAATAAAATAGGCGGCTACATTGCTGAAATGATTGAAGACGGTTCTACTTTGCAAATGGGTATTGGCGCAATTCCCGATGCCGTGATGAGTTACTTAAAAGATAAAAATGATCTTGGAATTCATACCGAGATGTTCTCCGACGGATTAATTGATTTGGTAGAAATGGGAATTGTTAACGGTGAGAAGAAAACTCTTCATCCCGGTAAAATTATTGCCGGATTTGTGCTCGGTACCAAACGTTCATATAATTTTATCGACAATAATCCTATCTTCGAATTTCATCCCCAGGAATATGTAAATGACCCGTTTATCATTGCACAAAATAATAAAATGGTTGCAATCAATTCTGCAATTGAAATTGATTTAACAGGGCAAGTTTGCTCTGATTCAATAGGCACAAAATTTTACAGCGGTATAGGCGGACAAGTTGATTTTATCCGCGGTGCAACTAAAAGCGAGGGCGGTAAGCCGATAATTGCACTTCCTTCTTCAGCTAAGGGTGGACAAATAAGCAGAATTGTTCCTACCTTGAAACCCGGTGCCGGAGTTGTAACTTCTAGAGGTGACGTTCACTATGTTGTTACCGAATACGGTGTTGCCAACCTACACGGTAAAACTGTACAAGAAAGAGCTAAAGCATTGATTGAACTTGCTCATCCGGATTTTAGAGATGAACTTACAAGGTATGCAAAGGAGACCTATTTCATTTAATGGTTGCGGTGATAGGCGACATACACGGCTGTTACTACACCTTGCTTGAACTATACAGTACAATACGTGAGAAATATCAAAAAATTCCAATCTATGCTCTCGGTGATTTGGTTGATAGGGGAAATCATAGTTATGAAGTAATTAAATTTTTATTAGATGAAAAAATTCTTTTCACTCCCGGTAATCACGATTATATGTTTTATCATTTCTTTAAAGATCCTTCAAGCATTTTTGCCCGTTCATGGATATACAACGGCAACGAGATGACACTCGAATCATACGAAGAACACGAAGAAGCATTATTTCAGCATATTGAAGCTATAAAAAAAGCTCCTCTCTTTTATAATTTAGATGATTGTTTTATTTCCCATGCAGGTATCTCCGAAGAATATGCCCATTATCTTCCTGATGATTTTAGAGATGACCTGTCCGTTTTAGATGAGTATATTTACAGAGACTACAGAAATGATAACGGTGTTTTATGGACTAGAGACCAACTGCTTAACCTTGGCAAGCTTCAAGTGGTTGGGCATACGAAACAAAAAGAAATTGTTTTTGATGAAACTGCTAATGCTGTTTATATTGATACCGGCGCCTGTGTAGGAAATGCCTTAAGTGCCGTAATTGTAGAAAAGAGCAGTATCAAAGAAGTTATTTCTCAAAAAACTAATTTGAACGACATTATATAACCTATCCTTAAATTTTTCTCTCTAAAGAAAAAAATTGAATTTATAGTCTAAAATCAATAATTTTTCGATGCTCGTAAACAAACAATTAAGGAGGTTGGATAGAAAAAATTTTACTCTAATTACCATTTAATTTAGATAGGTTACACTCATTCTACGTTATCTAAAATATTCTTTTTTGAATGGAATCAGAAAGTTTTTGATTCCTATTTTTGTTTTAGGATTGATTTCCTTAATCTCGATATTCTCCGAAAGCGAAGGGAAACCTAATAGATTCGCCCTTGGTGATTATTATCAGGATTATCAGGTTGCCCCTGAAGATTCCAACCAAACAATTGATTCAACCTCGGTGAATAATCTTGCTAATTCGGGTTTGCCGAATCCATCTTTACAGGTAAACACAACATCGGTTTCCGATACATTGAATTTAAGTTCAACAGATTCAACTGCGGTGGTTGACTCACTTCTGCTTGATCCAAGAGCTTTGGATTCAACTGCACGACTGCAGCACTTTAAATATTCTCTACAACCTAATTATACATTCAGTCTTCAGCAACCAAAAAGATCGAAGTTTTTTGTATACCCTACGAAAAACATAGCCGAGAAAACAGTTGAACTTGACTCAACCGGCCAATATGTGTTGATTATGGAAAGAACAATAGGTGGTGAAAAAAAATTGTTCATGAAGATGCCACTCTCGGAATATATTGATTTGAGAATTCGTGCCATGAGAAAAGAAGAGTGGAACAAACTCGGTTATTCTTATGAATATGACGACGGCAAAAAGGAATTAGCCGATCTTCTTTCGAATATTACAAACATTGAAATTCCTTTACCAAGTACTTCATTTCTCAGTATCTTTGGTCCGCCCAAAATCAGTTTAAGAATAAGCGGTGCGGTTGATATTAGAGGAGCTTGGCGTAACGAAACTACTGAGGGTGTTACTGCTTCTGCACTCGGCAATACCAGAAATGAACCGGATTTCAAACAGCAAGTGCAAATAAATGTTGCCGGTACTATTGGTGATAAACTTACAATTTCTGCCGATTGGAATACCGAGCGTACGTTTGAATATGAAAACCAATTGAAAATTAAATACACCGGTTACGAAGACGAAATTGTTCAAAGTATTGAAGCCGGTAACGTGTCACTACAGACAGCACCCCTTGTAGGCGGCAGTGAAGCACTTTTTGGGATCAAAGCACTTTTTCAATTTGGGCCATTCAGTTTAACTGCTCTTGCATCTCAGAAAAAAGGGGAGGTTGAAGAAATCAGCGTCTCGGGTGGTACGGAAAAACAAGAATTTTCAATAAGGGCTTACGAGTATTCAACAAACCATTATTTCTTAGATACTGTTTATGCAAGTACATCTCCCGATCTGAATATTTTTAACAAATTTTACGGTTCAACTACTCCTACTTATGAAAATCAATACAAAATTAAAGATATAGAAGTTTGGAAGACTACAAACGCACTTGTCGATAAAAGTAAAGAAAGAAAAGTTAATGCGTTCATCGATTTGCCGCCAAGAAATAATGGCGAAGTTTACGGTGACGAATTTACTGATGTAACTCAAAATACAATTTCCGGTCGAAATATTATTGACAGTCGTTTTGTAAAATTAGAACAAGATGTTGATTACACTCTGCATGAATACACCGGTTACATAAGCTTTAACTCGCAAATTCAAAAAGAAGATGCAATTGCGGTTGCTTACCGAGTTGAAAACGGTGCCGGACCCGAAGATGATTTATATTACGGGCAATTTTTATCAGAGATAAATGCAAATGATACTTCTGCTGTGATTGTATTAAAATTAATAAAACCGCAAAATCTTCAACCGGGAGGGGATTTTAAAACTGCTTGGAAACTCCAGTTAAAAAACATCTACCCAATTGGCGGGCGTGATATTAAGCAGGAAGGTTTTGAACTTGAGATAAAGTACCAGGAAGAAACCGGAGATCCGAAAAGTGATTACGAAGGAACTCCGTATATCGAACTTTTCGGATTAGATCAGACTAACAGTGACGGAACTAGTGATCAGCCTGACGGTGCGTTCGATTTTAGACCGCCCTACACTATCAACACCGCTACCGGTGAGATTATTTTCCCAACTCTTCAACCATTCGGCGAACAATTTCCTTCTGCTCTCCCGGAGGATAGAAGGTACCAGGCAGTTTATGATACATTGGTTACTTTTGCCCAAAATGAAAAAACAAAAGATAGGTTTACCATAACCGGTACTTATTCCGCATCCGCTACCTCAACTTTTAACATCGGATTTAACGTTGTTCAGAATTCAGTAGAAGTTTATCTCGGCGGTAGAAAATTAAATGCAGGTACGGATTATCTTGTCGATTATAATATTGGGCAGGTCCAAATATTAAATGCAGATGCACTTAACCCCGGTGCCGATTTAAGAATTACTTACGAGCAGAATGATCTTTTCCAATTGGCTTCTAAAACCCTATTAGGTTTACGAGGTATTTATGAAATTAACAAAGATTCTCACTTTGGATTTTCGTTTTTAAATCTTAACCAGCAAACACTTAGCGATAAAGTCAGAATAGGCGAAGAACCGCTGAACAACACAATTTACGGTTTAGATTTCCAGACTAAATTTGATCTTCCGTTTTTAACCAAAGGCTTAGATAATCTTATTTCAACGAGTGAAATGTCAAGCCTTAGGCTTGCAGGTGAATACGCTTATATAAATCCCGATCCAAATACCAAGAAGAGTACCATCTCGAGCGATGAAAATAAAAGTATCGCTTACATAGACGACTTTGAAGGTTCGAAAAGAATAATCCCGATTGGAAATACATACGGTCAGTGGAAAGATTTATCACCGCCTACTCGTGTACCTTTGCATCCACAAAATTTATCTGCTGCAGAACTAATTGACTATAAAGCATTTTCATATTGGTTCAACAGAATACCTGCGGTAGATAATGTAAACGACATTTGGCCTGAAAGACAGGCTTCAAGAGATAACCAGCAGATTACTGTTTTGGATTTTGTTTATGAACCAACTGAAAGAGGCAGGTATAATACATTAAACCCAACCTTAGATAACCCGATGTTGAATTGGGGCGGTATGATGAAACCTCTTTCATCAACTGCAAGCAACTTGGTTGAAGAAAATATTGAGTTTATTGAATTTTGGGTGCAAATTGGGAATGCACCCGAAGACGCTAAACTTAATATTGACCTGGGGCAAATTAGTGAAGACGTAATACCGAATGGACAATTAGATACTGAAGACCTTAACCAAAACGATTTGATTGACGAAGGAGAAGATACCGGTATCGACGGTTTATTTGACAGTGAAGAACCGGGATATGATCCTACTACAAATCCTGATCCTAACAAAGATAATTTTGCATACTCGCAAGGAACAGGCGACTATACAACTATTAACGGTACCGAAGGAAACGCCGCATTAACTGACATTGGTCGTCTACCCGATTCCGAAGACCTAAACAGAAACTTGAACCTCGATAGAATCAACAGTTATTTTAGGTACACCGTTCCTCTTGATACAATGCGTGAAGCAAATCCGTTTATTCAGGGCGGCGGCGGTAATAATAAAGGCTGGTATCTGTTCAGAATTCCTCTAAAAGATTATAACGAAGCTATCGGCAACCCGAGTTTCACTCTTGTTGAAACAATTAGGCTATGGATTTCCGGCGTTGATGAACCGATACATCTTCGTTTTGCCGAAATGAACTTAGTAGGTAATCAATGGAGAAAAGTTTTAGACCCTCCACGTGTTACCGAAGACGATGAAGTTTTGGAAGTGACTACTATCAATATTGAAGATAACCCCGAATATAATTCCCCTCCCGGAGTTCAAAGGGAAAGAGATAGGAGCAAACCGGATGAAGAAGTTTTTAAAAATGAACAATCATTAAACTTAATCTTAACTAATCTGCAAGACGGTGATAGAAGAGAAATTGTAAAATATCTTTATAAACAGTTGGATTTATTCAACTACCGCGAACTAAAGATGTTTTTACACGGTGATCAGTATGATGGACGCGGTTCGGTATCTTATTTTGAAGATGATATTACTTACGGTGCCGAAATTTATTTTAGATTCGGTACCGATACTACCAACTACTATGAATATAGTCAGCCCGTTCGCAAAGGCTGGAATGAGGTTAGAATGGTGTTCTCTGAATTAACGGCGATTAAAGAACAAAGAACAAATACAAGAGAAGTATACAGACAGTACTTGTCCGACGGAAGCGGGGCGTCTTATGCCGTTAAGGGAAATCCTACTTTAACACGTGTTTCTTTTTTCATAATTGGAATTCAAAATCCAAAATATATTTACGACAAAAATGATTCGACAAAAATAAGACCAAACAATTTCGGTGAGCCCGTTTCCGGAAGTGTGTGGGTAAACGAGTTGCGTGTTCTTGATGCAGAAGATACGCCAGGTTGGGCTTACACTGCTTCTGCTTCCTTAAAACTTGCCGACCTTGTTACGATTGATGTTAATACTAAACAGACCAATCCTTATTTCCATAATCTTTCAGATCGATTTGGAAACAGGATAGATAATAAAAATTGGGGATTGAGTGTGAATTTCGATTTGTTAAAACTTATTCCGGCCAATCTTCAAGGCAGCAACTTCAGTTTAAGTTATTCGAGACGTGAATCTATGGCAAAACCCCTTTATCTTCCCGGTACTGATGTAAGTGTAGACAAAGCCGCAGAAGAAGCAAGGAAAGCAATGATCGATAACGGCTTTTCCGAAGAAGCCGCACAAGCGGAAGCCGATAGAATACGTTTTGAAACTCAAACCTTCAGTAAAACTGATTCGTGGGCTTTAAATGGAGTTAAATTTGTTATCCCCTCAGATGCATGGTACATAAAAGAAACAATTAATAATCTTAGTTTGGGATTTAATTATACAATTACCACAAGCAGAAATTCTACAACTCTGAGAAATGAAAAATGGTTGTGGAATGCAAACTTAAATTATAATCTGAATTTTAGTAAAGATAATTATTTCCAACCTCTCGATATTCCGATTATTGGTGATCTATTGGGAATTTTTACTGATTATAAAGATGTAAAAGTTTTTTATTCACCGCAAAAATTTGATGCCTCGTTTACTGCTTCACGTAATAGAAATTTTGACCTGTCAAGAACAGACAGTGCTAAAGCAAATATTCAGAGAGATTTTACCACTACAAGAAAATTCGGTTTTAATTGGCAGTTTACTGAAGGCGGGTTCTTAAATTTATCTCTAAATTATTCGGCTGATTTTAAGTCATCGCTTACCGACTTATTAACCAAAGAAATCGGTAGAGATAACAACGATAAACCAATTCTTGTAGAAAGGTCGGAAGGTGAAATATGGGGTGACATTTTCGGAGGTGCGTTTTTTGGAAAAGATAATAATTTCAGACAAAGTTTCGATTTAAGAGCTGCTCCAAAACTCCCTTCAATTTGGAACTTGCAGAATTATTTCAATCTGTCCCTCGGCTATTCGGTAACCTACAGCTGGAAAAACAATTTTTCGCAACCGGTGATAGGGCGTTCTGCTAATTGGTCAAATAGAATAAATGCAAGTGTTACATTAAGATGGAAATCATTATGGGAGCCGCTGTTTGAGGAAAGCTCAACTTCTCAACAAACAACTCAAAGCAGCAGACAAAATAGAAGCAGAGGCAATACTCGCGGAAGGGGAAGAGGAAGGGATACAAGCCGGGGTGAAACCGATGTCGATAGTGCCGTATCAGGAGAACAGACTCAAGATTCCACCGATACGCAAGAAGAAGTTGATGACGGAGAGCCTTCTTCTCTTACAAAAGGATTCTCTTACTTAAAAGCTGCCTTAAAATATATCTTGGTTGATTATGATCAAATCAGAGTTAATTTTACCCAATCGAATACATTTGCCAATAGTGGTTTAGCCGGAGAAGGAACCGGATTTAATAATTTTTGGGGATTTAATGACGATTTTTCGAGAGGTCCATCGAGAGCTTATATGCTTGGTCTTTCTTATGATGCCGGTCCTCGTGCACCGAATGCAAATTTAAGCGATAACTTTTCTCAGAAAAATAATATTGATTTTTCGACTTCACGGCCACTATGGGAAGGCGCATCTTTGGATTTACGATGGAACGTTGGTTGGGGCATAACTAAAAATACTTCTATCGAAACCGATGAAGATGGTACAGTAATGATTACGAACATTAATTCCAACGGGACTATTGATAGATCATTTTTATCGGTTCCCAATTTTTTGTTCTTTAACTTTTTCGATAACGGAATAGCAAAAGTTGCCTCTCTCTATAACCCGAATGCCGACAACCCGAGTGAAAGTTTAAGCAATGCTTTTCTCGAAGGGTTCGAAACATTCCCTTGGTTATCAAAAGTGCCTCTTCTAAAAGATTTTATGAAATATATTCCAAGACCAAACTGGTCGATTACTTGGTCCGGTTTAGAAAAAATATCTTTCTTAAAAGATATTGCTCAAAGAGTACAACTGAAGCACTCATATACTTCAAAATATTCAGAAGGTTGGAAAATTGACCCTGATGGTAATAAACAGATACAAACACAAAAAATTTCTTACGGGTTTGCTCCATTATTAGGGATAAGTTTGACGTTTCCGAAAATATTAGACGGAAACTTAACCGGTTCTATCCAGTATAATACTACTTCCAATTATGATCTGGGTACCACTACAAGAAATATTACCGAAGGTTTCAGCAAAGATATTTCATTTACGGCAAGTTACTCCAAATCCGGTTTTGAGCTGCCTTTATTCGGGCTTTCATTAAAAAATGATATTGAAGTATCACTTTCTTATACAACAAGTGAAAATTCATCGGTAATCTATGAAATGGATGATTTTAAGGAAGACGGAACACCGCAAGATGGAACAACGAGAACTAGTATTGAACCGCGAGTTAAATATGTTATGAGTTCGAGGGTCACTTTATCGCTCTTTTATAAGCGTACAACAGTCGAACCGAAAGGTGCCGCAAGAATTCCTCCTACTACAACTAATGAGGCGGGTTTGGAAGTTCACATATCTATTCAATAATTTTTAAATAAAAGGTATATAAATGCCGACAAAAAAAATTTTGTGGGTTGATGACGAAATCGAATTGTTGAAATCTCATGTAATTTTTCTTACCGAAAAAGGTTATGAGGTTGAAACCGTAACCAACGGTGAAGATGCAATTGACGAAGTAAAAAATAGTAACTATGATTTAATTTTTCTCGATGAAATGATGCCGGGTATGGGCGGACTTGAAACTCTTGCCGAAATTAAGGAAATCAATCCACATATACCCGTTGTAATGGTAACCAAAAGCGAAGAAGAAAGTTTGATGCACGATGCAATTGGCGGTAAAATTAGTGATTACTTAATTAAACCGGTTGTACCTTCACAAATTTTATTGGTTTGTAAAAAGATATTTGATGCGCAGAAAATTTCCGGAGAATACGTTGCTCGCGATTATTTACAGGATTTCAACCAGATATCCAGGAGACTGCTTGAAAATCCTGATTACGATGATTGGATAGATATTTATAAAAGGTTAGTTAATTATGAGCTTGAACTTGATGCCCATCCGGAAATTGATTTAAGGCAAACTTTGGTTGATCAAAAGAAAGAATGCAATCAAGAGTTTAGCAAGTATATTGAACGTCATTACAAAAAATGGATAAACGATTTAGAGAATTCAGACCATCCTGAACTAACTCCTAAAATTATTGAGAACCATGTGTTACCAAGAGTTGAAAATTCAAATGGTCCCGTATTTCTTTTTGTATTGGATTGTCTCCGGCTTGATCAATGGAAAGTGATGGAAAGGCATCTACTCAACCTTTTCAATATCAAAACAAATTACTACTACTCTATTTTACCCACGGCTACACCCTATGCTCGTAATTCATTGTTCAGTGGTTTATTCCCTTCCGAGATTGAAAAAAATTATCCCGATCTGTGGAGTAAGGGCGGGGATGATGAACGAAGCCAGAACAAATATGAAAAAGAATTACTTCAACATTTGTTGGATAGACAAAAAATTAAGTTGAAAAATGAATTGAAGTATATGAAGATTATTGATCCGGATGTTGGAAGAGCTTTTGAACAAAATATAAGTTCACATCATAAGACTCATTTTATGGCAGTGGTTGTAAATTTTTTGGATATGATTGCACACGGACGTTCAGACTCTGCCATACTTAAAGAAATAGCACCCGATGAATCTGCTTACCGTTCATTGACTGATAGTTGGTTCAAACATTCTTCTTTGCTTGCTACTTTCCAAGCCATTGCAAAGATGGGCAATGCTAAAATTATTATTACAACTGATCATGGAAGCATTAGAACATTACGTGGTGCAAAAGTTTTAGGTGATAGAGAAGCCTCACCCAATTTACGATTTAAATTCGGACGAAACTTAAAAGTAGATGATAAACATGCAATTTTTATCAAAAATCCCCTTGAGTATAAATTACCGAAACGCGGTTTGACGATTAGTTACATCTTCGCTAAAGAAGATTTTTATTTTGTTTATCCTACTGACTATCATAAATACTTAAGTTATTATAAAGATACTTTTCAGCATGGCGGTATCTCCATGGAAGAAATGATTTTACCGATCATCACTATGGAAAACAAATAATGAATTTACCGTTCAAACAAAAAGTATTCAACGAAAATGAAACCTCGAGAATTGCCCAAGATTTTGCATCAGAACTAATTAATGGTGATATTGTGGCACTGACCGGGAATCTTGGAAGCGGAAAAACTTTTTTTGTTAAATCAGTTTGTAATAAATTAGGTATCCATAATGTTTCAAGTCCGAGTTTTTCAATTGTCAATATTTATCAAGGCGATAAACAAGTATATCATTTTGATTTTTACCGGATTAAAAAAATAGAAGAACTTTATGATATCGGGTTTGAAGAATATTTGAATGACAATAATGCAGTAACTTTTATTGAATGGGCGGAAATGTTCCAGAAATTAATGCCGAAGAGATATTATCAGGTTAAAATTGAATTAATAAGTGATTCCGAAAGGATTATTTCCATAAACAAAATATGAACAATCTTTTCCCCATATTATCGATCGAGACAACGGATAAACTATGCAGCGCGGCTATTTTGTTGAATGAAAATGATTATTATGAAACCAATATCCAAGGAAAGCACGTTCATTCTCAAAAATTAATTGTAACAATTGATGAGCTTTTAAAATCAGCCGGTTTAGAGATAAATGAAATAAAATCTTTAGCCGTTTCCGAAGGTCCCGGTTCGTTTACCGGTTTAAGGATAGGCATGGCAGCGGCAAAAGGTATCGCGGTTGGTAAATCAATTCCCTTAACATTGGTCCCAACTTTTGATGCTCTTGCTTTTAAAATTTCGTCATACTTAAGTAGCGAAAAGAAGTTTTGCATAATTAAAAAAGCAAGCAAAGATGAGAGTTATTTTGCTTCTTATATATTCCGTGACGGGAATGTTGAAATTGTTGACCCAATTCAATTGATATTGAATGAGAATTTGACATCATATACTGATTCATATTTGAAAATTTTTTCAGATTTAGATGCTGATGATACCCATTCGGATTTAACAATCCCCACAGCAAGAGATATTGGCGTATGGGCTTATAAATTTGGCAAAGATTTATTAACTTCTAACTACGATTTTGTTGAACCCAAGTATTTAAAAGAATTTAAAGTGAGGAAATCAATATGAGGAGAAATACTCTATTTTATGTTTTAGCTGCTATACTCTTAAGCTCGATAATTATGGCACAACCAAAAATTGAGTCAAAAGAGAGAACATATGACTTTGGAAACATTAAGCAGGGTGATGTAGTCAGTCATAATTTTGTTCTAACAAATGTTGGAACTGAGAAATTAGTAATCGAGAAAGTGAAAGCTTCTTGCGGCTGTACGGCAGCGGCACCTGATAAAAAAGAACTTGAACCCGGAGAATCCACTTCCGTAAAAGTAACTTTCGATTCACACGGCAGAAGGGGTGTGCAGAAAAAATATGTTTACGTTTTCTCAAACGATCCTGAACAAAGACAACTTCGACTCGTATTCACAACAAAAATATTGGAAGAAAATGAAATTGATGCTAAAAAAGTTGATTCGGCAGTTTTGGAACTAAGTCAGCATGAAGTAGAGTTTGGTGATTTGAAACAGGGTGAAAAAAAAGAAGCTGAATTGTACTTTATTAATAGAGGTAAAGAACCTTTGGTAATAGACAAAATTGAATCATCATGTGATTGTATAGTTGTTTCTATCAGCAAAAAAACCTTTGAAAAGGGAGAAGTGGGAATTTTGAAAGTTTCTCTCGATACATCTGGGCGAAGAGGTGAATTGACGAGAAGCGTTCAAATATATTCAAATGATGAAAGCTCGCCGGTGCGCACAATTATTGTCAAAGCAAATATTGGAACGGGAGATAAATCTTAATGGCTTGGTTTAAGAGGTCAAAACAAAACATTTCACCCGATAGCAAAAAATTGGATATGCCGGACGGTCAATGGGTTAAGTGTGAAAGCTGTGGCGAAATTATTCATAATAAACAGCTTGAACTTAATCTTTGGGTTTGCTTAAAGTGCAACCATCATTTTAGAATTGGCAGTAAAGAATATATCGATATTATATTTGATAAAGGTTCGTTTAGAGAAACAGATAAGAAAATGAAATCCGCTGATCCTCTGGAGTTTGAAGATACAAAAAAATATAAAGAACGTATTGGTTCTACAATTAAAAAAAGCGGTTTAATGGATGCAGTAAAAACCGGTACAGGTAAAATTAATGGTCGAAAAATCTCTTTTGCTTGTATGGATTTTAAGTTCATCGGCGGAAGTATGGGTGCAGTAGTAGGCGAAAAAATTGCCCGCGCTATTGATAGAGCATACAAAGATAAAGTGCCGTTCGTGCTTATTAGTCAAAGCGGAGGTGCGAGAATGATGGAAGGCGCTTTTTCTCTAATGCAGATGGCAAAGACCAGTGCCAGACTTGCGAGGCTTTCCGATGCCGGACTTCCATTCATCTCTGTATTAACAGACCCCACGACCGGCGGAGTTACGGCAAGTTATGCAATGCTTGGCGATGTCAATATTGCCGAACCTAATGCATTAATCGGCTTTGCCGGTCCGCGTGTAATTAAGCAAACTATCGGCAAAGATTTGCCGAAAGGTTTTCAACGTTCGGAATTTTTGTTGGAAAAAGGATTTTTAGATTTTATAGTTAATAGAAAAGATTTGAAAGAAAAGATTTCATCACTAATAAGTTATATGAGTTGATTTTATTTCCTAAACTTTTTGGAAAGATGTTCTAATTTATCAACCGTAAAATCTATTTCTTCTTTTGTATTTAATGCACTAAAAGAAAACCTAATTGTTCCGAGAGCATCTTCTTTAGATTTCCCCATATTTATTATTACGTGTGAAGGTTTAAGGGTACCTGATGAGCAAGCTGCTCCGTTTGAAGCTGCAATACCGTTGATATCCAAGAACATCAACATTGCTTCAGAATCGTTTCGATAATAATCACCGTCAAATGTTAAACTGAGTATATAGGGGAATAAAGTATCTCGACAGTTTATTTCCACGTTTTTTATTGAAGAACCTTCAATAGAGTTTATAAAATAATTACGCAGCTCCGTAACTTTATTAAAATTACTTTTGCTTTCTTTTTGAGCAATTTTCACGGCTTCGGCAAATCCGATTATACCCGCGGGAAATTCTGTTCCCCCTCTTCTGTTTCTTTCCTGGGAACCGCCAAAAATCATGGGTGAAAGGGGAGTACCTGATTTGGCATAAACAACGCCAACACCTTTTGGTCCGTGTAATTTATGAGCAGATGCCGAAAGTGAATCAACTCCAAGTTTTTTAACGTCAATATCTACTTTGCCAAAACTTTGTACGGCATCGGAGTGTAAATATAAATCTCTGTCTTTAACTTGTTTTGATATTGATTCGATATCATTTACAGCCCCGGTTTCATTATTAACATGTATTAGTGAAATTACAGAGGTATCATCGTCAATCTCTCTTAATAATTTATTTACATCAACGGTACCATTCAATGTTGATTCTGCAGCAACAGAATTGAAACCAAGTTTGGAAAGATGTTCAAAACTTTCGAGCACGCTTGTATGCTCAACCGATGAAGTTATGATTTTATTTCTTTTGGTTTCCTCAAAATTGGTTTTTGCAATACCCAGGATAGGGAAGTTGTTAGCCTCGGTTCCGTTGCTTACAAAGTAAATTTCACTTGCATCTGCGTTTATATAATCAGCGATGATTTCACGTGCTTCTTCAATAGCTACCCTAACTTTTCTTCCGTAGGAATGAATAGAGGAAGGGTTCCCGTATTCCTCAGTTAAGAATGGAATCATCTTTTCAAAAACTTTTGGGTGCAGTTTTGTTGTTGCTGCGTTGTCTAAATATACTTTCAGAATTTAACCTTTCTATTGTCTCAGACTTACATCACCAAAATGGATTTTTTCAATTTTGTTGTTGCTCTTTAGAATTAAGAAACCTTTTTCATCTAAGTCGTCAAAAATTCCAAACTTCGTAACGCTATCACTAACCACTTTTACTTTTTCGCCGATCATCTTGCAGCGATCTTTCCAATCTTCTAAAACTTCTTCTGGGTTCTCTTCAACTTTAATAAAAATTTCTTCGAACAAATTCAGAACTTCGCTGAGAATTCTTTCTCTGTTGCCTCTATTTCTAAACTCCTTTCTAATAGAGGTAGGCTCTAACATATATTTGCCGGGAAAGTTCGTTTGGTTTACATTTATACCGATTCCGATTACAACACGGTCAAGTTCATTACCTTTGGAAGAAGACTCTAAAAGAATTCCCGCAACTTTTTTCCCTTCAATCAAAATATCATTAGGCCATTTCAAAGAAGTTTTAAGTTGATATAAATTTTCAATCGCCTGAGCAACAGCAAGAGATGACCCAAGGTTAACAATGTTGACTTTCTTACCATCTACTTTTCTTAGTAATATAGAAAAAGTCAGATTTTGCCCTGGTTGGCTAATCCATTCTCTCCCTTTTCTACCTCTGCCGGAAGTCTGTTCTTCGGCCAAAAGAACCGTACCGTTTTTATTAAATTCTTTACTATTTAGTAACATAGAATTCGTCGAATCTACCTGCTGCACATAAACAAATTGCCTTCCAATTTCTTCAGTATCTAGCTTTATATCAAATTCTTCGATATTAAACAAGCTGTTTTCCATTTTTACTCCTTGTCTGCTAAAATGACGTATACTCTGTAAAATTAACTTCTATAAAGCAAAATATGACATAATGACGCAAAACTTCATTGATTTGTAAAAACCTAAGTTATTTTTTGACAATAACTTAGCAAAATCCATTTATGGCACAGACATTGCAATAGTAAAGATATAAAAAATTGATATGACATATTTACATTAAGAGAAATACCCGAAGTAAACTTTGAGTACAAAGTTACTATAAAAAGTATAAATCTGAAATGGAGTTTTAATTATAAAATAAAGGAGTGAGAAATTATGGGCAAAATTATTGGAATTGACCTTGGTACTACGAACAGCTGTGTTGCTGTTATGGAAGGAAATGAACCTGTTGTGATCCCAAACTCTGAAGGTGGTAGAACAACACCTTCTATTGTTGGCTTTACGAAAAATGGTGATAGATTGGTTGGGCAGCCTGCGAAAAGGCAAGCAGTTACTAATCCTCACAATACGGTTTTTTCGATTAAAAGATTTATGGGAAGAAGAATTGACGAGGTAAGAAGTGAAGTTGAAGAAGTACCATACAAAGTTGTTGAGGGAGATGGTAAAACTGCACGCGTTCAAATAGGTGATAGAAAATATTCGCCTCCTGAAATTTCCGCAATGATTCTTCAGAAAATGAAAAAAACTGCCGAAGATTATTTAGGACAGGAAGTAAATGAAGCTGTTATTACTGTTCCGGCTTATTTTAACGATTCACAAAGACAAGCAACTAAAGATGCCGGAGAAATTGCCGGCCTAAAAGTTAAAAGAATTATTAACGAACCTACAGCAGCAGCTTTAGCTTATGGTTTAGATAAAAAGAACAAAGAACAAATCGTTGCCGTGTATGATTTAGGTGGCGGTACTTTTGATATTTCTATTTTACAATTAGGCGACGGTGTATTCGAGGTTAAATCAACCAATGGTGATACCCATCTTGGTGGTGACGATTTTGACCAGAGACTTATTGATTATTTAGCCGAGGAATTTAAGAAACAAGAAGGCATAGATCTTCGTAAAGATCCGATGGCTCTTCAGAGATTAAAAGAAGCTGCCGAAAAAGCTAAGATTGAATTATCATCTTCTACATCTACCGATGTAAATTTACCGTTTATTACCGCTACACAAGACGGTCCAAAACACTTAAACATCACAATCAGTCGTTCAAAATTTGAACAGCTCGTTGATGATCTTATTGAAAGAACAAAACAACCTTGCGAAGCTGCGTTGAAGGATGCCGGTTTAAGCGCTTCGCAAATAGATGAAGTAATTTTGGTAGGAGGTTCAACAAGAATTCCTAAAGTGCAGGAATTAGTAAAAAATATTTTTGGAAAAGAACCTCATAGGGGTGTTAACCCGGATGAAGTGGTTGCGATTGGTGCCGCAATACAAGGTGGCGTTTTAGCCGGTGATGTAAAAGATGTATTGCTGCTTGATGTTACTCCGCTTTCACTTGGTATTGAAACTCTTGGTGGTGTTATGACTAAATTAATTAATGCAAACACTACAATTCCAACCAAGAAAAGCGAAGTATTCTCAACTGCATCAGATAATCAGCCTTCTGTAGAAATACATGTTTTGCAGGGTGAACGACCAATGGCGGCAGATAACAGAACACTTGGAAGATTTCACTTAGACGGAATACCCCCTGCACCAAGAGGAGTTCCACAAATTGAAGTTACTTTTGATATTGACTCAAACGGTATTATGCACGTGTCTGCTAAAGATAAAGCTACCGGTAAAGAACAAAGTATTAGAATTACTTCTTCAAGCGGATTAAGCCAGGAAGAAATTGAAAAGATGAAACAGGATGCTAAAGAACACGCTGCAGAAGATAAGAAGAAGAAAGAAGCTATTGAAGTTAAAAACCAAGCTGATAATTTGGTATTCCAAACAAAAAAACAAATTACTGAGCTTGGTGATAAGCTTAACTCTGAAGATAAGGCTAAGCTTGAGGCAGAAGTTAAAAATGTTGAAGATGCAATTGCTACTGATGATACTGCAAAAATTAAATCCGCAACTGATAAACTAACGCAAGTCTTTAGTGAAATTTCGCAGAAGATGTACCAACAGCAAGGTGCACCCGGTGGAGGTCAGCCAGGCGGCCAAGAACAAGGTGCCGGTCAACAAACAGAGCAGAAAGGTGAAGATAAAGATGTTGAAGATGCTTCTTACGAAGTAATGGATGAAGACGAAAAGAAAGACGATAAATAAATTCGACAATAGAAGTAAATAGGCTTACTCTTTTGTCAGGAGAACCCCGTTAATTTTCTAACGGGGTTTCTTTTATATATTTACGGTGTTAGATTTTTTATATTATATGTATGAAAAGATTCTTCTTTATATTACCTCTTGTCGTGCTTTCTCTTTTCTTTTATTTATTTGATGAAAGACCTACCGAACAGCATTCCAACAAAACTCAAACAAAAACAGAAACAAAATTATTTTCAGAACAGCTTTCCGCTGAATATAATATTGATGCACATCTCTCAACCAAAGAAAAAAAACTTAATGTAAAAGAAGTAATAATTTGGCGAAATAAAAGTGATACATCAACAAGTGAGTTGCAGTTTCATCTTTATGCTAATGCTTTTAGCAGCAATAAAACTGAACTTGGTAAGGTGTTTGATTTTGACAAAGCTGAAAGAACAAAAATTCATATTAAATCTCTCTTAGCCGGTGGTTCTGAATATGATTTAGAATATTTTCAGCCGGAAGTTAAAAATCCTTACGACAGCACCGCAGCAAAAATAAATTTGACGAAACCTGTTTATTCGGGTGATTCAATAGAGATAAAAATTGAATATGAACTCCCCGTCCCTAAAAGTAGAATTAGGTTTGGTTATGCGGCTGGACGGGAGTTCTATTTTATTGCACAATGGTTCCCAAAGCTTGGAGTTTTTAAAAATGGTAGATGGGTTTGCAGTCAATATCATCCTAATGCAGAGTTTTATTCTGATTTTGCTAATTATGATGTTTCTATTACTGTTCCCCAAAATTATATTGTGGGAGCAACCGGAAAATTGAAAAGTGCCGGGGAATCTGATTCGGTTAAAACAATAAATTACAAAGCGGAAAAAGTAATTGACTTTGCTTGGAGTGCTTCACCCGAATTTGAAGTGGTAGAAAGAATTTATAAAAGCACTAACGGCAGGGAGGTGAATGTTAAATTTCTATTACAGTTAGAAAACAAAGATTTGATAGAAAGAAAATTTGTAGCTGCATTTAGTACAATTGAATATTTAGAAAAGTTTATTGGTGAATTCCCTTATTCAAATATTACTCTGGTAGATGTGCCGAGGACTTCGAACTTGGGAGGAATGGAATACCCGGGTATTATTACATATTTTACTCCGCTTTTTACTCCGGTTAAACTTCAGAAACCTGAATCAACCATAATACATGAATTAATACATCAATATTTTTATGCATCGGTGAGCAGCAATGAAGTTTACGAGGGATGGCTTGATGAAGGTATAACAACATATCTAGAGAATAAAATATTATCTGAGTATTATGGAAACCCAATACTAAATTTTAAGTTTATTGATTACTATCCTATATACGGACTAAGGTTTCTTTCGTTTAAGGAGATCCCTTTGCTGTATTCACTTAGAGAATTGGAAACCGAACACTATGCCTACAATTTGAATCAATATTATTTGAATAATGATTTAGGCGGAGTTAGGGATTCTACTTATCAATTTCCATCCTTTTTATCTACTGTAACTAATGTTTACTCAAAACCTTGTTTAATTTTTAATACACTAGAAAATTATATCGGGGAGAACGAAATATTAAACATACTATCTGCATACTATAATGAAAATAAATATTCAATTGTAAACTCGGAAAATTTATTGAGTACACTAAAGTCATACGAAAATGAAGACCTTACTTGGTTTATCGATAATTTTATTAACAGTACAAATAAATTTGATTATAGAGTAAGTTCAGTAGAAAAGACTGATGAGCAGACCTACAAAATATTTGTGGAGCGGTTGGAGGAAGGAATTACCCCAACACAAATCGCAATCTACACCATAACCGACACAAGTTATATTAATTGGGAGGGTAAAGAGCGCTGGCGAGAATTTACTATTAAAAGCAGGGAACCGGTTATTGCTGCTTCAGTCGATCCACACAGAAAAAATCTACTCGATAGAAATTTTGCTAACAACTCCTATACGGTAGAACCAAAATATTGGGCTGCTTGGTCAATTTCAATAAGATGGTTTTTCTGGATTCAAAATGCTTTAATGATTTTCGGAAGTATTGGATGAATTTGACTATTAATAAAACTCTTGTATTAGGTGCACGGGCAGTAATCAGAAATGCAAAGTTTATTATTTTGCTTTGGGGAACAAATGCTCTTGCCGCTTTTATATTAACTACGCCGATTTACTATTTACTTATAGACAATCTTAATCATTCTATGATGAGTGATAAACTTGCTCTCAATTTTGATTTCACCTGGTACCTTCAGTTTAGAAATATTTATGAATCAAGTATCGGAGAAATTCCCTTTCTAATTTATGGTGTTTTTGGGATCTATATTTTAGTGCAAATATTTTTTGTTGGCGGGCTTATATCAATTTTCAATTTCCCGGAGAAAAACCATATGGTTGATTTTTTCTTCGGCGGAGTAAAGTATTGGTTTAGATTTACAAAAATTGTTTTAATCTCATTACTTTTTTATATGCTGGTATTCACGTTTCACGACTATTTAGGCAGGTTAATTGAATGGGGATTTTCGGAAACCGAAAACCAAATGGCTGATTTTATAATCCGTCTTGCTCGGTATATTCTTTTAGTTTTTTTTATTGGTTTAATAACTTTAGTCTCAGATTACGCTAAAGTGCACTTAGCTGTATTTGATACGTATAAAGTTTTTCATTCAATCTCTCAGGCAATTCGTTTTATTAGATTCAATTTCAATAAAGTGTTTACGGTTTTCTTGATTATTGCTGTGGTTGGTGCAGCCGGGGCAATTCTTTATAATCTGTTGGAAGTCTTTATCCCGCGCTCGCCGTTTTATTTTTTGATTCTGTCATTTATACTTCAACAAATGTTGATTATATTTCGACTCTTTATTAGGATGTATTTTTGCGCTACGGAAGTAATGCTTTATAAAGACCTAAGCGCTGATGTAATTGAAGTCAAAGCTAAAGAACAAAAATTAGGGGTAAATTAATGTCAATTATTCCAATAACAGTTTATGGTGACTCAATACTTCGCCAAAAAACAAAACCTATAGAAAAAGTTGATGATGAGCTGATTCAAAATATTCAAGATATGTTTCAGACGATGCGTTATGCCAATGGAATTGGATTGGCAGCTAATCAAGTCGGGCTGGATAAATCATTATTTGTAATTGACTTAAAAGAAATTGAAGGATATGAAAATTTCAAACCTGTTGTAATGATTAACCCGCAAATAATTGAAGAATCGGACGAGATTGTAACAATTGAAGAAGGATGCCTAAGTCTGCCTAATTTAAGAGCTGAAGTAGATAGACCGGCAGCAGTTAAAATCAGATTTCTAAATACTGATGAGGAAGAGGAAGAAATTGATGCAGATGAATTTTTCGCAAGAGTTATTCTTCACGAATACGATCATTTAATTGGTAAAATGATACCTGATCGTGTTAATGAAAGAATCAAAAAGAAAATACAGAAAGAACTAAAAGATATTTCGGATAGAAATATTGAAGTTGATTACCCAATAACCGAAAAGTAGTTTAGCAAATGAGAATTGTATTCTTTGGTACTCCCGATTTTGCAGTAACTTCACTTTCAAAAATTTACGAAAGCGAAAATGAAATCTCTGCAGTAGTAACAGCACCGGACAAAGAAAGAGGAAGAGGTAGAAAGGTAAGTTTTACCCCCGTAAAAGAATTCGCAATAAAAAAAAATATTCCGGTGTTTCAGCCGGCGAAATTGAAAGATGAAAACTTTATTGAAGAATTAAAAAAAATTGATGCCGATCTTTTTGTGATTGTCGCATTCAAAATTCTTCCGGTGGATGTATTTACTCTTCCCAAATATGGTTCAATAAATCTTCACGGCTCTCTACTTCCCAAGTACCGCGGTGCAGCACCAATTCAATGGGCTTTAATTAACGGCGATACCGAAACAGGTGTTACGACATTTTTTTTGAAGGAAAAAGTTGATACGGGTAATATGATTCTTCAAGAAAAAATTATTATTGAGCCTGAAGACAATTTTGAAACCCTTCATGATAAAATGAAAGTAATTGGTGCAGAAGTTTTACTTAATACTATTTCTTTAGTTGAAAAGGATGAAGTGAACGAAAAAAAACAAGACGATTCACTTGCTTCACCTGCGCCTAAAATCACCAAAGAAATTTGTAAAATTAATTGGTCAAATTCCGCTGTTGAAATCCATAACTTGGTCCGAGGTTTATCTCCTTATCCTGGTGCTTTCTTTATTAAGAATGATAAACAGTATAAAGTCTATAAATCCAAGGCAGTTGATAAACCCAAACTTCCACCTGCCGAAATTTATGAAGACAAAAAGGAGATGTTCATAGGCTGCCGTGAAGGGACTCTACAAATATTGGAAATTCAACCTGAAGGAAGAAAGCGAATGACTGCTGAAGAATTCTTAAGAGGATATAGTTTAATAAAATAAATGTAGTTCCTGAACTTCTTAATTTAATTATAGGATCTAATTTTGCGAAACAAAACTTATAATTTACTTGATTCTATTGGAAACACACCAATTGTAAGACTCGATAACATTTCAAAAGGACTAAAAGCAAAAATTTGGGCGAAGTTAGAGTTTATGAATCCCGGCGGTAGCCTTAAAGACCGAATTGCCTTGTACATGGTAGAGAAAGCCGAACGAGAAGGAAAAATTAAACCTGGTGATACAATTATAGAAAATTCATCCGGTAACACTGCGATGGGATTGGCAATTGTTGCTCGTCAAAAAGGTTATAAACTTAAAATCGTTATTCGTGATACAACCAGCAAAGAAAAAATTAAAATGTTGCAGGTATTGGGAGTTGATGTGATTTTAGTTGATGCTAGTCTGCCGCCGGAAGACCCTAAATCTTATAATAATTATGCTAAAAATTTAGCTAAAGAACATCCCGATTTTTATTACATCGATCAGCACAATAATTTAGATAACAACGAATCACATTATAAAACAACCGGACCTGAAATTTGGGAACAGTTGGAAGGTAGAATTGATTATGTGGTAGCCGGGGTTGGAACCGGGGGAACGCTCTGTGGGATGGGAAAATATTTGAAAGAGAAAAACCCCAATATTCAGCTTATCGGTATAGACCCGATGGGTTCAATTTTTTATGATTACTTTAAAAGGAAAAAACTCATCAAGCCCTATCGTTATAAAATTGAGGGGATCGGTGATGAATTTTTAATTAAGACGGCTCAACTTGAATTGCTTGACGATATGTACCAAGTTGATGATAAAACTGCATTCCAGTGGACAAAAAAATTAGCAAATGAAGAGGGAATACTTTCCGGCGGCTCAAGCGGTGCGAATGTTTGGGCTTCGGTTAAACTTGCAAAAGAAATTGATCGTGAAGCAAACATTGTTACATTAATATGCGATTCCGGATATAAATACTTCAGCACAATTTATAACGATGAATGGTTGAAAGAGAATGATTTAATATAGTTTTGGGATTTTTGTACATCACTTTCTTGAATCTTTTCATTCCCCAACATTTCTTTATAAATTTGTACTTCAAATCTTATTTAAGAGGGTATTAGTTTTGAATTATAAAAATGATATTACCGAATTAATAGGTAACACACCTTTAATTCAATTAAATAAACTCAACAAAGGATTAAAACCAAAAATATTTGCGAAGCTTGAATCTCATAATCCGGGCGGAAGTGTAAAAGATAGAATCGGCCGCGCGATGATAGAAGATGCCGAACGTTCCGGTAAACTTAAACCGGGCGGGACAATTGTGGAAGCTACAAGTGGAAATACAGGAATCGGATTAGCATTAACTGCCGCCGTAAAAGGTTACAAAGCCGTGTTTGTAGTGACTGATAAAGTAAGCGGTGAAAAAATAAATTATCTCCGTGCACTTGGCTCGGAAGTTATTGTTGTTTCAAATGCCGTAGAACCTGATCATCCGGATTATTATGTAAATGTAGCAAAACGAATTGCTGATGAAACACCTAATTCAATATTTGCATATCAATATTCTAATCCCGCAAATCCTGAAGTGCATTATCAAACAACCGGACCTGAGATTTGGGAACAGACTGACGGTAAGATTACACATTTTGTTGCAAGTATCGGAACCGGCGGAACTATAAGCGGAACTGGGAAATATCTCAAAGAAAAAAATCCCAATATAAAAATAATAGGAGCTGATCCCCTCGGATCAATTTTTAAAACATATAAAGAAACCGGTGAACTAATAAAAGGTACACCCTATTTAGTTGAAGGAATTGGGCAAGACTGCCTGCCCAAAAATGTCCACTTTCAGTATATCGACCAGATTATTAATGTTAGCGATAGAGAATCATTTGCAATGGCTCGTAGATTAACAAAAGAAGAAGGAATATTCTGCGGAGGAAGTACAGGTACAATTCTTAAAGTTGCTTTAGATATTTCTAAAGATTTATCCGAAGAAGATGTTGTTGTTTTTATAGTTTGTGATACAGGCGAACGATATCTTTCTAAAGTTCATAATGAAGCTTGGTTGAAAAATAACCGTATGCTCGAAGTTGAGATGAAAATTCTGCGTGATGTTTCCGACGAGAAAAAACGAAAAGGAATTGAAAATATATGTTACGTTCACGATACCGATTTAGTAAAAGATGCAGTGGCTATATTAAATAAACATGGATATACACAACTCCCGGTATTCAATGAACATCTTAAACCGGTTGGGTCTATTCGTGAAAATAAATTGATGGGTAAATTGGTAGAAGATTCAAAATTACTTGATGCAAAAGTTGTAGAGGTAATGGAGGAATCATTCCCGGTAATTGATGCCAAAACAGAAATAGATCAAGTAAAGAAAATTCTGAAAGATAAGAATGCGGTTTTAGTCAGTGATTTTGGTCGTATTACGGATATAATTACGAGATACGATTTAATAGATTTTAGTTAACATAATAGTCAATAGAAAATATCAAATAGGAAATTAACATGGGTTTTCAAACAGATGCCGTACATGCCGGGCAAACGCCCGAACCGTTAAGCGGTGCAATTACGACTCCGATTTATCAAACGTCTACTTATCATCAAGAGGAATTGGGTAAACATAAGGGATATGAATACGGCAGAACTCAAAATCCTACCCGCGAAGCAATGGAAAAAAATATTGCAGCGTTGGAAAAAGGAAAGTTCGGTATTGCTTATTCATCGGGTCTTGCTTCAGTTCAAGCGTTGATGGGATTGTTGAAACAAGGCGATCATGTCGTAATCTCAAACAATGTTTACGGTGGTACTTACCGTCAGCTTGAATTGAATATGACCAATTACGGTTTATCTTTTTCTTGGGTTGATACTTCCGACTTAAAAAATATTGAAAATGCAATTCGCGAAAATACAAAGATGGTCTATATTGAAACTCCTACAAACCCAATGCTGAATTTAACCGATATTAGAGGTACAGTCGAAATAGCTAAGAAGAATAATCTAATTTCGGTGGTCGATAATACTTTTATGAGCCCTTATTTCCAGAATCCGCTTTCACTTGGTGCCGATGTGGTACTCCACAGCACAACAAAATATTTAAATGGACACTGCGATGTTGTCGGTGGAATATTAATAACAAGTGATGAAAAAATACACGAACGTTTAAGATATTTACAAAATGCAATCGGCTCTGTTCCCTCTCCGTTTGATTGCTGGCTCACTTTGCGATCAACAAAAACTCTTGCTTTACGAATGAAACAGCATAATGAAAATGCAATGAAGATAGCCGAATATTTAGATAACCAAAGTTATGCTGAAAAAGTAATTTACCCGGGATTAAAATCGCACCCTCAGTATCAGCTTGCTAAAAAACAAATGTCCGGTTTCGGTGGAATGATTTCTGTCGATTTCGGCACATTCGAAAAAGCGAAAAAAGTGTTAAATGGTGTTAAGATTTTTGCTTTGGCAGAGAGTCTCGGAGGTGTTGAAAGCTTGATCTGTCATCCCGCATCTATGACTCACGCCTCGGTTCCCAAAGCAGAACGAGATAAAATGGGATTGACCGACAGCTTGGTTCGTTTTTCGGTTGGAATTGAAGATGCTGAAGATTTGATTGCCGATATTGAACAGGCGCTCAAATAAATTCAATACTTTATCAAAATAATCAGTTTTACCAACCGTCGATTAGAATACAGATTACACAGAAAATGCTGATAATCACAGATTCTTTAAAAAATCTATAGTTTCAGCCTCATTTGTGTTCCTTAACTTAAATAAAAACGATTAAGTTTTTATTTAAATACCGATTGGAATTCCTCGAAATAAAGCAAATCTAAATTAAGAGTAAAGGACATTCCTTTTTCTATTTTCAAAAGAGCATTTTATCCTTAATTTTGTATAAGAACTTAAAATTAGGGAGGATAAAAATGGCTGAAGAAAAGATTACAAAGAAAAATATGATCGATGACTCCAAATATTCGGTGGATACTCATCTTATTTACGGAAAACATGTAACCGATAAGTGGGATTATTCGCATCACGTAACGGCACCTATATCTTCATCAACAACTTTTAGATTGGATTCGACCGAACGAGGGGCACACGGATTTGAGCAGTTTGCACACACTGAACAATTTGGTGATGAAGCACCTATTTTTATATACGATCGCCTCGGTGAACCGAACAAAGATATGCTTGAAGAAAATCTTGCTTATGTTGAAAAAGGGGAGATGGCTGTTACTTTCGCAAGTGGAATGGGAGCAATTTCAGCTGTTCTCGGTGTTCTTGCAAAAAGCGGTGATGAAATAATTACTCACTCAACATTATACGGTTGCACAATTTCACTTTTCAATAATTGGTACCCGCGGTACAACATCGGTGTTAAACCAATCGACTTAACTGATCCTAACAATTTCAGTAAAGTTGTGACAGAAAAAACAAAAGTGGTTTATCTCGAAACTCCGGCTAATCCAAATTTGGATATTCTTGATATTGTTGAAATCAAAAAGTTGGTTAATGAGGTTAATGAAACTCGCCCTGAAGAAAATCATATTAAAATTGTGGTTGATAATACTTTTGCAACACCTTTCTGCCAAAGACCGATTGAATTAGGTGCTGATTTTGTGGTTCACTCTTTAACAAAAGGTATTGGTGGCTTTGGAACGGATATGGGCGGCGTTGTTATCGGACCTAAAAAATATAGAGATATGATTTTACTTTATCGTAAGGATTTTGGTGCTGTACTCAACACAAAGAGTGCTTGGGCAATTCTTACCTATGGTTTACCTACATTATCGCTTAGGCAGAAACAGCAGATTAAATCTGCTATGAGGATTGCGGAATTTTTGGAAGCACATCCGAAAATATATTTTGTAAATTATCCCGGTTTGCAGAGCTATAAATATTATGAATTAGCAAAGCAGCAGATGGTTGATTTTAGTGGAAATTTTGCTCCCGGTAGTATGATCTATTTTACATTAAAAGGTAACACGCCCGAAGAACGCAAATCTATCGGTGCTAAGTTTATGGATTACGTTGCAGATCATGCATACACAATGACTCTTGCAGTTAGTTTAGGGCATACAAGAACATTAGTTGAGCATCCTGCATCTATGACTCACTCAGTTGTTCCGCCTGATCAATTAGAAGAAAGAGGAATCGATGCCGGTGGTGTTAGAATTGCGGTTGGACTTGAAAATACCGATGATATTTTACTTGATTTGGACGAAGCGTTGAAGCAGTTGTAATTATTTTTAAAGACGATTCCCGCAATCTATATGACTTGTCTGACGTAAATATGATTGCGGGAATATATTTCTGTAAAGCGACCATCTTGGTCGCTTGTTTTGGGCTTGAGTATTTCGTAGTCAATAAGCGACGAAGGATCGTCGCTTTACAAAAGCGGCCATCTTGGTCGCTTGTTTTGGGCTTGAGTATTTCGTAGTTAATAAGCGACGAAGGATCGTCGCTTTACAAATATTTATTTTTTACCTAAATACCAATCGCTCGAATTTTCTAATAATTCATTTATTCGTTTAACTAATTTATGTGGGTCATCAAGATTTCCTTCAAGCAGTAGGGCGGATTCATATAATTGTTCCGTTGCGTTTGTAATTAACGGATCATTCGAATCTTTTTTGAATACTTCAATCAAATTACGAATCAATTTGTTGTCTTTATTTATCTCCATAATTTTCTTCTGCGTTCCGATGTTCTGATTGGTCATCTTCAAAATTTTCTGCATTGAAGATGTTAAAGAATCGCCTTCACTAACAAGGCAAGATGCACTGCCGCTTAATCGTTTCGATTCTTTTACATCAGCTACTCTTTCACCGAGTATCTCTTTCATTTTTGCAAGCAGACTGCTGAAATGCTTTTCATCATCTTTTTCAAGTTTTTCATATTTGCTTTTCTTCTCTTCAACATCTTTTAATTTTTCCACCTTTTTGAGATCAGCAGTTTCAACAGATTCGAAATCATAATCTTTATATTTTCTTAAAGAACTAATTACAAATTCATCAACTGGATCAAATAAATAAAGTACTTCTATCCCTTTTGATTTGAAAATTTCAAGATGAGGATCTGTTTCAATTGCTTCGCGTGAAGAACCGAAAGCATAATAAATTACCTTTTGATCCGGCTGCATACGTGAAGTATATTCCGAAAATGAAGTTAAGCCGTCTTTATTCTCATTTTTTGATGAATTAAATCTCAACAGCTCCATATATTTTTCTTGATTGCTGAAATCCGAGTAACCTAATTTGAAAATTCTTCCGTGCTCTTTCCAAAATTCCGCATATTCATCGGGATTGTTTTTTGCCTTATCTGCTAAATGATTCAATACCTGAGTTGTAACACTGCTGGAAATTTTACTGAAGATAACATTCTCCTGAAGTGTTTCGCGAGAAATATTTAGCGGTAAATCTTCCGAATCTACAACACCTTTTACAAATCCCAAATACTCCGGCAGCAAGTCTTTGTTTTTATGTTGAATTAAAACTCGTTTAACATACAAATCGAGACCGTAATTGTCCTTATGCATCCAGAAAAATTCATCGTGCTTTTTAGGAATAAAAAGGAGAGAACTAAATTGAATAGGTGCATCCACACTTTTGTGAATTACATCCATCGGTGGTTCCGTATCGTATGTTAAAAATTTATAAAACTCATCATACTGTTCTTTTTTTACTGAACTTTTTGGTTCACGCCAAATTGCTGAGATTGTATTGACTTTATCTTTGCCGACGTAAATAGGGAAGGTGATAAAATTAGAATGACTTTTTATTGTACTTTCCAAACGATATTTATCTGCAAATTCTTTAGCGTCTTCACGCAGTTTAATTTTTATTTCGGTACCACGTTTTAAGTTGCCGTCAAGTTCTTGAACAGTGTAACTTCCCAAGCCATCTGATTTCCAATAAATCGGTTTTGCTTCTTTTTGGTATGAACGAGATTTTATTTCAACTTCTTCGGCAACCATAAATACAGAGTAAAATCCAACACCAAACTTTCCGATAATATTATTTGCCTGATCTTTACTCTCCATCAAAGTTTTTATGAATTCTGCCGAACCGGATTTAGCAATTGTACCGATGTTTTCAATAATTTCATCTTGCGTCATTCCTATTCCGGTATCGGAAATTGTTATGGTGTTTTTCTTTTCGTTAAAATCAATTCTAATTTCCAAAGGCAAATCATTATCAATAACTTCTTCACCTTTGGTGGATTTGAATCTTACTTTATCCAAAGCATCGGAAGCGTTGGAAATCAGTTCACGTAAAAATATTTCTCTACTTGTATAAAGTGAATGGACAAGAATATTCAACAGTTGTTTAACTTCCGCCTTAAACTCAAATGTTTTCGAATCAGTTTTAGTTTCGCTCATCATACCTCCGTAAATGAAAATAATTTAATAACTTTTTAAGTCCTATTTAAGAAATCAAGCTTACTTAATATTTCTTTTTCGGATTTACTTAAGTTTTTCGGTACTTTAATAAAAATTCTTACGTACAAATCGCCGCGTACTCCGGAAGCAGTCGGCATACCGTATCCCTTTAATCTCAACACTTTCCCGCCGTCTGTTCCTTCTTTTATTTTTATATTAATTTTTTTACCGTCAATGGTAGTGATTGTTTTTTCACCCCCAAATATAGCAGTCTTCAAATCTATATCTAAATTTTGATAGAGATCGATTCCGTCTCGTTCAAACTTTTCATCATCAGTAATTTTTAAAGTAATAATTAGATCACCTTTTTCACCGCCCATCGGCGAGGGTTGACCTTGTCCTTTTAATCTCAGTTTTTTACCGTCGGTGGCACCTTTAGGGATTTTAATTTTAATTCGCTTACCGTTTACCGAAATATATTTCTCACTTCCGTTAACAGCATCTTGAAGAGAAATATTAAGTACAGCTTCTGCATCTGCGCCTTTTGCACGGTAAGTTCTTTGTCTATTTGTACGTTGGAAATTTGACTCAAACCCGCCACCGAAGAAACTATTAAAGAAATCCGAAAAGCCTCCCAAGTTATTGAAAATATCTTCAAAATCGCCATGGTATTGATATGTTCTTCTCCCGCCACCAAATCCGGCAAATGGATTACCTTGACCGAAACCGGCATTCTCATATTGCTTCCAATTGGAGCCGAGGGTATCATATTTTTTTCTTTTTTCGGGATCGCTTAAAACTTCGTGAGCTTCGGTTACTTCTTTAAACTTTTCTTCTGCTGTTTTGTCATTGGGGTTTCTGTCAGGATGATATTTAAGCGCAAGTTTTCTGTACGCTTTTTTAATTTCATCCTGTGTAGCATTTTTATCTACGCCAAGTATTTTATAATAATCTTTAAATTCCATATCGTCTCTCAAAATATAAAGAAGCCGCAAAAGCGGCTTCGGTTAATTTGATAGAAGTAAAACCAGGTTAGTCAACCTTAATTGCAATTTCTTTCGGTTTAGCTTCTTCGGCTTTAGGGATTATTACTTTGAGAGTTCCGTCTTTGAATTTAGCTTCAATCTTATCTTCCAATATTTTTTCAGGAAGAGTGAACTCTCTGTAGTATTTCCCGTATGCTCTTTCGATTCTGTGATACTTAGATGATTTTTCTTCGCTTTCTTGTTTACGTTCACCGCTTACGCTTAAAGTTCCGTTCTTGTAGGAAATCTTGACATCTTTCTTATCAACACCGGGTATATCCATACTTAAAACATACTTATCGTTATCTTCCGAAATATCGGTAAGAGGTGCCCAAACAGCATTTTCAAAATCATCTTCACCGTTAGTATCACGCAAACCAAATCTGTTGCCGAAAGCATCGAGCAATCTGTTGAATTCTCTTTCTACATTGAGAAGTTCTTTAGCCGGGTTCCATCTTACAATTGCCATAATACACCTCCTTCTTTAAGTTTTCCTAAGAAGTTTAGTTTATTTCTATTGTTCTTGGTTTAACTCTGTCGTGCTTCGGAAGTTTAACAGAAAGCACACCATTTTCAAACTTTGCTTCTATTTTGTTGTTGTCAATTGAATCGGAAATTCTAAACTTTCTATAATAATTACCGACAGTATATTCATTCAAAATATATTTTCTGTTTACCGCTTCATCGTAATTAATGCGTCCCATAATAACTAAACTGCCTTCTTCGAGTTTTACTTTTATTTTGTCTCGGTCAACATCCGGCATAAAAGCTTCCATATGAAAATCTTCATCTGTTTCATAGATATTTACCATAGGAGCTATCCATGATTCTTTTTCTAAGGCTTCATCCCAAGATGAATTGTTTTCCACTTTTACTAAATCTTTTGTATCAGACATTTTTTTCTCCTTTATTTTAATTCAATTGTTTTTTCGTTTACATTTTTCTCTTCGAGTTTTTGAAGAGTAATAGTAAGAACACCGTTTTCAAATTTTGCATTGACTTTGTCGGGATCTACGTCCACCGGTAAAGTGAAACTTCTTTTAAATTTGCCGAATGATCTTTCACTTCTGAAAATTCTAACAACATCATTTTGCTCTAATGATTTTTTCTCGCCTTCAATTGTCAATATATTGTCTTCGAGTGTTAATCGTAAATTCTCTTTTTTTATTCCCGGAGCCTCAACCTCAACAATTAAGGAATCTTTGAGTTCGTAAATATCAATTGAAGGAACTATTTTATTTTCTGCGAAAGCAGAATTTCCAGAATCAAAAAACTTTTCAATTTGGCTTGTTAAGTGGTCAAATTCTCTAAACGGTTCAAACTTAATTAGTGTCATTTTTTTCTCCTTTTGTGTTTGTTAATACTTAATAAATTTTTGTGCCATTCGGTTTATTCTTCGTAAGTTATTAAAATACAATATGTTAGACGAATTATGCACGACTTTTGTAGGCTCTGAATATATGGCGCAAAAAATGTTAAATAGTCAGTATAGCGTTATATCGACAATTAATCGTGTCAATATGACAAAAATGTAATTGAGTAATTTGAATTCAGGTTACGTAAAATTCTTCGAATTTATTTATATTTTCATATAAAATTTTGAGGAGAAAATGGAATTATTTGTAGTAATAATGGCGGGTGGAGTTGGCTCCCGATTTTGGCCGAGAAGCAGAAAAGCGAAGCCTAAGCAGCTTCTAAATATTTTCGGTGAAAATAGTATGATTCGCGAAACCTTTAGAAGAATCAGCGGAATTGTTCCACCGGTGAATGTTTTTGTTATAACAAATAAATTACAGGCAAAAATTATTGGCGAGGATTTGAGCGAATTGCCAAAGGAAAATATTATCGCTGAACCGGTCGGCAAAAATACAGCTCCCTGTGTTGCAGTTTCAGCAAAGACTATTCTTAATCGCTCAAGTGATTCCGTATTGGTTACTCTTCCTGCTGATCATCTCATTAAGAAAGAAAAAGAATTTAGAGAGCTTTTATTAACCGGTGCAAAGTTTGCCTTTGAAAAGAAATCATTGGTTACATTTGGTATTACTCCAACAAGACCCGAGACCGGTTACGGGTATATTAATTTTGAAAAATCAGACGGAGAAAAAATTCATAAAGTAAAAAAGTTTGTCGAAAAACCTAATCGTGAAACCGCTGAAAAGTATTTAGCAAGCGGAGATTATCTATGGAACTCCGGTATGTTTATTTGGCGCAGCGATGTAATTCTTGAAGAAGTAAAAAAATATTTACCAAATACTTACTCTCTAGTTTCTAAATTGGAAAATGAAAAGGATAGCGGCAAAATACTCGATGAAATTTATCCAAAATTCGAAAGCATATCCGTCGATTACGGAATTATGGAAAAATCCGATAGAGTCTATACAATGGAAGGGGATATCGGCTGGAGTGATGTGGGTAGCTGGGAAAGTGTTTATGAATTAAGTGACAAAGATAAAAACGGTAATGCCTTGACGGGTGACATTTTTACTCTAAATTCGAAAAATAGTTATATCTATTCCGAGAATAAATTTACAGCCGCAGTGGGTATTGAAGATTTAGTAATTATAAATTTGGAAGACTCTCTTCTTGTTTGCAAAAGAAGTGAAGCACAAAATGTTAAAAAAATTGTCGATTTCTTATCTGAATCTGATAGAGAAGAGCTTATTTGAAATAATTAATCTAGAGCCACAGCTGTCCAAAAGAAATCGA
>NPIE01000021.1_pt1 | contig 51450 bp, 42 predicted proteins | sample 8637661 | NCBI WGS metagenome assembly NPIE01 (sample SAMN07420842, study PRJNA396082) | bioreactor metagenome | isolation source: sample BA12 brine-fed electro-methanogenic bioreactor BA | place: Japan: Kochi | collected 2016-12-09 | reverse complement strand
CGGCTTCAGCAGCGGCCTGCTGCAGGAGGTATGCGTTGGACAGACCGGAAATTCCAGCTCCAAGAACAGCAACACGGGTCATCAGACGGCTCCTTTTATCTGGACAACGGACAACGGACAACGGACAACGGACAACGAATCTTAACCGAGCGAAATTCCCGGGTCAAGGTATACCCCATATGTGACAGACCTTTTACGATGCGACCTTGACGCTGCCCAACCGGGTATTTATATTTTCAACAGACGACAAATTCCGGAGATTCAATATTATGGCGAAAGACTATTACGGCGTGCTCGGCCTGAGCAAAGACGCCTCAATGGATCAGATCAAAAAGGCCTACCGCAAGCTGGCCCTGAAATATCACCCGGACAAGAACCCGGGCGACAAGAAAGCGGAGGATCGCTTCAAGGAGATCACCGAAGCCTATGCCGTTCTGAGCGACCCGGAGAAGAAGAAGCAGTATGATCAGTTCGGCGAGAGCGACTTCCACCAGCGCTACAGCAAGGAAGACATCTTTCGCGGCTTCGATGTGGGGGATATTTTCCGGGAGTTCGGCTTCGGCACCGAAGACATCTTCAGCCACCTGTTCGGTGGCGGTGGCGGCGCCCGCCCCCGCGGCACGACATTCGGCGGCACGCCTCATGGAAGAAGAATCAAGGGGCAGGATTATACCCTGCGCATGACTCTGCCGCTGCGCGAAGCGGTTCAGGGGGGAGAGCGGCAGGTCACCTATCGCCATGACGGTCAGCAGCAGTCGCTGAAGGTGCGCGTCCCCCCGGGCGTGGAAACGGGGTCGCGCCTCAGGGTTCCGGGCAAAGGCGGGCCAGCCCCGGCGGGCGGGCAGGCGGGCGACCTGTTCCTGGAGATCGAGGTGGCCGGCGATCCTGTTTTCTCAAGGGAGGGCAACAATCTGCTGGTGCAGGTCGAGGTGCCTTTCAGCGGTGCCTGCCTCGGCACCACCATCGAAGTCCCCACCCTACAGGGAACGAAGAAGGTCAAGGTGCCCGCCGGCATGAAATCCGGCGGCAGAATCCGCCTCAAGGGCTACGGCGTCCCGGCCCACAAGAAAAGGCCGCAGGGCGACCTCTACGCGGTGGTGGGAATCAAGGTGCCGAACACCCTGACGGACAAGCAGAAAACCCTGCTGGAGAAACTGAAAAAAGAAGGGTTGTAGGGGCGAGCCGGGCGAGGCATGCCTCGCCCCTACCCCCCTACGAATCATACTCCCGACAGTACATCATGCCGAGAATGCCGCGACTTTCGAGGCAGCGCGGGCAGACTTCGCCCGCGTCGTTCCATTCCTGCGTCGCCATGAAGGCCCCTGCCTGAACCGCCGGTTCATCCATAGGGGCGTCAGGATCGAACTCATTGCCACAGACCTTGCAGACCTTGCATTCTTTCATCGCCACTGCTCCAAGTCTTCCCGCACCAGATCCGCCATCGCCTCGATAAAATCCGGGTGATCGTTCAAAGACGGGGTGCGCTCGAAATATTCGATCCCTTTACTGTGGGCATGCTCCCGGTACTCGATGTCGATCTCGTGCAGGGTTTCGATGTGATCCGACACAAAGGAGATCGGCACCATCAACACCGCGGTGCGCCCATCCTCGGCCAACTGGTCGAGGACGTCGACCGTATCCGGCTCCATCCATTTGACCGGCCCGCTGCGGCTTTGAAAACCCAGCCTCCAGGCCCTGTTGCCGACCCTTTTCATGACGCCCCGGGTGGTATCGAGAACGTGCTCAAGATAGGGATCGCCGCGATCGATGAATTTCTGCGGCAGGGCATGGGCGCTGAACACAATCTGCACGCGGGAGCGCAGCTCTTCGGGAAATTTCTCCAGCCCTTCACGGACCCGCGCCGCCAGGGCATCGAGGTACCCGGGCCAATCGTACCACTGCTCGATCACACGGTAGCGAAGCTCGGGGAACACCCGCGCCGCGCTCTGCTTGAAATCCTTGACGCTGCTGCCGGTAGTAGCGCCGGTATAATGCGGATACATGGAGAGCACCATGGCCTGGGTGACACCGTCGGCCTTCATCTGCTCGAGTACCTCGGCGGCGCGGGGCGACCAGTAGCGCATGATCACATAGGGACGAACCTCATCCCCGAGCGCGGCAGCAATCCCCTCCGCCTGGGTGCGGGTCCAGCCGAGCAGAGGGGACTTGCCACCGATCGTCCGATAGTTTTCTACCACTGAACGCGCTCTCCTGCTGCTGATCAGGCGCGCCAGCGGCTTCTGAAGCAGCCCCCCCAGAGGAAGCTGAATCAGATCCCGGTCGCAGAACAGGTTGTAGAGAAACGGTTCGACCGCTTCCAGCGAATCGGGCCCGCCCATGTTCAGCAGGACGAGGCCGATGGGACTTCGGGGAGCTTCGTCTTTCATGACGGGTTTTTATCCTTTGGCGCTAAGCCGGTGTACGCACTCAACCATGAATTTGGCGTGTTCGGGGGGTACCGTCGGCAGAATGCCGTGCCCCAGGTTGAAGATATGGCCGGGGCGGTCGCCGTTTTCGTCAAGCACCCGCTTGACCTCCTGCTCGATATACTCCGGCTGAGCGTAGAGCACGGTGGGATCGAGATTGCCCTGCACGGCGACCTCGGTTCCCAGCAGGGTGCGCGCCTTGTTGAGGGAGATGTGCCAGTCAAGACCAATGACGTCGGAGCCGGCCCGTTTGACGATTTCCAGCATGGTCCCGGCGCCCTTGACGAAATGGATGACCGGCACGCCCTGGCGGTTAAGCCCGTCGATCAGGCGGGTGGTGTAAGGCAGAATGTAGCGCTCGTAATCAACCGGCGACAGTATGCCGCCCCAGGTGTCGAAAATCTGGATTGCCTGGGCTCCGGCCTCAATCTGGGCGTTCAGGTAGAGGCGGTCCATCTCGGTGACCTTGTCCATCAGGGCGGCGTACATCTGTGGCTCGGCGTACATCATGCGCTTGATCTGGGCGAAATCCTTACTCCCCTTGCCTTCGACCATGTAGCAGGCCAGCGTAAAGGGCGCCCCGCCGAAACCGATCAGCGGCACCCGGCCTTCAAATTCGCGGCGCAGAATGCGGATCGTCTCCAGAACATAGGGAACGTCTTCTTCCATCTCGGGGATGCGCAGCGCATCGATATCGGCCTGAGTCCGCACCGGATTTTCAAAAACCGGCCCGGGCGCGAAATCGAGCTTGAGCCCCATGGGCTCAACCGGCGTCAGAATATCGGAAAACAGGATGGCAGCGTCGGCACCGAGATAGTCGATAGGCTGAATGGTGACCTCGGCAGCCAGTTCGGGCGTTTTGCACAGCTCGAGAAAGCTGACGTTGCGGCGCACCTCCATGTACTGGGGCAGGTAGCGGCCGGCCTGGCGCATCAGCCAAACGGGGGTCATGTCGACGGGCTGGCCCCAGCAGGCCTTGATAAAACGGTAATCGGACATTGGGTATGCCTCCTATAATATAATCGTAACTGTTCAGCATGGGGTCATCACTCCCATGACAAGGGTGTTTGGCGCCAGGGAGGGCGCCAATCAAACGGCCAGGGATGGCGAAAAGTGGCCCTTGTCATGGGAGTGATGACCCCGCGAAATGTGAATGAATACAAAACATTATCAGTTGCAGGGACGTGCCTCGGGTGCTCTTGGTGTTGACACCCTTCCCCCCTAAGATTTGGGCGCCAGTTCGGCCGATTCTTTCTCCATGCGCTTGCGCGTACGGGGCGGTATGTAGCTGCAGAAGGGCTCCTCCTGCAGATAATCACCATAAACTGCGTCAGCCCGTGCGCGGCAGCCGCCGCAGACATTGACGAATTCGCACTCGCCGCACTTGCCCTTGAAGAGGCTGGCATCGCGCAGCTCGTTGAACACGCGGCTGTTGAACCAGAGCTCCCTGAAAGGCACCTGCTTGACGTTGCCGACCGAAGAGTGGAAATAGGAGCAGGGTTTGAGATTGCCGAAACAATCGATCAGGCAGATGGTCTGAGCTGCAATGCAGCCTTTGCCCCCGCCGGTGGAAAAGGTCAGAGAGCGCCGCTTGAAATCAACGCCCTCGGCCTTGGCCATCTGCGGCACAATACGATAGTAATGAGGCGCGCAGGTGGGCCGCATAAGGATCTCATCCTCCTGCTTCTCCTGCTGGTAATGCCATTCGAGAATTTCTTCATAGTCTTCTTTGCTGATCAGCTCCGACATGATCTCTTCGCCGCGGCCGGTGGGCACGATCATAAACATGTACCATGCGGTTGCCCCAAGGCTTTTCGCCAGTTTGAACGTGTCACCGATATCCTGCTGATTGCGCTTGGTGAACGAGGAGTTGATCAGGAACTTGATGCCGTTGCGCTTCATGATCTCGGCTGCGCGCACAACCCCCTCGAAGGCACCGGGGCAGTTGCGGAAGTTGTCGTGGATCTCCGCGGTGGAGCCGTCCAGCGAAAGGGACACCATCTTGATGTCGGCCTCTTTCATGCGGGCACAGACTTCATCGGTGATAAGCGTACCGTTGGTCGCCATGCACATGCGCAACCCCTTGCGGGTGCCGTATTCGGCGATATCCCAGATATCCTCGCGCAGCAGCGGTTCGCCGCCGGACAGCACCAGGACCGGCGTGGAGACTTCACAGATGTCATCGATCAGCCTGAAGGCTTCTTCCGTCGTAAAATCGCCTTCGGCCGCGTCCATATCGGAAGAACAGCGGCAATGTACGCAGTTCAGGTTGCAGCGCTGGGTCGTTTCCCAAGCAATCCACTTAGGGATGAACTCTTGTTGCGATTTTTCAGCGGCCATGCTTTCTCCTTTTGCCGGTTTGGGCAGGCTTAAAAACCATATAAACGCGCATCTTAACCCAGCACTTCGCTTTATGGCAACAATGAAAGAAGCCTCAGGATACAGGATGCCCTTTGATGATTCATACAAAAAGGCGAACCCCCGGAGAGGTCCGCCTTCTTTTGGCTGGATGGTGTCGTATTGAAAAGAAATCAGTGTTCAACGACACCGACGTTATCGTGGTCTCAGCCGTTGGCCGCCTGGCTGACGGGCACACCGTCGGCCAGATCGAAGAGTTCATCAAAGATCGCCTGCACCGTGGTAATGCGGTCTGCCTTCCAGGCATTGGTACCGCAGAAAACCAGGCCGGTATCTACATCGCCGCGCTGAGCACGATCGAGTGCATGAACGATACAGAAACGCTCGCGCCCTTCCTTGTAGGCGCATTTTTTCAGGCAGCCGGAGGGGCAGTGCAGATCAACGCCCAGGTCCCGTTCACGGATCCGCTCAACATTTTTTTTGATGGCTCGCCCCGGCAGGCCGGCGGGGCTCATGATCAGACCGATATCTTCCTGGCGGCAATCGAGATAGCTCTGCTTGAAAGCCGGTTCCGCGTCGCACTCCTCGGTGCAGACGAAACGGCTTGCCATCTGTACCCCGTCTGCCCCCTCACGCAGCGCATGTTCGACATCCTGGCGATCCCAGATACCGCCGGCGGCGATGACCGGAATATGCAGATCATGTTCGTCTCGGAAATAAGCTTTGACAGCGCGCACCGTTGCATATTGGTCATAGGTTCCGGCGCCGATATTTTCGATTTTTTCTCCGAGATGGCCCCCCGCGGTGTCGGGGTCTTCGACCACGACAGCGTCCGGCAGGCGGTTGAACCCTTTTTTCCACTTGCGGGCGATCAATTGAGCGGCTTTGATCGAGGAGACAATGGGAACCAGCGCCACATCGGGAAAATCAACGGTGAGTCCCGGCAGGTTCAGCGGCAGGCCTGCGCCGCTGACGATGAGCTTGGCGCCCGCTTCGCAGGAGATGCGCACCTGCTCCTCATAATCGGAAACGGCCACCATGCAGTTGGTGCCGATCACCCCGTCAGGCGCAATTTCATAGGCGAGACGGATCTCGTCGCGCAGCGCCTGCTCGTTGGCGGGAAAGTAGTTCTTGCCACTGTAGTGCGGACTGTTCAGGCCGATGCCGGCAGTGGCGACAATGCCGACTCCTCCGCAAAGGGCGACATGCCCGGCGAGACGCCCGCCGGATACCCGGACCCCCATGCCGCCCTGCAGCAGGGGAAAGGGAACACGGTGTTTGCCGATGGTCAGGCTTTTGTTCATTGCGAATCCTTGCAGATAAGAGTTAAGATAGAATTTCTCACAGCTTAGCAGAAGTCTTTGCTTAAAAATGTAATAGTTTCGTAAAACATTCGCGCCATGAGAAAGCCTTTGAAACTTTTTGGAAGAATTATCAACCCCCTGATCGCCATGATCGGCATTCAGCTCGCCTGGGTACTGGTCGTCCTGGTGTGGATCCGCTGGTTTCTCGGCAACCAGCAGACCCTGCGGGCCGTCGCGGAGAGGTACAGTCCGGAATTTCTCGACAACAACGTCAACTGGTTTCTGCTGGCGGAGGGGCTGGTCCTGCTGATCCTGATACTGGTCGGCGTTTATGTCATTTTTCTGTACTGGCGGCGACAGGTGGCACTTTACCGCGAGCAGAAAAAATTCATCTCCCAGGTCACCCACGAACTCAAATCCCCACTGGCCTCCCTGCAACTGCACCTGGAAACCATCAAGCGGCGAAAACCCGCACCGGAAAAACTTGACGAGTTCGTGGAGACCATGCTGTCCGACACTCAGCGCCTGCATGGATTGATCAACAACATGCTCACCGCCAACCGCCTGGAACTCAAAGGCCCGCGGCTGATCCTCAAAAAAGGCAATCTTTCGCACTTTGTGGAGCACTACTTCAACGAGAACGGCAAAAAACTGCCGAGCGACTCTCAACTGGAAATGAATATCGAACCGAATCTTTACAGCCGTTTTGAAGCCGAATCCCTGGAAACCGTACTCCGCAATATTCTCGAGAATGCAGTCGTCTACAGTGACGGACCGGCTCGGATCCGGATCTCGCTCAGCGCAGACGACCATCGCTGCCATCTTGTCGTGACGGACAAGGGGCGCGGCCTCAGCGAGGTGGAGCGCAAAAAGGTTTTCCGCATGTTCTACCGCGCCGAGCGGGGCAATGAGCGGATACCCGGCACGGGTCTGGGGCTGTTCATCTCACGCGCCATCATTGCCCGCCACCGCGGGAAGATCCGAATCGAGAGCGCCGGTCCCGGAAAGGGAAGCAGCGTTCACATCACCCTTCCCCGCGCCACGGAGACCTGATGAATTCAAATACCGCACCTCGCCGCATCCTGATCGTTGAAGATGAGGTTCATATCGCCCGGGGCTTGATTTTCAACCTGGAACAGGAAGGCTATGCTGTGCATCATGTCGAAAACGGAAGGGAGGGCCTTGATCTTCTGGATCAGGAGCCTTTTGACCTGCTGGTACTCGACCTGATGCTTCCGGACATCTCCGGGCTGGATGTCTGCCACCACGTGCGGGAATATTTCCCGGACCTCCTGATTCTGATGCTGACCGCCCTTGGAACCGATGAGGACCGAATCACCGGTCTCTCCCGGGGCGCAGACGACTATCTTTCCAAGCCTTTCAACCTCGATGAGTTTCTGCTGCGGGTCAAAGCGCTGCTGCGACGGGCTCCCACGGCACAGGCACAGCCGCCCTCCAACTTCTATCGCTTCGGCGACAACCGGGTTGACCTGGAACAGGGGCATGCCCACACGCCCCGAGGCGATTTCGACCTGACGGACCTGGAAATAAAAATGCTCAAGGTGCTGATCAAAAAAACGGGGCAGATTGTTTCACGGGCGGAATTGCTGCAGGAGGTGTGGGGCGTGACTCCGGACACGGAAACCCGGACACTGGACAACTTCGTAGTGCGGCTGCGCAAGTATTTTGAAAAAAACCCCGCCCGACCGGTGCATATCCAGACCGTGCGCGGGCGGGGTTATCGCTTCGTACGAAAACAGGGGTAACGACCTACCCCAGGGCTTCCTTGCGGAACTCCTCGATTCCCATCTCTTCAACCAGCTTGCCGAGACGGCAGCGGCGATCCTTCTGCTTGAACCACTGCACCAGCTTATCGACAATGGCAAGGGCTTCTTCGTTGGTCGGCACATGCTCGACCAGCTTCTGCGACAACCGCGGCTGAGCGCCGCCGTTGCCTCCAACCATGACGTTCCACCCCTTGGGAGTACCGATCAGGGCAACATCCTTGATACACCCTTCGGCGCAATCGTTGATGCATCCTGAAACACCCATCTTGAATTTCCAGGGCAGTTCCAGGCCGTGGTATTTTTCGTCCATCTCCATCCCGACTGCGACGGAATCCTGCTGACCGCGCTTGCAGAAGGTGGTGCCGGGACAGATCTTCACCGAACGCACACAAAGACCGATCGCGGCGCCGGGCTTTTCGCCGAGGTCCTCCCACATGGCATCGATATGCTTCTCGTCGAAACCGACAATGGCGATGCGCTGTGCGCTGGTGATCTTGAGGGCCTGGGCCTGATACTTTTCGGCCACATCGGCGATTTTACGCAACTGCTCGGCATTGGTGATACCGCCGGGGATATGGGGGGCAACCGCATAGTTCTGCTTATCGCGCTGAATAATCGCGCCTTTTTCCAGAATATCCTTTTTCATGAACAAATCTCCTTGCAAGGGTATTTCAATCGGGTTCAATGCAGACAAAAGGGGTCGATTTTTATCAGAAAGGGAATTATTGAGAATCGCCGGGAAATTGTCAACCTTGATGCATTTTTGCGGAAGTTAAGCCGTTCCACGCAGCAGTGATTCCACCACCTCGAGCAATTCCTGCAATCTGAACGGTTTGGGGAGGTAGGCATCAATACCCGCTTCGCGCGCCCTGGCCTGCTCTGATTTCTGGTCCTTGGCGGTGAGCATCAGTACAGGGCAGTCGCAACAAAGATCGCGCAGGGCATCGATGGTCGCATATCCGTCCATCCCGCCGGGCATCATGACATCCATGATCACCAGATCGGGAACGTCGGCCCGAACCTGCTCCACCGCCTGCTCGCCGCTATCAGCCTGAATCACCTCAATACCAGTATCAACAAGGGTCATCTCTATCAAACGGCGCACGCTCACCTGGTCGTCAACCACCAGAATCTTCTTCACACAATCCTCAGAAAAATGATTTTTGTTGTATTTTTCAAATATTTATATCACGAACGGAAGAATTATCCAGATTCACCCGAAAAAAACTCAAACCGCAGAAAATATGGTTTTCCGGTTGCATGCACCACTGGATCCCCTATAATCGACAACAGCGTTCTATCTGAAATTTAAACGACAAATGTGCAGATGCCGCCTGCAGGCGGCCTGCTGCAAGGAGGATTGCATGAAAGCAGTATTGCTCGATGGCTTTGGAGGGATCGATGTTTTAAAGGTGGGGGAAACGGACAAACCCTCGCCTAAAGAGGGGGAGGTGCTGGTTAAAGTTGTAGCGACCTCCATCAATCGCCCCGACCTCGTCCAGCGCGAAGGCAAATATCCGCCGCCACCAGGAGATTCGGAGATTCTGGGCCTTGAAGTCTCAGGGGTGATCGAAGAAGTCGGTCCCGGCGTCAGCGGATGGGAAAAAGGCGAGCGGGTCATGTCGCTGGTCGGCGGCGGCGGCTACGCCGAATATGCCGTGGCCTATGCCGATCACCTGATGCGCATCCCCGACAGCATGAGCTTCGAGGAAGCTGCCTGTGTGTGCGAGTCCTACATCACGGCCTTTCTCAATGTTTTCATGATCGGCGAATTCCAGGACGGCCAGACCGCCATCCTGCACGGCGGCGGCGGCGGCGTGAATACCGCCGGCATTCAGCTGAGCAAGGCCCTGACCCCCAGCAGCAAGCTGGTCGTCACAGCCCACCCGAACAAAATGGAGCGGGTCAGGGAGCTGGGGGCCGACCTCGTTATTGACTACACCCAGACCCCTGATTTCAGCGACATGATCAAGGAGTTTACCCAGAAAAAAGGGGTCAACCTGATTCTCGATCATGTCGGCGCCAAATACCTGGAACCCAATATGAAATCGCTTGGCTACACCGGTCGCCTGGTGGTTATTGGCGTCATCAGCGGCATCAAGGCCGAACTCAACCTGGCCCTGATGATGGTCAAGCGCCAGCAGATCATCGGCTCGGTGCTGCGCTCGCGTCCGGTGTCCGAAAAAGGCGAGATCGTTGCTGAATTCGCCCGGCGCGCCCTGCCCCGCTTTGCCGATCGCTCTATTGTGCCCATTATCGAGAAGGTCTTCCCCATCGACCAGGTGGCCGAAGCGCATCGCATGATGGACGAGGACAAGCACTTCGGCAAGATCGTGCTCAAGATCTCCGATGCCTGACCTAAGCGCGACAGGTAATCAGTAAGGAATGACGAAAAGGGCGGAGCTGCGGCTTCGCCCTTTTCGTTGTGCGCAAGGGGCAGTGCTGAGTGCGAAAAAAAGGAGAAGTGCCATGAAAGGAAAAAAGGACAACGTCATTCTGATCGGCATGCCCGGCGCCGGAAAAAGTACGGTCGGGGTGGTTCTGGCCAAGCGTCTAGGTTTCGATTTCATTGATACCGATCTGCTGATTCAGCGCCGCACCGGCAGGCACCTGCAGGAGATCATCGCCAACGAAGGACTTGAAAGCTTCAAAAAACACGAGGAACAGGTTCTGCTCAGCCTGTGTACCCGCGAAAGCGTGATCTCCACCGGAGGATCTGCAGTTTACAGTGAAAAGGGGATGGCGACCCTCAAAAACCTGGGCGTTATTGTCTTCCTCGATGTTCCCCTGGCTGACCTCCAGCAGAGAATCCACGATATGGACAGCCGCGGCCTGGTGATCGATCCGGGGGAAACGCTTGCAGACCTGTATCGTCAACGCCGACCGCTTTACCTGCACTATGCCGAACTGCACCTCGATACGGATGGCCTCAACGTGGAGGAGACAGCGGCCCGCATTGCAGAGCAATGGGAGCAACTCGGCGATGGAGGGATGGCTTGACAAACGTCCTCCAGGCAGTTGTTGGAACGAAAAGCCCAAGCTCCTGCCCTGGCAGCCCCCACCTTAACCCTCCCCGCCGGGGGAGGGAAATAAATTTACTCGTCCCGGGGCAGCAGCAGCCACAGGGCCCCCTGCTGCTTCATGCGGCCGGCATAGTTTCCGGCCTCCTCTCCCACCCCCCAGTAAAAGTCGCCGCGCACCGCACCCTTGATGGCGCCGCCGGTATCCTGCGCGCCCATCAGGCGCCGCAGGGGACGCTCTTCACCGGGCCAGCGCGTATCGAGAAAGACCGGCGCGCCCAGCGGCACATAACGCGGGTCGACAGCCAGGCTGTAGCCGGGTGTTAAGGGCAGTCCCATGGCCCCCGGGGGATTGCCGTCTGGAGTGTCCAACTCCCTGAAAAAGATATAGCTGGGGTTCTCATCGAGAAGATTGCGTGTTTTATCGGGATTTTCGCGGGCCCAGGCGCGGATGTTCTGCATCGACATCTGGTGGCGGGTCATCTCGCCGCGATCGAGAAGCAACTTGCCGATGGAACGGTAGGGATGGCCATTCTGGTCGGCATAATTCACCATGGTCGCGGAGCCGTCTTCAAACAGGATGCGCCCCGAGCCCTGGATATGAAGGAAGAACAACTCCACCGGGTCATCGACCCATAACAGCTCATGCCCCTCCAGGGGCGTTTGTTCCCCGTCGATTTCGCCGCGGGTCAGATAAGGCACCACCCGCCGCCCCTCAATTCTCCCGCGCAGCCGGTAATCGCCCAACGCAGGATAAACCTCGCGCAGATCGATCACCAGCAGATCGTCGGGCACCTCGTAAAGTGGCCAGGAAAACCGTTCGGACGGCTCGCGGCTGCCGTTGAGGTTGGGGACATAGTAGCCGGTGATCAGCCCGGTCGACTCTCCATCGGGAGTCTGCAGACGATAGGGGGTGAAATATTTGTGAAAGAACCGCAGCACTTCGATGCGATTTTCGTTGTCGACCCACTTGGCCGCCTCACAGGCATCGCGCCAACCGTCCCGCCGCGCGAGAGAACGACAGCTTTGCATGAAAACATCGAATCCGGGACGGGGGTCGCTTTCAGCCCACCCGCTGATGCGATCGTATGTCGTGGCAACCCGCGGCCCTTTTTCAGTAACCGGTTTCTCGGTCACCGGAGACAGGCATCCGGCAATAACCAGAACGCAGAAGACCGGGAGAAAACGCAGAATCCTCATTGAACTACTCTCCACTTTCAGAAAACGGATGAATCAAGGCACAGCTTGTGCCGACGGCGTTGCCATTGTATCATCTTCGTGATTTCGGGGACAGAAATTGATCTGACAGCACGCAGGCACTCACCTCTTTTCATTTTTGCGGCATCAGCAGATTGCTCAAGGAGATTTGAAATGACTGACGCGGAAAAAATACCCACCGGCCTGCCACGGCTCGACACGGTCCTTGACGGGCTGCGCCTGGGCGACAATGTGGTGTGGAGCGTGGACCACATCGAAGATTATCAGCGCTTCGTCACGCCGTTCGCAAAGACGGCCCTGGCTGAAAAGCGCACGGTCATCTACATGAGGTTCGGCAGCCACCCTCCTCTTTTGGCGGCCCAGGAGGGGCTCACTATTCACGAACTCGACCCTCGCCAGGGATTTGAAACGTTTGCAGCCCGCATTCACGCCATTATCACCGAGGCCGGACATGGCGCATTCTACATTTTCGACTCGCTCTCCGACCTGCTTTCCGCCTGGGCCACCGACCAGATGGTGGGCAATTTTTTCTGGGTCACCTGCCCCTACCTCTTCGAGCTTGATACAGTCGCCTACTTCGCCCTGATCCGCGACCGCCATTCACTCAAGACCATCGCACGCATTCGCGATACCACGCAAGTCCTGCTCGATGTTCTGACCGCCGAAGAAGAAATCCACATTCATCCTCTCAAGGTCTGGCAGCGACACAGTCCGACCATGTTTCTGCCGCACCTGATGAAGGACGATGACTTCATCCCCCTGGCCAACAGCCATGAGGCCACCTCGCTGCTGAGTCGCTTTTCTCCCAGCAATCCCGATACGGCGCGACGCCATCTCGACCACTGGTACAGGCTCTTCCTGCAGGCAGAGAAACTGGCGGCCGCCGACGACGCAGAAGATGAAAGACGCGAGATGATCCGCCATCTGTGCCGGCACCTGATGGGGCGCGACGAACGTATGCTGAAGCTGGCGACAAAATATTTCAGCCTGGAAGATCTTCTGACAATCAAATCACGCATGATCGGAACCGGGTTCATTGGTGGCAAAACCGTCGGCATGCTGCTGGCGCGCGACATCCTCCTGGCCGATCCGGACTTCGACTGGGCCGCCCACCTGGAACCGCACGACTCATTTTTTATCGGGTCAAATGTGTACTACTCCTATATCGTGCATAACGGCATGTGGCCTCTCTATATGCGCCAGAAAACTTCGGAGGGGTATTTCGAGGCAGCCGCCAAGCTGCGCGGCAAGATGCTGGAGGGGCAGTTCCCGGATGACATTCGCGACGGCTTCCGTCAGATGCTCGAATATTTTGGCCAGTACCCGATTATTGTGCGGTCAAGTTCGCTGCTCGAAGACGGCTTCGGCAATGCCTTCGCCGGCAAATACGACAGTTTCTTCTGCGTCAATCAGGGCAGCCCCGAGCAGCGGCTGACACAATTCGAAGACAACGTGCGGCGCATTTTTGCCAGCGCCATGAGCGAGGACGCCCTCACCTACCGCCGCCAGCGGGGGCTGGAAAAACTCGATGAGCAGATGGCGCTGCTGGTGCAGCGGGTTTCGGGGGGCTACCGGGAAAACTGGTATTTTCCGGAACTTGCAGGCGTCGGCGTCTCCTACAACACCTTTGTGTGGGACAAGGGGATGGACCCCCGTGCCGGCATGCTGCGACTGGTGCTAGGGCTTGGAACCCGCGCAGTAGACCGGGTGGAAGGGGATTATCCGCGCCTCGTCGCTCTCGATGCCCCCTCTAAAAGGCCGCATCATGGTGTCGAGGATGCACGCCGTTTTACTCAGCGCGATGTGGATGTACTCGATATTTCGCGCAATGCCCCCGAAACCGTGTCTCTGCTGCGGGTCACCAATTCCGAAAGTCAGCTTCCCCTTGACCTGCTGGCCATACGCGACGACGAGATCACCCGCCGAATGCAGGAACGCGGGCGCAAGGGGGAAAAAGCCTGGCTGCTGACTTTCGACGGCCTGCTGTCAAAGACCCCTTTCTGCGAAACCATGCAGCGATTGCTCAAAACTCTCGAAAAAGCCTATGACTACCCGGTGGACACGGAATTTACCGTTAATTTCACCAAGGACGGAACCCCACGCATCAACGTGGTGCAGTGCCGCCCTCTGCAGACCCGCGGGGAGAGACAACGGGTGGACATTCCGGACCAAGTGGATGAGGATCGGCTGCTGTTCCGCAGCGAAGGCAATTTCATGGGCGGCAACATCAACCTTGAACTTTCTCAGGTCATCTGGGTTGAACCCGAAGCCTACAGCCGTCTGTCGCTCTCTGACAAGCACGAGGTCGCCCGCCTCATCGGACGACTCAACCGCCGCATCGGCAAACGGGAGAATGAACCAACCCTGCTGATGGGGCCGGGACGCTGGGGCACCAGCACCCCCTCCCTGGGCGTTCCCATTACTTTTTCCGAGATCAACAATATGGCCGCCTTGAGCGAGGTCGCCTTCTCCGCGGAGGGACTGATGCCGGAGTTGAGTTTCGGCTCTCACTTCTTTCAGGATCTGGTGGAAGCGGACATTTTCTACCTGGCCCTGTTCCCCGAATCCCCCCGGGTCATGTTCAACCGGGCCTGGCTGGAGCGCCAGCCCAACAACCTGGAAGGACTGATGCCCGCCAGCAGCCGCTTCAAAAACGTGGTCAAGGTCTGTCGCCTGAAGCAGGGCGGGTTCCGGATGTTGGCCGACGTGGTCAGCCAACGCCTGATCTGCACTCTGCCTGAGTAAAATTTTCCTCACCAACGAAAAAATCCCGGCCGCAAAGCCGGGATTTTTTTCGTTTTATCGTCAATGGAAATACTGCGGGATCACACAAGCCCCATCGCGACCATGGCCTTGGCCACTTTGACGAAGCCGGCGATATTGGCGCCGTTGACATAGTTGCCCGGAGTGCCGTACTCCTCGGCGGTTTCAAAACACAGGTCATGAATATTCTTCATGATATCCTGCAGACGGTCTTCCGTATATTCAAAGGTCCATGAATCGCGGCTGGCATTCTGCTGCATCTCCAGCGCGCTGGTAGCGACACCGCCGGCATTGGCTGCCTTGCCGGGGCCATAGGCGATCTTGGCATCGAGGAAAACCCGCACGCCTTCAGGGGTTGTAGGCATGTTGGCGCCCTCACCGACCGCGACACAGCCGTTTTTGACCAGCATTTCGGCGTCTTTGCCGTTGATTTCGTTCTGGGTCGCGGAGGGCATGGCCACATCGCAGGGAATCGACCAGATATTGCCGTTCTCCACGTACTTGGCGTCCTTGTGGTAATTGCAGTAATCCTTGATGCGGCGACGCTCGATCTCCTTGAGCTGCTGCACCAGTTCCAGATCGATCCCTTTTTCGTGGTAGATATAGCCGTTGGAGTCGGAGCAGGACACGACCTTGCCGCCGAGCTGGTGGATCTTCTCGGAGGTGTAGATGGCCACGTTGCCGGACCCGGAAACGACGCAGGTCTTGCCGTCAAAGGATTCGCCGCGCGCCTTGAGCATCTCCTGAACAAAGAAAACGGCACCATAGCCGGTCGCCTCGGTACGCACCAGCGAGCCGCCCCAGTCAAGCCCCTTGCCGGTCAGCACGCCGAGTTCATAGCGATTGGTGATGCGCTTGTACTGGCCGAACATGTAGCCGATCTCGCGGCCCCCCACTCCGATGTCGCCAGCCGGCACGTCGGTGTACTCGCCGATGTGACGATAGAGTTCGGTCATGAAGCTCTGGCAGAAACGCATGATTTCATCATCGGACTTGCCTTTGGGGTCAAAGTCGGAACCGCCTTTGCCCCCGCCGATGGGCAGGCCGGTGAGGCTGTTCTTGAAGATCTGCTCGAAACCGAGAAACTTGATGATCCCAAGATAGACCGAAGGATGGAAGCGAAGGCCGCCTTTGTAGGGGCCGAGCGCACTGTTGAATTCAACGCGGAAGCCACGATTGATCTGCACATTGTTTTTATCGTCCTGCCAGGGCACACGGAAGATGATCTGACGCTCCGGTTCGCAGATGCGCTCGATGATGCTGTGGTGGGCGAATTCGGGATGCTTGACCAGCACCGGGCCCAGACATTCGAGCACTTCGCGCACGGCCTGATGGAACTCCGTTTCACCGGGGTTGCGCTGCAGGACTTCCTGATAAATCGGTTCCACTTTTTCGTCGAGATGTACGGTCATGATAAAAACCTCCTGAAGGTATTTTGGCGATTCGCCAGCCCCGTGAAAGGGGGCGCTTTGATTTGATCGGCTTAAAATGACGCAAACCGAGTGATATAAAGCAAGCGTTACGCCAAAATCAAAAAAGCCGTCCAGAAATACCGTAATCAGTTGTTTTTAGATGAATTTAAGCCGCGCTTGTAAAAATCAAGACAATAAAAAGACTCTGTATACATAAAACTTGAGTACTCATTGTACACAAGAGACAGGTGCTGAGGAAACGAAAGACAGGCGGCAGTTTTCTAGAGCATATCGAGGGGATCGACATCCAGGATCAACTTCAAGGTACGAGGCAGAGTGGCACGCAAGGCGGGAAAACGCGACAGAACCCGGTGCAGCGGGACTCTTTTGGCGGATTTGAGCAGGATCTGGTAGCGGGTTCTGCCACGCAACCTGAACAGCGGACATGGCGCGGGACCCAGCACTTCGACTTCAGACCCGGCGCAGTCCTGAAGGCTGTCACAGAGCCGCCCGGCAGCTTCTGCAACTTTTTCACCCTCAATCCCGGAGAGAACAAGATTGGCCAGATGCCCGAAGGGGGGATACTCCAGCGCACGACGATATTCGATCTCTTCCCGGTAGAACCCTTCATAGTCATGCCGGCTGGCATGCTGCAGTGCGTGGTGCGTGGGAGCATAGGTCTGAATCAGGACACGACCGGGGCGCTCGCCGCGCCCGGCGCGCCCCGCCACCTGGGTCAGGAGAGAAAAAGCACGTTCGGCACTTCGGAAATCGGGGAGATTCAGAATTGCATCGGCTCCAATCACCCCAACCAGCGTAACCCTTGGAAAATCCAGCCCCTTGGCCACCATCTGGGTCCCGACCAGGATGTCGACCCGCCCCTGTTCCATATCGGATACCAACGTCTGGTGCGCCCCCTTGCGCGTCATGGTATCGCGATCCATACGGGCGATGCGTGCTTCTGGAAAGGAAGCCGACAGCTCTTCCTCCAGGCGCTCCGTCCCCGCCCCTTCCGGTTCGATCTGCCCACCTCCGCATTCAGGGCAGGCCACCGGCGGCGTCACTGCATAATCACAGTAGTTGCAGCGCATCAGCCGGCGGGACTGGTAGTAAGTCAGGGTAATCGCACAATTGGGGCAGTGGAAGGTTGCACCGCATTCGCGACAGAGCAGATAAGGGGAAAACCCCCGGCGGTTGAGCAGCAGAAGGGACTGATCGCCCGCCTGCAGGTTGGACTCCAGAGCATCGAGCATCTCCTGCGACAGGCTTCCTTCCAGAGAACGGCCTGCGAGGTCAACCAGCTCAACCTCGGGCAGGGGGCGGCCAAGCACACGATGATGAAGACGGAGGTAATGAAGAAAGCCTTCGCGGCTTCGATGATAAGACACCAGCGAAGGGGTCGCACTGCCGAGAATCACCACCGCTTTCTCCATCTGGCCGCGCATCAGGGCCAGATCACGCGCGTTGTAGCGGAACCCCTCGGCCTGCTTGTAACTGGCCTCGTGCTCTTCATCGACAACGATCACCCCCAGGCGATCCAGCGGAGCGAAAATCGCGGAACGTGCACCGATGACAATATGGATTTCCCCGCGGGCAATGGCGCGCCAGGCATCATAGCGCTCCCCCTCGGACAAACCTGAATGAAGAACGGCGATGGAGTGCTCGCCCGATTGGAAGCGGGCCCTGAAGCGTGCCACGAGTTGAGGAGTCAGCGCAATTTCAGGCACCAGAACCAGCGCCTGGCGGCCGGCTGCAAGAGCGGCGGCAATCACCTTGAGGTATACTTCCGTTTTGCCGCTGCCGGTCACACCGTGCAGCAGGAATCCGGCGAATTCCTCCCCCGCCAGGGCCTGCTGCAAAGCGGCCAGGGCCTGGCACTGATCTTCTGTGGCTTCGGGGCGCAGGTCGGAACCGACAGGCAGATCGAAGAAGGGATCGCGACGGCGCTCCACCTCCTCTTCACCGATCAGGCCCATTTCAACCAGGCGCTTGAGCACAGGAGACGGGGACGGAAAAACAGCACCAATCTCCGAACCGAAAGCTTCCCTGCGCCCCTGCAGCCAGGAAAGAATCTCCCGTTGACGCTTTCCCTTCGGTTGCTCGGCGCCAGCGAGGGCATGATATTTCTTTTCATGCACAACGCCGACCCTCTGCACCTTGCCCATCAATCCCGTGGGCAAAGCAGTCCGCAGCACCTCGCCCGGCGGATGATGATAATAGGCGGCGGCGCGCTGATAGAAGGCGGCCAGATGTGGCGGGAAAAGGGGAGAATCGTCCGGGACCTCGGCGATCGACTTGAGCCCTTCCCGCTCTTCGGCTGACACGTCGAGTACAAAGCCCCACACCATGCGCCGCCCCAAGGGGACCTTGACCCGAGTTCCGATGTGAACGGACGACCTGAGCAAAGGGGGGATTTCATAATCCAGCAGCTTGTCGATGGGCGCGGCCACTGCAACCGAAGCCGTTTTCTGTTCGGCTGAACCCGGCGAAAGGCTCATAGGTCAGAGCATTTCCTGCGGCCGTGCGAAGGCATCGCGCGTGGCCTTCACCACCACGCCCGAGAGCGCCAGCAGGCCGATGAGGTTGGGAATCGCCATGGCACCGTTCATGGTGTCGGAGAAATCCCACACAAAAGCGACTTTCTGAAATGCTCCGAAAGCGATGACCAGGCAGAAAACCCAACGGTAGGGCGTGCGGGCTTTGAGCCCAAAGATATACTCGATACACTCCTCGCCGTAATAGGCCCAGCCGATCATGGTGGAATAGGCGAAAACGGCGATGCCGACCGTCACGATCAGGCCGCCGGGCCCTGGCAGCCCCTGCTGAAAAGCCAGGTATGTCAGTGCACTCGAAGTCTCGCCGCTGGTCCAGGCGCCGGTTGAGAGAATAACCAGTGCGGTCATGGTACAGACGATAATGGTATCGAAAAACACGCCGGTCATGGCGACCAGCCCCTGTCGCACCGGGCTGTTGGTGCGAGCTGCAGCGTGCGCGATGGGCGCGCTGCCCAGCCCGGCCTCATTGGAAAACACCCCGCGCGCCACACCGAAACGAATCGCGGCGGAGACCGCCGCCCCGGCGAAACCGCCCGCCGCTGAAGCCGGAGCGAAGGCGTGCGTTAGGATCAACTGCAGCGCGCTTGGCACTTTGTCCATGTGCATGATCAGGATGACAGCGGCACCGCACACATAAAAAACCCCCATGACGGGCACGAGTTTCTCTGTGACCTTACCAATACGACGAATCCCGCCGATAATCACCACACCGGTCAGCATCGCCAGGACTACGCCGGTGAGGATCGGGGAAATATTCCAGGTCTGCTCCAGCGCGACAGCCACGGAATTGGACTGCACCATGCTCCCGATGCCGAAAGCGGCAATGCTGCCCATCAGCGCAAAAAGCCAGCCCAGCCATTTTAAGCCCATGCCCTCGGCAATATAGCGCATCGGGCCGCCCTGCATGGTGCCGTCGGGCAGATGGTGCCGGTAGGTGACCGCCAGCACGGCTTCAGCGTATTTTGTGGCCATACCGAAAATTGCACAGATCCACATCCAGAAAATAGCGCCCGGCCCGCCCAGGAAAATTGCCGTCGCCACACCGGCGATATTGCCCGTCCCGATTGTCGCAGAAAGAGCGGTAGTCAGAGCCTGAAAGGGGCTGATGTCCCCCTCGGCATCACTCGCGGAACGCCGGAACACCAGCCGCAGCGCCCGCGGCAGCTGGAAAAACTGTAAAAACCCCAGGCGCAGAGTCAAAAACACCCCTGTGCCTACCAACAACGCCAACATGACGGGTCCCCAGACAAAGCTGTTGATCGCCGCCATGATCTGATCCGGATTCATGCAACACCTCCGCGATATGCCTCTTCGCCGCAAAAAATCGCCCGCGCGATGAGAGCATCATGCGGGCGAAAATGACTTATTCCTGAACCTCGCGGGCCACTTGCCGCCCAAACTCCCGGCAGGCTTCAAGGTCCTCCCGCCCCGGCTTGAAACGGAAGGAAACCCCTTCTACAGGCAGGGCGTATTTCAACCCCCGCAGGCGCTCCTCAACCAGCTTGACCGCCTCGCCGCTCCAGCCGAAAGAGCCGAACACCGCACCTATTTTGCCTCCCGGAGTCACCGAGGAAAGCAGTGACAGCACGCGCCACACCGGCGGCGGCGCATCATGATTGATTGTCGCCGTCCCTACCACGAGCGCCTGGGTTCTTTCGAGTTCGTCACGCACCGTTTCATCGTCGAGATCGACGATATCAATTTCGACGACCTCCACGCCCCCTTCCTGCAACCCCTCATGCACTTCGGTCGCCATGCGGCGGGTATTGCCATGGGGCGACAGAATCAACAGCAGAACGCGGGGTCGTTCTCCGGCAGGCGGCAGCGTGGCCATTTCACGATATGCTTCAATGGACCTGCGGGGTTCGCGGCGCAGCAACGGTCCATGGGAAGGGCATACCAGGGTGATGGGCAGATCCTCAATCTTGGCCACAGCGTCCCGGATATAGGACTTGAACGGGCGCATGATGGTGTCGAAGTAGAAACGGAATTCGTAGGAAAAATCCTCCACCTGATCATTGAAGAGACCATCGCCGCAATAGTGAGCGCCGAATGCGTCGCAGGAAAACAGGATTTCCTGCTCCGGAAGATAGGTGAACATGGTGTCGGGCCAATGCAGGTTGGGTGCAAGATAGAACCGCAGGGTCTTGTCGCCCAGGCTGATTTCCTCGCCATCTTTTACGGCGTGGAGCTTAAGTTGCTGCTCGTAGAGCTGGCCGAGAAAATTCTGTCCGGCGCGTGTACAATAGATTTCGATATCCGGGTTGATTTCCAGCACCCGGCCGAGAGCTCCGGAATGATCGGGTTCTGCATGGTTGACGACCAGAATGTCAATCTCCTCAAGAGGCATGATTTTGCTGACCCTCTCCAGGAATTGCTCCGCAAAAACTTCCTTAACCGTATCGATCAGAGCGGTTTTTTCTGATCCGCGAACCAGGTAGGAATTATAGGTTGTTCCGTTGCGTGTCGGGAAAAGTTCGTCAAAAATCTCCAGATCCGGATGACGGACACCGACCCAGTGCACGTCGGAACGAATTTCTGTAGGATCGAACATAAGGCAACTCCTTGCAATTCTGAAGGAAAAGATTCACCATCAGGGAACGGATATGCCATGATCAGGCATCGGCAATGGTTGACAATTTCAGTAAACTATAATTCGCGATCCCGCGATTGACAAGTCCGCGCCGATCCGAGGGACCACTTTTGAAAAAAACATCCTCGCCAGACACACAGACCATCCACCAGGATCGCAGCCACCGCCGCCTCTCCAGAAGAACGTTCCTGGCGTTGAATGGCGCCGGTGCCTTCACCCTGCTGGGCGCGCATGGCCTGCTGCTGGAGCCGCGCTCCATTGTCACCGAAACCCTGTCGCTGCCGATGAAAAAACTGCGCGCCGGGCAGAAATTGAACCTGGTCCACATCTCCGATCTTCACATCGAGAAGTTCAGCGCCTATCACCACGATGTCATCCGCCGGGTCAACACACCCCAGGCAGATGTCATCCTGATCACCGGCGATTTTATCGGCGAGGAACGCAACCTTGCGGCAGTCCGGGATTTCCTGCAGCAGCTCAAAGCGAGCCACGGCATTTTTGCGGTCCAGGGCAACTGGGAATACTGGGGCCGGGTAGAAGGGGAAAACCTGCAGAGAGCCTTTTCAAATTGGGGAGTCGAACTGCTCATCAACCAGCGTCGCGATATAGATATGCACGATCTGCCGCTGTCCATCGCGGGACTTGACTACCCCAGCGCAACGGATGCACTCAACACTCTGCATCGACGCATGGACCCCGCAAGGCTCAATCTGCTCATGTCTCACGTCCCGGCCTTCGAGCACCACTGGCTTGATGACAGAATCGACCTCATCCTGACGGGGCACACTCACGGCGGCCAGATACGGCTGCCGTTGGTCCCCCCATTACATCTGCCTCGATTTTCGGATCCGTTTGTAGCCGGGCTCTACCATGTCGGCTCCGGCATTCCGCTCTATGTAACGCGAGGGATCGGGACAAGCACACTGCCGCTGCGCCTATTCTGTCCTCCAGAAATCACCCGCATAACTCTCCGAGGCACATAAAGCCGATCCATCATCCGCCCCCTGTTTTTATCAGAGATCGTGTCCCAGATAAGCGGCCAGACCTCGAAGCTCGACCATAAGAGATTCAAACGCGGGACCGTCTAGACTCTGGGCTCCATCACACAGGGCCCTGGCGGGGTCGGGATGCACTTCCACCATCACGCCATGGGCTCCGGCAACCAGCGCGGCCTTGCTCATCACCGGCACCAGCGAGCGCAGCCCGGTGGCGTGACTGGGATCGACAATAATCGGCAGATGGCTCATCTCCCGGATCAAGGGCACAACGGAAAGATCGAGAGTGTTGCGCGTGGCACGTTCAAAAGTCCGGATTCCGCGCTCGCACAGAATAACCCGCTCGTTGCCTTCCGCTACAATGTATTCCGCGGCGGCCAGAAACTCCTCGACCGTCGCACTCATGCCGCGCTTGAGCAGCACCGGCCTGTCAAGCCGGCCGACTTCCTTGAGCAGGTCGAAATTCTGCATATTGCGCGCACCAATCTGCAAGACATCGGCATAAAGGCACACCGCCTCAAGCTGCTCGATGCGCATAACTTCGGTGATGACCGGCAGCCCTACCTGGTCACCGGCCTGACGCAGAATCTTGAGACCTTTCTCCCCCAACCCCTGAAAAGAGTGGGGCCCGGTGCGCGGCTTAAAGGCCCCCCCGCGCAGCATGGAAGCCCCGGCCTTTTTGACCATTCGAGCGGCCGCCATCATCTGGTCGACACTTTCAATGCTGCAGGGTCCGGCGATAACAACGGGGGGCATACCATCGCCGATTTTCAGATCACCGATTTCAACAACGGTGGCCCCCGGGTGAAAATCGCGGGAGACCAGCTTGAAGGGCTTGCTGACATGGATACATTCACGCACACCGGGAAGATTGCGAATCGCGGTATCGTCAACGTAACCCTGGTTGCCGAGAACACCGATGGCGGTACGTTCGCTGCCGGGAATGGGTGCAGCCTGGAGCCCCATGGCCTCGATGGCTTCCTGTACGCGGCGTACCTGCTCCGCGGTCGCATTGTGTTCCATAACAATCAGCATCAGAAAAGACCTCCGTCAGCAGAAAACATTCAGAATGAGCCCCTGCGGCGACAACAGATTACTCGCCGCAGAGATGATTTTCAACTTTTTAAAACCACTCTGGACTGCGGCAGCATTGCGTTCCAACCGACTTCAGGTATGATTTTAAACGATAACTGCGCCGCATTTTGCCGGCGCAAAATTAACTGAAAGGAGCCAGAACCCCATGAATGTAAAAAAAGCCGTTGCAGCCATCGCCTGCGCTGCCGCCCTGTCCCTTGTCGCAGCCGGTGCCATGGCTGAGGAGAATGAAGCCAAGGGACGTGAGTTGATCAGCGCCCTCGGGTGCAAAGGATGCCATCAGTTTGACGGGTCCGGCGGAAAGCTCGGACCAAGCCTCGATGAAGTCGGTCAGCGCCTTGACGAAGCCGCTTTGCGCAAAGTCATCACGGACCCGAAGAGCGTCAACGCCGGAACCATGATGCCCGCCTACGATCACCTGAAAGCAGAGGAAATCGACGCACTGGTGGAGTTTCTGAGCAATCAGTAAAGTCTGAAACTTTGGACATCCTTAAACAGCAAGGGCGCGACATTGATGTCGCGCCCTTGCTGTTTGTTGTTTGGCGACTCCAGAAAGAGCCTGTTAATTTTTCCGCTTGATCGGCAGATCATGCGGATTGAGGTGACAGGTAAGGCAATCAGGGAATTTGCTCAGCATGTTGTCACTATGGGGCTGAACGTGACAGGTCCTGCAGTCAGGAATCATGCCGTGTTCTGTGTGGCACAGCGAGCAATTGACCTGGCCGTGCTTACTGGGCGTTTCCTTCCACTCGGTGTAAACCGCATCATGACATGCCTGGCAGGTGCGGGCTCCGGTGGTCGGCGTCAGGGCAATTTCCAGCGGCTTGTGCACCGGGTGGCACTCGGTGCAGGACTCAAGGGCCTGTCCCTCGTAATGGGGGCCGTGACACTCGAAGCAGGACGGGACATAGCCGTGCTGATCATGGTGGCAGCTGGTACAGGCGACATCCGTATGACGGCTGGGATACTCAGCAACCTCTCTGGCCGGCCCCCTATGGCAATCCGCACAGGCCTTGGTTACAGGTGACCCGTCGGCATACGGCAGAACGAGAGGTGTATGGGGATTGACATGACAGCTCAGGCATTGAACATGCACATCCCCGTGAGGCTGCCCGTGGCAATCGGCGCAGTCGGGCATGATTTCCGCCCAGTTCTGCTTCTGCGGATTATAGGCATGAAAAACCTCATGACACTCACGGCAGTCGAACTGATGACGGCCGCCTTCGGTCCGCAGACTCTCGAAATAGGTCGGATGACACTGCCCGCACTGCTCCAAGCTCATGGGCGGGATATCGACATCATAGGGGTTGGCCGGTTCTTTTTTCTTCGGCGCCTGGGCAGGCTCGGCGGTTTTTTCCGCCTGCGCCACCTGAACAGCACTCTCCGCTTCCTGCGGCTCGGCCACCTTCTCTGTCGCGTCATCCTCTACCTTGGCAGCGGCGGGAGGCGCTTCGCTCTCGACACGACTGTCATCAACACCCGGCCGGGCACAGGCGGCAACCGCCAGAAAGCCCATCAACGCCAGGACAACCAATAATGTTTGCAGGGCAAATCTCTTGGCAACAGGCATGGATTCCTCCCTTATTTGGTTTGGCCGGGCCAGTTGTTCAGATCATGCGCAGTATTATGGCACTCCCCGCAAGTCGGGAACTTTTCATGGATTCCCGGCGCATGCGGCACACCGTGGCAGTCAGAACACAGGGGCACCATTTTATGCTCATCCTGATGGCAGTAGACACAGGCCAGCGTCTGGTGCTTGGTCGGGCTGGCGTTCAACTCGCTGTAGGCCGTATCGTGGCAGGCTGCGCAGAAGACCGAAGGCAGCTGATCGTCATAGGCAACTTCCAGAGGTTTGTGCGCCTGATGACAGGCGGAGCAATCCTGCGCGGCAATCTCTTCGGAATGGGTATCATGGCAGACCATGCATTCAGGGATGTAGCCATGGGTATCGGCATGGCAGAAATTGCAGGACACTTCGGTGTGTGCGCTGGGATTTGCCGTGAGCTGCTGACCGATCGGATCGTGGCAGGTCAGACATTCCGCTTTCAACTCCCCTTCGAGGGTCAACTCAAGCGGTGTATGGGGGTTGGCATGGCACTTGGCGCAATTTTCGGGTTCATCATAATGGGGCGTTCCGGCATGGCACATGGCACAGTCGGGAATATTGTCGGCAACTTCCGGCGGATGCCCAATATGACAATCGAGGCAGGAAACAGCCGTTTTATGAGCCATTCCATTCTGCTCAATCTCCTGCGGCACCGTCTGATGACATTTTACGCAGTCCGAATTCATCAACTCCGCTTCCTGGGCAGAAACCGGACCGGCAATGAACATCACCATTGCCAGCAGCAGCGCCGCGACCGCATAACGTCCCTTGCAACATAAACTCCTCATCTGCATTCCTCCTGTCTCCCAACACCGTTGACATGGATTTCGTGAAACTAAGTGGCACTTTCGCCCTCACCCCCGCCCGGCAACCTGCGGTGATCCTGAAGGGCCGGCCCCATCACGAAAAAAATTGATATTAAACCGGACTCATTCCGGCCTTCCCGGAAAGAACCCATCGAAAAACTCTTAATTCAGGCACAATTCAGGCAAAAAATTATCCCAGACCAGCCGGAAAGTCAACTATACGCTGCATACTGTATACAAGTTCGCCGGCACTGACAACGGGAAGGTCTGCAAAACAAGGACGACGCCCGGGAAATATCACTTTCGGGCGCCGTCTTTGCGAGGCGCTATTCTACCGACAAGAGTTCCACATCGAAAATGAGGGTTTCGTTGGGGCCGATGGCCTGGCCGGCGCCACGTTCGCCATACGCAAGCTCAGCGGGGATATAGAGTTTGTACTTGGCCCCCTCGCTCATCAGCTGCAAGGCTTCAGTCCACCCGGCAATAACGCCGTTGACAGGAAAGGTCGCGGGTTCACCACGCCGGAAAGAGCTGTCGAATTCAGTTCCATCGATCAATGTGCCCCGATAATGAACAGTCACTGTACTCTCGGGAGTCGGAGATTTTCCGCTCCCTTTTTCAATCACTTCATACTGCAGTCCGCTCTCGGTGGTTTCAATTCCGTCCTTTTGAGCGTTCTGGCTGAGGAATTCACGTCCTTTGCGCAGATTCTCCTTCGCTGCCTCCTCGCGCTGAGCCATCTGCTTTTCCATCATCTGGCGCTGCAGGGTCTCCATGGCCGAGGCAATTTCATCATCGTCCAGGAGCGAAGTACCGGCATAAGCGTCCTTGATGCCGGCCGCAAGCATGTCGATATCAACGTCGACGCCGCCGGCTTTGAGGTCACCCCCGAGTTGCTGCCCCAGGGCATAGGCGCCTTTCTGTTCCTGGGTCAGGGTTTCTTCTTGAGCCGAAGCAACGGCCGAAAATCCGAAAAAAATCAGGACGGCCAGGCACATAATCATTTTCTGCATGTACTCTTTCCTTTCGCATTCAGAGAGTGTTTTTAAGTTTACAGCAAATTATTCATCAATGCGGCTGCTTTAGCTTTCTGCCTCCAGCAACACCCTCTAATACCGTGGTGCGCCGGGCAGTGTCAACCGAAGAAACCTGTTGCGGCGGTCAGCCGAAGTCTCGATGATCCACAAAAACCCGTTTGACTTCAGTTTCAGTCCGAAATACATTCAGTCTCAGGCCTGGAATTCGTACTCAATCCAAAGGAGCGCACTGTCGTGAAGCTGTCTCTCACCACCAAGGTCACCCTGGTCACGGTTTTCGTTCTGGTGAGCACTATGCTTCTGTTTGCCGTCATCAACGTCGGCGCCCTGAAGAAAATCTTTCTGGAAGAGGCCATTAACGACGTCGACAATCTGACGGAAACGCTGATTCGTTCGACCCATTATCAGATGCTCGAAGATGACCGCAAGCGTGTTTATCAGATGATTCAGGAGGTCGGCACGCAGCGGGGCATCGAACATATTCGCCTGATCAACAAAGACGGGGAGATTATCTTCTCGACCGAACGCGCCGAAATCGGACAGTTTCTGGACAAGGCGACAGAGGGGTGCAACGTCTGTCATGCCAAAGACACGCCTCTGACTCACGCCTCGTCAATGAACCGCAGCCGCCTGTTCGACGACAAGCATGGACATGAAGTGCTGGGGATGGCCAAGGCGATCTACAACCAGGAAAGCTGCTCCACTGCAGAGTGCCACTTCCACCCTCCCGATGCCAAACTGCTGGGCGTCCTCGACGTGATCGTCTCTCTTGAGGGGATGCGCCTGCAAACCGCCACTTACCGCAACAACATCATCGCCCTCACTCTGATTCTGCTTCTGATTCTTGGAACCTGCATGTCGTTGCTGACTCAGAGGTTCATCAGCCAGCCGCTTAACCAGATGCTGGAACAGACCCATCGCATCGCCCGGGGTGAATGGGGGGAAGTTCAGGTCGAGAGCAAGGACGAATTCGGTGAACTGGCCCGCTCCTTCAACGAAATGACGCGCAGCCTGCGGCAGGCCCAGGAGGAATTGGCCCAATGGGGCAATCAGCTTGAAGTGAAAGTTGAGGAGCGTACACATGAGATCAAGGAGATGCAGTCGCGCCTTATCCGATCGGAGAAGGTCGCCTCTCTCGGGGAGCTGGTGGCCGGCATCGCTCACGAACTCAACAACCCCCTGACCGGCGTCCTGATGTTTTCCTCGATGATCGGCAACGACCCTAGGCTCGACCCGGCCCTGAAACCCGATTTCGACACCATTATCCGCGAAACGCAGCGCTGCGCTGAAATCGTAAAAGGACTTCTTGACTTTGCACGCGAAAGCGTCCCCAAAAAAGTGTCCACATCCATCAACAGCATTATGGAGCAGACCCTCTCGCTGGTCGAACATCACAGCTCTTTCCACGACATCACAATTGAAAAAACCTATGGCGAAATCCCGCAGATCGAGGCCGACCCCAACCAGATCGAACAAGTCTTCATGAACCTGCTGATCAATGCAAGCCAGGCCATGGAAAATGACGGGCGCCTCTCCATCGAAACGGGGATGGATGCCTCAGCCAATCAGATTTTCATCCGAATCAGCGACACGGGAAGCGGCATCCCCCCTGAAAACCTGGACAAAATATTCGATCCCTTCTTTACGACGAAAGAGCACAAGGGAACAGGGCTCGGACTGTCGGTCTCCTACGGCATCATTGAAAATCACGGCGGCGACATCGAGGCTCAAAGTGTCACGGGCAAGGGGACTACTTTCACCATCACCCTGCCCCTGTCCTCTCAGGATCCGTCGGAAGAGGGGAAAGAATAGTTGTCGTTTCACACATGTCTGCTGAAAAAAAAAGCCGCTGTCCGGGTTCGCAACCGGCAGCGGCTCTTTAATAACAGTCCCTAAAAACAGGCGTCAGTTCGTCATGTGCTCACGCACTGAAATACCCTGCTTCTTGAGCATCGCCTGAAAGTTGGGGCGCAGCATCCCTACCTCTTCCGCAGCCTTGGTCACATTCCACTCATTGCGTTTCAGCGCATTGAGCACAAATGCACGCTCTACGGGAGCAACGGCCTGTTCACGCAGATGGCGTTTGGCTTCCTTCAACTCATCAGCGGTCAGGGGCACATACCCTTCTCCCATTTCCTGTTCCTCGGCGGCCGACAACTGCAGCTCGAGATCGTCCTCTTCAATCAGATCTCCGGCCGCAAGCACAACCGCCCTCTCGATGATGTTTTCAAGTTCGCGCACATTGCCCGGAAAGGAGTAGCGTTCCAGCAACGCCATCGCCCCCGGGCTCAGGCCGCGTATCTCTTTACCCATTTCGCTGGAGAACTTCTGCAGAAAATAGCCGACCAGGGTCGGCAGGTCGCCCTGGCGCTCGCGCAGAGGGGGCATGTCGATCGGAATGATGTTGAGTCGGAAGAAAAGGTCCTCGCGAAACTTCCCTTCCGCGACCAGTTCTTTGAGTCCGCGGTTGGTTGCGGCAATGAGTCGGATGTCGATCGGTTCGGGCTTGGTGCCGCCAATCGGCACGACCTCCCGCTCCTGCAGAACACGCAGCAGTTTGGCCTGAGTGGTCAGGCTGATATTGCTGACCTCGTCCAGAAACAGGGTTCCCCCGTCTGCCACCTTGAAAAGGCCCGTTTTGGTCTGCATAGCACCGGTGAAGGAGCCCTTGACGTGACCGAAAAGTTCACTTTCCAGCAGGCTTTCAGCCAGAGACGTGCAGTCGACGGCAACAAAAGGCTGATCCTTGCGGGGGCTGTTACGATGCACCGCTCGAGCGACCAATTCCTTGCCGGTGCCGCTTTCGCCGGTGATCAGAACCGTGCTTTCGGTTGGCGCCACCTGAATGATGCGCCGGTAGACTTTCTGCATGGCCTTGCTGTCACCGACAAACTCGTCAAAGCCATGCCGGTCACGCAATTCTTTCTTCAAATAGAAATTTTCCAGCAGGACAGCGCGCTGCTCCAGGGCCTTTTCCACCTTGCCGACGATCTGATCGGGGGTGAAAGGTTTTGACTGATAGTCAAAGGCACCGTTTTTCATAGCTTCCACCGCCGTATCGACAGTGGAATATCCGGTAATGATGATCACCGGCACATCCGGCTGAAGAATACGGATGGCTTTAAGCACTTCCATGCCGCTCATTCCGGGCATTTTGAGGTCAGTGATAACGACATCGAAATCTTCCTCCTGAAGTTTTTCGATGGCCAGATTTCCGCTGGAAGTTACATCGACCTCATAACCCCCATTTTCGAGGATGCGGCGGATACCTTCGCGTATCACTCCTTCATCATCCACTACCAGAATGCGTGCTTGGTCCTTCATGCAGATCACTCCTTCGGCGCCCAGTCCTTCCAGGCAAGGCACCGGCTCCCCCGGGCAAAGGTCTTCAAAACGGCGGCCGCATCATACTGTGGCGGCGTGGATTTTCAACAGCGCTGCGCTGACTCAAACCTCATACTACATCGGGCAAATAATAACAGAAATCCCCCCTTCTCCCAACGGGATTTATCTTCTCCCGTACAAAATAAATATTTATACAAAACTGTATGTTTTTTTTATACATACCGCCCCATGAGGGCAGATACACAGCAAGCAGGCTGTTTTCAGGCCATTTTCTTCTCTCGCCACACCCCTGCGGAAGAAAACAGGTGAATATTTTTATTATACACCATACTAGCTTCCGCCACAGCATCCTGATCTTCAATTTAATATTTTTTCTCTATCTATTCAACAACTTAACAATTATCAAAATCTCACGGGACTGTTTGGCACAACAGATGCTCCTGTAAAAGACCTGCAAAGTTGGTGCGAATCTCTATTTGGAGCGGGAGATTTAACAAACATGCGCATTTACAGGGCAGCCTCCCTGGCGGTGGCGGCTTTTTCATTGTTCTCAGCGACGCCAACCGCACAGGGCGCGATCGGCATTTTATCGGACAGCAGCGATATGCTCGGTAAAATATGCTATAGCTTTGGGTTAACGCTGTCGGTGCTGCAATTGATTCCACCGCTTCTGCTGCTCCCCTTTTTTATTGCGGCCGCAATACAGGGATTAAGGCAGAGAAACCGTTAAAGTTAAGTGAATGCAGCCATTACGAGGAGGCATAACTGTGAAAACAGGACAAAGGATTTACCTGACACCAACGCCGGTTCGCATCTGGCACTGGCTCAATGCATTCGGATTTGTGGCGCTGATCTTAAGTGGCGCCCAGATTCGCTTTCCCGAATATCTCAATATATTCGGGAGCTATCGTGCCGCTATCGAACTACACAACACCGCGGGGATCGTGGTGTCCATCTCTTTCTGCCTCTGGCTTGGGTATTATCTTTTTATCGCCCGCTCCCTGCTGCCTCTTTATTTTCCCAACCGCGACGACCTCAAACACGGCCTTTTCAAACAGGCCCTCTACTACTTTTTCAATTATTTCAGAGGCAAGCCCAACCCGCACGTCATGTCGCCGGACAACAAATTCAACCCGTTGCAGAAATCCGCCTACGTGGTCATCATGATGGTGCTCGTACCGCTGGTCATCATAACGGGGCTGCTGCTGCTGAACCTGGAGCTGCTGCGTCCCGTCGTCATGCTGCTCGGAGGAATAAAGATCGTTGTCGGCGCTCACTTTCTGCTGGCGTGCTGTCTGATTGCTTTTCTGTTCACCCATGTCTACCTTGCAACCCTTGGGCACACCCCGTTTGCGCATTTCAAACCGATGTGGACCGGATGGGAGGAAATTGAGGAACATGAGCACGGGGAAAAGCATCCCGAATGAAAAAACCTGGACCGCAAAATATTCAGTAGAAACCTGAATATTTTGCGGTTATATTGAGCCCAGAATTTACAAACGCCGAGAGAGCGGGAGGAGTCGTGAGCATCCTGAAAAACATCGCGGCCAAAGCACTGGTCCCCGTCGGGTTGACGGTCACCGGCTTTGTCATCGTCTGCAGCATTCTGCTGTATTCGTTTGTCAAGCAGGACATGGAAAACGATACCATCCGGCGCGAGATTCAACTGGCGGACATTATCGTCAAATCTACGCGTTATACCATGCTGAAAGACGACCGCGAATCACTGCGTCATACCATTCGGAATATCGGCGAGCAGGAGGGAGTCGAACATGTGCGCATCTTCAACAAGAAGGGCCTGATCATGTTTTCCGCCCATCCCGAGGAGGTCAACAAGCTTGTCGACAAGGAAACGGCCGGTTGCATCGAATGCCATCAAGGCTCGGAACCCGCCACCCACCTGGGGGAGATGGACAAGGCCCGCCACTTCGAGAATAATCAGGGTAAAGAAGTTCTGGCCATCACTGCACCGATCTACAATGAGCCGAGCTGCTTCACGGGAAGCTGCCATGTGCACTCTCCGGAAGACAAGCTTCTCGGCACCCTTGACATCGGTTTGTCGCAGGAACCTCTCAACGCGTCTCTCAACACCCTGCGCAATCGCCTTATTGTTTTCTGCCTGATGGTCATGGTACTGACTGTCGGTGGGGTCAGCGCGCTTCTGCGCCGCAATGTTTTGATGCCGGTCAAGCAACTGGTTGTGTTTGCCGAGCAACTGAGCAAAGGAAAGTTTGACATCAGTGCTCCCGAAGGCACCGAGGAGCTTGAAAACCTTGCAAAGACCTTCCGCCACATGGCGCGCGAACGCCATGAGAGCCACCAGGATCTGGACCGTCTTCAAAAGCAATTGGAAGCCCTGAGTGCAGAGATCCGCGAGCGGGAGAACAATCAGCAGGGCGACAAGGCATAAGCTTCTGACGCAAACCTTTTCACCACACTTGGGAGTCATCCGGAGAGCATGCACCGGCATAGAAAAAGCGCCGAAAATTCAGACACAGCCCCCACAATAACGCGCGAACAGGGGCTGGAGCGCATCCGCAAACTCCACTCTCTGTCTCAGCGCGGGCTGTGGGGGCTGGCGATTTTTCTCGGCATCAGCATGGTCGCTCTCCCTCAGTCCGGATTGCTGCCCATTATCCCGCGCAATGTGCGCGAGGTGCTCGGCGCTGCCCCTCCCACCAACCTGATCAGCATTGCTCTTGTCGTTTACAGTTTCAGCGCACTGGTTCTTATTCTCTCTCGTATCGGCAGCGGCAACGGCAGCTATCGTGGCTGGTCGCACCTGGGGTATCTTTCCGCCTTTTATGCTTTTTATTATTACGCGGGGGCACTTGAAAGTAATTTCTGGGCGATTTTCGCTGCCGGCTTCACCATTTTGTCTCTCGAGCACTACCATATATGGACGTTCTGCCGCGAAAATATTCGCAAAGAGAAGGAGCACCTGAAACAGCTCGAACGCAAAGAGGCGTTCTTTTCCTCGTCCTCCGACCAGTGAAGGGCCATCGACCCAGCTCATGGGCCGACCCGGGTCGTCGCGTCTTAAAAGCGACCCAAATGACTCAGAATTCATTGTCGGCAACAACCATACAGAAACCGGGCATAACCACCCCAACTACTCATGTTTCCGCATATTCAAATTTCATCTTTATATGCGGGTTCATCTTGACAAACCGCCTCCTTGGTTCTTTAATAGAGGCGGAAATTTTTCCAACCATTTTTATTTTCAGGAGGAAAGAACATGAAGAAGTTTGTTGTAGCTGCCATGGTCGTTCTGTTTGCCGCCGGAGTCGGTTTCGCCGCTCAGGACATGTACAGTTATGAAGCTAAAAACGGCGCAGTTCCTTTCGATCACAAAATGCACAGCGAAAAACTCGCCTGCGACGAATGTCATGAAGGAACCCCCGCCAAAATCGAAATCGACAAAAACTCCGCTCATGGCGACGCCTGCAAGAACTGCCACAAAGCTCAGGGCGGCCCCACCAAGTGCGGCGACTGCCACATCAAATAAGCAAATATCAGGATATATGTACGACAAAAGGCCTCCTTATCGGGAGGCCTTTTGTCGTATGCGAAAGATTTTTCTTGCCTTGAATTTTCATTAGTAATAGACCTGAAATGTTCGATGCTGCGCTTTTTTATTTCTTTGTTTTCTTCAAGGGAGAAAAACATGAAACAGACATTCATCCTGTTCACTGCTCTCGCCTGCCTGGCAGCATGCATCGCGTCCCCTGCCTTTGCCACCAGACAAAAGCCCTCCCCCCAGCAATGTCTTAAACTGCTCAAGGAAGGGAACCAGCGCTTTGTCGCGGGGCAAATCCAGTACACCCATTTAGGAAAAGACCGAATGAATCTGGCAGGGTCAGAAAACCAGGCAGACCATGCTTACGCCACCGTCATTACCTGCTCCGATTCCCGCGTTCCTGTCGAGCATATCTTCGATGCCGGGATCATGGATATCTTTGTCATTCGAGTGGCCGGCAATGTTTGCGATACAGATGAAGCCGGATCCATCGAATATGGCCTTGCGCATGTCCATACACCCGTTCTGGTTGTTCTTGGGCACACGCAATGCGGTGCGGTTACTGCCGTCACACAAGCCATTCAGGGGCATGGGCATAAACTCGAACGCAATATTCCGCCTCTGGTCGACAATATCGAACCGGCAGTCAAACGCGCCATGGCCCAAAATCCTCACCTTGAAGGGAGCGCAGTCATCCCGGCCGCCATCGAGGAAAATGTCTGGCAGGGCATCGAGGACCTGTTCATGGCCAGTCCTTCAACTCGCAACCTGGTTCGCTCCGGCGAGGTGAAGGTCGTTGGCGCTATTTACGATGTGGGAACCGGCGAAGTCGTCTGGCTTCCTGATGAACGCCCTGTTGAAATTCTTGCCCGGGTGGAACAGTCACCAGACAAGGCCATGCCGGCATCCCATACCTTTCAGGGTTCAGGCACTGAAAAGGTCGGTGCACACTAAAATCATTTCTTTTTGAAATCTCTGAAACATAGCAGCGTCGTTCATTACGAGAAAAAGGCCCTCACCTCAAGGGCCTTTTTCTCGTGGCCCGGTAACAACAGGGCGCTTCTTCCCCAAAAAACGATATTGACTTTTTTCACCTTACATATAATTATATGAATATATTTCTTAGGACATCAAAAGAGGGGTAATTCTCTATGGAAATTGCGGCTCAGGAAAAATATCAGGCGGTATCCAGCCGCCGCAATCTGCAGTGGGCGCTTATGCCCGTTATGCTTGTAACCCTGGCGCTGGGCTGGAGGTACCCTTTGCTGGGTTTTACCGTAGCCGGCGCTATGGTCACCGGTATGGCAGGCGCCTTTTACAAGGGGCGTTATGTGTGCGGTAATCTCTGCCCGCGCGGTGCTTTCTTCGATCGGCTTATCGCACCGTTGACCCGGCGCGGCGCTATTCCGGACTTCATGCGCGGCATGCCATTTCGCCTGGGAGTTCTGTGTGCGCTTATGGGCTTTATGGGTTGGCGTATCGCGCTTAATCCTGGAGACCCTCAGCATTGGGGACTGGTGTTTTGGACCATGTGCGCGGTGACCACCGCAATCGGCGTCGGCCTCGCGTTCACCCTGCATCCGCGCGCCTGGTGTGCCATCTGCCCGATGGGCACCATGCAGAACCTGATCGGCGGACACAAAGACAGGCTGCAGGTCAGTCACACCTGCCGCGACTGTGGTCGTTGCGAAACCGTCTGTCCGATGAGCCTGTCCATTGCAGCGCATAAGGAAACCGGCACCCTGACCGACCGGGACTGCCTGAAATGCCCTGAATGCATTGCAAGTTGCCCCTCCAACGCCCTTCAATGGAGCGAAAAGAGATCTTGACAGTGACACAAGCCCCGGCATCGCGGGGCTTTTTTCTTGCGATCAAGCACAAATCGTTATATATTTCTAAGAATAAAAAGAAGCCATCGGGATTTTCCAGGGCGGGCACTTGCCACCCTGCAGGGTGGAATCTGGATGGAGGGAAGATACATGGCAATCGCTGCAGCACCGGCGGCTCTTGTCGCGCGCTATGCCGGCATGGCAGTCCACTCGCTTAAAACCACTGACAAAACCGTCGGGGTCCAGCCTCTGGGGCCTGCTGAAAGGGATTCCTCTGCCCGGGAACAGAAAGCAGCGCAGAACGGCGGCGCAGGCAGTCAGAAGCAAGACCGGGTCAGCTTCAGCCCGGAAGCCGAAAAAATCCGAGAACTGCAGCAACGCGACCGCGAAGTGCGAACTCACGAACAGGCTCATGCTGCCGTCGGCGGGGCCTATTCCGGACAGCCCACATTCACCCTGGAGCGCGGACCGGATGGCCGTTCCTATGCGGTTTCCGGCGAGGTCTCAATCGACACCACCCCTGTTGCCAACGATCCGGAAGCGACACTGCAGAAAGCCGAAACGATCTACCGTGCCGCCATGGCACCTTCGGAGCCCTCCTCCGCCGATCGTGCCATCGCGGCCAGAGCCAGCAAAATGGCGGCCGAGGCTCGCCGGGAAATTTCAGAGAGAAACGTAGAACAGATCACGGACAGCCCTGTTTCGGGAACGCGCCTGAGCGTCATGGCCTGATCCGGCGTCACCCCGATTCCGTGGCTGCCGCGAGAGGGCCGCGCCCCATCAGCGCCGCCAAGACCAGCAACGAGACCGCGACCAACGTCAGAATCACTCCATCCCACCCCCAATGACGGTAAACCGGCCCCGGCCCATAAGAGCCGATAGCTCCTCCCGCATAATAAAAAGAAACGTAAAGACCATTGACCAGCCCCTGCCCTTCGCGCGCACAGCGATTGAACAGGCCGGACGCCGTGGAGTGCACCAGGAACATCCCGCCGCAGAATACGAACATCACCACGAACAGCACCGGCACCGAGGGGATCAGCATCATCACCAGCGCACCGGTGAAGACGATCATCCCGAGGCGCAGCGCCCGCATCTCGCTCCCGACCCTGCGCGCAACCCAGGCCGCCCCCAGGGATGCAACAATCCCCATGAGGTAACCGCTGTACATCATGCCGATACGGAACTCCGTCGCCTGCTCGCTGATTTCGGTCAGGCGGAATGGAATAAAATTCATGATCGCAGCGAAAACCAGGAAGAATCCGAACACCGCCAGGTAGAGAGACAGAAACCCACGCTGGCGCAGAACACTCATGATCATGCGCGGATGGGGGCGGGTCAGATTGAGGCGCGTCTCCCCCTTCAGCCGTGACAGGAGAAAATAAGCCAGCAGCAGACTTGCGGCGAGCACCAGGAAGCTGTAGCGCCATCCGAAGACACCCGCGACCCAGCCGGAAAAAGCCCGCCCCAGAAATCCACCCAGAATCGTTGCCGCAATATAGGTTGCCATGGCCCGCTGCACGTGCTTTTTGATGCTGACCAGAGACACGTAGGTCATCAGCGCCGTCAGGATCGCCGGCACAAGCAGCCCCTGAAAAAGGCGTACCAGCACCAGGCTGGCGAAATTGGGGGCGAGGAAGAAAAACACCTCCGAAACAGCGAGCAGCAGGACCGTCCAGCGCAGCATGCGGCGTGGGCTGACCGACTCGAGAATGTAGCCGTAAAACAAGGGCGCAATGCTGAGGGGAAGAAAGGAAACCGTAGTCAGAAACGCCGCCGCGGAACGCGACACGCCAAACTCCTGCATGATCACGGGAAGCAGAGGCTGCGGGGCGTAGAGGGCCGACAGCGTTAGAACGGTGGTCAAAAGAATGATGGACACGCCTCTGCTCTCTGTTCAGGATGAACGGCCGCGCAGACGGCGCACCCGTTCGATGACAGGCGGATGAGAATAGTGAAACGCGGCATAGACCGGATGGGGGCGCAGATTGGCGAGGTTGTCCCGCGACAGCTTGACCAGCGCCGATGCGAGTGCTTCCGCATCCCCTGTCAGATGACAGGCAAAATGATCAGCCTGGTATTCATCCCGCCGCGACAAGGCACTCCAGAGTGGAGAGACAACAAACCCCGCCAGGGAGGCCAGCAGAGACAGAATCATGACCTGGGCAAAAAACGAACCATCTTCCAGCCCGATCAGCCCGGGGAGCACGCCGGCATCGACCAGCCACCACGAAGCGGACAGAAACGCGAGAGAGAGCAGCTGAACCGTCACCAGCCGTTTGAAAACATGATGCTTCTTCCAGTGCCCGACTTCATGAGCCAGAACGGCAACGATCTCATCGGAAGTCAACTGCTCGAGCAGGGTATCGAACAGCACGATGCGTTTGACCCGGCCGATGCCGGTGAAATAAGCGTTGGAATGGCGACTGCGACGGGACGCATCCACCTGAAAGACGCGGCTGACCTTCAGCCCCGCCTTCTCCATGACCCTTTTGATGCGCTCTTCAAGCTCAGGCTGTCCAAGGGGCTCGAACTTGAAAAACAGCGGCTCGATCACATACGGCGAGACATACATCAGAAAGAGGCTGAACAGGGCAAAAAAGCCCCAAACCCACAACCACCAGCTTTGCGGCGCCGCCTGGACCAGCCAGAGAGCGCCGCTCAGCAGCAGGCCGAACAGCACCGCGGACACAAGCAGCCCCTTGATCTGATCCGACAACCACAGACGCCAGGTCATGGTGTTGAAGCCGAAGCGTTCTTCGATGACAAACTGGTGATACAAGTTGAAAGGCAGATCGATCAGGTATTTAGCAACCGACAGACAGGCGAAGAACAGCAGCCCTGAGAAGATAAAGGACAGCTGCATGCCTGCGATCCAGTGATCATAGAAACCGAGCAGCCCGCCGAAGAGAAAGAGGATCAGCAGCAGATGACTCAACAGGGATTCGATGCGCCCGACCCGGTTGCGGCACAGGGTGTAGTCCGATATGCGCGCCAGTCGCTCCCCGTCGACCTCTTTCTCGAAGCCGACCGGCACTTCATGTCCGTAACGCCGCAGATGCCGCATGTTGAGTCCGTCCAGGACAAACTCGATGCAGACGACGACAAGATAGGCATTCAGCAGAATCCAAGGCATAAATCAAATATCCCTTTGCGAGCAGACGGAATGAGCGAATTCAGCGCAGCGCAATCTGCTCGCGCCTGCCTTCCATCAGGTCCAGCAGCTCAGTGACCCGCTGGTCGAACTGAGCGCGCCTTTCCCTCGGCACTGATGCCGTCATGGGGATATCGGCCTTCATGGGGTTGACCGGGCGGCCGCGCACATGCAGTTCAAAGTGCAGATGAGGCCCGGTAGAGCGCCCCGTGTTGCCGGACAGGGCAATGCGCTCGCCCCGCTTGACACTCTGCCCTTTATTGACCAGGATTCGGTGCAGGTGCAGGTAGCGGGTGACGTAGTCGCCGCCGTGGCGGATTTCGATATATTTGCCGGCATAGGGATGATTGCTGACTCGCGTCACCACCCCGTCGCCGGTGGACAGGACCGGGGTGCCGGTCGGCATGGCGAAATCAGTCCCGTTATGCGGAGCCACGCGCCCGGTGACCGGGTGCCGCCGGGCGGGGTTGAAGGAAGAACTGATCCGGTATCGCCGGGCGGTGGGGTAGCGCAGAAAAGCACGCATAAGGCTTTCGCCGTTCTGGTCGTAATAATTGCCGTCTTCACAGAGAAATGCGCTGTGAACGCGGTTGCGCCGCAGAATGCGCACCCCTTCGATGCGTGACTGCCCGGTAAAGGTTTCATCGACGAACTGCAGGGTACGGACCACCTGAAAGCGGTCCCCGGCCCTGATGTCGCGGGAAAAGACTATCTGCTCCTTGAACAGCCGGGTAATCTGGGCGGCCTCTTTTTCCGACAGGCCGGCATTGATTGCAGAGAGGTAGAAACTGCCGTTGATCTCCCCTTCGACAATGTCAATCTGCCAATCGCCCGGCAGGATGATCTCTTCGTAAGCAAAGGAGCCGTCATCCGCGCGACGATAAACAACCCGGTTGCCGGGATGGATGAACAACTCCATTTCCTCCAGGCAGCGGCTCTCTTCATCAAGATGAAACGTCAGGGTATTTCCCGGGCGCAGGATATCGAGAGCCAGCAGCGGTTCGTCCGCTTCCAGAATGAGATTCAATGCCCCGCAGTCGAGGTCGAAGCGGGTAAAGATCCCGATCAGACTGTCGCCCGGCTCAATATCATGGACAATTGTGGAAGGAGGAAGTGTTTCTTGAACCACGGGAGGCTCAGGCGGCACATCCAGGTAGAAGTTCCCGGCGTCCTGTCCAATTTCCGCTAATCCGTCCTGGACAAGGCTCTCCGAAGAATTCTCCGGCCAGAGGAACCAGCCTGCGACCAGCAACAGCAGAACAATCAGCACAAATTGACGGGCACGTTTCGGCTTGCGCTGCCGCGACCTGCGCGGCGAAATAATGATTTCACTCATAAAAGGCACCCATCCAGATCGGCGAACCCGAGGTTATTAAATACCCTGTAGGCCAGAACATTTTACTCCAGATCAATTGAAAACGAAGTCCGGTGCATCCAGCAGGTCTACCCATTTTCGGCCGCCCGGGCACAGTCGATACAGATCAGGGTGGAAGGATCAACCTGCAGACGACCTTCGGCAATCTCCTCCTCGCACTTGATGCAGTACCCGTAATCTCTGGAACGCAGGCGTCCCAGAGCAACATGGATGCGCTGCAGTTCCGCTTCCGCACGGCGGGCGGTGGCCTGCGCCATGGCCTGCTGCTGCATGGCATCCATGCGTGACAGGCGGCCGACCCGGGTCTGGTCGAGTTCCACCGGCGCCCCGTCTCGCTGCTGCCCCTGACGCCCTGACTGCAGAAAAACCCGTCTTTTCTCAAGTTTTCCTTTGAAATATTCCAGATCCAGATCGTCGCGCAAGAAATTTTCTCCCCAAAAAGTTCAAATCGACCTCTCACGATAAAAAATTTTCACACAAAAGTAAAATTTTTCCGCACCCGCGAACCGTGAAATCTGCGTTTTACACAAAACCTGGGCCCACTTGCTCAAGACTCAATTCTTGTTAAAGTCTTAGCTGACCAGATATTAAGTTCCGGGCTTCCTGCAGTTTTAAAAAGCGGGGATAGCCCTTGAGATTACGGCAAGGAGGAGACATGTCGCAGCACAGGCCGCAGACTTCCAACGATTTCCCTGAAGATGGGCGCCGCCGGGCGGTGATCGAGAATATCACGCCGCAGGTCGATGACGGGCGCTTTGCCGTTAAACGCGTGATCGGCGAGAAAGTCGTCGTGCGCGCCGATGTCTTCTGCGACGGCCACGACGAACCGGCGGCGCTGCTTCTCTATCGTCACGAATCGGAGGAGCAATGGCACAAGGTTCCCATGCGCTTCCTTGTCAACGATGCCTGGGAAGCCTCCTTCAAAATCAGTGAACTCGGCGTCTATTACTACACGGTCGAAGCGCGGGTCGATCATTTTGTCACCTGGCAGAAAGACCTGGCCAAGCGTTTTTCAGCCGGGCAGGATCTGGCGGTCGATCGGGAGATCGGTGCGCGCCTGATCGAATCATTTGCCCTGCGTGCCGGCAGCAGCGATGCCCAGCGGCTCAGGCTGTGGGCTTCCAGGCTGCGCCAGGCACCGGACGATGCATCCGCTCTGCGCCTGGCGCAAGACCCTGAGCTTACAGCCCTGATGGAGCGCCACTACGACCCCCATCTGGCGACCCTGGCCGATCGTACCTTCGAAGTGCTCGCCGAACGCCAACGGGCTCTTTTCTCGAGTTGGTATGAGCTCTTTCCCCGCTCGACCTCGGGCGATTCGGCGCAGCACGGCACCTTCCGCGACTGTGAAAAACTGCTGCCGGAAATCGCCCGCATGGGCTTCGACGTCCTCTATTTTCCGCCGATCCATCCCATCGGCCTCACCAACCGCAAAGGCCGCAACAACCAGGTGGTGGCTGAAGGCGACGATCCCGGCTCTCCCTGGGCGATTGGTGGAGCGCAGGGCGGTCACAAGGCGGTCCATCCGGACCTCGGGACGCTGGAGGATTTTCGCAGCTTTATCGATAAGGCGGCGCAGCATGGCCTTGAGGTGGCCATGGACATCGCCTTTCAGTGTTCGCCGGACCATCCCTATGTCCATCGTCATCAGCAGTGGTTCCGCCAGCGCCCGGACGGCACGGTGCAGTACGCGGAAAATCCGCCCAAAAAGTATCAGGACATCATCCCTTTCGACTTTGAAAGCGACGACTGGCGCAACATGTGGGAAGAACTCAAAAGCATCTTCGACTACTGGATCGAACAGGGCGTGACCATCTTCCGTGTCGACAACCCTCACACCAAGGCGTTCGGCTTCTGGCAGTACGTTATCGGAGAGATAAAGAAGGAGCACCCGGAAACCATCTTTCTGTCTGAAGCCTTCACCCGCCCCAAGGTCATGTACCGGTTGGCCAAGGCCGGTTTCACCCAGTCCTACACCTATTTCTCCTGGCGCAACACCAAGTGGGAGCTGGAACAGTACATGCGGGAGCTGAGCACACCGCCGGTGCGCGACTTCTTCCGCCCCAACTTCTGGCCCAACACTCCCGACATTCTGCCGGAAGTCCTGCAGTACGGCGGCCGCCCGGCGTTCGTGATCCGTTTTATCCTGGCAGCGACCCTCTCGGCGAGCTACGGCATCTACGGCCCGCCTTTCGAGCTGTTCGTCAACGCCGCCCTGCCGGGACGCGAGGAATATCTCGATTCAGAGAAATATGAAATCAAGGACTGGGACTGGGAAAACGCCGATCATATGCGGGAGTTGATTGCGCGCGTGAACCACATCCGGCGCGACAATCCGGCGCTGCAGACCACCTGGAATGTCCATTTCTGCGAAACGGACAACGACAACCTGATCTGCTATATCAAAACCACCGAAAAACATGACAATATCCTGCTGGTCGCAGTCAACCTCGACCCCTTTCACAAGCAGGCGGGCAAAATCCGGCTGCCCATGGAAAGCCTCGGCCTCTCCCCCGGCCATCCGTTTCTTGCCCATGACCTGCTGGGCGAAGGGCGCAATATCTGGCACAGCGAGTGGAACCCGATCGAACTCGATCCGCACCAGCTTCCGGCCGCCATATTCCGCCTCTACCCGCGCCTGCGGCGCGAGCAGGATTTTGATTATTTTATGTGATGACCCAGTCGGTCATGTAAGGGCGAGGCGCTGCCTCGCCCAGGGCGACCCAACGGGTCGCCCCTACACCGACAACCCCAAAAACAGGATGTCACCATGCCTATAAAAGACAGCCAGATCGACAACAACCCTCTCTGGTATCAGGACGCCGTGATCTACCAGGTGCATATCAAGGCCTTTGCCGACTCGGATGGCAACGGCATTGGGGACTTTCGGGGACTGATCGGCAAACTCGACTACCTGCAGAGCCTCGGTGTCACCGCCATCTGGGTGCTGCCGTTCTACCCTTCGCCGCTGCGTGATGACGGCTATGATATTGCCGACTACAAGAGCGTCAATCCCGACTACAACACCCTGAAGGATTTCAAGGAGTTTCTCAAGCAGGCCCACGCCCGCGGGCTGCGTGTCGTCACCGAGCTGGTCCTCAATCATACTTCGGACCAGCACCCCTGGTTTCAACGCGCGCGGCGCGCCAAGCCAGGCTCCCGCTACCGCGACTGGTACGTCTGGAGCGACGCACCGGACAAATATCTTGACGCCCGCATCATCTTTCAGGATTTCGAAACTTCGAACTGGAGTTGGGATCCGGTCGCCAAGGCCTACTACTGGCACCGCTTCTATTCTCACCAGCCCGACCTCAACTTTGACAATCCGCAGGTCCGCAAGGAAATGTTCAAGGTGCTCGACTTCTGGTTCGGCATGGGCGTCGACGGGCTGCGCCTTGACGCCGTCCCCTATCTCTATGAACGCGACGGCACCAATTGCGAGAACCTGCCTGAAACGCACGAGTATCTCAAGGAACTGCGCACTCATATCGATCAGAAATTCGACAACCGCATGCTGCTTGCCGAAGCCAACCAGTGGCCGGAGGATGCCGTCGCCTATTTCGGCGAGGGCAACGAATGCCACATGGCGTTTCATTTCCCGATCATGCCGCGCATGTACATGGCGCTGCAGATGGAAGACCGCTTCCCGCTGCTCGACATCCTCGATCAGACTCCCAGCATTCCCGAGAGCTGCCAGTGGGCGATCTTTCTGCGCAACCACGACGAGCTGACGCTGGAGATGGTTACCGACGAGGAACGCGACTACATGTACCGCACCTACGCCACCGACCCGCGCGCCCGCATCAATCTCGGCATCCGCCGCCGGCTGGCGCCGCTGCTGCGCAACAACCGGCGCAAAATGGAGGTCATGAACTTTCTGCTGTTCTCCCTGCCGGGAACACCGATTGTCTATTACGGCGACGAAATCGGCATGGGAGACAACTACTACCTGGGCGACCGCGACGGGGTAAGGACTCCCATGCAGTGGAGCCCCGACCGCAACGCCGGCTTCTCCAACGCCAATCCGCAGAAACTCTACCTGCCGGTTATCAGCGACCCCGAGTACCACTACGAGGCGCTCAACGTCGAAAACCAGGAGCGCAACCCCACCTCGCTGCTGTGGTGGATGCGGCGCGTGATCGCCATGCGCAAGCATTTCAAGGCCTTCGGCCGGGGCAGCCTGGAGATGCTGCTGCCCGACAACCCCAAGGTGCTGGCCTTTATCCGCCGTTACGAAGATGAGATCATCCTGGTGGTGGTCAACCTGTCGCGCTATTCCCAGGCGGTGGAACTGGACCTGTCGGAATTTTCCGGCATGGTCCCGGAAGAGGTTTTCAGTCACAACAACTTCCCCATCATCCGCGAAGCCCCCTATTTTCTGACCCTGGGCATTCACGACTACTACTGGTTCCGGCTGCTGCCGGAGCGTCACGGCCGCACGTCGGAAGAGCAGTCGATCCGCCTGAAGCTCAGCGCCGGACAGGCCTGGTACCGTATTCTCGAGGGGCGCAGCGGCAATCGATTCGCGGAAAACATTCTGCCTGCCTACCTCGACCGGGCCCGCTGGTTCCGCGCCAAGGCGCGCACGGTGCGCGGCGTCTCCATCCGTGATTCCATCCCCATGAATATCAATGGGGAGGACGTGCGCATCCTGCTGTTCGATGTCGCCTACAGCGAAGGTGCCTCCGAAACCTACATGCTGCCGGTCAGTGCGGTAAACGAGAAAGAAGCCGACAATCTGCGCCAGCAGTACCCTCAGGCCCTGATTGCAGACCTTCAGATCGGAGAGGAGAACTTTTTCCTTTATGATGCCATCTACGATGGCGCTTTTCGACAGGCACTCCTCGGCGTGATCCGGTCGCGGCGGCGGCTCAAAGGGCAGCGGGGAGAACTGGCCGGGATTCCGGGCAGCCGTTTGCGGACCCTGCTCGGCAAGGAGTTCGACCCCACCGGCTCTCAGGTCATGAAAACCGAACAGAGCAACAGCGCCATGATTTACGGCGACCGGCTTTTCCTCAAGCTCTATCGGATGCTGGAAAACGGTGTCAATCCTGATCAGGAGATCACCCGCTTCCTGACTGAAAAAGCAAAATTCGAGCACACTCCATCCTTTGGTGGAGCCATTGAATATCATGGAGAAGGCGGTGAACCGATGGCGGCGGGCCTCCTGATGGGTCTGGTACCCAACCAGGGCGATGCCTGGAGCTTCTCTCTCGATGTGCTGGCCAACTATATCGACCGGCTGTTCAGTCATCGCCGCGAATTGCCGTCGCTGCCGAGCCGTGCACCGCATCTGCTCGACATCACCTGGGAGAACATGCCCACAGAGCTCTCGGAAGTGTTCGGCACCTTCTACCTCGACATGGTGGACCGGCTCGGGCAGCGCACCGCACAACTTCACCTGGCACTCGCCTCCAACGTACAGGACGCCACCTGGCGACCGGAAGAATTCTCCACCCTCTATCAGCGTTCGGTCTATCAATCCATGCGCTCCCTGACGCGGCGTACTTTCATGCTGCTGCGCCAGAACATGGCGCGGGTGCCCGAGGCAGAACGTGATCAGGTCGAACGCCTGATCGAGCAGGAACGAGATGTCCTCATCCGCCTGTCGCGCATCATGGGGCCGAAGATCACCTCCATGAAAATCCGTATTCATGGCGACTACCACCTTGGGCAGGTGCTCTATACCGGCAAGGATTTCGTCATTATCGATTTCGAGGGAGAGCCGGCACGCTCACTGAGCGAACGCCGCCTCAAGCGCTCTCCTCTGCGGGATGTGGCTGGCATGGTCCGCTCCTTTCATTATGCCGCCATGAGCGCTCTGCGACGCCATACTGACGATCATCCGACCGATGCCGAATTCCTGCATCCCTGGATGGAGGCCTGGAGCACCCATGTCGGCGCCATCTTTCTGCAGGGCTATCTGCGCACGCTCGGCGATTCGCGATTGGTGCCCGACAATCGCGCCCACCTCAAAACGCTGCTGCACTGCTTCCTGATGGAAAAAGCGGTTTACGAACTGGGCTATGAACTCAACAACCGCCCGGACTGGATTTCGCTGCCCATGCGCGGCATTGAAATGATTCTGGAAGAGCCGCTGGAAAAACAGTGAGGCGTGGGATGGAAAATTTAGGAAGGATGTGATTTTTATGCAACTGGGTGCGTATTATCTTGATGCCGGCCGCTGTGAGTTTTCCGTGTGGGCGCCCCGTGCCCGGCAGGTGGCGCTGAAGATTGTTTCTCCCCATGAGCGGATCCTGCCCATGACGCCGCAGGAACGCGGTTACTGGCGGGCCGTCGTCGAGAACGTTCTGCCAGGGGCCTGCTATCAGTTCAGGCTCGACGACGAAAAAGACCGTCCAGATCCGGCCTCAAGCTACCAGCCCGACAGCGTGCACGGCCCCTCGCAGATCATCGATCATCAGGATTTCGGCTGGAGCGATCGCGGCTGGAAAGGGCGCCCTCTGTCCGAGATGGTCATCTATGAACTGCATGTGGGCACCTACACGCCGGAGGGCACCTTCGAGGCGATCATCCCGCGCCTGGAGGAATTGCGCGACATGGGAATCACCGCCATCGAGCTGATGCCGGTCGCTCAATTCCCCGGCACCCGCAACTGGGGTTATGACGGGGTTCTGCCCTTTGCAGTGCAGAACAGCTACGGTGGACCCGAGGGACTGAAAAAACTGGTCGATGCCGCCCACCAGGCCGACCTCGCGGTTATCCTCGACGTAGTCTACAATCACCTGGGACCGGAAGGGAATTACCTGCGCGACTTCGGACCCTACTTCACAGACCACTATCGCACTGCGTGGGGCGAGGCCATAAACTTCGACGGCCCTCACAGCGACGAGGTGCGACGCTATTTCCTGCAGAACGCTCTGCACTGGTTCAGGCACTATCATATCGATGCCCTGCGGCTCGATGCTGTGCATGCCATCAACGATTTTTCCGCCAAACCCTTTCTACAGGAGTTGGTGGAGCAGACGGAGGAGTTCTCTGCCGGCAACCGGCGGGAGTGCCTGCTGATTGCCGAAAGCGACCTCAACGACGCGCGTCTGATCCGGCCTGCCGAACTGGGCGGCATCGGCATGCACGCTCAGTGGAGCGATGATTTTCATCACGCTCTGCATGCCCTTCTGACCGAGGAAAGTCTTGGCTATTACGCCGACTTCGGCCATATTGGAGATCTGGTCAAGGCTCTGCGCGAAGGCTTCATTCTCTCCTGGCGCTATTCCCTGTTCCGCAAGCGCCACCATGGCAACTCCAGCGCCGACCGCCCTGCAGAGCAGTTCGTGGTCTGCTCGCAGAATCACGATCAGGTCGGCAACCGCATGCGCGGCGAGAGACTGATCAGTCTCGCAGGTTGCGAGGCAGCGAAATTGGCGGCGGCAGCCGTTATACTCTCCCCTTATATTCCGCTTATTTTCATGGGAGAGGAGTATGGCGAGGATCGCCCCTTTCCCTATTTCGTCAGCTTCGACGACGAAGATCTCATCAAGGGCGTGCGAGCCGGACGCAAGCGTGAATTCAAAGAGTTCCATCAGGAGGGCGAGCCCCCCGATCCTCAGGATCCGGCCACCTTCGACGCGGCACGGCTCGACTGGGCTTCGCGCCGCAAAGGGGACAAGGGCGCAATAAACGCCTTCTACCGCGAACTGCTGCGGCTGCGACGCGAGCATCCGGTTCTGGCCCGCCGCGACAACCGTCAGCTTGAAGGTTGGGGGATGGAGGATCGGCGCGTCCTCTGGCTGCGCCGCCACTATGAGAAAGAGGAAATATGGCTGTTGATGAATTTCAACCGTATGGCGGTGGAGTGCCCCTTCCCGGAGCGGGCCGGCAGATGGCGCAAACTCATTGACTCCGCCGACCGTCAGTGGCGAGGGCCCGGCGCGCGTCTCCCCTCAAGAATCGAAGGCGGGCAACAGGTGGAACTACCGCCCCAAAGCCTGGCTCTTTTTACGAAAGAAAATTGAAGCCTTCTCAAGGGGGCCAAGCTCCCATGTCGGACAGTTGCAACTGAATTTCCCTGACGTTTAAAGGCCTGTTCCCTCGAGCAGCCGGGCAGGCCCTCAATTTAAAGAAAGAAGCTGTTTGATGAGTGATCGTTACGTCTGCATTCACGGGCATTTTTATCAACCGCCCCGCGAAAACCCCTGGCTTGAGGATGTCGAGCTGCAGGATTCGGCCTATCCGTTTCACGACTGGAACGAGCGCATTACCACCGAATGCTACCAGACAAACGCCGCCTCGCGGATCCTTAACCACGAAAACCTCATTGTCGCCATCTCCGACAATTACGAAAAAATCAGCTTCAATTTCGGCCCTACCCTGCTGTCCTGGCTTGAAACCCAGCGTCCCGAGACCTATCAGGCGATCATCGCGGCGGACCACAGGAGCCGTCAGCATTTTTCCGGCCACGGAGCCGCGCTGGCGCAGGCCTACAATCACATGATCATGCCGCTGGCCAACGCCCGCGACAAGCGCACTCAGGTACACTGGGGAATCCGGGACTTCGAGTCGCGCTTCGGCCGCAGGCCCGAAGGGATGTGGCTGCCTGAGACCGCCGTCGACCTGGCCACCCTCGAAGTGCTGGCGGAACATGACATCCGCTTCACTCTGCTGGCGCCCCGCCAGGCCAGAGCGGTACGGCCGCTGGGGGAGAAAAGCTGGCAGCCCCTGACCGACGGCGGCATCGATCCGCGCAGGGCCTATCTGTGCCGGCTGCCCTCGGGACGCGATATCACGATTTTCTTCTATGACGGTGCCGCCTCACAGGAGGTGGCTTTCGGCGGACTGCTCAACGACGGCGAGAACTTCGCCCGCCGTCTGCTCGATGGCCTGGCCGGAGGACCGGATGCCGCGCTCTCCCATATTGCCACCGACGGAGAAAGCTATGGCCATCATCACCGCCATGGCGATATGGCGCTGGCCTACTGTCTACGCAACCTGGAAAAAAATCCCGATGTCCAGCTCACCATCTACGGCGAATATCTCGAGAAACATCCGCCTGAGTGGGAAGTGCGCATTCACGAAAACTCCTCCTGGAGCTGTGCCCACGGCATCGAGCGCTGGCGCGCCGACTGCGGCTGCAGCAGCGGGCGCCCGGGTGCCCACCAGAAGTGGCGCGCCCCGCTGCGGGATGCCCTGAACTGGCTGCGCGACCAGCTCGCAGAACAATTCGAGCGGCAGATGAAGCGCTGGACGGCCACCCCCTGGGAGGCACGCGACGCCTACATCGAGGTTATTCTCGACCGCTCCGAAGACCATGTGAACCGCTTCCTGACGCAGCTTTGCGAACAGGAACCGGTCGAGGAAGAGAAAGTCACCCTGTTGCGGCTGTTCGAGATGCAGCGTCACGCCCTGCTGATGTTTACCAGTTGCGGCTGGTTCTTCGACGAGGTATCAGGAATCGAAACGGTTCAGATCATGGCCTATGCCGGCCGGGCCATCCAATTGGCGCAAGAGGCGGGCGGCACCGACCTGGAGGCGGCGTTCCTTGAAAAGCTGGCCCGTGTTCCCAGCAACCTCAAGCAGTACGGGCATGCGGCCAACATCTATCGACGCCATGTGTCGACGACGCGCCTCGATCTCGAGCGTGTAGCCGCCCATCACGCCATCTCCTGCGAATTTGAAGGAAACCACAAACCTCAGCAGGTCTACAGTTACGAAGCGGTCAACCTGAACTATGCCGATTATCACGCCGGGCGGGTGCGGCTGGGGATTGGACGTACACGGGTGCGGTCCTGCATCACTATGAACCAGGGGGATTTCGCCTTCGCAGTCCTGCACTTCGGCGACCACAACCTCTCGGCGGGGGTGCGTGACTATCGGGACGAAAAAGCGTTTACCGTAATGCATAATGAACTGCGCGACGCCTTCGAACGCAGCGACCTTCCGGAAGTCATCCGTCTGATCGATCGCCATTTCGAACAGCATAACTACACCCTCTGGCATCTGTTCAAAGACGAGCAGCGCAAGGTGCTCGATCAGATCATGCAGAAACCGCTTGAAGATCTCAACCGCACCTATCAGCAGATCTATGACAACCAGTTTGCCCTGCTGCGCTTTCTCAACGACATCGGCGTACCGGCGCCGCGCGCCCTCACCGCGCCGGTGGAGATGGTGGTGACCGATCGCCTGAAAAGGTTGCTCTCCGCCGGCGGACAGGACCTTCTCACCCTGCGGGAATTGATCGACGAGGTGGAACGGCTCTCTCTCAAGCTCGATGACCCCACCCTGGGGCTTGCGGCCGGTGAAAAAATCGCCCGCCAGATGAACAAGCTCTCCAAAGCTCCCGGCAATCTCGCGTTTCTTATCACGATCAATGAAACCATTGAACTGCTGCACCGACTGCCGATCACCATCGACCTGTGGCAGGCGCAGAACACCTACTACACCATCTGCCGCCAACTTTGCCCGACCCTGCGCAATGCCTGCGACAGGGAAGACGCCACGTCTTCCGAATGGTTTGAGCAGTTCCAGCAACTGGGATATTCTCTCAATGTGGGGATGATCTGATGCGCATACCGACCGCGACCTACCGCATGCAGTTTACGCCTGGGTTCACCTTCGATCATGCCCGCGCCACCCTTGGCTACCTGCGGGAGCTGGGAATCGACAACCTCTATGCCTCCCCCATCTTCCGCGCACGCAGCGGCAGCGACCACGGTTATGATGTCACCGACATGAACGCCCTCAACCCGGAGCTTGGCGGGAGCGAGGATTTTACCGTGCTGGCTGAGGAAGTACGCAGGCAGGGGATGGGCTGGCTGCAGGATATCGTGCCCAACCACATGGCCTTCGATGCGCAGAATGCCATGCTGGTGGACGTGCTGGAAAACGGCCCCCATTCACGCTACTTCCGCACCTTCGACATTGATTGGGAACATCCCCTGGAGAGTCTTCACGGCCGTGTGCTGGCGCCTTTTCTCGGCAGCTTCTACGGCGACGCCCTGGAGCGCGGGGAAATCCGGCTTAACTACGACGAAGAGGGCTTTTACGCCAGCTATTTCGATCAACGCTACCCCCTGCGCATCGACAGCTATCTCGAGATCCTGACCCAAACCCATGCTCCGCTGCGGCGCAGTCTCGGCACCGATCACCCCGACCACATCCAGTACATGGGGGTTTTATACCTGCTCAAAACTATTACCGACGGCCCGAGCCGCGACCGCTACGACCAGATCCGCTTCATCAAACAGACACTGTGGGGACTTTACCAGCGCAACGAACAGGTTCGCACCCAGATC
>NPIE01000914.1_pt1 | contig 51520 bp, 38 predicted proteins | sample 8637661 | NCBI WGS metagenome assembly NPIE01 (sample SAMN07420842, study PRJNA396082) | bioreactor metagenome | isolation source: sample BA12 brine-fed electro-methanogenic bioreactor BA | place: Japan: Kochi | collected 2016-12-09 | reverse complement strand
TCGCCGTGGTCCTTGGCCTCCTTGCGGTTGTACGCGTACGGCACGTCGCGGCCCTGCTCGCTGAGCGCGATCGCCACCGCGGTCACCAGCGGGATGCCCTTGTATGCGGGCCCGAACAGCATGTCGTAGCCGACGCCGGCATCGCCGAGGGCCTGCGCATAGGCACGGCCCAGGGTTTGCATCGCGGCGCCGCTGGAGATACGGCCCAGGTTGAAGAAATAGGGACTGACGCGCCCGGACTTGAGGGTGAACGAACCGAACTTGAGCACCTCGTGCTGGAGCGCGAGGTCGAGAAATGCGGACTGGTAGGCATGCATGGGCGCGTGATCTGTTCGAAGAGTCGTCGGAAAGAAAATGCGAAATCGGGGGATAATGCGGCCATTTTATGCCGTCCTCGGCCCATCGCCCCACCCCGACCGACACATGCGCATCATTTCCCTGAACTGCAACGGCATTCGCGCGGCGGCCCGCAAGGGTCTGTTCGAATGGCTGCCGACCCAAGACGCCGACGTCGTGTGCATGCAGGAGACCAAGGCCCAGCATCCCGACGTCCAGCACGACCCCCAGTTCTTTCCCGAAGGCTGGCACATCCGTTTCCGCGATGCACAGAAGAAAGGCTACTCCGGCGTCGCGATCTATTCGCGACGCGCGCCGGATCAGGTGCTCGACGTGCTCGGCAACGACGAGTTCGACAACGAGGGCCGCTACCTCGAATACCGTTTCGGCTCGCTTTCGGTGGTGTCGCTGTACTTGCCGTCCGGATCGTCGGGGCCGGAGCGGCAGGCCAGCAAGGACCGCTTTCTCGAGTTCTTTCTGCCGCTGTTGCGGGAGTGGCGCGCCAGCGGCCGCGAGTACGTCATCTGCGGCGACTGGAACATCGCGCATCGCAACATCGACCTGAAGAACTGGAAGTCGAACCAGAAGAACTCCGGATTCCTGCCGCATGAGCGCGCCTGGCTCGACACCGTGTTCGACGACATCGGATGGGTGGACGCCTACCGCACGCTCTACCCGGATGCCGAGGGCGACGCCTACACCTGGTGGTCGAACCGCGGCCAGGCCTGGGCCAAGAACGTCGGCTGGCGCATCGACTACCAGATCGTCACGCCCAACCTGCGCGAAGCCCTGGAACGCGGCAGCGTCTACAAGGAACAACGCTTCTCGGACCACGCCCCGCTGATCGTCGACTATGCCCGCTGAGCCGAGTCCGGCCGCCACCACGACGCGCAGCTGGCGGGAGGCGCTGGCGACCTACGGCCGGCCGCGCGTCGTCTCCATGCTGTTCCTGGGCTTTTCGGCCGGCCTGCCGTTTCTGCTGGTGTTCTCGACGCTCTCGGCGTGGCTGGCGCAGGCCGGTATCGAGGCCCGTACCATCGGCATGCTCAGCTGGGTCGGACTGACCTATTCGATCAAATTCTTCTGGGCGCCGGTGATCGACCGCTTGCGGCTGCCGCTGCTGACGCGCTTGCTCGGCCGGCGGCGCGGCTGGATGCTGACCGCGCAATGCGGACTGGCCGCCGGACTGTTCGGCCTGTCGCTGCACGACCCCTCCGCCGAACTCGAGACGATGGTCTGGTTCGCGCTGTTGGTCGCGTTCTCGTCGGCGACCCAGGACATCGTCATCGACGCCTGGCGCATCGAAGCGGCGCCGCAGTCCGAACAGGGAACGATGTCGGCCGCCTACCAGCTCGGCTATCGCATCGCGCTGATCGTCGCCGGCGCCGGCTGCCTGTACTTCGCAGCGGAGTTCGGCTGGGGCGACGCCTACCAGATCATGGCCGCGCTGGTCGGCATCGGCCTGCTGACGACGCTGCTGATCCCGGAACCCGCGGCAGACGCAACGACGCGCCCCGCGGCCCTGGAACAACGGGTCGAACACTGGCTCCAACGCAATGCCCATCTGCCACGCACACTGCAGCATGTCGGCGCGTGGTTTACCGGCGCGGTGGTCTGCCCGTTCGCGGATTTCTTCGAGCGCAACGGCGTGCGCCTGGCGATCCTGATCCTGTGCTTCGTCGGCCTGTTCCGGTTGACCGACATCACCATGGGAGTGATGGCCAATCCGTTCTATCTGCACGTCGGCTACTCGCTCAAGCAGGTCGCGGCGGTGGCCAAGGGCTATGGCGTGGTGATGTCGATCCTCGGCGCCTTCCTCGGCGGCCTCGCGGTCGTCCGTTACGGGGCGTCACGCTCCCTGATCATCGGCGGCGTCCTGGTGATCCTCAGCAACCTGAGCTTCGCGACGCTGGCCTTTCTCGACCGCCCCAGCGTCATGGGACTGGCGCTGGTGATCAGCGCGGACAATCTGTCCGCCGGGGTCGCCGGCTCCGCCTTCATCGCCTACCTGTCGGGGCTGACCAACACCGCCTACACCGCGACCCAGTACGCGCTGTTCTCGTCGCTGTTCACACTACCGGGCAAGTTGGTGGCAGGGCTGTCGGGCTACGTGGTCGAGGCGCTCGGGTATCCGGGCTTTTTCGTCTACACCTCGTGCCTGGGGCTGCCGGCGCTGCTGATCATCCGCTACCTGAGCCGCGCCGTCGCCGGCCCGGCGAATCCGCGGCCGGCGACCGGGCCTCAGTAGTTGTTGTTGTCGATCCAGTCGAGCGGACTGTCGAAGCGTCCTGAACGCACCGAAACCTCGTCACGTTCGAGATCGTAGTCCTCGCGTTCGATGTCCAGCGCGCCGGAATAGTCCTCCGGCGCGGCGCACGGTCGGGCGGCAAGCTGGGCCCAGGTGTCGAAGTCGTATTCCTCGAGCGTACCGTCGAAGAACTGGACCAGAACGATCTCGGCATCGGCATCGATCCCGACGATCTCGAAGGGCTCGCCATCGGCCTTGTACCACGCACCGACGGCCAAGTCGCTCAGCCATTCCGCCATTGGAGCACCTCCTGCGCAATCTCATGGGGCGCACCGCCGATCCCGGAGAGGATCGCTGCATGCGTCCCCCTACTGCACTTTCTCTTCTACGCCGGTGAGCGCGGCTCATCAAGCGCCGCCCGTCAGGGCGGCCGCAACCACCTGAACCCGCTGGAAATCGCGGCAGCCCCCCCCCCCCGCCGGCTCAGGGGCAGGGAATCGTGTAGCGCTGGTGGATCTGTTCGATGGCCTTGTACACCTCGGGCGACAGGCTCAGCTCGGCGCTCGCCAGATTGCTGCGCAGCTGCTCCAGCGACGTCGCGCCGATGATGTTGGAGGTCACGAACGGCCTGCTGTTGACGTAGGCCAGGGCCATCTGCGCCGGATCCAGGCCGTGCTCCCGCGCCAGCGCCACGTACTGCGCGGTGGCCGCGGCGGGGTGCTCGCCGTTGTAGCGCGAGAAGCGCTTGAACAGGGTCAGCCGCGCGCCGGCCGGCTCCGCGCCGTCGAGGTACTTGCCCGACAGCACGCCGAACGCGAGCGGCGAGTACGCCAGCAGCCCCACCTGTTCACGATGCGAGAACTCGGACAGTCCGATCTCGAAGCTGCGGTTGAGCAGGCTGTACGGGTTCTGGATCGACTCGACCCGCGGCAGCCCCTTCTCGCGGTGCAGCCGCAGATATTCCGACAAGCCCCACGGCGTTTCATTGGAAATACCCACGTGGCGCACCTTGCCCTGACGCACCAGATCGTCGAGCGCGGTCAGCGTCTCCTCGATCGGCACCACCTGGTCCTCGTCATACGGCTCGTACCCGAGCTGACCGAAGTAGTTGGTCTTCCGCTGCGGCCAGTGCACCTGGTACAGATCGATGTAGTCGGTCTGCAACCGCTTGAGGCTGGCCTCGCAGGCTTCGAGGACCTGCTTGCGGTCGAGCCGCGGCCCGCCGCGCAGGTACGGGAACATGCCGGGGCCGATCACCTTGCTGGCCAGGATCACGTCCTTGCGGCGGCCGGTCCTGTTGAACCAGGTCCCGATGTACGACTCGGTGCGCCCCTGCGTCTCGCCTTTCGGCGGCACCGGATACATCTCGGCGGTATCGAAGAAGTTGACGCCGGCTTCGATCGCCAGGTCCATCTGCGCGTGCGCCTCGGCTTCTGTGTTCTGCTCGCCCCAGGTCATGGTGCCGAGGCAAATGAGGCTCACATCGAGGCCGGTACGGCCCAGCGGGCGCTGTTCCATCAGTTGCTCCGTTGGTCGGGTTCGGAAGGATCGTCGGCGCCACGCTCGGCGCGCGCCGCGTCGCGGCGGGCGATCAACTCGGCGATCGCCGGCTTGAGCATCAACTCCAGGGCCCGCTGCTGCTGCAGCCCCGGCACCACCAGCGTCTGCGCATGCGACTGGAACGCCCCGGGCAGCTCATTGAGCAGCATGTCGAAATCCCACTTGAAGCGGGTGCGTTCGTTGAAGTGGATCACGACCAGACTTTCCTCCGGCAGCGGGATCTCCCGCGAATCGAAGGGATTGGACGTATCGACCAGCGGCACCCGCTGGAAGTTGATATCGGTCCGTGAATACTGCGGCACGATGTGGTTCACGTAATCCGGCATGCGCCGCAGGATCGTGCGCCGGACCTCTTCCGGCTGATAGCCGCGCTCGTTGGTGTCGCGGCGGATCTTCTGGATCCATTCCAGATTGATCACCGGCACGACGCCGATCAGCAGATCCATGTGGCGGGCGATATTGACGTCCTCGCCGATGTATCCGCCGTGCAGCCCCTCGTAGAACAACAGGTCGGTGCCTTCGGGCAGCCATTCCCAGGGCGTGAAGGTGCCGACCGGCTGCGCCCATTCGCGCGCCTCGTCGTCGGAGTGCAGGTAGTGGCGGACGGTGCCGGTGCCGGCCTCGCCATATTCGCGCAACAGCTGTTCGAGGCGCTCGAGCAGGTTCGCCGACGGCCCGAACAGCGAGAAATTCTCGCCGCGGATGCGGGCGCGCTCGAGCACGCGCCGCAACTGCTCGCGGTCGTACGCGTGAAAGGCATCGCCCTCGACCAGGGCCGACTGCAGCTTGAGTTGCTCGAAGATCCGCGCGAACGCCCGCACCGCCGTACTGGTGCCGGCACCGCTGGACCCCGTAATACCGACGATCGGATGCTGGATGGACATGCTCAAACGCCTGGGCGTGGGACTCCGAGAGTGGGCGCGCGACAGACAGAGGCGACACCGGGCCGGCCGAGGTTACCGGACTCCGGACGGCGTGGGAATCGTCCGGGTCCGGCGGCCTCCGGCCACCGGCTCAGCGCCGCCGGTACGCCAGATCGAATACCGCGTGCCCCAGACGCTCGCCGCGCTGCTCGAACTTGGTCTTCAGCCGCGCCGGCGGACGCGGCACGAAACGCCCGTCGGGCGCCTCGTTGACCAGATCCGGGTCGGCATTGAGCACTGCGAGCATGTGTTCGGCGTACTCGGCCCAGTCGGTGGCCAGCTGCAGCACGCCCCCGCGCCGGAGCCGCGACACCACCAGGCGCGCGAATTCGGGCTGGATCAGGCGGCGCTTGTGATGCCGCTTCTTGTGCCACGGATCGGGGAACTGGATCACGATCTCGTCGAGGCTCTCCGGCGCGATCCAGTCGCGCAGCACCTCGACGGCGTCCTCGGAGGCGACGCGAAGGTTCTCCCGCCCGGCCTCGGCGACCCGATTGAGCAGCCGCCCGACGCCGGGACGGTGCACCTCGACCCCGATGAAATCGCGCTCGGGCTCGGCCACGACCCTTGCATGCAGGTAGTCACCCATGCCGAACCCGATTTCGAACGTGACCGGCGCCGTCCGACCGAACACCGTCGACAGGTCCAGCGCCTGCGGCGGCCGTTCCAGACCGTAGCGCGGCCACAGGTCTTCCAATGCTCGGCGCTGGCCCTCGGTCATGCGCCCTTCGCGGCGCACGAAGGAGCGGATACGGCGCCTCGGGGATTCGGTTTCATTCATGTTCGCGCATCCATCGTGCCACCGCGTGCCCCTGCGGATCCGCACCGGCTTCGAGCTGGCGGATCACGCCGGCGCGATCGGCGGCGGTACGGTTCTGACTCATCTTGAACTTGGCCTCGATCCGCTCGACGCGGATCTCGAACGCGACGATATTGCGCAGCAGCGCGTCGAGCCGCGCGCCTTGCAGTGCTCGCGTCCACGGGTCCGGACGCACCGCCTCGAACGCCGCGATGGCGCGATCGATCAGCGCCAGCTTGCGCTCGGGCTCGTCGACCAGCACGGGCCGTCCGTGGACGTGCGCAACCGCGTAGTTCCAGGTCGGGACCTCGCGCGCGGGCTCGGCATATCCGGCCGGCGAAACGTAGGCGTGCGGCCCCTGGAAGATGGCCGTCGTGCGGCCGCCCGCGAACGCCTGCCAGTGCGGATTGGCCCGCGCCATGTGCCCTTCGAGCGTGTCGGGTCCGCCGTCCCGTTCACCACGCCACAGCAGCGGCAGATGCGTCAGCTGCGTCTGCCCGCCGTCGACGCTCAGCAGCGTCGCGAACGGATACGCCCGCACCAAGGCTACGGCGTCGGCCGCCGCCGGGGCCGAGAAATGGGCCGGCGTGTACAGCATTCCGAAGGCGCGCAGCCGGGTCGCAGCTTAGAAGGGCAGGCCTTCGGCGGGCGACGAGGCGCTGGCGTAGCGGCGCCGCGGCATGCGGCCCGCACGGTAGGCTTCGCGCCCGGCCTCGATCGCCTTGCGCATCGCGCTGGCCATCAGCACGGGCTGCCCGGCCTCGGCGATCGCGGTATTCATCAGCACGCCGTCGCAGCCGAGTTCCATCGCGATCGCCGCATCCGACGCGGTCCCGACGCCGGCGTCGACGAGGATCGGCACGCCCGCGTTCTCGACGATCGTCAGGATGTTGTACTTGTTCTGGATCCCCAGACCCGACCCGATCGGCGCGGCCAGCGGCATCACCGCGACGCAGCCCATGTCCTCCAGGCGCTTGCAGATGATCGGATCGTCACTGGTGTAGACCATGACCTTGAAGCCGTCCTTGATCAGCGTCTGCGCCGCCTCCAGCGTCGCCGGCACGTCCGGATACAGGGTCTTGGCGTCGCCCAGTACCTCGAGCTTGACCAGATCATGGCCGTCGAGCAGCTCACGCGCCAGACGGCAGGTCCGCACTGCGTCCTCGGCGGTATAGCAGCCGGCGGTGTTGGGCAGGATCGTGTACTTGGACGGCGGAATCACGTCCAGCAGATTGGGCTCGTCCGGGTTCTGCCCGATGTTGGTCCTGCGGATCGCCACGGTCACGATCTGCGCGCCACTGGCCTCGATCGCCTCGCGGGTCTGCTCCAGGTCGACGTACTTGCCGGTCCCGACCAGCAGGCGCGACTGATACGCGCGGTCGGCGATGATCAGACTGTCTTGCACGGCGTCTCCGTGTATCCGTGAGGTCCGTGGGCTGCGCGGCCGCCGGCCGCTGGGTCAGGACGGATCAAGTGGAGCGGGCGATGGGAATCGAACCCACGCTAGAAGCTTGGGAAGCTCCTGTTCTACCATTAAACTACGCCCGCCCGGCGGATGCGCATTGTAGTCCAAGCCACGCCCGAAGAATCAACATGCAGATCACCGTCAACGGCGAAACCCGTTCATTCGAAGCGCCGATCCGGCTGCGGGACCTGCTCGAAGACCTGCAGCTCGGACAACGCCGCGTCGCGGTGGAGCTCAACGGCGACATCGTCCCCCGCTCCCGTCACGACCAGACCGACCTGCACGACGGCGACGACCTGCTCATCGTCCACGCCATCGGCGGGGGGTGAGCCAGCGCCGCCTTACAAATGTTCAGTGGACATTTGTTGCGCTGGCGAACGACCGGCCGCCAGGCCGGGCCGGAGAGCGGAGAACACCCCACCCCATCGAGCTGGACATTTTTTGCGCTGACGAACGACCAGCTGTGAGGCCGGGCCGGAGAGCGGAGAACACCCCGCCCCATCAATTTGAACATCCGTCGCAGCGGCGACCATGCCGCCGCGAATGGCGGTGAGATGCAAGGCCGGACCAGGGAGCGGACCGACCCATTCATCCGCTCCCGCGGCCGGGACTCAGAACCGCGCGGTCGCGCTGAGCACCACCCCCGCCCCCGCGGCATCGACGCCCGAGCCATGCTCGCGATAGGCCTTGTCGAGCAGGTTGCGGCCGTCGGCCTGCAACTTCAGCCACGGCAACGCCTGCCAGCCGGCACGCAGATTGACCGTCGCCCAGCCGCCGGTCCCGGCGGGATTGATCCGGCTGTCCCGCAAATCGTCGTCGTCGAGGCGGTCCTGACGCGCCGCGAACAGCAGGTACGGCTCGATCCGGATTGACGCCGGCAGCACGAACGCCGCGCCGAGCTGGCCGTTGAGCGGCGGAATGCGGTTGGCGGGACGGGTCGGCTCGCCGGATCGCAGCTCCTGGCCATAGGTCCAGTTCAGCACCGCGTAGACCGATGCACGGGATCCAGTCCAGCGCGCCGATCCCTCGGCGCCCCAGTACCGGGCCTCGGCGATGTTGCGGCTCTGCACCTCGATGCAGCCGTCCGGATCGGAGCAGCCGAACTGCCCCTCGGCGACGGTATTGCCGGTCGGCTCGCGCGCCTCGATCCGGTTGTCGTAGTCGGTGTAGTAAGCGGTCAGATCGGCGCGCCACCGGTCGGCCTGCCAGCGCAGGCCGGTGTCGAACGTCGTCACCGTCTCCGGCTCGAGTTCGGTGTTGGGGACATTGACCAGCTCGCTGTCACCGCTGGGGCGCGGCCCGAGGGTGCCCAGGTCGAAGATGTTCGGCGCGCGAAAGCCCCGCGCCGCGGTCGTCGCCCACCCCAGCGACGGCGTGATCGCGTACAGCGCACCGAGCTGCCAGGTGACGTCGTCATCGGTGAACTCGGTCGCCGCACTCACCGGCGTCGACGGCAGATCGGTATGCACACGGCTGAAACGCGTGCCGGCATCAATCTGCCAGCGCGCCGTCGCCCACCACTGCGCGTCGAGATAGATTCCGAGGCTGTCCTGCAGCGCGCCGTCGGGGAAGGTGCTGATCGTCGCCGCAGTGACGCCGGTGTCGAAGGGCGTGCGCTGCTTGGCACTGTCGATCCGGTCGCGGTAGAACTCGGCACCGTAGCGCAGGCTCAGCGCGTCGCCGACATTGCTGAACGCCTGGGCGGTCACGCCGCTGAGCGTGCTCCGGTTCTGTTCGGTGTCGATGCGCGAGTCGTTCGGCTGGCGCAGCCGGTGATCGCGGATGACCTGCTGACCGACATGAACCTCGATGCCCTGCACCGGCCCCAGCGGCAGCAGATAGCGATAGCGCGCGTGCAGGAACTGCCGGTCGTTGGGCTCGAAATAGGACTGGACGCTGCCGCCCTCGCCGCCGGGCCCACCGACGACATCGAAATAGCGGGCCAGCTTGGGGTACTCGAAGAAATGCCCGCTGAGCATCAGCTCGTGCGCGGCACCCGGCGTCCACAGCAGCTTGCCGTCGTAACCGCGGGCCAGGTAGTCGGTCAGCGGCTCGCGCCCCCCGTCTCCGAGATCCCGCTCGCCATAGGACATCACCGTCACCCCCGCCGACAGCGACACGTCGCGGTTGCCGACCGCCGCTTCGGCGCGTGAGACCTTCGACAGCTCGGCGGTCCCGTACTGCAGCCGCAGTTTGCCTGCGGTCTGCCACTGCACCTCGTGGAAGCGGTATTCGGGCGTGAGCACCTGCACCACGCCACCCATTGCGTCGGAGCCGTACAGCGTCGCGCCGGGTCCGCGCTGCAACTCGACCCGGTCGATGTTGTAGGGGTCGACCAGCGCGATGTACTGACTCGGAGAATTGCGGAAGAAGGCGTTGTTCAGCCTCATGCCGTCGACCAGATGCAGCACCTCGGAGCCCTTGAGGCCACGCACGATGATGATGCTCTGTCCGGGACCGGACGACTGCAGGAAGGCCCCGGCCTGTCCGCGCAGGAGTTCGGTCCAGGTCTGCGGCGACTCGCGCTCGATCTGGGCGCGACCGACGACGGTCACCGCGCGCGGGACCGAATAGGCATCGGCCTCACCGCGCTCCGCGGTCACCTGCATGGTTTCCAGCTCCACCGGGACGTTCTGTGCATCCGCTGCCAGCGCGGCGTGCGCACCCCACAAGGCCGAGACGCCGCCCAGCCAGCCCCACACTTTCATTTTTCCCCAACTCCCCGAATCGATCCGGATATCTGATTGTCTCCGCCACTCTGGCGGAATGTTAATGCTTTGTATATCCGTGATTTTCACCAGACACTCGGCACCCATACCCGCGGCTTGGGCTCGGCCGCCCGCTCTGGCATGCTCAGTGACACGCATTCCCGACTTTCATCATGCAGATCCTGGTCATCGAAGACGACCGCGACATCGCCGCCGGCATCGGCGAGTTTCTCGGGACGCACGGCCATCAAGTCGAGCTGGCCCACGACGGGCGCCGCGGCCTCGACCGCGCCGCCGGCGGCGCTTTCGACACGATCGTGCTCGACCGCATGCTGCCCGGCCTCGACGGCGTCGAACTGTGCCGCAGACTGCGCCGGCGCCACATCCACACCCCGGTGCTGATGCTCACCGCGCTCGACGCCCTGGACGACAAGCTCACCGGGTTCGGCGCCGGCGCCGACGACTACCTCGCCAAGCCCTTCGCGCTGGCCGAGCTAGAAGTGCGCCTGCAGGCATTGCATCGGCGGCACACGCCCGCCGACGTCGCCACCACCCACCTGCTCACGGTCGGCGACCTGAGCTACGACACCCTGGCGCTACAGGCCATGCGCGACGGCCAGGCGCTGACCCTGAATCCGACGACGCGACGCCTGCTCGAATACCTGATGCGGGCGTCGCCGCGGGTGGTACCGCGCAGCGAACTGCAGACGCTGCTCTGGGGCGAACAGGTTCCCGGCGACGACGTGCTGCGCATCCACATGCACGCGTTGCGCAACTCGATCGATCGCCCCTTCGACCGCAAGCTGCTGCATACCGTCCACGGCGTGGGCTACCGCCTGTCCGCGGATGACGCCTGAGCTGCATCGCCGGCTCGGCGCGGCGTTGTTCGGTTTCGCGCTGCTGCTCAGCGCGCTGGTCGGCGGTGTCCTCTGGTCCGGACACGTCTGGCTGGAAAACTCCGTGCTGGACGCGATCATGCGCCGCGAGGCCCAGACGCTGATGGCGCTGCCGCAGCGCGGCGGCCCGGCACCAAGCTCCGCCCAGGGCATCACCCTGTACCGCGCAGTCCCCGGGATGCAGCCGCCGCTGCCCCCACCCCTGCTCGCGCTGCAGCCCGGATCGCATCGCGACGTGCAGATGGACGGCCGCGAATTTCACGTCCTGGTCGGCCAGCAGGAGAGCGGCCAGCGCTACTACATCGCCTACGACGTCAGCGAATTCGCCCACCGTGAGGCCTGGCTGGGCCTGATCATGGTGGCCACGCTGCTGGCCGCGGCGCTGGTGTCCTGGGTGGCCGGGCGGCGGCTGTCGGCGCGGCTGCTGTCCCCGGTGTCGTCGGTGGTCGCCCGCATCGGCACGCTCGATGACGATCACCTGCAGGCCCTGCAGCGCAAGCCCACCGACGGCGAACTCGGCATGATCATCGACGCACTCAACCGGCTGATCGGCGAGGTCCAGCACCGCGTCGCCCGGGAGCGCTCGTTTGCGGCGGCCGCCGGCCACGAGCTGCGCACGCCGCTGACTTCGATCCGGATCACCGCCGAGTCCCTGCTCGCCGCGTATCCCGCCGAGCGCGAGCGGCTCGGCCGCATCGAGCGTGCCGTGCGCACCGCCAGCAACACCCTCGACACGCTGATGGCCACCGCACGGCACGACACCGAGACCGCGGCGCAGTGGTGCAACATGGGCGAACAGCTCCCGGCATGGGCCGAACCCTATCTGACCGGGGCCGGCACCCAGGTGAGTTGGACGATCGAGCCGGTCACGATGTGCGTGCCGGCAACCGCCCTGTCCGTCATCTTCACCAATCTGTTGCGCAACGCCCTTGCCGCCGCCCCGGAAGGCCACGTCCATATCTCGCTGCAGGGCGACCGGCTACGCGTCGATGACGACGGCGACGGCATCGACCCCGACCTGCTCGAACACGCGTTCGAGCCGGGCATCCACGGGCGGGCCGGCGGCAGCGGCATCGGCCTGTACCTCTCGCGCCTGCTGGCCCAAAGGCATGGCTGGAAACTGGAACTGAGCAATCGCGACGGTGGTGGCGTGTGTGCCGAACTGCGGCTGCGTGGCGTCGAGATCCGACGCGATCCGGCACGATCCTGATCGACATTCATCGCAGCGCCAGTTTCGGGGGCTAGGATTGAACCCGGTACACTTGCCCTCCGACTGACTCAACGCCGCTGCAGGACGCACCATGGCCAAACCATTCAAGATCGTTCTCATCGTCGCCGCAGTGCTGATCGGGCTGCTCGTCGCCGCAGCGATCGCGCTGCCGCTGCTGTTCGATCCCAACAACTTCCGCGATCAGATCTCCAGCACGGTCAAGGACAAGACCGGGCGCGACTTCGAGGTCGGCAACATCGAGCTGCATGTCTTTCCGTGGCTGCGGGTCGGCGTCGAGGACGTGCGCCTCGGCAACGCCGAGGGCTTCGGCGACGAACCCTTTGCCGCGATCAAGCAGCTCGACGTCGGCGTCGCCCTGATGCCGCTGCTGACCAAACGCGAAATCAAGGTCAGCGGGCTGACGCTCGACGGACTGCGCCTCAATGCGGCCAGGAACGCGCAGGGCACCGGCAACTGGGAAGACCTGATCCAGGCCGAAACCGGGACACCGGAGGACAAGGACAGCCAAGTCGAGGTCGAAGCCGGTACCGATCTGAATATCGCCGACATCGGCGGCCTGACCATCCACGACGCGGTGATCCGTTATCGGGATGATCAGGCCAAGACCGCCTACCGCATCGAGCCGCTGAACCTCGAAACCGGCGCCCTGAAGCCCGGCGAAGCCTTCGATGTCAGCCTCGACGTGACCACGTTCTCCGACGCGCCGAAGGCGGAAGTCACACTCGAACTGACGTCGCGCGTCACCCCGGACCTCGACAACAAGGTCTTCACGCTCGATCAACTCAGCGCCCGGATCAAGTCCAAGCTCGAGGACTCGAAGATCGACGCCGACGTGAAGCTGGCTACGCAGATCGTCGCCGACCTCAACAACCAGCAGTTCAGCCTCAACGACCTCGAGGCCGCGCTGACCGCAGCCGGTGGAGGCATTCCCGGCGGCTCGCAGACCGCGACGCTCAACGGCCAGGTCCGCTTCGACCAGGGCAAGGGCACGCTGACCCTCGACCACGGCCGCATCGAAGCCGCCGGGGTCGTCGCCACCACGCAGATCAGCGGAACCGGACTCAACGGCGACCAGCCGCGGCTGTCCGGGCCGATTCATGTCGAGCCGTTCTCGCCGCGCAAGACCCTCAAGCAGCTCGGCATCGAACTCGAGACCGCGGACGACACGGCGCTCGCCAACGCCAGCCTCGATGCCGATTACAGCGGCAGCTTCAGCAGCGCCAACCTCGACAAGCTGAACATCACGCTCGACCAGACCCACGTCGACGGCCGGATCGCGATCAGCGACTTCGCGACGCAGGCGCTGCGATTCGCACTGAAGGTCGACCAGATCGACGCCGACCGCTACCTGCCACCGAAAGCCGAGGGCGAAGCGACATCCGAGGAACCGGCCAAGGGCGACGACGACATCAACGCGATCGAACTGCCGACCGAAGCTCTGGAGAAGCTCAACGCCGAAGGCACGGTTGACATCGGCAAGCTCAAGATCAACGGCATCAACATGACCGACATCCGACTGCAGGTCAGCGGCGGCGGCAACAGTGCCCGCGTGCAGAACCTCAGTGCCAAGCTCTACGGCGGCAGCGTCAACCTCAACAACCGCTTCATGCCGGGGCAGCAGGCCCCGTCCTACGCGCTGAAGACGCAGCTCAACGCGCTCAACGCCGCGCCGTTTCTCAAGGACCTGCTCGGCAAGGATTACGTGAGCGGCCTGGGAAACGTCAGTCTCGACCTGAACAGCCGCGGCACCACCGTGGGTGACCTGCGCCGCGCGCTCAACGGAGAGGTCGCGTTCAAGGTCGAGAACGGCGCGGTCAAGGGCTTCAACCTGGGGCAGGTCCTGCGCAAGGGCGAGGCCCTGCTCGAAGGCCGCGCTGCGCCGGCCGAGAACGAACCGCGCGAAACCGATTTCGCGACGCTGTCGGGCAGTGCGCGCATCGTCGACGGCATTCTCAAGAGCGATGACCTCAATGCCGCGAGCCCCGCGTTCCGTCTGACCGGCAGCGGCCAGATCGACCTGGTCAAGGAAACCATCAACTACGTCGCCAAACCGACCGTCGTCGAGACCAAGGAAGGCCAGGGCGGCAAGGGCCTGGACAAGCTCAAGGGTCTGACGATTCCGATCAAGCTCAGCGGCAGCCTGTTCTCGCCGAGCTACAAGCTCGACATCGAAAAGGCGCTCAAGGAAAAGGCCAAGGGCAAGATCGAGGACAAGCTCCGCGACGAGCTGAACCTCGAACAGGACGGCGACACGCGCGAACAGCTCAAGGACAAGCTCAACGAAAAGCTGGGCGATTTCCTGTTCGGCAAGCCGAAGAAGAACCCGACCCCGACGCCTGCGCCGAGCCCCACCGCCGCGCCCCAGGATGCCCCCGCCGGCACCTGATGCCGAGGCCGGTGGTCTTAGTCGGTGACGGTCCCCGGGCTGCGCGGCGCCCTGACCCGGGCGCTGGTCGCCGTGTTGCTGGGCATGCCGGCCGCCCACGCGGCGACGGTCGACCGCCTCGATATCGAGCGCGTGGGCGAGCGCTACCGGATGGAGCTGTCGGCACGGCTCGACAGTCCGGCGGACACGAGCTTCGCGGTCTTTCGCGACTACCGCAATCTGCCGCGCATCAATGACGCCGTCGAACGCGTCGAACTGCGCGACGGCGCCGCACCCGGCGCGCAGCGCCTGTACACGCGCATCCGGATTTGCGTCCTGTCGTTCTGCAAGCATCTGGATCAGGTACAGGACATGACTACATCGCAGTCCGGCGCCGCGCACCGCGTCATCGCGCAGGTGCTGCCCGAGTTCAGCAATCTGCGCTTCGGACAGGCCGAATGGACGCTGCGCGCCTGCGACGGCGAGCGGACCTGTCTGCATTTCGAGTCCGAACTCGAACCCGACTTCTGGGTTCCGCCCCTGATCGGCCCGTGGCTGATCCGTCGCACCATGCAGCGGGAAGCGCTGCAGACCGCGCGCGGCATCGAGCGCCTCGCCGGTGGTGATCTGCCGTGACGACGTTTGCCGACCGCCTGCTGCGATGGTTCGACAGCCACGGGCGCCACGACCTGCCATGGCAGCACCCGCGCGAGGCCTACCGCGTGTGGCTGTCCGAGATCATGCTCCAGCAGACCCAGGTCGCGACCGTCATCCCGTATTTCAACCGCTTCGTCGAGCGCTTCGCCGACATCGACGCGCTGGCTGCGGCCTCGACCGACGACGTCCTCGCGCACTGGGCCGGGCTCGGCTACTACGCCCGCGCCCGCAACCTGCACCGCTGCGCCCGGGTGATCGCTGCCGAGCACGGCGGGCGGTTCCCCCGCACCGCCGAGGCGCTGGCCGAACTGCCCGGCATCGGCCGTTCCACCGCCGCGGCGATCGCCGCGCAGGCCTTCGGCGAACGCGCGGCGATCCTCGACGGCAACGTCCGCCGCGTACTGGCCCGTTACTATCGCGTCGACGGCTGGCCCGGAGCGCCGGCGGTACAGCAGCGCATGTGGCCGCAGGCCGAGGCGTTGCTGCCTGAAAACCGCATGGCCGACTACACGCAGGCCCTGATGGACCTCGGGGCGACGCTGTGCACCGCCCGCAACCCGGCTTGCGCGGACTGCCCGGTAGCTGCGGACTGTCAGGCGCATCTCGCCGGCGTGGTCGATCGCTATCCGCAGCCGCGGCCGCGCCGGGAGCGGCCGCAGCGCTGCGCGCGCCTGCTGCTGGCTTACGACGCCGATGGCCGCCTGCTGCTCGAGCGCAGACCGCCGGCCGGGATCTGGGGAAGCCTGTGGTGCCCCCCGCTGATCGACGATGCCCGTCTCGAGACCCCCCGCTGGTCGGAGGCGATGCGCTTCGAAGCCGACCCGACCCCGGCGCTGCCGAGCGTGCGGCACGCATTCACCCATTTCGACCTGGAGCTGCAGCCCGTCACCGGGCGCATCGAACTCGACGCCGGCGTCGCCGAGGATCCGGCGCTGCGCTGGGTTACCCTATCCGAACTGGACGCCCTGGGCCTGCCGAGCCCGGTGCGCAAAATCCTTTCCCGACATCAGGCCCCGAACCCACCATGAGCCGCACCGTACACTGCATCAAGCTCGGCACCGACGCCGAAGGACTGGACCGCCCGCCGCTGCCGGGCCCGCTGGGACAGCGCATCTTCGACCAGGTCTCCAAGCAGGCCTGGCAGGACTGGCTGACGCACCAGACCCGCCTGATCAACGAGTACCGCCTGGTGCTCGCCGACGCCAAGGCCCGCAAGTTTCTGACCGAGGAGATGGAGCGCTTCTTCTTCGGCGACGGCGAGGTCACCCAGACCGGTTACGTGCCCCCGGCCGAGTAGGCAAGCCGCGCGGCCGGACGCCCCAGCCGGCGCGTCAGACCGCCTCGAACAGAAACAGCGCGAACCAGTCGCGCGGGTCCGACCAGCGCGTACACAGCGACCAGCCGGCCTGTTCGGCAAGCCGCGCCACCGAGTCCGGCGTGTGCTTGTACGAGTTCTCGGTGTGCAGCGTCTCGCCCTCGGCGAAGCGGAACGAGCGTCCCGCCACCGCAACCGTCTGCTCACAGCGGCTGATCAGGTGCATCTCGATGCGTTGTTGCGCCGGCGAGTAGTGCGCGCGGTGACGGAAACGCGCCGGATCGAACCCGCCGCCGAGTTCGCGATTGATCCGCTGCAGCAGGTTGAGATTGAACGCCGCGGTCATTCCGGCCGCATCGTTGTAGGCACGCTCCAGCACGCCGACGTCCTTCTGCAGATCGACCCCGAGCAGCAGCAGCCCCTCGCGTCCGGCCATGCCGCGGAACGTCCGCAGCAGGCGCCGCGCCGCTTCCGGTTCGAAGTTGCCCAGGGTCGATCCCGGAAAGAACATCAGCCGGCGTGTCGCGCGCTCCGCCGCGAGGCCGCCGACCGATCGCGGCAATGCGAAAGGCGCGGTGAAATCGGCTGCGACCGGCTGCACGTCGAGCCGCGGAAAATGCTCGCGCATCGTCGCGGCGCTGCCGAGCAGGTAATCCCCTGAGATATCGACCGGGACGTAGGCGCGCGGGGCCTGCAGCGCTCCGAGCAGCACGCGGGTCTTCTCGCCGCTGCCGGCACCCGGCTCGATCACCAGCGCATCCTTGCCGATGTGCCGCGCCATGTCGTCGGCGAAGCGGTCGAGAATCGCCCGCTCGGTCCGGGTCGGGTAGTACTCGGGCTGTTCGCAGATCCGGTCGAACAACTCCGATCCGCGGGCGTCGTAGAAGTACTTCGGCGGGACCGTCTTCTGCGGCGCCGACAGCCCCGCGAGCACGTCGCTGCGAAACGCATCCAGCCCCGTCGCGACGGCCGGCGCGGAGCTGTCGCCGAAGCTGCCGCTCACGCCGGATCTCCGGCCCGTTCGGCGTTGCGCGCCAAGCGCAGGCCGCTGAACTGCCAGCGACAGGCCGGCGCGAAGAAATTCCGATAGCTCAGCCGCGCATGCCCGGGCGGCGAGGCACAGGAACCGCCGCGCAGCACGAACTGGTTGCACATGAACTTGCCGTTGTACTCGCCGATCGCACCGGCGGACGGCGCGAATCCCGGGTGGGCATCATAGGCGCTTGCGGTCCACTCCCAGACCTGCCCCGCGCCCTCGGCGGTCCCGGCATCGGTGAGCACCGGTATCAGCGCCTCCGCCTCGCCCGGACGCGGCGCCCACTCGTCGGCCATCGCCACTTCCCACTCCGCTTCGGTCGGCAGGCGCGCGCCATACCAGCGCGCGTAGGCATCGGCCTCGTAGTAGGACAGATGGCAGACCGGCGCATGCGGATCGAGCGGCTGCATGCCGTAGGGCGTGAACGACTCGCGGGCGTCCTCGCTCCAGTACATCGGCGCGCGCCAGCCCTGCGCCTCGCGCTCGGCCCAGCCATCTGACAGCCACCATAACGGTTGCTCATAGCCGCCGTCGCGGATGAACCCAGCGTATTCGGCATTCGTCACCGGGCGGCTGGCGAGCTCGAAGGCGTCGAGCCAGACGCGATGGCGCGGGGATTCATTGTCGAACGAAAATCCCTCGCCCTCCGCGCCGATCATGCGCAGGCCGGCCTCGAAGCGCTGCCAGCTCAGCGGCCGCTCCTGTGATGCCGGGGGGCTGCCGTCACGGTAGGCCGGCGCCAGTGGATTGCAGGAGAGCGCATGCAGGATGTCGGTCAGGATCAGCTCCTGATGCTGCTGCTCGTGCTGCAGGCCGAGTTCGACCCGAGGCAGCAGTTGCCGGTCGCGGATCGCGTCGATATGCCGTTCGACCTGTGCGTCGACATGCGCCCGATACGCGAGGATCTCGCTGAGCCCGGGCCGCGTCAGCAGGCCCCGCAACGGACGCGGATGCATGCGGCCGACACTGTTGTAGTACGAGTTGAACAAAAAGCCGTAGCGCGGATGAAACGGCTCGTAGTCGACGCCGCAGGCCGCGAGCACGAAGGTCTCGAAGAACCAAGTGGTGTGCGCCAGATGCCATTTCGCCGGACTGGCGTCCGGCATGCTCTGGACCTGGCAGTCCTCCGCGCTCAGATCCCTGATCAGGTTCAGCGAGCGCTGGCGGACATCGTGGAAATGCGTCAACAGCGCGCCGGAAGCGGCTGCGCCGGGATACTCCTGTGCGTGGTGCATCATCGGCCCCGCAGGAATTCGGCTGGCAGGTTAGCCCGGCGTTCCGAAGCAGGTCAAAGCCTGCGCGGCACCTCGACCGCACATCGGTCAAATCCCGACCACCTGCTTGACTTGCCCGTGCCTCGCGGCTTTAATACCGCGCTCTCCGGCCCGGTCGTCCGCACCGGGCCCGCGGTTAGCAGCAATGGCCAGATAGCTCAGTTGGTAGAGCAGGGGATTGAAAATCCCCGTGTCGGCGGTTCGATTCCGTCTCTGGCCACCATAATTTCTAATTAAAATCATAAGATTACAGCCACCATATAGGTGGCTTTTTGTTGCCTGTTGTTCAGCGTCAGCTTTCAGCCGAAGTAGACTTTGCAACAATATCGATTTTACTTATTGTTGAGGCCGCCGGGCTTTCCGGCGACGCGGATGCCCGCTCCGGATGAGCGATCCGGTACGTCAATGGCTATCGAGTAATGGCCCCGCGGGCACACTTGCCCTCGGTTATCTCGACCTGCCCGCCCCTCCAAGCTACTACCTCAGCCGCATCCTTCCGAGAGCCATCGGAGGCCTGAAGGACCTGGCCCAACGCGACGCACGCTTGGCATCTTGGCTCAGCGAACCGATCGCAGCCCTCTGCTCCCTGGAACGACAAAGCGACCGCCCTGAGATGAGGGCATCGTTCGCGCCGATTGTTCCTCCACGGCGCTCCCGCAGTCCTTCAACTGGCGTACAGACGTCCAACCCATGGTTCAGCGCCTTGGTCGCAGGCTGTGCAACTGCCATCCCCAACGAACACATTTTCCACCTCATGGGCGTCGGGTGCCTTGCCATCAAGGATTTACCCGCAATTAGTCAGCCCGCGACCAAGTACGCGCGCGCCCTGAGGCAGACACTGGAAACACCCGTCCCCTGCGAACAGCTGGCCAACTTGCTGCACAAACATCTCCACGAAGATGCCAACGGCCTTCTGTCCATCGAACTACTCGTTCTGAGAGCTCGCAGCCTGCAAATAGCGGCTACGCACCCAAAAACTGCTGCCTTTTGGGGTGCCTATGTTCGAGTACTGTCTGCCATCTCGGAATTCACCGAGACCCGCCCAAACGAACCATTTTCGAACGCGACAACACCGCGATCACCGATCGTCTCGAATACGCCGACCGATGACGAACCAGCAGCCTACTTCATCGATCAGTCCCCTCTACCGGAAAGCGGCAGCTCCCTAGAAATCAACGAAACAGATGAACCCGAGGCGGTTGCTACCTTCACACTTGGGGCTTCGACTGATATCCCTCGGGAACAAATCGCAACCTCGAGTGCCAAGGCACTGTCTGACGCCGCACTCAGCTGGTCACGTATTACCGATGAGCGCAATCTGCTTCCGCTGTCCTGGGGCCGCCTAAGCCACCACGAGTTCGAAGCCATCAGGAATCGGCTCCTCGATCCCGACCCGACATGGGCCGGCTCCGCGATCGCCGAACTCTATGGCGTGTTGATTCTCGGAGCAGTGAATTCTGGACAGCCCAACCGCCGCAGCCTGCAGTTGGGGCGCCCTCCTGCCGCCTTCATTCCTCCCCCCGAACACGCACACCTATACCGGCCATCGGTGGGCAAATTGACGCTCGAACTCGACCCGAGCCGACATCCACCGCTTTCGAGACAGACAGGCCCCATCAACACCGCACGAGCACTGCTGATCGAACTGCGGAAATCCACGACAGCTCGGGCATTCGAGGGACGCATCGGACGTACGCTTCCCGGCCGATTACTCGATGAGACCGGCGATGCCACGCTCGTTCACACGATGTTTCAGGACACCCATCCATCCAGCCGGGGCGCCAACTACTACGCCGGCTTCGCGGTGGACTCAGTTCGAGCAGTCCTTGCCTCCGTCGCGGGCATTCGTATTCGGCAATCCCGAGAGATTGCCAAGGACGCTGTCATCGGCAGCGCGGGAGTCCCGCGACCAGCAGCATTCAGAGCCAACCTCGCGGACCTTCGACAACATGCACTTGATGTCATCAGCTCAAGGCAAGCCTCGCTGAACACGAAGCACAACCTGTATACCGCGTACACGTTGCAGGTCCTCCTGTTGGCCACCGGCCACCGATTTGTAACCGATCCGTTTCACGACCCTTGCGTCTTTAGGCCGAACCAAGCCATGGCGCTTGGAGCGGACAAGACTGAACTCCGGTCGCACCTGACGCGCTTGCTGCCGTATGGCCCGACTGCACAAACTCAGGTCGCGCATTATCGAACCCATCTGCGCGGCCTGGCGCAGGACCTCCTTTACCAGGGGCACTCAATTGGACACGACGTTTCCGATCTGCTCGAGAAAGGACCGGACGGCCAGCCACTACCCCGCACCGACCGCGCGCTGCCGTTTCTGTTTTTCCTAACATCGGATTTTGAACTGCAGCGAGTAAGCCCAAACTCTTTCCGGGATGTCGCCGGGGACTGGCCATGGCACGCCTCGGCGCACCGGCACCTGCTATCCACAACGTTACGAGAGTGTGGCGTGCCAGCAGAGTATGTCGACCATGTCCTCGGACATTGGAGTGCTGGTGAATCCCCCAGCGGCGCGTGGTCGACACTGCGCAGCCAAGATTATCTTGCACCGGTGGTGGCCGGCATCGAAGCTCACCTGCTTCCTGATCTCAACATCCAGCCCATCCGTGGCCTACGCCCTCACCGACCGCGCGGCAGTCGGCGGATTGCGCCGCCCAGGAAGCCGAGACCGACGGATCCATCTCCGCATGGCCCCGTCGCAAGAATGCGGCTGCGCAGCCTGCAGTCCCCAAATGACCGGGCCGCCGTCGATGAAGCGCTCGCGCGAGCATGGCAACGTGGAATGGTGTCCACGGATGCAAAAGAAATCCCGGATGCCGTAATGCGGGAAGCGCGGCTTGTGATCCTGACGGGCTCCGCATCATCCCCCGATCGAATCGAACACCGCCTCCAGCTCCTGCGCGAGCATGCAGTCGGCCTCCGCAGCCAAGGCATCAAGGTGATGGTTCCGGGCCTTGCGTATTCCCCTCGTGACAATCCCCCTCCCGTTGACGATCCATCGGGACACAGCCTTGCAACGGCATCGCTGCTTCGTCGCAATCTGGCAGATTGGCTCAAGACGAATGCGCACCGCCTTGCTACAGAGGCTGCGCCCGTGGAGGTCTGCGCCGCTGCGCTTGCCAGCGCCGTCATCAATGGCGGGCTGTGCCGTGAGAATTGGGCACCATTCGTCAATGCCATTCAGCATGGCTATTACCGATACCAAGGCGTTGATTGGCTGATGCTCGATATCAACGGCACGCCAGTCCGATACATCGGCGACAGTCTGACGCGGATGCTTTACGCCCTCGCAGCGACGCGACTGTCGAACCAGAACCCCACCGCTCCGTTAGGAGTTCGACCGCGGGAGCAGCGTGCACTCAGCGACGAATCAGTCGACAACGCTTCAACCGATGCACGCCGACACAAACCATTCTCGTCGGTCGTCATCAACCACATGCGAACCCTGGCAATCGACCTTGGCGGCCCGACGTCCCTGCGAGAGCTGGCCGCAGCGGCGTCAGACGACCTGGCGACGCGTGTCAGCGGTACTTCGCTTGCGTGGCTGCGGGGAAACCTTCCGTCGGCTCACCTTCCGAATCTGGCATTTTGCCGAATGATCAGCGGAGATCGCCTAACTGACGGGCAGGTCCATGCGGACCGATTGCCGTCGATGGTGCCTCAACAGGTCATTCAGAGGCCCCATCTGGACCATTCCGAACACGAGACACGCGCTTTCCTTGAGCGGCTGCGCGAAGCGTTGGGGACCGACACACCCTCTTCCGCACGTGCCGAGAGCACTCGTTCTCAGCGAAAATCATCGGGTCGCGCGACGATTCGCAAGAAGCTGGAAGAAATAGGCAAATCTCTTTCAGACGTCATCGCGCCAATCGCACGCCACTATTTTGAATTTGCGAGAAATCTGGCGCACCGCGGAGGCGCCCGGGTGGCTGACCTCGCCCCAAGCACCCTGCAAAAATACATCTCGCCGAACGCGATCCCGTTGTTCGAAGTTTTCGAAAATACCGATCCGACCGGGTTGGACGATGTGGAACGCGCAGCACTGTACAACTTGGCCCTCGGGCCCCGCGGCGACCTCAATCCAGGTCGTGTCGAGCGCGCCATTGCCCTGCGCTACCTCGACACCTATCTGTGCGAGCAATTCGGAATCGAGCCCATTTCATGGGAAGACGTAGAGCCCGAGTTGTACCGAAAAGACCGGAGGGTCAATGCAAACCTGTTGGCGACTCAGGATATCGAGCGTCTACTGAACCTGGACACAAGTCTGTTGAGCATTTCGGCAGACACAGCAAAATGGTTCCCGGGCCTACCGCGGCTGCAAGCACTTTGCGGACTGCGCATCGGAGAGGCATGGCGCCTTCTCCCTGCAGATGCCCCGGAATCCGACGAAGTGTTGGTCCGTCCGAATCGTCTGGGGTCGCTGAAAACTCATGCATCGATGCGCAGAGCCGCCGATATTGGACGTGCGCTCGGCATGCGTGATAACGATGAACCCGCCGCGCCGCGCACTCCACGATCAGACCTAAGCTCGAAATTCAGCCGCCCGGTCATTGCCAGTGCCGCTGCCGCCGCGTGTCGTCTCGCGACCGGCGACCCGAGCATCCGTCCCCATCATTGCCGCCACGGTTATGCCTCGCTGACATCGCTCCTCGCATCTGGCATCCAGCACCCGCTACTCATTCAGGCCAGCGGCCTCGACGCCGACCAATATCGGCAGGCATCTGTTCGGATTCGCCAACAGCTCACCGCGCGCAGACATCCAACCCTCTCCTTTATGCCGGCTCTTGCATCATCCGTAGGCCACGCGCTCCATGCCGGATACGACACAACGACGCAAACAACCTACATTCATACTGCAGAATTGTTGTCGGCCGCGGAACTGGATCTGGAGGCGCCGCGGCTGAGTACCGAGACAATCTCCGAGCTATGCGGGGCTAACGCAGCAACGCTCCGCAGCATTGCGTTTCGATTGGGCCATTCCAGGAACGCAGAACGCGTTCAGCACTTCGAGATCCTGGCAAGGCTGCGCAGGACGAACGTCGGACTGACGGAAATCCGAAAGCTACCTCGAGGGTTTAGCGAATCGCACCGGCTACCCCCTCGCGAAATCGATCTACCCGTCTTGCTTGATGCCATCGCGCTCCTGCAAGACGGCATTCAGATTGACGATGCCTGCGCGACCCTCCGAATTGAAGCTGACGCCTTGCGCAGGTTGGTGAATGCCGCTGCACGAATCCCAACTCTGTACAGCACCAATCTATTCGGTCTGCAAGGCTGTGAATGGTCCCCGTCACAGCATCAACTGGTGTGGACTAACGCGGAACAGCTGGCACGGGGCCGGGCCATCACCCACCGGCTCAGATCCCAGCTCAACGATCCTGCCACAGCGCAATTGGCCGAGCGCGTTCACGCCTGGGTCTTGTACGCGAAACCCCCACATGAGCTTCTGGCAAATTTTTGTGCCGCGCTTCGCTCAAACCAGGGGTATTGGGCAACCCGGGAACCCCTGGTTCTGGCAAGCCTTTCCGAAAGCCTGGCAGCTCTCGAAATCTATTTCGAAATCAAAAAAGGGCCAGAAGAAGGAAGAGAATCTCATGTAATCAATGCGATACGCTGGGCCCCTGAATCCGGGCCCGTTCCCGCGGATCTGCTCACTGCGGTCTTCGGGGTGTTGCTTGCCCATGACTGGGCTAAGTTGTAGCACCACCCCCTGTTACGCGTACCCCGTGCAAATTAACACTCCGACAACCTACCCAAATATTGTCAGTGACGAGCACTCACAGAGAAGTCGTCTATGGACATTGTCCTATTTGAGTGGAGTTACTCGGCCGGTGCCGACGGATGGTTCAAACCTGCAGATGCGGCTCGACCTCAGGCGCTGTCAAAAATCGCAACAAGAATTGCCGAGCGCCATCTCGCCGACATCACCGAGGTCGGCCACCAGATATTGACCTCGGCAAAGACTGCCGCTCGAGTGCGATTTCGACACAATTCAGTCAATCTCGAGGTGATCGCCAACATCAATGACGCTCCAAGAGATGACCTCCTGTCTGCGATCTCGGATCCACGACACGTCCCGAATCTCGCCATATCTGCCGGGCAGGAAGTCATGTCAAAGGTACGCACCGCATTCAGCGATCAGCGCACACCCGACGAGAGCAATGCGACCTGGGATGATCTTCGCGAGATGGCTGCAGTAGTGTCCAGGACAAGTATCAGCAAGTCTCGAGCACCAATCACCGTGGTCGTATGCGGCCAGGAGCTCTCCATCGAGCCATCTCCGCGCAAAACCGAAGGACAGGCGAGTTCAGATAACGCCACTGCAATTGGATATTGCGATGGATTTATAGACTCTCAGTTAATTTTACGACTCAGGCGCCCCACCGATCACCGCAGCATCATGGACATAAAGGTCCCTATCGAGACAGCGCGCGAGCTAAGGTCCGACCTCATCCTCGCTCAACTAAAAAATCAGCTACTCAAGGTGAGCTACTTGGTCGGCAATACGCGCAGCATCTCCGGAATTCTGATATCGGCGGAGATCATCAACGCAAGCATACTGGAGGACGAAACCTCCTAGGCGGCTTATCTGTGATGCACTTTTACTGATCACGCAACCTGAATACGTGATGAGTCTACCCTGCATGACTCCACAACCTCCTTAACGTAAAATGCCATACGGAATCCGTATTTTTGCAGAAAGCAATATCCCGAACCCGCCCTACAAGGACCAAACTAATAACAGAAGGAAATATTCAGGTAAATGCATACACACGATAAGTTATGCTTATCGTGGCAATGACGTGCATTACAATAATATTTCTTACATAACGCACAGTGAGCATAACGATATGACGACTGCACGGAAACAAGCGTAACGACACAATAAGATTCTCAAAGTGCTTTCCTCCAACGCCGGCGAGCCGGGCGGCCGAGGAGATTCTGAACGCCGACCAAGCCGAGAACACTCTGCGCAGCTACCGCAGCGCGCTGCGATACTGGTGCGCTTGGGCCTAGGCGCGATACCGCGCTGCCCTCCTCATGCCTGTACCGTGCCGATCGTGCTGCGGTTTCTGGTGGACCACCTAGCGCGAGGCCCGATCGACGCGCCCAAGTGTGAATTGCCGCAGGACATCGACCAGCCTCTGGTTGAAAGTGGATTCAAGGGCCATCTGGGCCCGCTTAGGATGAACACAGTGTTTCACCAGCTGCGCAAGCCCTCCCCCCCCCCCCCCGCGCGAGGACCCTCAGGTCCGCCATCTGCTGTCGCGGACAAAGCGTGCAGCGTCGAAGCTCGGCGAGACGATCACCAAGAAGACAGCTGCGACCGGTGAGCCGCTGAAGGTAATGCTTGCAACCTGCGACGACTCACTCGAAGGATTATGCGATCGCACGCTGCTGATATTTGCCTGGGCTAGCGGTGGACCCCGGCGGTCTGAGGTCGCAGCGGCTGACGTCGAGCAGCTGACGAAAGTTGATGTGCGCGGCCACCTGTTTTGCCGGCACCGCTCAAAGACGAATCAGGACGGCAACGCGAAGCTACCTGACAAGCCGACGAGGTGCAGCCGACGAGGCACTTCGGACATGGCTCGATGCTTCGGGAATCAATGAAGGACCGATTTTCCGTCGGCTGTGGAAATGCCGGCTAGGCCCCGCCCTGTCGCCTGTGGCCGTGGTCGTGCAAAAACGGACGCGGCTTGCCGGCCTCGAAGGGGACTGGGCCCGACACAGCATGCGGTCGGGGTTTATTACGGAGGCAGGAAGGCGCAACATTACCTTTGGGGACGTGATGGCGATGACCGAACATCACACGGTCGCTACCGTGCTTGGATACTACAGTCCGGCGAACTTGGTACGCAGCAGGTCGCAGATCTCCTGGGAAGCTAGTCAACATCACATTTTGACCTACAACAATTTAGCAACCAAACAACTCTGGCCATGATTGATACGGTGTGGGGCAGTACAGATAAGCCAGTATCCAGTCGGCGCTTGGCTGAACTCCTCAGCGCCGAAGCGAATCTCGAAGGAACGCTTTACATTGGATACCCGATCATCGGAACTCCCGAAGGATCATTTCCAATCGACGCCTTGTATCTCTCCCCCCATAAGGGAGTTGTCCTCATCAATCTCGTCGAGGGCCGAACGCTACCTGATTACGCGCAGATCCAAGACGAAGCGTACAACAAGCTTCAGGCGAAGCTTTTGCAATACCAAGCATTGATCCGGCGCCGCGAGCTTCAGGTGAAGCCACACACAATGACGTTTGCGCCAGCGATTACTAACCTACCAGCGCAGAGGGAAGACGAACACATAGTCTCGAACACGGTGTCGGTAGTAGCTGCTATCAATAACCTTCGGGAAATTGAACCCGAGTATTACCCGGCACTAGTGTCCGTCATCCAGGCGATTTCAACGCTTCGGAGAGGGCGAAGAAAGCGCGAACTGCATAAGGCCAATTCCAAGGGCGCGAAGATCAAGGTCCTTGAAGACTCGATAGCGAATCTCGATACACAACAAAGTGCCGCCGTCGTCGAGACATTTGAGGGAGTACAACGTATACGCGGCCTCGCAGGGTGCGGCAAGACCATAGTTCTCGCATTGAAAGTTGCCTACTTGCACGCGCGGCATCCGGATTGGCTTATCGCAGTAACATTTAACACTAGGTCTCTCAAGAAACAGTTTGAGAGCCTGATCACCACTTTCGTCCTGGAGCAAGCAAACGAGGAGCCGAACTGGGAAAAGGTGCGAATCATGAATGCCTGGGGAGCCCCGGGAGGAAGCGAGCGTACAGGCATTTACTATGAGTTCTGCCGAGAGCACGGTATCGAGTACCTAGACTTCGGGCCGGCCAAGGAGCGCTTTGGCTCCGATTGCGCGTTCGAGTCGGTTTGTGATATTGCTCTGCAGCCGACTACTCCATTTAAGCCTAAGTATGACGCGATTTTAGTCGACGAAGCCCAAGACTTCGCGCCCAACTTTCTCTTGCTCTGTTATGAGTACTTAAAGGACCCAAAGCGTCTCGTATACGCTTACGATGAACTGCAAAATCTCGGCAACAGATCGCTACCGCCGGTCGAAGAAATCTTCGGAGTCAATCAAGATGGGTCGCCCCGAGTGGTTATCGAACCTTCTGAAGTCGGAAAGCCGAAACAGGACATCATTCTGGGCACATGCTACAGGAACTCAAGGCCCGTACTTTCTACCGCTCATGCCCTAGGCTTCGGAATCTATAGACACGATGGTCTAGTACAAATATTTGAAAACAAGGCGCTTTGGTTCGACATTGGGTACGAATCGGATGATGGGGATATCAATGACGGGAAGGAAGTTAATTTAAGGCGCACCGCGCATTCAAGCCCGAGATTCCTTGAGAAGCACTCCGAACTCGATGACTTGATCCAGTTCAAAGTGTTCGAGACCTCTGAAGCACAGACAGACTGGCTAGCGAATGAGATCCAGAAAAACCTGACCGAAGATGAATTGGTTCCCGACGACATAGTAGTAATCAACCCGGATCCCTTTACAACGAAGAAAGAGGTCGGCCCTATTAGAAAGGAATTGATTCGTCGGGGAATCAATTCCAACCTGGCGGGCGTTACGACTATCGCGGACGTGTTCACGGAGCCGAACTCCGTCACCTTCACTGGAATCTTCCGCGCGAAGGGAAACGAGGCAGCGATGGTCTACGTTATCAACGCCCAAGACTGCTACGACGCCTTCCTTCCCAGAGATATTGCACGAGTTCGAAATCGCCTGTTTACGGCGATTACTCGTTCAAAAGCATGGGTACGGGTGCTGGGTGTTGGAAAGGATATGGCCGCTTTAAAAAACGAATACGAAAAGGCCAAGGCGGAAGATTTTTCGTTGATATTCCGCTACCCGACTGATCCCGAGCGAAAGACAATGCAAACCGTCAACCGGGACATGTCCAAAGCAGAGCAGGAAAGGAGCGCCAAGCGGCGCAATAACCTTGAAGAAATCATCGAGTCGCTAAACTCGGGGGAGAGCATCCTGGAAGACTATCCTGAAGAATTGATGAAGAAGCTGGAAGCTGCTTTGTCCAAAAGAAGAAAGCGTCGATCAAAATGACTCCTCGGGAAACACTCCGACAGATCAATGCCTTCACTGAGGCAGCAGTCGAAACCAGTCTTTCGAATGACCAGAATTTTCCTTCGACAACGGGAGCCTTTGAGGGCGCGTTCGAGATATCGATCGCCAATGCCTCAGCGATGAGCGTCGCATTAAAGAACTTAGCTTATCGGGAGATTTACGCGGAGCTTGAACGGGAACGCTGCTTCAATGTAAAGATGCTTGATGGCGCGTTGATTACCATGCGCTACAGGTTTCGCAAGGGTGAGATCTCCGGGCATTCCTTGTCCTATTTTCCGTCCCCAGATCTCGAACACTTTCAGAATGATCCAGAGATCTACATGGAAGATAACATTTATGCGGACGTAATCGCCAGAAACATCGTGCCTTTTCCCGTACGTTTTGACTATGACAGCGACCCTGAGAAGTTCGTCGAAGTGCACCATCCCTATTCGCATCTCACACTAGGTCAATACAAGAACTGCAGAATTCCGGTCGGCTCACCTCTTGGGCCGCTCGCCTTCGGTGTGACCTGCCGGCCGTTCTTCGGACCATCTGAAGCTTAAGATTCTGGTTTCCGCTGACAAGCGAGAGCCCATGAAGAAGACCCGATTCACCGATGAGCAGATGGTTCGCATCCTGCGGGAAGCCGACGGCAGTTCGGTTGCTGCAGTCGCCAAGAAGCATGGCGTGTCCGAGCCGACGATCTACGCTTGGCGCAAGAGGTTCGGTACCCTGGAGGCGATGGACGTTAAACGCCTCAAGGCCATCGAAGTCGAGAATGCTCGGCTGAAAAAGCTGTTGGCTGAGCGTGATCTCGAGATCGAGGTCATGAAGGAGATCGCCAAGGGAAAATTCTAGGCGCGCCCGAACGTCGTCGGGCCGTGGCGCATGCAATGCGCCGCGGCCTGTCACAGCGACGCGCGTGCGCGCTGATGAGCGTGGCCCGGTCGGCTCTGCACTACCAATCGATTCTGTCCAGGCAGGATGCCCCTGTAATCGAGGCGATGAAGCAGCTGGCGGCACAGTATCCACGGTACGGCTACCGGCGCATCCGCATCTTCCTGCGGCGGCAGGGCTTTGAGATGAGCCCTGACCGTTGCCATCGGCTTTGGCGGCAGGCCGGCCTGCAGGTGCCGCGCCGACGGCCCAGACGGCGCGTTGCCAGCCTTCGCCTACGACCACTGCCGTCGTTCGAGCAGAATCACGTTTGGGCCTATGACTTCGTCTTCGACGCCTGCGCCAACGGTCAGCAGCTCAAGTGCCTGACCGTCGTCGACGAGTACACGCGGGAGTGCCTGGCTATCGACGTCGCCGGATCGATTCGCAGCAACCGTGTCATCGACGTGCTGAGCCGGCTGATCAGCCTTCACGGCGCGCCCAGTTACCTGCGCTGCGACAACGGCCCGGAGTTTGTGTCGCGGGCCATCCTTGAATGGATCCTCGCCAATGGCATCCAGACCGCACACATCGATCCCGGCAAACCTTGGCAGAATGGCACCGACGAATCATTCAACGGCAAGCTTCGCGACGAGTGCTTGGCCGCCGAGTGGTTTCGATCGCGTCTGGAAGCCAAGGTCATCATCGAAAGCTGGCGGCGGCACTACAACGCCGTCCGACCACATTCGAGCCTCGGCTACCTGACACCACACGAGTTCAAAGCAACACTGAGTCCTTCAACCCACCGGGGAGCCAGTTTCTAGGTTCACGTGGTCCGAGAAATGCCGGCAGGTCAAAAGGGCTTTCAGAGCATGACGCCCTGTTGGTAGAGAAAACATTGCTTTGGAAGCTCGGGCGTCAGTTGACCAATGTCTCATCCGGTCACTACGCCAGCAACTTCCGTCCTCACAACACGATGCATCAAGAGTTGACGGGCTTCGATTATCAGTGCGGTATTTTTTACTACAACGTTGGAGAAGGGGCGCATCGTAACTGGGATGACTACAAAGAGTTTGGCTTTATTTCAGCAGGCCAGGGCGTGCGCTGGAGAGATGCCATGCTTGGTTTCAATAAGGGCGATGTTGTGGCGGCCTATCTCAAGGGGTGCGGTTTCGTAGGCATTGGAAAGCTCACTTCAATAGCCAAACCCATCGGTCAAGTGCTCGTCGGCGGCAAGCCGCTGCTTAGCCACCATCTACGCTGCTCTGGTATGGCTGACAACGTGTCTTCAGCGGAGTGCTGCGAGTATGTGGCTACAGTCAAATGGCTTAAGGCCGTAGATCGATCCGAAGCCAAGATGAAGCGAAAATCTAATATCTACACTACAACCCATGTCCGTGCGTCATTGGACGGACAACCTCAAACCATAGCATTCCTTGAGGAAGCATTCGGCATTGATATCCGCGAGCATGTGGTCTAGCCATCACATCCCCCAATGGCTTTCTGTCACCGCGTCAAATCTGTAGCTGATGCGAGACGCTATGCGCCCTATTCAATAGCAACGCATCAGGTAGTACTGACCGATGAACAATCCGCACGAAGAGCTGTACGCACTGGGCTGGAGCGACTGGTTCGAGCAGCGGGTGACATGCGAGCCGGCCGATACGGTCGCTCGCGTCGTTGCCGTCGATCGCGACCAGTTGCTGCTCGCGGATCAGACCGGGCAATTCCGGGCGAAACTGTCGGGCAGCTACCGGCACCGCCATCAGCTTGCCCAGGAGCGGCCCTGTGTCGGTGACTGGGTCTGCGTCGAGCGCCAGGACGGCGACGATCATGGCGTGATCCACGCGTGTCTGGAGCGCAGGACGTCGCTGCATCGGAAGTCGGCCGGGCACGGCATCGAGCACCAGATGATCGCGGCGAACGTCGACTACGTGGTGATCGTCCAGTCCTGTGAGTGGGATTTCAATCTGAAGCGCCTGGAGCGCTATCTCGTGATGGTGCGCGAGGGTGGGGCTGAGCCGTACATCCTGCTGACCAAGACGGATCTGGTCGATCCGGCGGTGCTGGCCGCACAGCTGGACGAGATCGCGGCCGCCGGTATCACGGCGCCGATCCTGCCGCTGAGCAATGTCACGCATGAGGGGCTGGACCGTCTCATGCACCATCTGCTGCCCGGAAAGACCTACTGCTTCGTCGGCTCGTCCGGCGTCGGCAAGAGTACGCTGATCAACCAGCTGATCGGCCGGCAGCGGATGGAGACCGGAGCGGTCAGCGGAACGGGCGAAGGGCGGCACACGACGGTCCGCCGCGAGCTGATCCGTCTCGAAGGCGGGGCGCTGGTGATCGACAATCCCGGGATGCGCGAATTCGGCATCCTCGGCGCGGACAGCGGGATCGGCGACAGCTATGCGGCGATATCCGCGCTCGCATCGGCGTGCCGCTTCCGCGACTGCAGCCACACCGACGAACCGGGGTGCGCGGTGCTGGCCGCCGTGCAGGCCGGCGAAATCAGTCCGGAGTCGCTCCAGAATTTCCACAAGCTCATGGAAGAGTCCAGGTTCAACGACATGTCCTATGCCGAGAAGAGGAAGAAGGATCGGAGCTTCGGCCGATACATCAAATCGGTGAAGCGGGACCTGAGAGATGATTAGTGCGCCAGCCGAGGCGCACCACCGATCCTGTCTCGGACCTGCGCGATACCCTGCGTGGACCGGTGACCGCGGGCGTTACGTGCCCATTGAAGGCAGTCCTGATACGTGCGTCGCATGAGTGACGCGGTCTCAGGCGCTTGGCCGATGCGGGACCCCGGCGACCGGGCTCAGTCTGAAGCGGGCGTCGACGTTTATCGCATCGCGCTCGTCGCGGACGCCGCGACGGTCCGTGCGCGCGAGGCGATGCTTGATGCCGCCGAGCTTGCGCGCGCCGGCCGCCGTCCGACGGCAGCGAAACGCGCGGCCTTCGTCCTCGCTCGTGCGGCGCTGCGGCGGGTGCTGTCGGCGTATCTCGGAATGGCGCCGCAGTCGATCGAGTTCAGCATCGGCGAACACGGCAAGCCGGCGCTGGCCGGCGGGGCCGGGACGGGGCTGCGGTTCAATCTGTCCCATTCGCACGAGCTGGCGCTGATCGCGGTGGCGCGCGATGTCGAACTGGGTGTCGATATCGAGTACATGCGCGAGCTCGTCGACATGCCACGGCTCGCGCGCCGTTCCTTCTCGGCACACGAAGTCGGGGTGCTCGAGGCGCTGCCCCCCGCGCAACGGCACGCGGCGTTCTTCCGGTGCTGGTCGCGCAAGGAGGCCGTGATCAAGGCCAACGGCCGCGGCATCTCGCTGGGGCTCGGCGCGTTCGACGTCACGCTGGCGCCGGATGAGGCGCCGCGCCTGCTGGCGACGCGCTGGGCGCCGGACGAGGCGGCCGACTGGCAGCTCTACCCGCTGGACCCGCATCCCGACTACGCCGCCGCGCTGGCCGCTGGTGTTGCCGGCCTCGCGATCCGGACCTGGTCGATCGAACCCTGAGCCGTCTGCAGGCGCCCTGTGAAATTGCCGGAGCCGGGGCCCCGGTGTAGGGTGCGCATGCGGGGGCCGGGTGGGGGGCGAGACTTGCGATCGAGATCTGTACCAGCGGCAAGCTTCGACGCGTCCGGCACCAGCGGGAGTGCGGGATGAATCCGACCTTGTTCGCGCTGAGCCAGTGGCCGCTGCGGCTGGTCAACGCGGTGCTGGACCTGCATGTCGGCGGTCGCCGGCGCGGCGTGTTCTTCGACATCGACCGGACCTTTCCGGCGCTGCGTGAGGTCGATCGCAACTACGCGGCGATCCGCCAGGAGCTGAAGGCGATCCTGCCCGGCTGGCGCGAGCTGCCCGCCTATCACGAACTCGACGCGGCGCAGACCCGCATCTCGGCGTCGACCGCGGGGCGCTGGAACGTCTTCCTGCTGTACGCGGTGGGCGAGAGGCCGGAGGCCAACCGGGCGCGCTGTCCGCAGACCTGCGCGGTGCTCGATCGTATCCCCGGACTGTTCCAGGCTTTCTTCTCGATCCTCGAAGGCGGCAAGTCGATTCCCGAGCATTGCGGGCCGTATCGGGGCTACCTGCGCTACCACCTGCCGCTGCTGGTGCCGGCGCGCAATCCGCCGAGCATCCGCGTCCACGACGTCCGTCACACCTGGCAGGAGGGCCGAAGCGTGCTGTTCGACGACAGCTGGGATCACGAGGTCTACAACGACGCCGACGACATCCGCGTGGTGCTGATCGTCGACGTGCTGCGGCCGCTGCCGCCGCTATTCGGCGCCCTCAACCGGCTGGTCAGTGTCTTCATCCGCCACCTCTACGGGCGCGGACTGGTGAAGAATCTCCGTTGACGTCCGCGATCCGGCGCGCTGCGAAATGAACTTCCTGTCGATGGTCCATGCGTGGTGCAACGTCCACGGCTACCTGTGGGCGGGCCGGGTGCTGCAGCGGCACATCGCCGAGCGCCGCCTGCGCCGGACCGTGCGCCAAGCCTATCGGCGGGTGCCGTGGTACCGCGACAGCTTCGACCGGCATGGTATCGACGTATCCGCTTTCCGCGCGCAGGATCTGCAACGGCTGCCGCTGCTGACCAAGCAACAGGTGGTAGAGAACTTCCCGGACCGGATCGTCGCTGCAGGCACGGATCTGCGCAAGGCGATGACCTCGAGTACCAGCGGCTCGTCCGGACAGGCGCTGCACATGGCCTATTCCCCCCGGACCTACGCCTACTACCTGGCCACCGCGCTGCGGGTGTACACGATGGTCGGCTACCGGCCCTGGCACCGGATGACCTACATCAAGTTCATGGACGTGGAGCGTCCGCGCTATTCGTTGGGGCCGTTCTTCCGTGTCGACCACCTCAACAGTGCGCTGCCGGTCGAGGGGCACGTCGAAGCCCTGCGCGCGCGCCCGCCGGATCTGCTGATCGGCTATGCCAGCTCGGTGATGGAGATCGCCCGGTATCTGCAACGGCATCCGGAGCCGCGCATCGCGCCGAAGTTCATCAGCCTGAATTCCGAGTACTCGACCGCGCTGGACCGTCAGTTCATCGCCGAGGTGTTCGGCTGTCCGGTCTACGACGAGTACAGCAGCGAGGAGACCTGGATGATCGCCTCGCAGTGCCGCGCCGGGCACTACCACGTGTTCACCGACAACGTGGTGCTGGAGCTGCTCGACGATGCGGGGCAGCCGGTGGCGGAGGGCGAGATCGGCCACGTCGTGCTGACGACGCTGAACAACCCCTTGATGCCGCTGATCCGCTACCGCCTGGGGGACATGGCGCGTGCGCGGCCCGGCCGTTGCGCCTGCGGCAGCGCGTTGCCGATGCTCGAAAGCTTCGAGGGCCGCGCCGACGATGCGCTGCGCATGCCGGGTGGGCGCAGGATTCCGTCGGCCGTTCCGATCTGCGCGGTGATCCGGTACATCCATGCGTACCGGGACGCGATCGCATCGTTCAAGTTTCTGCAGACGGAACTGCACCGCGTCGAGCTGTTGCTGGTGCCGGGCGCCGGTTTCCGCGACGAGATCGCAGACGGCTTGGTTGCCGAGCTGCGCCCGCAGCTCGACGCCGGCGTCGAGCTGGTGCCACGGCTGGTCGACGCCATCGACCCGGGCCGCATCAAGCGCCGCGTCGTGGAGTGCCGGGTCCGTGACTGAGCCGGACCGCGTCGAGCCACGCCGGCGCCTGCTCTGGAACGGCCTGCGCTGGGGGCTGGCGCTGCTGATCATCGCGGTCCTGTTGCGCATGGTGAAGCCCGCCGATTTCGTCCATGCGCTGAGCGGCGTGCCGCTGTATCCCTATCTCGCCATCGCCGGCGCCTACCTGCTGATCTCGTTCTTCGCCGACAGCGGCTACTGGTGGATGTTCCTGCGCCTGTTCGGGATCCATCGCCCCTATGACGAAATGCTGGCGGTACGCGGCTACACCTATCTCCTGATGGTGATCAACTACGGGTTCTCGGTCGGCGGGATCGGGGTTTACCTGCGCAACCGGGCCGGCGTGCCGGCGCTGCGGTCCGGCGCGCTGATGCTGCTGTTCATGGTCAGCGAGTGGCTGTGCCTGGCCGCGCTGACCCTGCTCGGGTTGAGGCTGGTCGGCGACGGCCGCCTGCCGGGTCTCGCGCTGTTCTGCGCGGTGTTCGTCGCCGCGACGCTGGCGCTGATCCTGCTGCTGAAGTCGCCGTGGATCTCGACGCGGGCCGCGCGCGTCGGTGTGCCGGGGGTGCTGCATGACACGCCGCTGCGGGTGTGGCTGTCGGTCGTGGTGCTGCGCGCGCCGTACCTGGGCCTGATGATCGTGTATCACGCCGTGGCGCTGCCGCTGTTCGGCGTCAGCGCGCCGCCCGAGGTGGTCGCCGCCTTCGTGCCGGCGCTGCTGTTCATCGCCGGGCTGCCGCTGACGCCCGCCGGCCTGGGCACGGCCCAGGCGGCGATGGTCTATGCGTTCCGCGACTACGGGGCGCCGGAGAACATCCTGGCGATGAGCCTCGCCACGATGGTGCTGGTCACGTTCGGCCGGCTGCCGATCGGCCTGTGGTATGCGTGGCGGCGGCCGGCGATTCTGGGCTGAGCCGCCCCCGCACCGATTCCCCCCAGTGCGCTTCGAGCGTGGCGACCGCGCGGTCAACGCCGTTGTCTTCGGCGATGCGGCGCCGGTAGCCGGCGAGCCGGGCGGTCACGTCCGGCGAGGCAAGCAATGACGCCAGCTGCCGCGCCCCGTCGCCGCGCAGGTAGCGGCGGCGGCCGATTGCTGCGCCGAGGCCGAGGCCGAGGCGGCGGATGCGGCGGGCATTGTCCGGCTGGTCATGCGCCAGCGGGGCGATCAGCTGCGGGAGGCCGGCGCGGATCGCCTCGGCGCAGGTGCCGACCCCGCCGTGATGGATCAGCGCCGCCGCATGCGACAGCAGCCCGGCGAGATCGACGTAGTCGAATCGCGCCAGCGGCGGGCTCGCGGTGGGCGGCAACGGCACCGGATGGCGGCTCAGGAAGATGCCGGGCCGGTCGAGTCTGGCGCACAGCCGGGCCGATGCCGCGAAGAAGTCCGCGACGTCGGCGACGCCGGTTCCGGTCGTGAACACCAGCGGTTTGCCGTGGCGCTCGACGAACTCGGCCGCCGCCGCATGCGTCGGCATCGCCCCCGGCGCCTGCAGCGGGAAGCCCGTCATCCTCAGATTCGACGGCTGGTCTGGCGGCAGCATCGCGAACCAGTCCGGGTACAGGCCCAGGTGGAGGTCGGCGCGCGCGTGCCAGTCGTGGAAGAAACGACGCGCCGGCGGTAGCCCCATCTCCCGGCGGCAGGCATTGAGGCCGGTGCCCACCTGCGGGTCGATCAGGAACCGGTCGGCGAACCGGTAGCAGAGATCGGCCAGCGGTCCGGGCAGATGCGGCGGCAGCGGATGGATCGGTGGCTGCCGCGTGCGCAGCCAGAACGGACTCAGGGTCATGGCCGCCAGCGGCAGGTCCAGCCGTTCGCAGGCGAAGCGGGCGCCGTAGGCGTTGTGCGTGGCCAGCACGACGAAGCGTTCACCGCGTTCCGCCCGTGTACGGATGTAGTGGTAGGCGGGCAGCACCGCCAGGCGGTTCTGCGACTCGAACGCATGATGTACGCCGCCCCGCAGGCGCCAGACGTTGCCGTGCTCGAAGGCGTGGCGAAAGGCGTCGGCGCAGGCGATGGCATGAAAGCCCAGACCGTGCGCCTGCACGTGCCCGCGGAAGATGTCGTTGGTCAGGATCGTGACGGCGTGCCCGCGTGCCGCCAGCGCACGGCCGAGGGTGACGTAGGGAATAAGGTCGCCCAGCGTCCCGAGCGTCGCGATGACGACGTTCAAGTCGGGCCCCGGCCTGCAGGGCGTATTGTGACGACCCCGGGTCGCAACCCGTCACCGGCATGCGCTAAGCTGGCTGCAGCAGCATCGCGGTCTGTCGTCACGATCGATTCATCTCCGTTCGGAGGTTCAGTTTGGCACTGTCGACACCCCTGACGAAAGGCATTTCCCTGCTGGAGCCGGGGCAGTCCGATCCTGCTGTGCAGGAGCTGCGTGCGCGCTATCTGATCAACGAGACGGGCTATCTTTCGAGCCCGAGTCAGCTTGTCGACAATCTCGGATCGCAGACCGGCCACGTCATGGTCAAGAACGCGGAGGGTCGCTGCATCGCCCTGCTGCGGCTGATCCACGGCGGCCCCGCCGGGTTCGAGCTGGAGCCGTATCTCAACCCGCGCGACTACATGCCGGTATCCGATCGCAGCATCGAGGTCTCGGAGCTCATCGTCGACTCCGAGGCGCGTGCGTCGACCACGACCCTGCAACTGGGTCTGGGGTTTGCGAAGTATCTGAAGATCCATCAGCCCGACACCCTGTTTTCCCTGTCGACACGTGAGACCGCGAGCCATTACCACCGGCTCGGCATGACCGTGCGCTGGGACGTGAGCGTGCGGGCGATCTGGGGCGTCGAGGCGTGGCTGTGCTACGCCCATCCGGCGACGGTGGTGCTCGATCATCTGTTGAACAATGCACCGGCGGTCTACCGCAGGACGGTGGCCGCCTATCTGGATAGCGAACCGGTGCCATAGCCTCTCCGAATGCGGGGGGAGCCGGCCGAACCACAAGGGAGAGACCAATGAGCGCGACCCGTGAAGCCATCGCCGTGATCGGCATCGGCTGCCGCTATCCCGGCGGTGTCAACAATCCTGGACAGTTCTGGGAACTGCTGCAGCAGGGGCGCGACGCCGTCGGCGAGATCACCCCCGATCGCTGGAACATCGAGCGGCACTACCATCCGACTCAGGGTATTCCCGGCAAGAGCTATTCGCGCTGGGCCGGGCTGCTCGACAACGTGGTCGACTTCGAGCCCGAGCGTTTCGGCATCTCTCCGCGCGAGGCGCACTTCATCGATCCGCAGCAGCGCCTGTTGCTCGAATGCGCCTGGGATGCGCTGGAGGACGCCGGCATTCCGCTGCACGCGGTGACCGGCACGCAGACCGGGGTGTTCGTGGGAATCTCCACCGCGGACTACTCGCAGCTGCAGCAGTCTCCGGTCGAGCGTTCCGCGGCCAACGCGCACACCGCCACCGGCGGCGTCGCCAGCGTGGCGGCGAACCGGGTGTCGTATTGCTTCAACCTGCATGGGCCGAGCCTGGCGGTGGATACCGCCTGCTCGTCGTCGCTGGTGGCGACCGACCTGGCCTGTCGCGCGCTGTGGACCGGCGAGGCGGAGATGGCGCTGGTGGGCGGCGTCAACGTCATTCTGACGCCGGCGCCGTTCATCGCCTTCAGCGCCGCTTCGATGCTCTCGCCGGACGGGCGCTGCAAGCCTTTCGACGCCGACGGCAACGGCTTTGTGCGCGGCGAAGGTGCCGGCATGGTGCTGCTCAAGCCGCTGTCGCGCGCGGAGGCCGACGGTGACCCGATCTACGCCGTCATCCGCGGCACCGGCGCCAACGAGGACGGCCGTACGACCGGCATCGTCATGCCCAGCGCCGACGCGCAGCGGAATCTGCTGATCGACGTCTACGGCGCCGCCGGCATCGATCCGCGTTCGGTCAGTTACGTCGAGGCGCATGGCACCGGCACCGGCATCGGCGATCCGATCGAGGCCTCCGCGCTCGGCGCCGCGCTGGGCCAGATGCGCGATCCGGCCGATCCGCCGCTGCTGATCGGATCGGTCAAATCGAACATCGGCCATCTCGAGGCCGGCGCCGGCATGGCGGGCCTGATCAAGGCGGTGCTGAGCCTGCACCACGGCGCGATTCCGGCCAACCTGCATTTCAAGAAGCCCAACCCGCGCATCCCGTTCGACAAGTTGCGCCTGAAGGTCGTCGACACGCCGACGCCGCTGGCGTCGAACGACGGCGAGCCGGTCGTGGTCGGGGTCAATTCCTTCGGTTTCGGCGGTGCCAACGCGCACGTCGCGCTGCAGGCCCACCGCAACGGTCTGTCCGATCACAATGCCGTTGCCCTGCATCCGGCGCCGCCGTACCTGCTGGCGCTCTCGGCCAGCGGTGAGGAAGGGCTCAAGCAGCTCGCGCAGTCCTATGTGCAGCTCGCCGGCGACGCCAACGCGCCGCCGCTGCACGACATCTGCTATTCGGCCGCGCTGCATCGCAGCCACCTGGAACATCGCCTGGCACTCGCGGTGAATGACATGCAGGAGCTGGGCGAGCATCTGAACGCCTGGCTCGAGGGCGAGCGCCGTCCGGGCGTGGTCGCCGGCCGTCGCGGGCGCCACCAGGAGGCGCACCCGGTATTCGTGTTCTCCGGCCAGGGTCCGCAGTGGTGGGCGATGGGGCGCGAACTGCTGGAGACCGAGCCGGCGTTCCGGCAGGTCGTCGAGCGCTGCGACGAACTGATCCAGGAACTCGGCGGCTGGTCCCTGCTCGCCGAGCTGCGCGCCGATCAGAGCGCGTCGCGCATGGACGACACGGCGATCTCCCAGCCGGCGCTGTTCGCGCTGCAGGTCGGGTGTGCGCGCGTGCTCGAACAGCGCGGCATCCGGCCGGCGGCGGTGGTGGGCCACAGCGTCGGCGAGGTCGCCGCGGCGCACATCGCCGGCGCGCTGACGCTGGACGATGCGGTGCGTGTGATCTATCACCGCGGCCGCACGATGGGCGCGGCGCCCGGCGGGCGGATGCTGGCACTGGGCGTCTGCACCAAGCGCGCCGCCGAGCTGGTCGAACCCTACGCCGGGCGTATCGCGGTCGCCGCCAGCAACGCGCCCGCGTCGGTCACCCTGTCCGGAGACGCCGACGCCCTGCAGGAGCTGGCCGACAGCTTCGCCGACGGCGACGTGTTCTGTCGCTTCCTGCCGGTCAACTACGCGTTCCACAGCCATCACATGGAGCCGATCCGCGAGGATCTGCTGGCCTCGCTCGCCGGCATCACGGCGCAGGAGCCGACGATTCCGATCGCGTCGACCGTGCGCGGCGACATCGCCGAGGGTGACGACTTCGCCGGTGCCTACTGGTGGGACAACGTGCGCCAGCCGGTGCAGTTCGCCGAGGGTCTGGCGGCGCTGATCGGCGCCGGCTACGACCTGTTCCTGGAGATCAGTCCGCATCCCGTGCTGACCACGTCGATCAACCAGAATCTCAAGCACCACCAGGCGGACGGCCTGGTCATCGGAACCTTGCGGCGCGAGGAGTCGGATCGCCGGCAACTGCTTGCGGTGGTGGGCGCGCTGTACTGCGCCGGCTACCCGGTCGACTGGCGGGGCCTGTGGCCGCAGGGCGGGACCTACGTCAAGCTGCCGCCCACGCCGTGGGAGCGGCAGCCCTACTGGCACGAACCCGAATCGTCGCGGGAATTCCGCTGCGGCCGCGTCGTTCATCCGCTGCTGGATCGCGCGCTGCCGTTGCCGAAGCCGAGCTGGGAGACGCCGCTGGATCTGAACGTGCACGGCTATCTGGCCGATCACCGGGTGCAGGGGCTGTGCGTCTTCCCCGCCGCGGCCTATGTCGAGATGGCGATTGCGGCGAGCCAGGAGCTGCACGGCACCGAGCATCCGGTGATCGAGGATCTGCAGTTCGACAAGGCCGTGTTCGTGTCGGAGTCGGGCGAGGACCAGCGCCTCCAGTTCAGCTTCTCCCCCGACGACAACGGCTTTGCGATCAGCACGCGCACCCTCGGCCGCGACGAGACGTGGACGCAGAACGTCGCGGGGTATCTGTCCAGGCCGGCGACGACCGCCGAGGCGCCCGCCTTCGATCCGGCGCTGTGCGAGCCGCCGGTGCTCGACGAGGTCGAAGCGGAGGAGTGCTATCAGCAGTTCGCCACCGTGGGGCTGCACTACGGTCCCGCATTCAGCGGCGTGCAGCGCGTGACCAAGTACGAGGGCTACGCGATCGGGGAGGTCGAGCTGCCGGAGGCGGCCACGCTCAACCTCGCGGAGCGCTACTGGGTGAATCCGGCGCTGCTCGACGCCTGCTTCCAGGTCATGCTGGGCATGATGCCGCGGGGGACGGACCGTCTGTATCTGCCGGTGCATATCGACCGCATCCGCTGCTATCAGCGGCCCGGGCGGAGTGCGCGGGTGGTGACGAAGCTGCGGCGGATGGACGACAAGTCGGTGTTCGGCGATCTGCACGTCTACAACGCGGACGGCAGCGCCGCACTGCGCATCGAGGGTTTCCTGTGCCGGGCGATGGCCACCGCCACCACCGCGAACTCCCAGCGCATCGACGATTGCCTGTACCGGACGGACTGGACGCTGACCCGTGGCGCCCCGGCGCAGGATGCGGCGTTCCTGGACGCGCTGGAGGCCGGTTGTCAGGCATCGGTCGACACCGTCGGTGCGGTGGCGGCGCCATGGTTGCGGCGCATGCCGGAGGCGCATGCGGATACGGCGCGGCTCACCGTGGCCTATGTGGTGCGCGCGCTCGGCGAGCTCGGCGTGCCGCTGCAGGCGGGCGCGGAGTTCGCGCTGGACGCGGTGTGCGAGAACGCCGGCGTGATGCCCGAGCGGCGCCAGCAGCTGCGGCGCCTGCTGCATCATGTGACCGAAGCCGGCCTGGCCGTCCAGTTGGAGACGGACCGCTGGCGGCTCTCCGAGCTGTCGGGTGTCGAAGTGCCGGAACGCCTCTACGGCGAGCTGGTGTTCAAGCAGCCCGCCTGCTACGCGGAGTTGACGCTGATCCGGCGCTGCGGCGCGCGGCTGGCGGACATGCTGACCGGGCGTTTGAACACGCTGGAACTGCTGTTCGACGACGAGGGGCAGCGCCTGCTGTCCCAACTCTATCAGGACTCGCCGGTGTGCCGGTACTACAACGCACTGATCGCGCGCCAGCTGAGCCAGGCGGTGGCGGCGTTGCCGCCGGGACGCAAGCTGCGGATTCTTGAAATCGGCGCCGGCACCGGTGGCCTCACCAGCGGCTTGCTGCCGCTGTTGCCCCCGGAGCAGTGCGACTATCTGTTCACCGACGTCACGCCGGTGTTCCTGGACAAGGCGCAGACCGCTTTCAAGGACTTCCCGTTCGTGCGCTACGGCGTCTACAACGTCGAGAAGCCGCTGGCGGAACAGGATCTGGAGCCCGGCTCGTTCGATCTCGTGCTGGCCTCCGACGTGCTGCACGCGACGCCGGACATCCGCGCGTCGCTGCGGGGCGTACGCGAGCTGCTCGCGCCGGGTGGCGCGCTGATGGCGATCGAGGCCGAGAAAAGCCAGCCGTGGCTGGATCTGGTGTTCGGCTTGACCGATGGCTGGTGGTGCTTCGCCGATGATCTGCGCGAGGGCCATCCGCTGATCAGCCGCGAACGCTGGTTGAGCGTGCTGCGGGAGTGCGGCTTCGCCGGCGAGCAGGTGCTGCCGCTGGGGCCCGTGGACCGGACCCAGGCGGTGCTGCAGGCGCGGCGCCCGTTGCAGAGTGAGATGCCGACCGCTCCGGCGGATGTCGAGGCTGCGGTAGACGACGCGGACGGGGCGGCGACCGGGGAAGCGGCTGAGGCATCGGCCCGGCCGCTGTGGCTGGTGTTCGCGGACGGGCAGGGGCTGGGCCGGACCCTGCCCGAGGTGCTGCGGACGCGCGATGTCGACAGCTGCCTGGTGACCGGCGGCGACGCCTTCTCCGCCGGCGCGGATGGCATCACCATCCGGCCGGGCGAGCGCGAGGACTACGCCAGGGTCTTCGCGCAACTCGGTGGACGTGTCCCTGCCAGCGTGCTGTTCCTGTGGCCGCTCGATGCGGATTCCGACGCGGCCGATGCCGCGCAGGCGGCCTGCGAGCGCTTCATGAATCTGGTGCAGGCACTGGCCGACTCGGTGGCCGAGCGCAGGATCGAGTCGGCGGTCGGCCTGGTCCTGGTGACGCAGAACGCGCAGGCGGTGTCGGACACGCAGGCGGTTTCCTGCGCGCAGGCCGCGGCCCTGGCGATGGGCCGGGTGGTCGCCAACGAGCACGGCTACCTGCGCTATCGCTCGGTCGATCTCGATGCCGGCGATCTGGCGGCGCAGACCCGCGCCCTGCTCGACGCGATCGACAGCGACGAGGACGAAACCGCCGTGCGCAACGGCGCGTTCTACGCCCCGCGTATCACCCGGCTGGAAGCGCCGTCGCGCCTGATCGATCTGGCGGCCGACGACGCGGAGAAGCCTTCGTTCCGTCTGCAGCCCTCCGACGCCGGAACGCTGGACGGCATGGCCCTGCGCGAGCGGCCGCGCACCCCGCCCGGACCGGGGCAGGTCGAGATCGAGGTCGGCGCCGCCGCGCTGAACTTCCGCGACGTGCTCAAGGCCCTGAACCTGTATCCCGCCGATGGCGGCGACGCCGGACTGCTCGGCGACGAGCTGGCCGGCCGGATCACCGCGCTGGGTGAGGGCGTGACCAAGTTCAGCGTGGGGCAGGAGGTGTTCGGGATCGCGCCGGCGGCATTCGGCAGTTACGCCCTGACCCGTTCGGAGATGGTGCTGCCGCGACCGGAAACGCTGGATCGGGAGGAGGCCGCGAGTGTGCCGATCACCTTCCTCACCGCTCACTATGCTCTGCACGAACTGGCGCGCATCGCGCCGGGCGAGAGCATCCTGATCCAGGCCGGCGCCGGCGGCGTCGGGCTGGCGGCGTTGCAGATCGCCAAGCGCGCCGGCGCGGTGATCTACGCCACCGCCGGCACGCCGGACAAGCGCGAGCTGCTGCGCAGTCTCGGCGCGAAGGCGGTGATGGACTCGCGCTCGCTCGCCTTCGCCGACGAGATCATGGCGCTCACCAACGGGCGCGGTGTCGACATCGTGCTTAACAGTCTCGCCGGGCACGCGATCCACAAGGGCATCGCGTGCCTCGCGCCGTTCGGCCGCTTCCTCGAACTCGGCAAACGCGACATCTACGAAAACCGCCGGGTCGGCCTGTGGGCGTTCCGGCAGAACCTGGCGTTCTTCGGCATCGACCTCAGCCGGCTGATGACCGAGAAGCCGCATCTGATCGAATCGATGATGGCCGAGGTCGCGGCGCATCTGGCGTCCGGCGACTATCGGGCGCTGCCGTATCGCGCGTACCCGCTGGTGCGGATCAAGGATGCGTTTCGCTACATGGCCAAGGGGCAGCACACCGGCAAGGTCGTCGTGTCGATCGGCGGCGGCGCGGCGCAGGTGCGGGCGGCGCCGCCGGCGCCGTTCGAGCTGCAGGGCCGCGAAGGCAGCTTCCTGATTACCGGCGGGCTCGGCGGCTTCGGTCTCGAGATCGCGCGCTGGCTGGTCAAGCGCGGCGCGCGCCATCTGGTGCTGGTATCGCGCCGCGGCGTCGCCGACGAGGCGGCAACGGCGGCGATCGAACAGCTGCGCGGCAGCGGCGCCGAGGTCGTGCTGCGCGCGGCCGACGTCGCCGATGCGGATCAGGTCGACGCACTGATCGCCGATCTGGCCGGGTCGATGCCGCCGCTGAGCGGCATCTTCCACGCGGCGATGGTGATCGACGACGGCCTGCTGTTGCAGCTGGACGCGGCGCGCCTGCGCAAGGTGCTCGAACCGAAGGTCGGCGGCTGCGTCAATCTGCACCGCGCCACGCAGGACCGGCCGCTGCGGTACTTCGTGATGTTCAGCAGCGCCAGCGCGCTGGCCGGCAATCCCGGCCAGGCCAACTATGTCGCGGCCAACGGCTTCCTCGACGCGTTCGCCCACTATCGGCGCGCGCAGGGTTTGCCGGCACTGACCGTCAACTGGGGTCGCATCGCCGACGTCGGCTACGTCGCGCGCAGCAAGACCGTCGGCGACGCCCTCGACAAGCGTGGATTCGAGGGCATCACGCCCGACCGCGCGACCGAGGCGCTGGAACGCCTGCTGATGCAGGGGCTGTCCCAGGCCGCGGTGATGCGCATGAACTGGCAGGCGGTCGCCAATCTCAACGCGCAGGCCGCGCGGTCGAAGCGCTACGAGCGCCTCGGGGTCGAGGAGAGCGAGCGCAGCGGCACAGTCGAGCGCGGCCTGGTGCGGCGCCTGATCGCGGACAGGCCCGCCGCCGAACGCTACGCGGCGACGCAGGACTACGTCACCAAACAGGTGAGCCGGGTTCTCGGGACCGCGGCCTCGCGCCTCGATCCGGACGAGCTGCTCAACGAACTGGGGCTGGATTCGCTGATGGCGGTCGAGCTGATCAACCAGGTGGAAGTCGAACTCGATGTCTCGCTGCCGACCGCCAAGGTGATCCAGGAGCCGACCATCACCAAGCTCACCACCATGGCGCTGGATCAGATGGGGCTGGAGTACCGGACGGACGGGGTGGCCAAGACCGAACGTCGCGCGGCGTGAGCGGATATGCCGCGCCGCGGCGGTTCAGGCGGACCGCCGGAAGTTGTTGCGGGCGTATTCGTGTGAGCGCCGCAGCACGGTGGGCAGCCGCAGCAACAGCAACGGATAGCGCAGCAGCTCCGCGAGCAGGCGGCGCAGGATCCGCATGTGGCCGATGCCCTGGCTGTAGCGGCCGATCAGCTCGGTGCCGTAGCCGTTGACGCGCACCGGGAACAGGCGCTGGCCGGCCCGCGGAAAGGCGCGGGCGCAGGCCATCAGCTCGGCCTCACGCCGTCCGGTCGGGTGCGACAGGTTCGGCGCATGCGGCGTCCATACCCAGTTGAGGCTCAGGTTCGGCTCGGTCAGCGCGTGGACTTCGTGATACCAGTAGCGCGGCAGGAACAGCATGTCGCCGGGCTTCATGTCGAAGCGGCAGAAGTCGTGACGCTTGGGGTCGTAGGCAAAGTCGCGGCCGACCATCGCGACCGGCAGGAATGGCACGGTCGGCAGCGGCGTCGTCGGTGCGGTGATGATCCAGCGCTTGCTGCCCTGCGTCTGCAGGTTGAAGCCGCTCAGGCTGAACCCGTCGTAGTGGGGCATCGTCACGTGGCCGCGCGGTTGCGAGAACAGCCGCATCGGGGTCGGCGTCAGGCGGATGTCGGTGCGTGCGAGCACGTTGCCGACCACCGGCGGAATCCGGATCACGTCGTCGTCGATCAGCCTCGAGACGAACCACCCGGGGCGCCGGTTGCGCTCGTCCAGGCAGCGGCTGCGCAGGTACTCGGGTGTCAGGCGCTGCCAGCCGTCGGGGTCGACGCCTTCGATCAGCAGCGGACGTTCCGGCTCGAGATAGTCGCGCACGAAGTCCGCAGCACTGAGCTCATCCATCCGGATCCGGTCGATCTGCAACTCCATGGCGCGCCATGCCCCCACAGGTTTCCGAGCCGCCATTATGCGCGAACGCCGCCGCGCCGCCGGACGCGTGCCGGGCCGTTTGCGCGCCTGTCCGCTGCCGCTGACATGCAGTATGCTCGATCGATCAACGCTGCAGTGCAGTCGTGCTCGTCCTCGTCGCTCCGGACGGCCCGTGATCAGCGGGCGCCCGGGACGGCGGAGGCGGGCTTTTCAACATCCATGTTCGAAACGGCGGATGCCGCCGGCTTCGACCCGACCGTGTTCAGCCCTTGAGTCCTGCTCCACTGGTAGAACTGCGCGGCGTCTCCCGTCACTACACGATGGGCGAGACGCGCGTCGAAGCGCTCAATTCCTGTGACCTGGTTCTGCACCGCGCCGAGTTCGCCGCCGTGTACGGCCCGTCGGGCTCGGGCAAGTCGACGCTGTGCAGCCTCATCGGGCTGCTCGACCGCCCGTCGGCGGGCGAGGTGCTGCTCGACGGCGAGCCGGTCGCGCGGCTCGGCGATCGCGCGCTGAGCCGGCTGCGCAATCGCCGCATCGGCTTCGTGTTCCAGCAGTTCAATCTGGTGCCGGTGCTCACCGCGCTGGAGAACGTGCTGCTGCCGCTGGAGATCGGCGGCCGCATGGACGCCGACGCCCGGCGCCGCGCCACCGAGCTGCTCGCGCGACTCGGACTGGAACGCCACCTGGCCCATCGCCCGTCCAAGCTTTCGGGCGGACAGCAGCAACGGGTCGCGATCGCGCGTGCCTTGATCGCCCGGCCCGAGCTGGTGATCGCCGACGAGCCGACCGCCAACCTCGACAGTCACACCGGCACCGAGATCATCGGGCTGATGTCCGAGCTGCATCGCGAACACGGCGTGTGCTTCCTGTTCTCCACGCATGATGCGGGACTGATCCAGATGACCGAACGCCGCATCGAGCTGCGCGACGGCCGCATCCAGTCGGACGAACGCCGATGATCGGGTTCAAGCTGCCGGCCCGGAACCTGCGCCGCCACGGTCGCCGCTCGCTGTATGCCGGCACCATCATCGCCGTGACGCTGGCCGCGCTGGGGCTGTTCGACGGGTTCTCCAACTACATGTACAGCACCGTCGAAGAGCTGCTGATCTATTCCAGCACCGAAGGCCATGTCCTGATCTCACGGCCCGCGTTCGCGCGCAGCGATTTCAGCGACATCGAGCAGACGCTGATCCCGGCCGCGACCGCTACCGATCTGATGGCGGAGCTGGCCGACGACCCGCGGGTCGTGCTGACCGCGCCGCAGCTGCGCGTCGCCGGACTGATGAGCAACGGCAACGTCTCGGTGCCGTTCCGCGCCAACGGTGTGCGCTATGCGGACCAGCGCCGCATCTTCGAACTCGCACGCGGGCCCGTGCGCCTGATGGTGCAGCGCGAACTCGACCGTCCGCTGCCGCCGGTCTACGGGGCCGCCCTCGGCCGCGGTCTGGCACAGATCCTGGGCCTCGACGTGGGCAAGACCGCAATGGCGCTGACCTCCACGATCGACGGCCACATCAACGCACTCGATGTCGAGGTGTCCAGCGTGTTCACCGTGCCGCAGGCCGAATTGAGCAGCCTGCTGGCAACGCTGTCGCTGGAACACGCGCAGGCCCTGTACGACACCCAGGCGGTGGATCGCATTGCCGTGGTCCTGCGACGCGATGTCGACGCGCTGGTCTTTGCCGGCGAGCTGCAGGCGCGGCTGGATGCTCAAGGGCTCGATCTGCTGGCGCAGGACTGGCGTACTCGTGATCCGCTCTATGAATCGGTGAAGCGGCTGTTCGACACCATCTTCTCGTTCATGTTCGTGATCGTCGCAGTCATCGTCGGCCTGTCAGTCACGATCACCGTCGGCATGAGCATCACCGAACGCACGCGTGAACTCGGCGCGATGCGTGCGCTCGGCCTGACCCAGCTGGGACTGGTGCGGCTGATCGCCGTCGAGAGCGTGGCGCTGGCGACGATCAGCTCGGCCATCGGCGGCATCCTGTTCGTGCTCGGCGGAATGCTGGTCGAGCGCCTGAACGTGTACTGGCTGCCGCCGCTGTTCCTCACCCCGTTGCCGATCCGCATCGACGGCAACGCCGCGCACGTCGCCATCATCGGGCTGGCGTTGATCGGCCTGACCGGCGTCGCCGGTGCCGTGGCCGCCCTGCGCGCAGCGCGGCGCAGCATCGTCGACGCGCTGGGCTACCACTAGCCGGGACTTCGCGGGCGGGTCAGTCCTATCGACGACGCAACGGATGCGGCGGGCGCCCATCCCGATGCGCCGCGCCGATACGGGTTCATCGGAACTCGGCGTTGTATGATGGCCAAGAACGGTGAAACAACCGGGGAGGCACTCGATGCGAGGCAGTTGGCGTGCTGGTCGGGAACCGTATCGGTACGGAGGCGAAAGCTCGGCCTTTCGGTTTCCGTCCTTCCGGCTTGAGCGGATGGTGCCGTCGGATGCCGTCCGACAGCAGAATCGGGCACGGCAAGCTGTTCGGCCCGTATTGGCAATCGCGCCGGGTGACCTGAGCGATGCTGAGAGGCCGATCGCCAACGCGACCTTGCCCGGGGGGATATGTCGCCGCTGGCAGGGGGTCAAAAAAATGGCCAGGCTCATCGTATCTATGGTGCTCCTGCTTTCCACATCCGGGGCATATGCTGACGAGTTGCCATGGATGCAGGCGCTTCCATTCGAGTCGGCGACCATCGAATTCAAGCAGACTGCAAAAACTTCAGGCGGCAAGAGGCTTTTGCACGATGGAGTCCGCGTTTTGTATATCGCGGACTACGGAAGAATGAGGGCGGAATACGTGGACGTCGTTATGTATCCACTGCCAGGATCTTCTGTTAGCAAGAGGGAGGCGACGATCACGACGCAGGATCATGTCTACACGATTGACTACGAGAACGGCGTCGTCAATCAACAAGACAACTTCATCAAGTACTACCAGCGGGAATATGCGCGCCTGTCCACGGCGCAAAAGAGGGTTTTCGTGGACAACTATCTAAAAGCGCGAGAGCTGCGAGAGGGTGCAAAGGGCGATATAACCCGAGTCGAGCATCTCGGTCACGTCTGCAAGCAATGGGTCAAGAACGAGTTCCTGGAGTGCACGCTGGACAAAACCGACATTGCCCTCATATCAGCGAACACAAGGCCAGATGCATGGCGTGAAGTCGCCACCTCCATTCAGATCGGCATCGTGGACCAATCAAGGTTCAATCTTCCGGAGGGGTTTGAAATCAAGGCCAATGCCGAAGCTGACCGAATAGTTGAGCGGAACATTCAAAGATTTGTAAAGAATCTGCTCGCCGGAAATATTTCCCTTGCGCCGACCTTGCCGGGTGGATTTCGCTGAGTTTTCGTCGCTGGCCCGTGAGGCACTCGGGCATAAGGTCCATGCGATCGGCTCAGCGGCATGGGGCATCCTGCTGACTTGGCAATCGGGGCTCCCGAAGGAGCCGGTGCGCATCTGCGTGCATGCTTGGATGGAGGCGGCCATCCTCCAGTGGCAAGACCATGAAGATATCAAGCTTCAATAAGAGACGCTTTTTCTTTGCGGTTAGTGCTGTTCTGATCCCCGTGACTGTGGCATGTGGTCCATTCGGAGAATTCATTTATTGGGTGGAGGCGTCCAATGAGAGTGCCAGGGGAGTATTAATATTGCAGTTAGGAAAAAGAAAAGGCATTAGACCTCATAGTTATTACTCTAAGGTGGGGGTGGATTTTCCTATCCTTGCGGGTTTGAGGCAAGGTGTTGGCAAATCCACATCGATAAAGCTAGGGACATTTGCCGGCCACAAGACATCTTTACCTAATGAAGTCGAGGTCGTTTGGCAGATGGCAGATTTAATTGATTGTAAGTCCGAGGAGCCAAGCACAGTCTATCCAGGCGTGATGCGGAAGAGGGGGTGTACTTGGGTTCCTGTCAAAGAGGATATATACAGCAAAAATCTGGATTTATCGGCAATAAAGAAAAGTGAAGCTTTCGCGAAGACGGGGAAGTCGAACCCAAATCGAGGTGGTAGTCATTACACATTAGTGCTGAACCTGATTTTCAACGAAGATCAGGTACGAATCGAAGCCTATAACAGCGCAACGCATCCTTGGAGGTGAGCGTTGATGACCTCGCCCCCGCTGAGGAATCATTGCGGCAATATTCTTTTTGATTGGATAATCGAGGGCAGGCCACGAAAAAAAGAACGTATGCGGCCGTGTTGGAGAGGGTCGAAATGAACGGCGATGATGAGTCAGCGGATCGGCATCGCGTTGGGTGGAAAGGCGGCTATGGATTGAACATCGCCATCAACGCTTCCGGATTGGACAACGACGGCCATCCCCCGCCGGTAAGGCCGCAGCCATGAACTGGCAGTCTTCGCTTCGAATGCCCCTTGTTTCATTGACGGTGGCCGTCTTGAGCGGGTGCGAGACCCACTACTACGCCGTGGACATGATCAACTACGGCCGCAGTGGAGTCTTGATCCTCCAAGTGGGCGATGAACGGGCCGAAGGTCTGCACGAGTACTACTCGAAGCATGGCGTTGACTTTCCAATCATTCGGGGGATGTATCCCAAGATTCCCTCCGAATTCCGCGACCCG
>NPIE01004625.1_pt1 | contig 51750 bp, 47 predicted proteins | sample 8637661 | NCBI WGS metagenome assembly NPIE01 (sample SAMN07420842, study PRJNA396082) | bioreactor metagenome | isolation source: sample BA12 brine-fed electro-methanogenic bioreactor BA | place: Japan: Kochi | collected 2016-12-09 | reverse complement strand
TTTTCAGCATTCTCAATCAGTCCACCACCGGTGGAAATAACGACACCTTGCTTTTGGAAGAGTGTCTTGACCATGTTTGATTCCATGTCGCGAAAATAAGCTTCTCCAAAGGTTTCAAAAATTTCTGAAACCTTCTTTTTTTGATCTTTTTCAATCATGGTATCCGTATCGAAGCATGGTCTATGGTAAATATCGCTAAAGATTCTTGCATATTTTGATTTACCACTCAACGGCAAACCAACAAAAACTAAACTCATGTGCTGGTGGAGTATTTTTCGATAAATCTTATTCGCATAATTTAATGGAATATCTTTATCAAAAAATAATTCATGTGCTCTTTTTGCCTGCATGACAAGCATGTATAGTCCATTGATGGCATGAATACCGTTTTTTTGAGCTTCAAGAAACATTGTCGGACGTAAAGGATTATATATCAAATCCAGATAACATTCAACTTTTTTGAATCTTGAAAAATCGATTAATGATGTTTGTAAGTTGTTTGGATACATACCGACAGGCGTCGTATTGATGATGATGTCAAACGACATCGCGCTGATGTCATCGCTAAAAAGGCGATCATAAGAACTCTTAATTTTTCTCCCTAATCGAATCCATCCTTTGGCGTTTTGGTCTTGTAGCAGTTTGACGACAGTCTTAGAGACGGAACCATTCCCCAAAATCAACACCCGTTTTTGCTCAACATCGATTTGATAATAACTCAATGTGCTTTTTAGACCGTCATAATCCGTATTATAACCAATGAGTTGACCATTCTTTTTGATGATTGTGTTGACAGATAAAGTGGCTTCAGCAATTGGATCCAACGTGTCAAGAAAAGGAATAACTTCTGTTTTATAGGGAATGGTGACATTGACGCCAGTGATTTGATGACTGCTTATAAATTCGGCTAAATCATTCGTTTCAAACAAGCGGTAATCATCATTACCGAACATCTGATGAATGATCGGCGAAAAACTATGGTCTAATTTTTTTCCGATGAGGCCAAACATTTGAGATCTTCTTTCTTGATATTGAACAATAACAAGTCTAATAAAGCAAAATTCAGCACACAGTTCACCACATGCACAGCGCGGCTCACGATTTGAGGGTCATGACGTCCTTCAATCGATAAATCACTGTTTTCTTTGGTTTTCAAGTCAACGGTTTTTTGTTTTTTACCAATAGAAGAAGTCGGTTTAAAAGCGACTTTCATCAACAACGGACTTCCGTTTGTGAGTCCGCCCAAAATACCACCATTGTGATTGCTTGTGGTTTTAACCTCATTATTTGAATAGCGATAAGCATCGTTCACTTCAGAACCAAACCTTTCAGAAATCTGAAAACCATCTCCGAAAGAGACACCTTTGACAGCAGGAATGCTGAACATCAACTGTGATAGATAACTCTCGACCGAATGAAAATAAGGTTCACCCAAACCAACAGGCAATGCAACGGCTTTACTTTCAACGATGCCACCGACCGAATCCAAATTGGCTTTTGCATTTTGAATCAACGTTAACATGTTTTCTTTGACATCAGGATTTATAAGCGGAAAAGTATCTTTGTTTAATCTTTTAAGCACATCGATTTCATCATTGGTAGGATCAAAAGGTTGATCTGAAACATCCTTCATTTTGTAAATGTGAGAACCAACATAAATACCTTCATTTTCAAGTATTTGCTGAGCGATGCTACCAGCAATAACCCATAGCGCCGTCATCCGACCAGAGAAAAATCCACCACCTCTAAAATCATTGAAACCACGATATTTAACTGCGGCTGGATAATCAGAGTGAGATGGTCTTGGGGTAGCGTTTAAATTCTTATAATCTCTACTTCTGACATCCTTGTTTTCAATCACTATAGTCAGTGCACCCCCGGTTGTATAACCATTAAACACACCAGAGATAATCTGATAAGCATCTTTTTCTTGTCTGGGTGTGCTGATATCAGATTGAGGTCTTCTTTTGCTTAGATTGAATTTGATAAGGTCCTCATCGACAGGAATGCCAGCCGGCAATTGATCGATGACTAGTCCAATATGAGTTCCATGAGATTCCCCAAAAAAGGTGATTTTAATATTGTGACCGATTGTATTCATGGTTTGTCACATCCTTTATAATGTTATTTTTTTGATTTTTGCTTTACCAATGGTTTCGACAACGATCAAATTTAATTGATTAGATCTAATTTTCTTGTCTTTTTTTACATAGGGCAGCAACATTTCTTTTTGAGCCTCGTCTTTAATAGGCAAATCATATTTTTTAAGTGCCTTTATTAATTCGGACTTGACGTTTGGCTTGTCACTCACCATCAACATCCCCAAAGCCACAGCTTCGCCATGATAATACTTTTGATAACGATAATATGCTTCATAGGCATGTCCGAAAGTGTGCCCAAAATTGAGCATTTGGCGAACGCCATGATCATACTCATCGCTCTCAACAAAGTGTTTTTTGATAGCCAAGGATTGATAGATTATATCTTCAAGCTTTGTCTCAACATCTTCATTGATTAGCGCTTCAAAGAGCGATTTGGAATAAATCATGCCATATTTAATGATTTCAGCGACGCCATTATTGAATTGTCTACGAGTTAAGGTTTTCAGCGTCGTGGGATCAATCAAAACCAACGATGGTGGATAAAACTGACCTAGTGAGTTTTTTGCATTCTTTGTGTTAATGGCAACCTTGCCGCCAACAGAAGAATCTATTTGCGATAATAGTGTTGTCGGTATTTGAACATAATCGATGCCTCGCATATATGTAGCAGCAACAAATCCGGATAAATCACCGGTGACACCACCCCCAAGCGCGATGACACAGGCATCTCTTGCGATATTGAATTTTTGCATTTCTTCGACGATATATTGATATTGTTCTAAAGACTTCGACTGTTCGCCAGCTGGAAAACGAATGACCACGTGCTGTTTTAGTTGGGTTGTTACCTGATTAATATACGGTTCAGGAATCATATCATCAGTTATCACAACATAAAAAATATCATCATGAAAATAATCTCTCAAATCCTTCAAGAGATGATTTTTGATGATAATATCATATGTTTTTAGTTTAGATGTTATTTGGAGTTTTTTCATAATTGACCCCTATCTATATTCTATCTTAACGCCTAGAGATTGTAAATCTTTAAAGAAATCAGGATAAGATTTATTGATTGCTTCTGCTTGTGTAATCGATATTTTTTCTGATGTAATTGTACCCGCGATACCAAGCATCATCGCAATCCGATGGTCATTGTATGAATCATACACAGCGCCATGCAAAGTGTTAGAACCATTGATTTCGAGGGAGTTGTCGCCCATTTTAATGGCTACGCCCATTTTTTTAAGTGTTTCGTATGTTGTCAACAGTCTATTCGACTCTTTAATCTTGAGTCGATCGGCATTGATAATCTTTGATAATCCATTTGCCTTTGACAGTAAAAGCGCTAAAACTGGGGCAATATCAGGACACTGACTTACATCTATTGTCGCGCCATCAACACTAGATTTTTTGATTATAAGCGTGTCATCTTGCCATTCAATCTGTCCACCCATACGCTCAATGAAATCGATGATGCGTCGATCTGCTTGTAGTGAAATTCTAGGTACATCCAAAATTTGCAAAGAATTGTTCAGTATTCCTAAAACAGCGAAAAATGCCAGTTGTGAGTAGTCTGTTTCGCTTTTTATGACAGTAGGACGGTATCTTTGACTACCCTTGATATGAATAAGGTTGTTTTCTAATTCGACAAAAATATTGAACTTTTTCAAAATAGCTATCGTCATGTTCACGTAGTCTACAGATTCAAAATTATCTGTGATATTTATTGTCGAATCGCCCTCTAAAGTCGGTAAAACGAATAACAATCCGGAAATAAACTGTGAACTAACATTGCCAGGAACAGTATATTTTCCGGCTTTTAAACGACCTTTTGTCTCAATAAATGAAGTGTTTTTTTGATAATACAATCCCTGACTTTTGAAAATATTTTCATAAATTTTCATTGGGCGATTAAGAAGCCCGGAATTCCCTAAAAATAGGTTTTTGTGATTCGTAGATAATAGCGGTATTAAAAACCTCATTGTGGATCCAGATTCATGACAATTAACAGTTTTATCCTGCTCTAAAATAGAGTTTCCTAAACCTGTGATTTCAAGCTTGTCAGGATAACTATCAATTTGAACACCTAAAGCCTTGAAAGCATTGATTGTTGCTAGAACGTCAACACTGTAGTTAACATTATTTATGACACTTTTTCCTTCTGCTAAAGAAGCACAAATGATTGCTCTATGAAGAAATGATTTTGATGAAGGCGGTTTAATGGAACCCGTAACTACTGAAGGATAGACGTCAACGATCACGATAATCACCCTGATTCATCATTTCTTTGGTTTTCTTTGATTTAACCATCAAATCGACTAATTTTTCTTTATCGTTCATTTTTATAGCATCCTTGAAATGCCTTAACTGTGATTCGAACGACTCAATCATCTCTATAAGGTAATCATGGTTGCCAAGGAATAAAGAAGGCCATAAGTGTTCGTTTATGTGGGCGATACGGGTTAAGTCTCGGTATGAATCACCGATAAATTTATCTGTATCAATATCGCCGGAAAGCGAGTTAACTAGCGATAAACTCAGTATGTGAGTTAACTGAGATGTATAGGCAATCATGCGATCGTGTTCCACTGGAGAGACAAGAGAAACACGGCCAAACTTCATTTCTATAGCTAATTCTTTTGCAAGATCAATATCACTTGAAAAATTTTTCTCCGTCGGTGTGATTACGTAGTTTGCATTTTCAAAGATTTTTGCGTCTGCATGGTGAACGCCTACTTTTTCGCTGCCGGCTATTGGGTGCGTGTAAACAATTCTGTAGAATTCGCCATTATATTGATCTAGTTGTTGAACTAGTGCTTTTTTGATGCCAGATATTTCAATAAAAAGCCTATTTTTAGGGAATAAGTGTTTATTCTGAAAAATAAAATTCACAATGTCATTTGGGTATAAACAGAGATAAATAATCTCATTTTCATTGAGAAAAGTGATGAGATTATTATACTTTTTATGAATCACCTGATTCTCGATTGCATAGTCCAAAACTGATTCTGAAATATCGTATGCAGCAATTGTATGCCTTTTTTGGAGAGCTTTTGCGATGGTTCCGCCGATGAGACCCAAACCTAATATACCAATGTTCATAATTACACCTCTCAATGATTTAATATATTGTATCACAGTTTGCTGTTTTTGTAGAAATAAAATAGATTTCTAATTTCAGTAGTAATATCGTCACTACCAACTTTTTTGTCGATATGATTTGTGGTATAATTAGCAAGAGGTGATATGAGCATGTATAAAGAAATCGGGGTTTATGATTATTGCGGCAAGATTCTTGAAAAGATGAAACCAGGAAATTTTCTGACAACAAAAAAAGGCGATGTCATCAACACCATGATTATAGGTTGGGGCGGCATCAATATTATCTGGGGTAGACCGATATTCATTGTGTTAGTCAGAGATTCTCGTGCAACATATGATTTGATTGAATCAAGCAATGAGTTTACTGTGAGCGTAGCTTTCGACCAATCGCTTAATGATGCAATCAAAATATGCGGAACAAAATCATTAAGAGACATGAACAAGTTTGAATATTGTCATTTAACACCTGTCAAAGGAAGGCAAATTGATACACCCATTATTGGTGAAGCAAAATTGCATTATGAGTGTAAGGTCATCTACAAACAAACACTTGATCAAAGTGTAGTTCCCGATGTTGTAAAAAGCAGATATTATCACCCTGGCGCAAATCATACCGTTTACTACGGAGAAATCGTCGATCAATACATATATGAAAAGGATGAATAAAATGAGTCAAATATTGGACGGAAAAGCATTAGCTTTGAAAATAAGAAAAAACATTAAGGAAGAAACAGAGCAGTTGATGACGCGTTATCAAAAACAACCACACCTTGTTGTTATTTTGGTTGGGGCCGATCCTGCAAGCGAATCCTATGTACGTTCAAAAGAAAGAGCAAGTGAAAAAGCCGGCATTAAATCGACGGTTATCAGAAAAACTGAAGACATTACTGAAGAAGAATTGCTGAGCACAATAACACAACTAAACAATGATGATTCTGTACACGGCATATTGTTACAATTACCGATACCAGGACACCTAAACTCGGATAAGATTATCAACACGATTGCTGCCGATAAAGACGTTGATGGATTTTCTAATGAAAATGTTGCAAAACTTAACAAGGGACAAGATTGCTTGGTGCCATGCACACCGCTTGGTATCACCAGAATTCTTGATGAGTATGACATCGATGCCAAAGGTAAACACTGTGTCATCATTGGACGCAGTCAAATCGTCGGCAAGCCAATGGCTGCCTTAATGCTTCAACGACATGCTACTGTCACCGTTTGCCATTCTCGAACGACCAATATTAAGGAAATAACCAAGCAGGCAGATATCTTAATTGCCGCCGTCGGAAGACCGCATATGGTTGATAAAAACTATGTTAAACCAGGTGCTGTAGTGATTGATGTTGGGATCAATCGCGTCGATGGACACTTGACCGGTGATGTTAAATATGACGAAGTGAAAGATGTAGCCGGTTATATTACGCCGGTGCCAGGTGGCGTTGGACCGATGACCATTGCTTGTCTTTTAGAAAACACATTAACCTGCTTTAAGCATATTGAGGAACATCAATGATAGACCGATACACGCTTCCTGAGATGACATCAATTTGGTCAATGCAATCCAAATTCGAAGCATACCTTGCAGTTGAAATCTTAAACGTAGAAGCGCTTCATCATCTAGGCATCGTTTCTAATGATGATTTGTTGAAAATAAAAGAAAATGCCAAATTCGATCTAGCTGAGATTATTACTTTAGAAAAAGAACTCAAGCATGATGTGATAGCTTTCACAAGATCGGTTTCTTCATCGTTAGGAACTGAAAAAAGATACATTCATTATGGATTAACATCCACGGATGTTGTAGACACTGCCTATGGTGTTCTCTATAAAAAGGCAAATCAGTTGATCAAAAAAGATGTAGAACGTTTCTTGGCTTTGCTTAAAGATAAAGCCCTTCAATATCAAAAGACGTACTGCATCGGTAGAACGCATGGCATTCATGCCGATATCACTGTGTTTGGTTTGAAATTTGCCTTGTTTTATGATGAAATGAAAAGAAACTATCAACGTTTTCTTGCCGCATGCAAAGAAATAGAGGTTGGAAAAATCAGCGGAGCAGTTGGTAACTATGCTTTCACACACCCAGACGTCGAAGCATATATTTGTAAAGCATTAGGATTAGACACCGTGAATATTTCGACACAGGTTTTACAAAGGGATCGCCATGCCAATTATATGAGTTCATTGGTGCTATTAGCCTCTACCATTGAAAAAATGGCTTTGGAGATCAGACATTTACAGCGGACGGAGGTTGGGGAAGTAAGAGAACCCTTTGCGAAGAATCAAAAAGGTTCTTCTGCGATGCCACATAAGCGTAATCCGATTGCCAGTGAAAATATCTGTGGTGTTGCCCGTTTGTTAAGAGGTTATTTGATCCCTGCTTTTGAAGATATTGCACTGTGGCACGAAAGAGATATCTCACATTCCTCGGTTGAGAGGGTTATCATGCCTGACGCCACGAGTTTGGTTGATTATATGTATCAAAGGTATTACAGCGTGATTGACCATTTGGTTGTTGATGAGCAAAAAATGTTAGATAACATTCATTTGACCCATGGTATTATTTTTTCACAACGCGTTATGACGTCTTTGGTTGATAAACAGTTTTCCAGAGAAGAAGCCTATGATTTGATTCAACCGCTGGCCGTTCAAGCTTATGACGAAAAACGAGATTTTAAACAATTAATCATAAATCACGAAACATTTAAGAAACTATATACCAAAGAAGAAATTGATGAACTCTTTGACATCGATTACTATCGTAAAAATGTACATTTGATTTATCAGAGAGTATTCGACATGTGAGGTAGCCAATGAGGTTAAAGAAACTAATTGTCATCCTATCTTTAATCTTGACAATAGCCGGCATAGCAGGAAACTATGTCGTTTTTGCCGCTGAAAAAGCTGCACTGATTCAAGCTAGAGACGATGTTGTAGCAATCATTGATACGCAAGACAACTCTCCTGTAGGAGATCCCTATTATGAATCAGATTCCTATCAAGCTTTTATAGATCAGATCAATGCACTAGGTGGGGTTGTTGGTATTGATGCAATGATTGCAGATGACTTGGCCACACAAGTTGATATCGACAATATGACTTCAAGCATCAATACGGCCATTGCTGGTTTGATACTCAATGATACATATTATTCAACACTGGCCAATTTTTCTGCAGCCAACTCGATTGATTTGACACCGTATACAAGTGAATCTCAATTATATTACAATAACGAAATGAATCGCATTGAAACCATATTAAACAATCCAACGGCCGGAGAAACGGCGATTCAAGCATTGAACGCTGATATTGATAACGCTTCTGCTTTATTGGTATTACGCGGTGATAAAACCACAATGAACAACCTTATCAGTCAGATAGAGACGATTTATCAAGGGGATGGCTCGAGTTATATTCCCTCGACATTTTTAGATTTTAAGGCTGCTTATGACAATATTGACAGTCTTCTCCTTCTGGATATCGGTATGACCCTTGATCAGATTGTTGGTGATGTCGACGCTACCGTTGATGAAGTTTCAGCAACAGAGACGAGATTGAATGAGGTGTTAGCCATTTTGGTTGATTTGCCTGACAAACAGCAACTTATTGATGATTATAACAATGCCTTGATGGTCGATGAAGCACTTTATACATCATCAACATATGCAGTTTTTGAAGAAGGATTAGCAATTATCTTGCAAATCATCAATGATCCCGAAGCGCGTAGTGATGATGTATTGCAGGCCGAAAGTGATTTGGCAGGACTATATGGCATCTTGGTAGAGTTGGGTGATAAAACCGATTTGATAAACGCTTACGATGACGCTATCGACTTTGATACAAGCGAGTATACACCGGATTCTATTGAATTGTTTGAAGATGAGTTGGATCGAATCCAACAAATTATCCTTTCGGATGATGTCGATCAAACCGATGTTGATCAAGCTGAAACCGATTTGAGTCAAAGCTACGATTTGTTGGTCTTGCAAGCTGATCGTAACGACCTGGTACTGCTGAATCAATTGTTAATTGATGCCTACTATAGAGACAGAACCCTATACACCGCTTCTTCTCATGCGGTTTTTCGAGCAGCGGTCGATGATTTTGGCTCATATCTTCATGTCAATGCAGTGATTAACAACGACAATGTCAGCCAATCTGAAGTTGACGCCTTGGCCAATCAAATAGAAAACGCCTTGGATATGTTAGTGCCACTTGTCGATAACACTAGTTTGCTTGCCATTTATGACGAGTTATTGACAAGAGATTTATCCGATTATACGCTGGCATCTCGCGCTGCATATTTATCAGAACTCGAGAAAATTTACGATATCATTGTCGGTGATGAACTAGATAACCAAGCCGTTGCTGGGGTATTGGATGATTTGTCAACCATCAATGATTTATTGATTTTACTGCCCGATACGACGCCGTTGCAGGAAATCTATGATCAATCGATGATTTATCGAGAAGAAGATTATTCCGTCAGTTCATACACGGTCTTGAAAATAGCCAGACAAGAAGCTATGGGCGTTCTTGAGAGCCTTGATATTACTCAAGATGACGTTGATCAAGCAATCATTGGTATCCAAGAGGCAATCGAAGGATTGTATCAAAAACTTGAAACCGTCTATTTAAGAGAAGGGCAAGCCTTCAATATCAATAGCATGATTACACTTGGCGATGCAACAGTCGATGACTACATTTCGAATGATGAAGACGTCTTGACTATCTCTGATGACGGGACCATCAATGCCTTAGCTTATGGTGAAACGACGGTTGAGGTAGCGTTGAGCAATGGGGCGACTGAAATCATCACTGTTTTTGTCAGAGCCAAGGTAACGCCAACAGTGATGGCATTGACATTTTCAATACCCTTTGTTGGTGTTGGATTAGGCGCCGCACTCATCTATGTTAAAAAAGAGTCATGGGTAATCATGTATCAAGCGATTAAGCGTATTTTTAAGAAAAAAGTATAAAATCACGATTTTTTGATATAATATCATTGGAAGGGGTGAACACAGTGGCACATAGAAGACTTTACAGAGACGTAGATAACGGTAAAATATCCGGCGTTTGTGCTGGATTATCAGATTATTTGGATATTGATGTAACATTAATCAGAGTGATATGGTTGATTTTACTTTTCGCTGCCGGTACAGGGTTATTGGCTTATATCATCATGGCATTGGTTGTCGAACCAAAGAGCGTTGTGATGGCAAGAGAGGCAAGTAAAGACAAAGAAAAAACCATTCATAACGACGACGATGATCCGTTTGCTAAATACGACTGATTAATCCATCATTTTAAAAATGAAACCACCAATTTTGGTGGTTTTTTACATTGAATTTACATTCTTTTACCTGTGTGTGATTTTATGATTTGTTCGGTTCAGTTATGATATGAGAGGCGTTAAATAATCGCTCACCAAGAAAAGGTAAAAGGAGAAAAAAATGAAGAAGATTATTTTAGCATTTAGTTTGCTACTAGTGTTAGGATTAGCGGGTTGTACAGAAGAGTCGACAGGTAGCACAACAACAGCTGATTTATGGGATGAAACAAGCAATATTATTGTCTATACAAGAGATACATCAAGTGGGACAAGAGCAGGATTTATGGGTGGCATTGGTTTTGATGAAGCCGCTGAAGACGATAGCGTATTGGCATCGGGTTTTGTGACAAAAGACAATACAGGTATCTTAACAGCAATGGGGATTGATGAATACGGGATTGGTTATATATCTTTAGCGAGTTTAAATAGTTCGGTTAAGGGCCTTAGTTTTGACGGTGTCGAACCCACGGTTGCCAATGTAGTCAATGATACGTATGGACTAAAAAGACCCTTTAATTATGTGCTTCGCGCTTTAGACGATTATGCCAATGATACTGAAAAAGAGATTTCACTTGCATTTGTTGCCTTCTTACAAACATCAGATGGCGCAGATATTATTACCAATGCAGGTGCAGTTCCTTTGACTAGTACTCAAACTTGGGACGATATCAAAGCAGATCACGATGTTTGTCTCCAAGACAACAGCAGTGTTACTATCAAGTTTGGTGGTTCTGACTCAATTGAGAAAGTAGCCTTGGCTTTAACTGAATCATTCACAGCGAAATGTGGAAACTTTGTTGCAGAACATGACCACACGGGTTCATCAGACGGATTCAAGCGTACACAAGGGTCTGAAAAAGATGGCGATAACTATAAGCATATAGGTTTTGCTTCTCGTCCTTTTAAAGATTCAGAAACTGGCGCTGAAGGAACGCAAGGTCAATTGGCATGGGACGCTATTGTCGCAATTGTTCATTTAAACAACGAAATTTCTAACGTCACAGCCGACGATATCAAAAAGATTTATGCTGGAACATATAGCACTTGGGATCAACTTCTCGGTTAGTGATAGCAAGCGCGTATTTCAAGATTAAAATTTGAAAATGCCCTGTGAGAAGGGCTTTTCTTGCGTCATAGGAGGAACATCACATGGGAAAAATATCAAGTTTGCTGAAGTCATGGAAAACATCGGTTCGTTTCAATAACAAGAAAGAAATCGTTGATTTTTTTGTCAGAGCTTTCTTCATGTTGGCCACAATCATTTCTGCATCATTTATCTTGATTATCATCTTTTTTATCGCAAGGGAAGGAATCAAACCTTTTGTGACTGATAACGATGGTATCGGACGAGTTAATTTACTTCGTTTTTTGACAGGAACGGTTTGGTTGGAAGGCACTGTGTTCAGATCAAATCTATATAGCATTGGCTTCATCATCATCAACACATTATATATCTCTTTACTGTCACTGTTGATATCAATGCCAATCGGTGTGTTAACAGCGTTGTTTATTGCTAAAATTGCCCCTAAAAGAGTCGGTCAGTTTTTAAGAACAGTGGTTGAACTTCTAGCGGCTATTCCGTCGATTGTCTACGGATTATTCGGTAGCGGTGTGATTTTGAGTTTTGTTTACAACTTGGCAAAAACATTCGGTGTGCAATCGCCAGGTGGTAACTCTGTATTGGCAACAGTTTTAGTTTTGTCTTTCATGATTTTACCGACCATCACAGCCTTATCCGAAGTGGCAATTCGAAGTGTCAAAAGCGATATTGAACATGCTTCTTTGGCGCTTGGAGCGACTAAAACACAAACAAACTTCAAGGTCGTATTAACAAGCGCCAAGTCAGGTATTTTTACAGCAGGGATACTAGGCATCGGAAGAGCCTTAGGCGAGGCGACCGCAGTAAGTTTGGTGGCGGGTAACGCTCGTAGTGGACCATCCTTCGGTTTTTTTCAAACAACATCAACGCTAACATCGACGATGTTACAAGGGTTAAAAGAAACGATTGGCATCGACTATGATATTCGCTTTAGTGTCGGAATTGTCTTGATCGTTGTGATATTGCTGACGAACACAACCCTCAACTTTATCAAAAGAAGGGTAGGTAACATCGATGTCAAGTAAACGAAAACGCGTAGACGGAATCATGCAAGGCATCACTTACGTTGCTGCTTCGATTGCGGTCATCATCTTGTCAATGATTTTTATCTTTGTGTTAAGAAACGGTGCCGGTCTTCTAAATTTAGACTTATTGACCAAAGATTATCATGCACAATTTTATAATGGCGGCATTGAAAATGTTACAGCATTTTCTAATACAGCCAAACCAGCAACACTCACAGACGATGATTTTTACTCTGAAAAGTGGGGGATAGCCGTGAGAAACGATTTAGATCGAGAAGGAAAACAGATCATTATCGTCTCTTATGTTGCAGAAGACTCCCCCCTTAACCAGATGTATGACAAGAATAATTTGGACAATGAAGATTTTGAAATACGTGCAGAGGACATTCTTGTCTCCATCAAGTTCTATGATAAAAATTCGGCATTAAGCATCTATGGAGCTGAACACATGATCAACGAGTTAGATGAGGTGACTGAGTTTAGAGAAATGGTTTTCTCATCTTTGGGCGGGGGCATCAGAGGGTCCATCATTACCACGCTATATACGATTGGACTCACGCTTGTTTTCGCCATGCCAATAGGCATAGCAACTGCGATTTACTTGAATGAGTTTGCCAAAAGAAATCGCATTACAAATACCATTAGAAGCATGATTGAAGTGTTGACCGGAGTTCCGAGCATCATCTTTGGATTAATGGGATTAGCAGTTTTTGTCCCCTTAACAGTCCGTTATACACCAGCTGATAGCGCAAATATTCTATCCGGTAGTTTAACCTTGGCTGTTATTTTGTTGCCGGTGATCATTCGAGCAACGGAAGAGTCTTTAAAAGTTGTTCCTGATGATTATCGCTTTGCTTCTCTCGCCTTGGGAGCCAACAATACACAAACAACATTCAAGGTCGTTGTTCCTTCTGCTCTACCGGGTATACTCACCGCAACGCTACTAGCAATAGGACGAATTATCGGCGAAAGCGCCGCGCTCATATTTGCCATCGGAACCGCTGTTAAAGATGACATTTCTATTTTTGGCAAATCGACGACTTTGGCGGTTCATATCTGGTCTTTAATGACCGATGAACCGGCCAACATTGAACTTGCAAGCACCATCGCACTGATTATTTTGATGATCGTCTTAATCTTGAACATATTAGTTAAGTTGATATCAAGAAATTACGTTAAAAAGTTTGAATAAAGGAGCACAAAACAATGACAAAACCTGTATTTAATATCAACAATCTAAACTTATATTATGATGATTTCCATGCTTTGAAAAATATAAGCATAGATATTGAACAACATAAAGTAACAGCTCTAATCGGCCCTTCTGGTTGTGGCAAATCCACGCTGCTCAGATGTCTTAATCGCATGAACGATCTTATCGATAATTGTCAAATAGAGGGCGAGATACTGTATCACGATAAAAACATGTATGATAAAAACTATGATGTGATTACACTGAGAACAAAAGTCGGCATGGTCTTTCAAAAGCCTAACCCCTTTCCGATGACTATTTTCGACAATATTGCATATGGACCTCGCTGTCAAGGTGTTAAGGATAAAAATGTCTTGGCGGACATTGTTGAAAAATCTTTAAAGAACGCTGCACTTTGGGACGAAGTCAAAGATCGCTTGAAAGACAGTGCGATGAGTTTGTCCGGTGGACAACAACAACGGCTCTGCATTGCGAGAGCTATAGCTATGGAACCAGAAGTCATCTTGATGGATGAACCAACAAGTGCTCTAGACCCAATTGCAACATTGAAAATCGAAGAACTCATCAATGAACTCAAAAAGAACTATGCCATTATCATCGTCACTCACTCGATGCAACAAGCCGCAAGAATATCAGACAATACAGCATTTCTTTTAATGGGTGAACTCGTTGAATTTGACCAGACCGATAAAATTTTTTCAAACCCAACACATGAAAAAACTGAAGAATATATTACCGGTCGTTTCGGTTAAGCAATTGAAAAGCGTCGATAATAAATATATAATGAAAAAGAGGTATAAGATATGACACATAGAACACAGTTTGACTCAGAGTTAGATCACTTAAAACTAAGTTTAATAAAGATGAGTGATTTAGTGATAAGAAACATTACCGAAGCATTACACTCATTCTTGGAAATGAACACTGAATTGGCTGAAAGCATCATCAAAGACGATGTATTGGTTAACGATTTTGAGCACGCTATTGAACAAGAATGTTTAAGAATCATCTTAAGAGAACAACCCGTCGCTAAAGATTTGCGACTTATCACATCGGTTTTAAAAATGATTACCGACTTGGAACGCATAGGCGATCACGCTGTGGACATCTCAAAACTAACAGTTTTTATGGAAAAGACCAATGAAGTTTTCCAAGTCAAGCAAACCAGGTTAATGATTGAAGTATGCGAAGAAATGATACGTCTAGCTTTGGATTCTTTTGTCAACAGAGACATCAATATGGCACATGAAGTGATTGAAAAGGATGACTTAGTTGACGATTATTTTGTGGAAGTCAGACAAACAGTCGCTGAAGCGATCAGAGAATCCAATATCGAAGCCGACTATGCCATCTATTTGATGATGGTCGCTAAATACTTGGAAAGAATTGGTGATCACGCCGTGAACTTAGCGGAATGGGTTATATTCTCGATAACAGGCGAGCATCAATAAATCACCCAGGAGGTTATGATGAAACCACTCATTTATTCTGTTGAAGACGATCAAAATATTCAAAACGTCATCAAAATTGCCTTAAACAACGCTAATTTTGAAACGTTTTTGTTTGATGATGCCAAATCATTGTTTAAAGCACTGGAGAACAAAACGCCTGATTTGATTCTACTCGATGTGATGCTTCCTGGCGACGACGGCTTTGATATTATCAAGAAGTTAAAATCAAATCCACTTTTCATTGATATTCCAATTATGATCATTTCTGCAAGGACAAGCGAGATAGATCGCGTGATTGGTTTAAATACTGGCGCAGATGATTATTTAGTTAAGCCGTTCGGCGTCCTAGAATTGGTCAGCCGTGTCAAAGCGTTATTGAGAAGGTCAAAACTATCGTACTCGAAAGATCGTCTCATTATTGATGACCTCGTCATGGACATCAAGAATTACAGTTGCACTTATCAGAAGCAAGCCTTAACGCTGACAAAAAAACAGTTTGATCTTTTAAAACTTCTCATGGAAAACAATCACTCGCTAGTTTCAAGAGACGAAATTTTGAATGTAGTTTGGGGATTCAATTATATTGGCGAAACAAGAACAATCGACGTTCATATCAAAGAAATTAGAAAAAAACTAAGGGAAGCCGGTCTACAGAACAATCCTATAGAAACTGTTCGAGGCATCGGATATAAGATGGTCCTATGAAAAGAAAAATATCCTTAGAGTTTCTGTCGATTGTTGTATTCACCATCGTTGTTTTGATTATTGGGGGATATCTCATTGCAAGAAGCAATTTTAAAGACGTTACAGAACTTAATCTCAGAAACTACCTTAAAGTCATCGCGATTGAATATGAAGAAGATGCAGATGTTTTTGGCATCATTGACCAATACGAAGAAATTGAAGACTACCTAAGAATAACATTCATACATTCTGATGGAACAGTATTAGTAGATTCTCTAGCAGAGGATTTGGAAAATCACGGAGATCGACCCGAGATTAACGATCTCGGTAATATCTATATCCGTTATTCGGATACCTTAAAAATAGATATGATGTATCTAGCGACCCAATTTGAAGATGAAGTGTATTTGCGTGTAGCCATACCGATTTCATCAATCCTGCCTTTTTTAAATGATTTTATTGGTCTTTCTGTTATTCTGGGTATCATCGTCATCGCTGTTTCGCTGGTTATCAGTTCAACCCTTGTCAACAACGCGATGAAACCACTCAAAGATGTCAAAGCCATCCTTAGAAGCGTGAATCAAGGACAGTATGATGAATTAATGCCGGTCAGAAAACAACAGGAAATCAACGAACTGATTGCCGAAATCAACGACATCAATCAGTTGATTGCAGAAAACATTTCTTCGCTCAAGTCTGAAACACTGAAAAATGATTTTCTGCTCAATCATATGGCTCAAGGGGTATGTGTTTTAGATGGACAAGGCAACATCACCTTGATTAACCAACATCTTCGTCGCTTATACAAGTTTAATATTGATATCAATTTAAACAAAGATTATCGCTTCTTATTTCGAGAAAATGATCTACAAAACTTTATTAAAAAAGCCTATGATCAACACATCAACACGAGTTCAGTCATTAAAATAAAGAATGAGTTTTATTCAGTATCAATTAGTTATCTGGATAAAAATTGGGATGGTAAGCCAGGCGTTATTATTCTCTATACCGATATTACATCCATGAAAAATATTGAGCAACTTAAGAGAGACTTCTTCGATAACGCTTCTCATGAACTCAAATCTCCTCTGACCGCCATCATCGGATCGGCAGATATCATTTTAGAGGACATGGTTTCTGATAAGCAAACAGTTAAAGACTTAATAGCTCGCATTGCAGACGAAGCAAAACGGATGAATAATCTTGTGATGGATATGTTGATGTTATCGACATACGAAAACCAAAAGGACATCAAAAACCAACAAAAAATCAATCTCATAAAAGTGATGGATGATGTCGTCAAACTATTAAAACCTTTAGCAGATGATAAGGGTATTGAGATTGACGCAAGGTCGATTGATCGCGTTGTTTATGCAGACTATGATCAACTCTTTCAATTAATTAAGAATCTTATGGACAACGCGATTCAGTATGGAAAAAAAGGTGGCTTTGTCAAGGCAAATATTGATGTTTTAGACAAGCATTTTGTGATTGAAATTGAAGACAATGGCATCGGTATTCCAAAACAAGACCAATCAAGGGTTTTTGAACGTTTTTTCAGGGTAGATAAAGCGCGAAGCAAATCAACAGGAGGCACCGGATTAGGACTCTCTATCGTCAAGCACATTGTCATGAACTTAAACGGATATATTGAGCTAGAAAGCATTGAAAACAAGGGGACAAACATTAAAATCCATATTCCCGAATCAATGCTGGAATTGCGTTAAAGAGATAGGTTTGTAAACAGCCTTGTATACTAAAAAGAAGCGCTAGAATTCGCACAAAGATATACTAAAATTAAAAAATTGGAATAACCTATAAACGTCTAAAAATAGGCGTATATAGGTTATTTTATTTATCGTGAAAAGATGTGAAAAGTATTTGACCAAGTCTTGCGTCGTTTATTTTAATTGGAAGTTTTCTAAACAAAGAAAAAGATATTTTTTTATACTTGAAAATCAGAGGAAACTATAGTTTTTTATGACAAAGCAGAGTATAATGTTTTCGAAGGAGGTTAAGCATGGAAGAATACAGATTGCACCGTCATATTTTATGTATAGATCTTAAAAGTTTTTACGCTTCTGTCGAGTGTGCTATTTCTGGCTTGGATCCATTCAAAACCCCTTTAGTCGTTGCTGATAAAGAGAGAGGCGGAGGATCCATAGTTTTAGCGGTTTCTCCGTATTTAAAGACCTTTGGTGTCCCAAATCGTTGTCGCGTCTACGAACTACCAAAAAACATCGACATCATTTATCGTAAGCCGAAAATGGAAAGGTATCTTGAGTATTCAACCAAGATTGTGGAAATCTACTTGCGTTTTGTGTCTGAAGAAGATATCTATGTCTATTCAGTGGATGAGGTTTTTATTGATTTGACGGAGTATTTGACTTACTATCAAGCGGATGCTTATGCAATGGCTAAGCGCATCTTAAAGACGGTCTACGAAGAAACTAAAATATATGCTACCTGTGGTATTGGTCCAAATATGTTAATGGCCAAGTTAGCTTTGGATATCGAGTCAAAACACTCTCCAGATTTTATTGCAAAATGGGAATATGATGATTTACCGACCAAGTTATGGCCTGTTACGCCCTTATCAAAAATGTGGGGTATTGGACGCAATATGGAAAAGAACCTTAATCGGATGGGAATCTTTAAGATTGAAGATTTGGCAAAATACGACGTTCAAAAGCTTAAGAAAAAGTTCGGCATTATTGGCGAAGAACTCTACTACCATACACACGGTATTGATATGAGCATGATTCAAGAAAAAATGCACATCAAACCCGTGAGCAAAAGTTATGGTATCGGTCAAACGCTGTTTCAGGATTATTACGAACCGGATATCTATCAAATCATCAGAGAAATGGTTGATGATGTTTGTCGTCGCTTGCGTTTAGGAAAAAAACTGGCAAAGACAGTTCATTTTGGTTTGGCCTATAGCAAAGATGTTGGCGGCGGCTTTTCTAGGCAAATGCAGTTACCGCAACCTTCGCAAAACGAATCTCACGTTTACAAAGCTTGTCTTGATTTAATGAAAAAATTCTATGATCAGTCGCCCATTCGGGTTGTCAGAATTGCGGTCACCAATTTTGTGGATAAAAAGGGCTATCAGGTTAATCTCTTTGAGGACATCAATAATGTGTTGAAGGAACGCGCAGTCTTTGCGGCAATGGATGATATCAAAGAACGTTTTGGTAAAAACAGTGTCAACAGAGCTTCCAGCGAACTGGATACTTCGACCATCAAATCTCGCAACGACATGATTGGTGGCCATCATGCTTAGCGCCAAGTACCGAGACCGCGGCATTATCAAGTGGGCGGCTTTTGATGCCTTGAACGGTTTCAACTCGATGCTGTCGGAAATGAAGCGGCGTTTAGGCAAAACCGAGAAGCCGATTTTGAGCGACGACGATTTCGAACGGATGAATTTAGCGCTTCAAGAAGCCTTGCTTTACAAAACTGAAATAGCAGTGACTTACTTTGAAAACGGCTACTCAAAAACCAGTTTTGGGCATATTAAAAAACTTGATTTTGACTATAAAAAAGTCATTCTGTCAACCAAAGAAACGATATCTGCTTTCGATATTTTAAACATCGAAATCATATAGAAATGAATTTTTTCAATAAATATGCTAAAATATCACTGTAAAGGAAGTGATTTTATGGTCGTTGAAAAAGCTTATGCAAAGGTCAACCTTTTTATTAACGTCGTCGGCGCTAAAGATGATGGATATCATGAATTGGAAATGATTAATGCGAAAATAGACTTATTTGATACGGTTAAAATTGAAGAACTGGATTCACCAGGATTGGTTATTGTCAAATCCAATGATCTTTTTTTGTCAAACCAAAATAACTTGGTCATTGAATCCGCTCGATATATGATCAAAGAATATGCGCCCGAGAAAGGCGTGACCGTGACGATTGATAAAATCATACCTTTTGGTGCGGGATTGGCTGGAAACTCAGTAGATGCCGCTGCCATCATTCGAGGAATCAATCGTTTATTCGATTTAGGTCTCGGACTTGAAGAAATGCAAAAACTCGGTGTAAAGTTTGGCGCTGATATCCCTTATTGTTTGGTTGATTATCCGGCAGTTGTTGAAGGCATCGGCGAAAAAGTGACAAAATTTGATTTTGATTTTTCTGATTGCAAGGTCCTTTTAGTCAATCCGAGAAGTTATATCTCCACACAGGATATTTTCACCCTAGGTGATCGTTTTGGTTTTAACAATGTGAGTATTAAAAAAATAAAAAAAGCCATACAGAAGAATGATGTCGATGATTTTATTGCCAATATGCATAATGCTTTACAACATTTGGCAATTGATAACAACATCAAAGTCAAGGAGACCTATCAAACCATTAAAAATGAACTGGGTGAAGAAGGATTGACGATGACAGGGTCGGGATCGACATTGATTAAGATAATCAGAGGTGACGACCAAAAAGCCAAGGAGTTTGTCGAAAAATACAAGCATAAATACTTTACAAATATCTACAAATTTTTATAGTATTTTCATACAACCCATTGAAAAGATAAAATTAAACATGCTATAATCATTTAAAGAGGTGGTAGTGTGAAAATTACAGAAGTACGCGCAAAGAGGATTGACGGAGATAATCGTTTAGTGGGAATAGCTGCCATTACAATTGACAATTGCTTCGTTGTACATGAATTGCGAATCATTGAAGGTAAAAATGGTCTTTTTGTAGCGATGCCGAGCAGAAAAATGCCGAACGGGGAATATAAGGATGTTGCACACCCGATTAATAGCGAAACAAGAGCCATGATTGAACAAGCTGTACTCGAAACGTATCATTCACTTCCAGAAATAGAAAAAGAAGAATAGCGACTAACGACAAGTTAGTGCTTTTTTTTTGCCTATTTTATTGTATAATGAAAGTGTCACTATTGCTTACGACGATCAGACTAAGGAAAGGATATAACAGATGATTTCATTTGTTATAGTTAGGTGTGTTTTATGGCTGTTTTTCATGGTTCAAAAGTTAAGATATTTGCATTAAGCGCTAATGTTGAGTTAACTCAAGATATTGCTGATTACATTGGTATACCTGTCAGTAAATGCGATGTTGGTCGCTTCGCTGATGGGGAAATTGATATCAATATTCCTGAAACCGTCAGAGGTCACAAGGTTTTTGTTGTTCAATCGACCAACGCGCCTGTCAACGAGCGTATCATGGAACTATTAATCATGATTGATGCACTCAAAAGAGCTTCTGCCAGAGAAGTCAATGTCGTTATGCCCTACTACGGTTATTCAAGACAAGACAGAAAAGCCAAATCAAGACAACCAATATCAGCCAAATTAGTTGCCGATTTATTACAAAAAGCAGGTGCTGCCAGAGTTATTTCAATGGATTTGCATGCGGCACAGATTCAAGGCTTCTTTGACATACCGATCGATAATTTCAGAGCCTTACCATTGATTGTCAAATACATGAAATCACTAAAACTTCAAGATATCTGTGTAGTCTCACCTGACCATGGCGGCGCGACTAGAGCTAGAGATTTAGCGAATTATATGCACGCACCGATAGCGATCATTGACAAGATGAGACCAAGGCCAAACGAAGCCTCAGTGATGAATATCATCGGTGAGGTCAAGGATAAAAATTGTGTCATCATCGATGACATGGTGGACACAGCCGGTTCGATTCAAGCCGCTTCAATCGCTTTGAAAGAAGCTGGCGCCAAGAAAATCTATGTCTGTTGTACACATCCTCTTTTATCAAACAATGCAGTAGAGCGTCTTGAAAAATCACCTATTGAAAAATTAATCTGCACCAATACCGTTGAACTACCAAAAGATATCAAATCCAATAAGATTGTGCAGTTGTCGATTGCCGATTTACTGGGTCAAGGGATTATAAACATCATCGATGATCAAGGCGTTTCAACCCTGTTTAAATAAGCTTAAATCCTCTTTACAAATGTTTTTCATGTGATATAATATAGTAAATCATTGAACGGAGAAGTAAGATATCCTCTTTAACCAAGCGATTAAGGGATGGTGTGAGCCTTAAGTAAATGGTATCTGAATAACACCGGGAGAGACAGAAGAATTGAGTAGACCTGTCCGTCATATCCGCGTTAAGGAGTCAATAAGCGCCCTCTAGAGGGAATTAAGGTGGTACCACGGAAGTTTTCGTCCTTTATGTTAATAAAGGACTTTTTTATTTTTTGGAGGTTTCATGATGTGGGACAAATTAAAATCATTGCATCAATATGATCAACCCGTGACAACATCACGGTATCATAAACCCTATGTTGAAGGTCAACAAGACTACTACATCGGTATCAGTGTACCGGATTTGAGAAAGTTATCTAAAAAGTGGTTTCGGACCATCACTTTGCCAGATTTAGAGAAACTGATGACCTCGAAAATCCATGAGTACCGGCTCTTAGCGTTGATCATTTTGGGCGACCAGATGAACAAAGCCGATGAGCAAAAACAGAAAGCGATTGTCGATTACTACTTGAATCATCTGGATTACGTCAATAATTGGGATTTGGTCGATTTATCTGCATATCAGATTTTAGGTCGCTATCTATATCAAATCCAAGACGATACGATTATTCATCAACTGTCTTACGCAGATGACTTGTGGCGAAAACGCATCAGCATTATTGCCACAAACCATATGATCAGACAAAACGATTTATCGCTGACTCTGACGATTGTCGATCGTTTATTAGAAGAGACCCACGACCTATTGCACAAAGCCAACGGATGGATGCTGAGAAATGTTGGTGATAAAAACAGACAATTATTATTGGATTTTATCAAAAAAAACTATTATCGCATGCCGCGAACGACCTTAAGGTATGCCATTGAGCATTTTCCGGAAAAGGAAAGAAAGCAGATATTGAGAGGAGAATTTCTATGATAACAACAGTGAAGGAACTATATCAGAAAACCAATGAGTTTAAAGATCAAATAGTCATGGTGACCGGTTGGATAAGAAACAATCGGGATCAAAAAGCCTTTGGTTTTATCGATTTAAATGACGGAACAAATTTTGAATCGATTCAGGTTGTTTACGAAAGCGATGTTTTAGAACATTTTAAAGAGATTGCTAAGTTCAGAGTCGGCGCTTCGATTTTGGTCACTGGGAAATTGGTTTTAACACCCAACAGCAAGCAGCCTTTCGAAGTCAAGGCAACCGATGTCCAGTTGATTGGCGACAGCCTTGAAGACTACCCCATACAACCAAAACGCCATAGCAGGGAGTTTCTTAGAGAAAACGCGCATTTGAGGGTGAGAACCAACCTTTTCAATGCTGTTTTCAGAGTGAGATCGGTTGTTTCGTTTGCCATTCATAAGTTTTTCCAGGAGCGGAATTTTGTATACTTGCATGCTCCGATTATCACCACGTCAGACGCTGAAGGTGCAGGAGAATTGTTTCAGGTGACAACGCTTGATATTGAAAACTCAAAAGACATCGACTACAGCCAAGACTTTTTTGGCAAGAAAAGCAACTTAAGCGTTAGTGGCCAACTGCAGGCTGAAGCCTATGCGCTGGCATTCAAGAATGTCTATACATTCGGCCCGACATTTAGGGCTGAGAACTCCAATACCAAACTTCACGCATCTGAGTTTTGGATGATTGAACCGGAAATCGCTTTTGCTGATTTGAAAGATAATATGCAATTAGCCGAAGATATGCTAAAATATATCATAGAGGACTTATTTGTCCAGTGTCCATCAGAGATGGATTTCTTCGATCGCTTTGTTGAGAAGGGCTTGAAAGAGAAACTTCAAAAAGTTCTAAAGAGTAAATTCCAAGTCGCAACACATAAAGAAGCTATTGAGATATTGCAACAAGCCAAAACAAAGTTTGAAAACGAGCCGCAGCAGGGTAAAGATTTAGCAACAGAACACGAAAAGTATTTGGTCCAACACTTCGACGGCCCCGTCTTCATTATCGATTGGCCAAAAGACATCAAAGCTTTCTACATGCGTTTGAACGATGACCAGCAAACAGTGGCAGCCATGGATTTATTGGTGCCCAAAGCAGGCGAATTAATCGGCGGATCACAAAGAGAAGAGCGGCTTGATGTCTTGATTTCTAGAATGAAAGAAATGGGCATTGATGATAAAGACTTATGGTGGTATAAAGATCTGCGCAAATACGGCGGTTGCAAGCATGCCGGCTACGGCATGGGCTTGGAGCGCATGGTGATGTATGTCACCGGCGTTGACAACATCAGAGATGTTTTACCATTCCCAAGAACACCCAAGAATTGTGAATTTTAATTAGGATTGATGTAAATGAAGAAGATTTTGCTGTTATTTAGTATCATCGTGGTTTTTGCGCTGATTGGTTGTAGCAATCAGACAGAAACCACGAAAACAAACGTCATGGCGACAACCAATGCCATGACGAATTATGTCAATGAAATGCGCAATCCTTATCGCATTGGGCTGTTTGTAACGCAAGATCTGACAACATCGATCGGCATTAATTTTGAAATGCCTGAAAATACGGATGCTTATGTGGAATATGCCGTCAATGGCAGTAATCAGTTCAAGCGTGAAAAAGCGAGTAAGAAAGTAAGGCAAGTAGGCGAATCAACAGTCTATTTGTATGAACTAGTCATGGATGAACTCTCATCCGACACCGTCTACCAGTACCGCGTGGTCAATCAAGATAATACGATTAAGAGCGACTATTATCAGTTTAAAACACAAAATCCACTTGATCAAGAACATACGATGATGTTCCTTGCTGATCCACAATCGACAGCTGATATTGGTTATATGGCTTACGCTTATGCAATCTTGTCGGTTCTTGATTATGCTCAACCTGATATTGATTTAGTAATGCTACCGGGAGATATTGTCTCAAATCGAGATGTTAGAACACAATGGAATATGTTTTATCGGTATTCATCCATGTTTTCCTTCAGTATTCCTATGGCAGTCACAACAGGTAACCATGAAATACCCAATATCATTGGCTCTTATCTAAGCGCCACAGAGTTTGATGGTTATATGAATTTGCCAAGCAATGGCCCCAATTATAATCCATTTGATGAAATCGCCGGCGATGCGAGGTATCCAAATTTTGACACAGGTAAAACCTATAGTTTCGATTACGGTGCCGCACACATAACGGTCATCAATACAGAAACACTATGTGATGGTACGATATCTTGTACCAATTATGATGTTGAGAACGCGGATATTCTACTCGATTGGCTCGAAACAGACCTGTCTCAAACCGATAAAACCTGGAAAATCGTGATGTTGCACAGAGGCCCTTATGGATTGACCTATGATACCGACAATGTTAGTGACCTACTTGTGCCGGTTTTTGAAGAACAAGGTGTTGATTTAGTCTTGGCGGGCCATGAACATAAGTATTCAAGAGCTGTTTATTGGAACGATCAACTCGTCAATTTTCAAAGAGCCAACGACTATACACATGGGACCCTCAGTTTGATTCAATCGTCAACCAATGATTATCACTTTAACAACTATCAATCGTCACTGGGCGTGAGCTACTTGACGGCCAACACTGCCGCGACTAAGTTTTATGGCGACGACGTGTCTTCGGGCATTGATGTAAATTACGCATTTACCGATGAGTATCCGGTTATTCCAATTATCACAGTGAGCGAATCCAGTATACATGTTGTATCATATGCTGTCGAAAAGGCTTCGGGACTCAGTATTATCCCTGAAGGGGTCTTTGTTTTAGAGGAATTCAGAATCATTAATTAATTGTCCAAAACGAAAAAAATAAAGCGCAGATAATTCATTTTATTTGCGCTTCTTTGTTGACATAAGATTTTTATTTATGGTAGTATAAGTAAAAAAGTGGAGGTAATAATGATGAAGAAGCTTTTAATGGTGATGATGTTTTTGTTTATTGCTGTGTTGACAGTGGCTTGCGAACCCACGACCACACAAGGATCATTGAATACCAATATAACACAATCGACAACGACTTTGCAGTCGACATCGACAACCACCCAGAGCGCGACATATATCCCGGTGACTTGGATAAACATCGAAGCTGACAGTCCTGAGATTTGTATGGGATCGATTGTCAACTTTACAGTAACTGTTCAACCTGCCAATGCAAGCAATCAAAACTATTCAATCACAATCGATCCAACTTACTTGAGTTTTGTCGGAACGAGTCAACTTTCAGCCGAGGTTATTTCAGAGGATGCCGGCGGAGAAACGATAGAAACGCTTGTCACCATTATCAGCGACGACAATGCCAGCATTACTAACACGGTTCAGATTTACATCCATCATTCAGGATCTAGCTATTGTCCAATTACTTAGGCGTTTTGATGTAAGATTATAAAAGAACGGCTTAGTCGGAATGACTAAGCCGTTTCTTATGAAGTTCTTCTTATTTCTTTGGTTCTTTTAATGATTCAGCTAAACCGGCAGCCAAACCGACGACACCTTGCATTTCGCTAGGAATAATAATCTTCGTCGCTTGACCCTTGGCAACATTTTCCATTGCCTTATAGGCTTCAAGCGTTAATACAGCTTGATCAGCCTTCGCAGATTTAACAAGTTCGATACCTTTTGCGACAGCTGTTTGGACATTCAAGATGGCTTGAGCGCGACCTTCAGCTTCTCTGATGGCAGCTTCTTTTTTACCTTCAGCTTCCAAAATGTTAGCAGCTTTTTTACCTTCGGCAATCAAAATCGATTCACGACGTTCACGTTCTGCACGCATCTGTTTTTCCATGGCTTCACGGATTTCGCGTGGTGGAATAATGTTTTTAAGTTCAACGCGGTTGATTTTGATACCCCATGGGTCTGTTGCTTCATCAAGGATGACTCTCATTCTTTCATTAATCAAGTCTCTTGAAGTCAACGTTTGGTCCAGTTCCAACTCACCGATGATGTTACGGAGTGTTGTTGCTGTCAACTGTTCAATCAGAAAACCGGGGTTTTCAGCACCATAAACATACTGTTTTGCATCGGTAATCTGTAAGAAGACTACGGTGTCGATTTGCATGGTGACATTATCTTTTGTAATAACGGCTTGAGGCGGGAAGTCTAGGACTTGTTCCTTGAGTGTAATTTGGTCAGTCACACGGCCTCTGGCATTATAGGTCCTTCTCATTCTGTCGATGAACGGTACCATGAAATGCAAACCGGCTGTCCATGTCTTGTAGTATTGTCCCCAACGTTCGATAATGTATTCGGCTGCTTGCGGGACAATCTTGATTCTGGTTCCTAAATAAACAAGAATAATGACTAGTAAAGCAATGATAACGACAAGCGCTACGGGGTTAATTGCTAAAAATAATGGTAAAATCATAATAAATCCTCCTTATATTAAACTAATTAACGGTGATCGCTTCCGACAATTCTCATTCTCAAGAAGTAATCCCTAATTGTAACCTTTTTGCGGGTAACCGCAATCAATATAATGTCTAACAACAAGCCTGCCATGATAAACAATACGCCATAGTATAGGCTCAGAGTAAAGACAATGACGATAAAGAAATATTTGAGTATAATATCGTGAAAAAATACTTTGATAGGATTAGGTTCGACGAACTCGCCTTCACTTTTTTCGCTCATCAGCGATACTTTCATCATTCTTCTACCTGGCGTTCTACCAGTTAAAAATACCGTGAGCAGCGTCATAATGACTAACAATCCAAATGAAAAGAAATAGATGATTTCTAAGTAATATTTTGTCAGAGGGGTGTTGTAAGGCTCGATATCAATTAGATTTTGTTCATCGAGAACAGCTAATTTTCTGTTGTAAGTCTCTCTTGCGAGCGTTCCAAGTTCGGCATCGTCACCAGCAACTTCGATGCTAGCTTCATATTCAGTTCTAATCATCTGCATATCTTCGTTGTAAGCCCCGAGAAGTTCCTGGTAGTCTTCATTAATGACGTCGTAGTGTTCAACACGGTTTTGCAGGATTGATTGGCCACCGATAATAAAGATAAGGTAGACAACCAAGAACACAAGGATGACATCAAACATGGATGAGGTTAAACGTCTGAATAAACCCGCTGACATCAATTTTTCCTAACCACCAGTTTAACGCCTTTGATCGCTAAAACGGTTACCTTTTCATTAATGTTGATATCTTCGTTAGAAATAGCGGTCCAAATTTTACCTTCAATCTTGACTTCACCGCGTTCGCCATTGGTAATAGCTTTGACACATACAGCAACCTTACCGACTAAAGCGTCTGCATTGGTTTTGATCTCATTCTTACGCATATGTTCTTTGAAAATTGGCCTCAACACCAGCAACAATGCAACAGATGCCAATAAAAAGACGATGGCTTGAGCAACGATGTTGTCTGTAAATATTGCGACAATCAGAGCGAAAAATGCGCCCACAGAAAACCAGATACTGGATAAATCCATGGTCAACGCTTCAATGACACCGGCCAGAATAATAATGCCAAACCATACCAATAACATAACAGTTCCTATTTCCATTGCAAGAAACATAATGTTACACCTCTCTCTCGTTTAGATCAATGATTAAAGCTTTTTCATCTTCGTTCCAGAAGGCTTTGAATTTATAGGATTGATGTCTCTCTACAAATTCCAAACCCGCCAGTTCAGAAACTTCCTTGATGAATAGTTTGTTACAGATGCGAGAATAACTCGCCTTGACAGTAATGTTGTGTTGTTGTTCCTGCGGCACATAACCTAGACTGATTTCCTCTTTAGTCAGAGGTTTTACTGCAATCTTTTTGTTGTTCTTATCCAAACCCAGCAAGACGACATATGCATTCTCGAAATATGATGTGGCTGACTTGTTAAGCGTAATATTCGCTTCGTAGATAGTTGCTAACTCGTCCAAGGGTTTTTTTGATGCCCAGATAAACTTACCCATATTCTTACCTCCATTATAAACCAATTTTTGGATATAACACATTATATCACATCATTTAAAAATTATCAATATATACCTTAAATTATTTCAAATTATTTTTAAATATTTTTGGATTTGACTTTTCTGTGTATAATAGAAGATAGGTGATTAAAATGACAGAAATATCAAACTTTACAAGTATTTCAAAATCTTTGAATAAGCGTTATAAAAGCCCTTTGTTTTCAAGGTTTTTGCGTGCAATCGACACTTATCAATTATTGCAACCAAAAGATAAGATCTGTGTCGCTATGAGCGGAGGCAAGGACTCTTTGGTGATGGCCGCATTGTTTGAAGAGTATAAATTACATTATAACAATGATATAGAAATCATTTATTTAATGATGAACTCGGGTTTTTCAACGTCGTTTATCGACAACTATCAAAGTCAGTGCGATCGCTTAGGTATCAAAACAACGATTGTAACCTCAAAGGTCTATGAAGTCGCAAACAGGATGAGTCCAGAAGCCCCCTGCTTTCTCTGCGCTAGAATGCGACGAGGATTTTTATATCAACAAGCACAAAATCTTGGTTGCAACAAACTGGCGTTGGGCCATCATTTCGATGACGTGATCGAAACAACCTTAATGAATATGTTCTACACCGGCACCTTTAAAACCATGCTGCCTAAAGCAAAGTCTAAAAACTATGAGGGCTTGGAATTGATCAGGCCGATGTATCTCATTAAAGAGCAGGATGTGATTCGTTTTGTCAAGTATCATCAGTTTGATTTTATTTCTAAGGGCTGTGAATTTCAAGACAGAGACGAAGATACAAAGCGCAAGGAAATGAAGCAACTCATCAGTCGCTTGCGAGGCATCTACAAAAACATAGACATTAACATTTTTCGATCAGCAGAAAATATTAACTTAGATGCAGTACTGGGTTATTATGACGATCAAAGCAAGACAAGTTTTCTCGACAAATATTAAAAATGACAGCACAGATGATTGTGCTGTCATTATTATGTTTCATGTGAAACATTATTTTCCTAGACAAAATTTCGAGAATAAAACAGTTATTAAATCGTCGGTAGCGCTTTGACCGATGATATCACCTAGACTCTGCCAGGCCTTCCGCAAATCAATTTCAACAAGATCGATTGGCATCATGTTACGACAGGCTGTTAAAGCGTCCTCCAAGGCCATTTTGGTTTCTTCAAGTTTTCCGATATGTCTGACATTAGAAACAAGTGCATCGTCATCATTAATGATGCTTTGATCGATAAAGAGACGTTTAACTTCCAAGGCGAGTTCATCGAGACCGATGTTATTTTTAGCAGAGACGTTGATGATTTTTTCATGAGCTAAATCGATCTTTTTACCTAAATCGATTTTATTACCAATCAAGATTCGCGTTTTGTCTTTAGTCAATGTCAACAGTGTTTCATCGTGTTCCGTCAAGTGGCTGGATTGATCAAGCACCAATAAGACTAAACTTGCTTTAGCGATGGCGTCCATCGTGCGTTGGATACCAATCTTTTCGACAATATCTTCTGTGTCTCTGATGCCCGCTGTATCAATCAGTTTAAGAATGATACCATCGAGATTTAGTTCGGCTTCAATTAAATCCCTGGTTGTTCCTGAGATGTCGGTGACAATGGCTTTATCTTCTCGGAGAAGCGAGTTCAACAAACTTGACTTTCCAACATTGGGTTTTCCAATAATGACCGTTTGAATACCGTCACGAATTACTTTTCCTGTTTTTGCGCGTTGTAATATTTGATTGATTTCAGTTAGTAAATCCTCTACTCGTGGCATGACGACTTCGGTGGTTAAAACTTCAACATCATCATATTCGGGATAATCGATGTTGACCTCAATGTTAGCGATGATATCCAATATGCGAGATTTTAGTTTTTCGATCAGTTGGTGAACATCGCCACGCAACTGTTTGTTAGCCAGTTGCAATTGTGCGCTTGTTTTCGCACTAACCATATCCATAATGCTCTCAGCCTCGGTTAAGTCCAATCGCCCATTCAAATAAGCTCTTTTTGTAAACTCTCCGTTTTCAGCCAATCTGGCGCCATGTTTAATTAAACGCTTAATGACTTCATTGGCAATGAAGTTGCCACCATGCGTTGAAATTTCGACAACATCTTCGGCGGTAAATGAACGTGGCGCACGATAAAGGAAGACCATGACTTCATCGATGACTTCACCTTGGTCGACAATATATCCATACTTGATTGAGTGTGACTCTGCCTTTTCTAAATCTGCACCTTTAAAAATTTTGTTGACAATCTGAAAAGCCTCGTCTCCCGAGACGCGGATCAGATTGACGGCGCTTAGACCATTGGCAGTTGTTTTTGCGACGATTGTATCAAAAATCATAGTTATCACCAAGAATATTTTATCATAAAACACCTTAAAATATTGTATAATGTTTACAGGTGATAAATATGCAAAAACAAAAAAGACCATTAAAGTTCTATCTTATCATTTTCGGATTTTCGCTTTTGATCGTGATTGGTTATACGCTTTATCAAATTCTAGTCAATGATGCCGAAGTTGCGGATGTCTATACATTATGGTTCATGCCCTTTATTTTTACTGCCTTTTATTATGGCAGTGATTGGTTGATTCTCAAATTGACAAATAGAAAAAAGAAGGTCGATTATGAAGCTAAGTTTCTTGATACCATCAGTCAACGCATGCGAGACGCCAACGAGTTTCTAGTTGAAGAGTTTAGAAGATTGCAAATCAATCGTCGTTTTCAAGACGATTTGAACAAGGCGTATTTATTGTTAAAAGAAGATCGCATCGATGATGCTAGCATCGAAAGACTCGAACGAAAATATAAAAAAGATAGCCTTGAAAAAAGGGCGATGAAGTATGTTGTCGATTACTTAAAAGAAAACCAAAAAAAGCCTGACAGTGATTAGGAAAATCATCATAAATAAGGTATAATATTTATATAGGAGACATATCATGAACATCTATACCGGCCAAATCATAAGCAAAGGTATTGCTTATGGTAAAGTAGGGTTTTTAAGTCGGGGAGTATCATCGCAAAAACATCCAAATGATTCACAAAACCAAATGGAAATCCTTAGAGATGCTTTGCATCAGGTTTCCGTTTCTTTGGATGCAAAAATCGAGCAGAGCTTAAGCGATTATAACGAACGAATCGCTGAGATATTCGAAACTCACAAGTACATCGTCAATGATCCCATTTTAATTGAAATGACGGAGGCTTACATTAAAAAGAACTATAAAGCCAATCAAGCTTATAGCATGGCGATAAGAGACATCATGTCGGAGTTTGAAAAAATTGATAATGAGTACATGTTAGGTCGGATTGTCGATATCATTGATGCCACAGATCAGGTCAAGGCGGCCATGGATCATTTATACTCGGAAAAGGTTGAAGACTTTGATGAATCAACAATTCTGATTCTAAGTCAACTTAAACCCAGTATCATCTATGCATTAAACCACACCAATGTGGTCGGTTTTATATCGAAAAAGGGATTTTATCATCAACATTCTGGCATGATTGCGAGAACCCTCAATGTACCAGGGATGATTCAAGAAAATCTAGATACACTTATTAGCGAAGGCGACTATGTATTATTGGACGCCAATGAAGGAAACATTTACGTTAATCCAGACAGAGTTATTCTAGAGAAAATCGGAGGTAATAAATAAATGAGTTATAAGGCACTGTATCGTATCTATCGACCTAAGGATTTTACAGAGGTAGCTGGACAGACACATATTACGACAACGCTAAAAAATGCATTAGTCAACGATAAAGTCGCACATGCTTATTTGTTCAGCGGCCCTCGAGGAACAGGAAAAACCTCCATCGCAAAGATTTTGGCCAAAGCAGTTAACTGTATCAAAGCGCCAGCCGAAAATCCATGCAACGAATGTGAACACTGCGTCGGTATTCAAAACGGCACAATCAGCGATATTATTGAAATCGATGCCGCCAGCAACAACGGTGTAGATGAAATCAGAGAAATCAGGGACAAAGTTAAATATTTGCCTGGTTATGTTAAGTATAAAGTTTACATTATCGATGAAGTTCACATGTTGAGCACAGGTGCTTTCAATGCTTTGTTGAAAACGTTGGAAGAACCGCCAGCCCATGTGATTTTTATTCTTTGTACGACAGAACCACAAAAAATACCACTGACCATACACTCCCGTTGTCAACGTTTTGATTTTAAAGCAATTACGACGCGTGACATCATCAGCAAACTCAACGAAATCATCGCTGAAGAGGAAATTGCGATAGATGAAGATGCCATCAAGCATATCGCACTGCACGCGGAAGGCGGACTTAGAGACGCCATTAGTCTTCTGGATCAAGCCCGCGCTTATAGTCCTGACCATATCACAGAAGAGGACGTCAACCAAATCTCTGGGGCTGTATCATCTGCAATGATGATGGAATTGGCAGAAGCCCTAATTCAGGGAAATTCCGCTAAGTCTATGGAGATTCTGAACGATCTGATTACAGAAGGCAAAGAGGTCAATCGTATTTGTCAAAACTTAATTGAGTTCTTTCGAGATATTCTCATGGTAAAGAATCTCAGCAAGATGGATGAGAACAATCTATTGCATCACAATGAGAGGTTTATTCAATTATCTAAAATTATTAGTAACCGCAAAACTTTTTATATTCTAGATGTTCTCAACAAGGTTTTCAACGAAATCAAGTGGAGCAATAGTGCAAAGATATACTTGGAACTTGCATTCATCAGAATCACCGACGCTGAAACCAGTAGCGAATCAAAACTGCTATCAGCCGTGGATATGTTGGAACAACGCATCGATGAGTTAGAGCACAGAAAAGAAAATATAGCAACAGAAGTAATCACTAAAAAAGTTGAGCCGACTCAACAAAAGCAGATAGTAACCGAACCCGAAGAGGATGAAAAAGACCTCTTGGAAGACATCGAAATCGATGAAGCACCATCATCCGAAACAGAGGAGGAAGACGTTGTTGTAAACGATATTGAAGTCATTGAAGAAAAACTCTGCAGTGACATTGACAACACTTATTCCATTCGCTATGTCGAATCGATTCTCAATAACGGAAATCGTGACGACAAGAATGATTTAATCAACAGTTGGGATCGGATAAGACGATCAGCTTCCAATGATGAGGAAAAACATTTTGCTCAGATTTTAGAAGCAGGACAACCGGTCGCTAGTTCGGTCACCGATATTATCATTACGTTCCCAAGCGCATCCATATGCAATAAACTGATGACACCGAGTAATAAAGAGATAGTCAAAACGATTCTGAAAGAACATTTCAATCGAGACATCGATTATATTGCCTTGCCCGATGATGTCTTTGCGGACATTGCTGCTGAGTTTTCAGAATTATGGAGGCAAGGCCAGAGAAACATTAAGTTATCGAAAATCGAATGTGAAGAATTGACAGACGTATCCAATGATATTGAAGAAAAAGAAAGTCAGCTTCAACCTAAGATCGTCTCTGACGCCTATGATTTATTTGGAGACATCGTCAAGGTAAAGGAATAGGAGGATTTAACATGATTAACCCGCAAATGTTACAACAAATCAAGAAAATGCAAGACGACATCAAAAAAGTTCAAGCCGAAATCAATGCATCGACCTTTTATGGACAGTCTGGCGGCTCAGTTGTCAAAGTAGCTGTCAAAGGCACTAAAAAAGTCGAATCCATCGATATCGATAAAGATGCCGTCGATCTCGAGGATATCGAGATGTTGCAAGATCTTATCGTTGCTGCGTTAAACGATGCTTTCAACAAAATCNNAAGATATTGATATGTTACAAGATCTCATCGTTGCCGCACTGAACGATGCCTTCAACAAAATCGATAAAGAACTTGAGGAAACCTTGGGTTCCATCACCAAAGGCATGAATATTCCAGGGCTATTTTAATGTTACTGCCAAAAGCATTGGAAGATTTAATCGAGGAATTCATTAAATTTCCAGGAATCGGAAGAAAAACAGCTGAAAGATATGCACTCCATATGTTGAATCATTTTTCTGATGAAACAATGGCGTCTTTTGGTCAAGCCATTTTAGATTTAAAAAAGAAAGTGCATCAGTGCCCCATCTGTGGTTTGATGACCGATAGAGAGACTTGTGACATCTGTGCAAACGAACATAGAGATTCATCCATCTTGATGGTTGTTGAGTCATCCAAGGATGTGTTTTCGATTGAGAAGGGTGGCGAATACAAGGGTAAATATCACGTGCTCAATGGCGTGATTTCACCGATGAACGGTATTGGCCCCGAAGACATCAATCTAGCCAAACTATGGCCAAGAATTACTGATGAGAAAGTGCAAGAACTCATCATTGCGACTTCTTCGACACAAGAAGGAGAAACAACAGCGCTATATATACATCGAATTCTCAAGGATGTCAACATCACGGTGTCCCGAATCGGTTATGGTGTGCCCGTCGGATTGAATCTCGAATATGCCGATGATCAAACTTTGTCAAAGGCTATTCAAAACAGACGTAAAATTTAATTGAAGTTTGAGTTTTTGTAAAAATATTGAGAAAATTTTTTCGAAAAAATATTATTATGATATAATAATATATGCTAACTGATAACCAAGGAGGGTTAATATGTTATTTGACATCTTCTATACAGCTAATTTTTTAACTGATATCTTCACCGACATCCTAGGGTTTGTATCGGATGGGTTAAGTTGGGTAGGACAACAAGCAGACTGGATGCAGGTTGCACTTTATGCTGCGGCTGCATTGCTTATTCTGATTGGTTTGTTCACTTTACTCAAGAAGATTATCAAGTTCGTTTTAGTTGTCGCTATCCTAGGTGGAGTCGTCTATCTTTTGGATGCTGCAGAAATCATTAATATTCAAAGTATTTTGGATTCAATAACCGGTTTGATATAAACCGCTTTTAAATAAAGGTATACCAGGCGATGGTTTCCTTTTTTTTTCTAAATTTTTGCTTTTTTAAGTCTTAATACAGATTATTTTTTACTCTAGAGAGGTTTTATAAATGTTTAAAAAGAGTCTTATTTTATTGTTTTCCTTCTTTCTGGGATTGCTTTTGGTTGGTTGCGTCGAAGAAACAACGACAACGCAAACGACCCAATCACCAACAACGACACAGTCCACGACAGAAGGGTTTGTTCTACCCGATTTGGCAGGTCTCAATGAAACCGAAGCCAGAGGTCTTTTTTCCGGTGGCTTAGTGACGTTGGATATTGTCTATGAAGAAAACGCCACCGTCACAAATGGGACATTCATCAGATATGATCATAGTTATCAGGCAGGAGATACCATCGCACAAGATGCGACCATCACCCTGTTTTTTGCAATGGCTATATTACCTGATCTGACGGATATGACAAAAAGCGATATACGTAGCGCATTGGATAATCTGGGACTTAACTATGAGTTCCAATATATCACAAACACCAATTTTGATGAGGACGAGTTCATCGCTTACGCAGGTGATGATGAGATTGGTACCGAAATCAAGGACAATCGAGTTGTGATTGTAGAAATCGCTACATCCAAACTTGTACTACCTGATTTGACCGGTATGACTCAAACCGATATTATCAATGCATTATTTGCCGCAAATATTAGTTTTGTGATCGAAGTCATCACGGATAACTCAGTGCCAGACCAGACCTTCAGTGGTTATGGCGACGGCTTTGAGGCCGGCGACCTCGTTCGATCAAGCTATACTGTGACAGTTTATATCGGATTCAACTCCGCCACGCTACCCGATTTAACAGGGATGATCAAAGAACAGATTATCAGTGTTTTGAATACGGAGAACATTAATCATACCTTTAATTACATTGTTAATGACGATTTCGCAGAGGATACCTTTGCCGGTTATCAGGACGCGAATATTGGAGATATTTACGAAGAAGGCGTCATTACGGTCAATTTATACAAAAATACATTTACGAACGCTGCCACAAGTCTGATTATTTCCAAATATGTCGATGGTGGTTCTGACACGTCGGATCAAGCCATCGAACTCTATAATCCAACAGACCAACCTATCGATTTAAGTCTTTATCATCTGGCGATATACAGCAATGGTGCTTATACACCGACATACATCATTCCTTTGACAGATGTCATGCTTGGGGTTGGTGAAACATTTGTTATTGCACATAGCGATGCCAATGCCAATATTTTAAGCAAAGCGGACCTTACAACGGATGATTTGGTGTTCAACGGTAATGATACAATCCAGATACGTTATCAGAACGGTACTTATATCGATACCATTTATAATATCGGTAACAGAGATTTTATTATGGATGATGAGGTCTTTGTCAGAAGTGGCGACGTCGTCACGGGTACAAGAAGTTATGTCTTCAATCAATGGCATGGTTTTGTGGCGACCTATACGGATGAACTGGGATCACACCCCGTCACCTTGCCGACAAAAATGGAGTTCGTCTTCATAGATCGCAGTTTCTTTGATCTTGAAGGCGGTATGGATTTGGTTACCTATGCCAGTATTGCTGATGGCGATACCGCCTACTTCTACCCTAATTTTCTTGGCGATGAACGGGTTCGATTCTTAGGCGTCGATACCACGGAAACAACATCATCAGAAGATTGGTCAGCGGAAGCTAGAGAATATACGAGGACCATTCTTCTAGCCGCTGAGCAAATCTATATTCAAAGCGATCCTGAAATGGGTTTCCGTGGGGGATATGGACGTCCTTTGGGCTTAGTTTGGGTCAATCTTGGCGATCAAGATTTGGTGATTGATATCATGAGCAGCGATGACGTTGTGATGCGTACAGAAGTTTTGACCGGATGGGTTTTAGTCAATTATCACCTTGTTTTAAATGGCTTCTCATACAACTATTACGGAACGGAGTCGTTGTTGGTTTACAACAACAGGTATATTTATCGCTGGTTCTATGAAGCAGAACTCTTTGCCCAAGAACAAGGATTAGGTATTCACGAATGAGAGTATTTGGACGCTTTCTTTATGCGCTCATTGCGGTTGGCTTTTTCCTACTAGCCTTTACTTATTCCAGAGACTTGATGTTGACGAGATATCTTGAAGATGTTTTCGGGGCATCATTAACAGACGAGGATTCACCTTATCCGGATTATTATTATTTCTACACGTCCATTCCGGACTATCACAAGCAAGACCCGATCATTAGCATCGACGTCAACGGCTATGAGATTAGAGGTTACGAAGTTTTATTGGCTAGCGCCATCGAAGATGCCGAGTTGAGCGTTGAAGAGGCTGTGTATCTTCTGGTTTATAGCGATACAGAGGATTTGTCACAAGTCAATAGTATTGTCTTAGACATCGAAGGGACAGAAGTGACACACACCATTCGTCTACAGCGCTTCAAAACACTTTTTATTCTCAATGGTATCAATGATCAAGGCATGGTCTACCTTTTGAAAGATTTGTGGTTGGAGGCTGATTATGATCGCTTGACACTAACGAATCATCAAGGAGATGCATTGCTAGAGACGGGTTTTTCGTTGACAGAAGCGGATTTTACAATCAAAACTTTGATTGAAACGTTTTATGATGACGAAGGACGACTTCCTGATGTTGATGATTTATCCGACATTCAGGGCAACAATATTTTTCCAAATAGGATCAATGTTGCAGACGACTATGTGCATATTTTCTATATCGCCATGGCTATTTATTTCGCAGTATTGATTATCACAACATACTTAGTGTTCTTCCGCAAGCGAAGACGCTACTAAAAAAAGAAAATTGATTATTTTTAGGAGGATAGATTTAGATGGAATTAAAGTTACAGAATCTTACAAAAATTTTCACAAACAAGACAGGCGTTGAAACCATTGCGGTTGACAATCTGGATATCACGATAGAATCCGGTACGCTGGTAGGCTTGTTGGGACCATCCGGATGTGGTAAATCAACCACACTTTACATGATTGCCGGCTTGGTCAAACCAACCAAAGGAAAAATCTTCTTTGGTGAAGACGATGTTACCAAACTGGCACCGGAGAAAAGAGGCATAGGCCTGGTTTTCCAAAACTATGCACTGTATCCGCATATGACAGTCTATCAAAACATTATTTTCCCTTTGGAAAACCTAGATGTGCCAAGAGAAGAAGCCATCACAAGAGTTAAAGAAATGGCGAATCTTGTCGGTATCGGAGAATTATTGGACCGAAAACCTTCTCAACTATCAGGTGGCCAGCAACAACGCGTTGCCATTGCCAGAGCTTTGGTTAAAAAACCGAGAGTTTTGCTGTTGGATGAACCTTTATCTAATCTGGATGCCAGATTGAGACTGCAAATGCGTGAAGAAATCAAGCGAATTCAACGCGAAATCGGTATTACAACCATCTTTGTAACGCATGACCAGGAAGAAGCGATGAGTATTTCTGATAAAATGGTCGTTCTTGATTTTGGTAAATACCAACAATATGATGAACCCCAAGTCATGTACAATAATCCTGCAAACCTGTTTGTCGCAAAGTTCTTGGGTAATCCTCCAATCAATACATTTGAAGCCGAGGTAAAAAAAGGTCAACTGATGATCAATGACAAACCTTTTACGAAAGTCAAAGTTCCGGATGGTTTGTATGATATCGGTATGAGACCGGAAAACTTTAGAGCTTCAGAAGATGGTTTCGATGTCAAGATTAAGGAAATTTTCCATGTCGGTCGAGACACGATGATTCATTTTGATTTCAATGGTAAGAATGTGAGGGCTTTGGTTGATTCTGATGACATGAAACCCAACCAGAAAACCGTCGGTCTAACTATCAAGAATGAACGCATCTATCTCTTTGACAAAGAAACCGGGAAGGTTGTGAACCATGACTGATTTCATTAAAAACACAAAGAAGTTTTTAGTGAAAACAAAAACCGGGATTAAAAACTTCTTTTGGAATGTAAGAAGAATCTTAAATAATTTCAAAAGACGCATCGGTAATTTTTTAGATAAACGCAATCTCAATATTGCGACCAAATTTCCGGGATGGGCAAAAGCTTTGCTCTATCTCTCACCCGCGCTGATTGTCTTGGCAGTATTTACTTTTTGGCCGATTATCAATGCATTTGCATTGGTCGTTTATGAAAACTACAATATGACCAATGACACAATCACCGGCTACACGATATTTGGTAACTTTCTGACCGTATTAACCGATGAGTCATTCATCGTGCCGGCATCCCACACGCAATCCAGTGCGGTTATCAATACGTTGATTATCGTTTTTATCAGCGTGCCGATTTCCGTATTACTGGCTTTGTTCATTGCCGTTGCGCTTAACTCGATTAAACCGCTCAAAGGCTTTTTCCAAACAATTTATTTCTTGCCTTATGTCACCAACACCATCGCTATTGGTTTGGTGTTCGCTTATATGTTTAGAACAAATGGTGGATTGGTCAATGAGTTCCTAGGTGTCTTTGGTTTGGATGTCGATGCCAATGGACAGTTGTTATCATGGGTTGAAGCAGGTGCTGTTTTCGGACGTTCGATGTTTGTCCTGATTTTCTACAGCATTTGGGCATCATTGGCATTTAAAATCATGGTATTCCTGACGAGTATTCAAGGGATTGACAAACAATACTATCAGGCTGCCGCGATTGATGCCACACCGAGAAGACGCATCTTCTCAAGAATCACCGTCCCTTTGATTTCGCCAATGATTTTCTATATTTTGGTGACTTCAGTCATCGGTGCCTTTAAAATTTATAACGCGATTGTTGCCTTGTTCGGCGTCACCGGATCACCAGCAGGCGTTGACTACAGCTTACAATCGATTGTCATGTACATCTATCAATTCATTGATGGAAGCAATGCTGGTCAGTTGTCCGTTGCGGCTGCCGGTTCATTGATTCTTTTCGCCATCATCTTGGTGCTGACGCTTGTGCAGATGCAGGTCAGCAAAAAACGCGTGCATTACTAGGGGGTGTGGAATATGGAAAAAAAATTATTTGAGAAATCAAACAAAATCGAACGCTATACATTTATTTCCGACTTCATTGCGATTATCGCCTATATCACGTTGTTTATTGTCTTGTTCAACAAACTCATCTATCCAATCGACGGTGCCGGTGAGCCAGACCTTGATAATCTGCAGTTTTTGAATCCTACATACGATATTTTCGGCTTTACGATCAATAATGGTCAGATGAATTCCATCATAGCGATGCTTGTCTTGTTTACGCTTGTGGCATTACCCTTACTTTTCATCAATATCAAAAAGTTGCGAACAAGAACCATCTATGAAATCGATGCCTATGTAGCCGGATCCAAATTTACTCAGGCGATAGTTAATCTACTGTCATTTAATCTTGTCAGTGCAGGTCTGAGAATCTACAACATGTTTATACTGGTCAAATTCGTCAAAGGTTATGATGCCAAAGCATTTTTCAAGAGTATCATACCGGCGGTTAAAGTCTGGTTAAAAAAGGTGTTTAAAAAACGCCAACGCGAAGATTTAAGCCAATATGATGATTACTCTGCATCGCTTAAGAAAAACATCAGAGTCCAAAACACAAGACAGGTTTTAAGACTACTATTTACCTATGTCTTCCTGATTGTTATGGCGCTCATCATTGTGATACCATTCTACTGGATGATGCTAACATCACTCAAGGACTTCACGGGCGCAACGTCATCAAATCCTGAATTCTTCATTGGCATTTCTAGAATGAATTGGATTAATTACAAGGTTGTTTTGGAAGCCCTCAATTTTGGACTCTATATTAGAAACACTGTCATCATTGCCGTTTTCTCAACCCTTGGTACGATTATTACGACCATCTTGGCCGCATATGCATTTGCCAGAATTGAGTTCAAGGGTCGCGAATTGTTATTCTCAATCCTGATTATGACCATGATGATTCCTGGTGAGCTTTATATTATCACCAACTTTATCACCGTCAGTAAACATGGACTTGGTTGGGTTGGTATGCCAACGGGCGAGAACAATTATTTCTTGGCGATGATTATCCCGTTTGTGACCAGCATTTCCTACATTTTCTTCTTAAGACAAAACTTCAAGCAGATTCCAGAATCGCTTTATAAGGCAGCCAGAGTCGATGGCTGCAGCGACTTCAAATATTTGACAAGAGTCATGGTTCCAATCGCAAGCCCAACGATATTTACAATTACGATTTTGAACATATTCAGTTCATGGAACGCCTATATTTGGCCGAGAATTATCACCGGTGTCGGTGGTCAGGAAGGTCAGCAATACTGGCTGATTTCCAACGCCTTGAGAGACACAGCCTTTGTTTTGGACAATGGGCGAGTCATGTACAACTTGCAGATTGCAGCTAGTGCATTAGTCACTGTACCGCTATTAATGATCTTCTTCATGTTCCGCAAATACATCATGAACGGCATCGGCCGTAGCGGAACGAAAGGTTAAGAGGAGGTCAGATGATGAAAACAAAAAAAATATTGATATTCATACTCATTGCTTTATTATCACTGACAATGATGGGGTGTCCGGAAATCAAGAATGCGCCACCCGAGTTTAAACAAGAAGTTGACGGCGAGTTAAAACCGATTAACAACATCATTTATGAACATCCTCAAGGTGTGGTCTTTGACCCGAGCACCATGGTTCAGTATTTAGTGGACAATCAAAACTTGATGGCGATTGATTATATCCAATCAGGTGTGATTATCGGCACAGATAGACCTTATAATGATATTTCCGATCAGATTGAAGTGACATCATTCTATGAGATTTGGCTTGATGGCGACGATGTCAACAATGACGGCGTCATCGATAGTGCAGATGAGGATCTTTGGGGTACAATCAAAGTCGATGATGACGGCAATAAGATCTATGATCAAGCAAAAATCTTCATTGTGCGCATACTGGCCGTTGACCAAACAATGGCTTTCACACTGAGAATTGTCGATGATGAAGGAGATAGCACTGAATTAAGCGGTACAATCCTTATTGTCGCAAATGAATAGCATTGCTTTACATTCATTTAACCAAAATAAAGACGTTTTTAATAGAAACTTATGATTAAAAGTATTATAATATAAGTAATAAAACATAAAATGACACATAATTTTTAGGAGGTTTGTTAAGATGCATTTGAAAAGATTTTTGACATTATTTTTGTTTGTCGTCTTTGCTTTTGCGGTTGTGAGTTGTGGCGAAGAAACAACGACGACTACAACTGGCGATACAACCACTCAAGGCGTAACAACCACGCAGGGTGAAACGACGACAGGCGGACAAACAACAACAGGAGACACGACAACCGGTGGTACAACCACGACAGGTGGTACGACAACTGAACCTGTAACGACGACTACGTCATCAGGTGGCGGCGGCGTTCCATATTTTGAAGGCTTGTTTACAAGACAGTCTTATTATCGCGGTTCTCAACCATTGGATTTATTGGCTGGCGCTAAGGCAATCGATCCGGAAGACGGTGAACTGGATATTCAGTTAATTGGTGGCTATAGCGCAACAAGACTTGGAACATATAGCGTCTATGCTTTCGCTCAAGATAGCGACGGCAATATGATTAACCAAGAAATCGTTTTAACAGTCAAGGACTTAACATCATTCACTATTCCAGATACCTTGACGACACAACCAATCAGTATTGATTTATGGCACTCAAATGGTTCGACCATTGAAAATGCTTTGAATGGTTATGCGCAAGATTTTATGGCTTTATATCCAAATATTACAGTCAATATCATTAAAAATGGTAACAACTACGATGAATTGAGACAAAACGTTATCAATGCCATCCGCGGTGGAGAAATTCCGAATATCGTTCAGAACTATCCCGACCATGTGATGGAATACATCGATAATTCAGCCGTTGTACCTTTGACACCATTTATCTATGATGACACATGGGGTTATAGTACAGATACTGCATCAGCATCCTTCTTGGATATCTTGTTAAGTTACAGACGTGAAAACTCACAATACACCATTGATGGTGAATACTATTCTGTACCTTTCAACAAATCGACTGAAGTCATGATTTATAACAAAACAATGATTGATTTGCTGATTGCGGATGGCGTAATTGACGAATTGCCGACAACATGGCAAGGCTTATTTGCCATGAGTAGCGCGTTTGACGCTATCAAAGATGGTGCAATTGACGACATTACAACCAAGCTAAATAGTTCATCGACATTATCATTGCATAAAACACCTGAAGAAATTCAATACATCAAGGATAACTTCGTACCAATCACCTATGATTCAGCTGCGAATGCATTCATTACATTGGTTAGACAATGGGGTGGCGAATATACAACCATCGATTCACAAAGACAAGGCGTTATCCTCTTTGATAACGATGCGACAAGATCGATGTTGAGTTATTTCTTTGATAATCGCAATACCAACTTTACTTTACCTGGCCTTTGGGGTATCGATTATGGTTCAGACGCTTTCAAGACCGGACAGACAGCCATTACCTTTGGTTCAACCGGCGGCGCACGTTATAATACACCGGCGATTGTCAATGGCGAATTTGTTTTCGAATTCGGCGTTGCGCCAATGCCATATAATGCTGATATGCCAGAAGAAAGAACAGCCATTCAACAAGGGACCAATATGTCCATCACGACGGCTGGCGATGCACAGGAAAAATTAGCCTCATGGTTATTCTTGAAGTATTTGACAAGCTATGATGTTCAGTTGGATTTTGCCCTTGAAACCGGTTATTCACCAGTCAGATATTCTGTCTATGATGATCCTATCTATGTCTTGTTCAGACAAGGTTTGGATGCTCAAAGCAATCCTTTGACTGGCGAAATGTTGATGAAATCAATGGCTGCAAATGCAGCTGCACAACAGTCAGAATACTTATTCTTTGACCAAGCTTATGTTGGTTCATCAGCTGCCAGAGTTGGTGCTGAAATTGCTTTTGACAGAGTCATTTTGGGATCCATTGAAGGCACAACCAAAGAAGATTTGATTGAAGCGGCAATTGCTGCAGCGAAGGCTGAAGCAGAAGCAGTTTTAACTTAGTTTTTCGTTAAATTAACGATGATTAATTTAATTAAAATAAAAATATAAAAGGAGGAAGTATTTAATTTATGAAGAAATTAGTTAGTTTTTTCCTCACATTGATGCTTGTGGTAGCACTCGCAGCATGTCAGGATATAACAACAACTGAGACGTCGACGACAACAGAGACGACAACAGGCGAAACGACTGTCATTACAACAACAGAAGATCAAACGACAACGACAGCTGTTCCGACGACGACAGAAGATCAGACAACAACGACTGAAGAACCTGTTGATTTGCTCGCTTTGATCGATGAGCTCAAAACTCATTATGCCGATACGTTGGAAGATGAGACCTTTGTTGCAACTGAAGACTTACCACTGCTAACAACCATTGGTAGCGTGGAAATCACATGGGTCAGCAACAACACGAATTATCTTGAAAACGATGGAACCATTCATCGTCCAACTTACACAGAAGGCGATCAGACAGTCATCTTGACGGCCACCATCACTGACGGAACAGATTCAGAAAGTTACATGTTCTTTGTCACCATTGGTGCGATGGAAAAATCCGATCAAGAAAGAGCCAACGATGTCTTTACGGTCATTACAGCTTTCCCATCTAAGGAAAAATGGACAGCCGCCGACACATTGGAATTCTTGACTCAAGGTCAGGATGCTGAAGGTGTCATTTATGATGTCACTTGGTTCTCATCTCATCCAGCGATTATTTCAACCGATGGTACCATCACACAACCTGAAGGTGCTGATGTTGAAGTCAGATTGACCGCTCAAATCGAAATCAATGATGCTGTTTATAGCAGAACCATCAGCTTTACGGTTGCTATGAGAGCACCTGTTGATGCAACAGTTGATACGATTGCAGAGGCATTTGCCGAAGGCGAAGACGCTTATGTTAAGATTCAAGGTGTCACCATCATTGCCATCGATTCTGACGGTAACGTCTTCTTCACAGATGGTACCGATACACTGTTTATCTATGGTGCAGGATCATTGGAAGTTGAAGTTGGTGGCGTTTATGACATTACCGGTGTCGTTGCATATTATTATAATGCAGGCCAATTAGTTGGTAATAACGAACAACCATTGTTCGCTACAGCCTCTGACGCAGCCGTTAGTGAAGCGCCAGTCGCAACCGTAGATGATATTTATGGTATCATTACTGACAATCAAGTGCCGACAACTGCTAATCCGTTCTTCCCATCGATGTACAGAGTCAGCGCCAGCGTTTATTATGATGACAGCTGGGGCAACTATTCGGTCTTCTTAGTACCGACAGACTATGACTTCGATGAAGCACTTGATACACCAACACAACCAAACGGCGATTCCATCATGATTTATTACAAATCAGATATGAATGTCTTGTCAGCTTTCCATGGACAAAACATCACCATCGATTTGCTATTGATTGGCTATCGTACAGATAAACTTGTTTGGTATGGTAACTTCTTCGGTACAGAAGCTGATGTAGATTTCTACTTCGCAACTGAACAAGAAGCTATCGATGCCGCATTTAACAAGTTATCATTCCCGAAATATGTTTTGGAAAATACAACCATCGACTTGCCAGCAAGCGAGTTCGGCGTTTCTCTGAGCTATGCTTCAGATGATGAAACGATTATCAATTCAACGACTGGTGCCATCGATTTGACCGGTGTAACCACAGAAACAGACGTCACAATCACTGTCACTGCTACATATGGTGACACAACAGATACAATGACCGTTGTGATTCCTGTTGGTATGCCTGCTCTGACAACCATCGATCAAGCCCTTGCAGCTGACAACGGTTATCTGTTCAAGGTTCAAGGTACGGTTGTTGCTGGTGGTTATTACAGAACATTCTTTATCCAAGATACAACAGGCAATATCGCCCTTTATGTTAGAGATTCAGCCTTGATTACATTGCTTGAAAACAATGTTGGCAATGTTGTTGAAATTCTCGGTACGAGAGGACAATATGCCGGATTGAATCAATTAAGCGTTATGGAAGCGACTTATGTATCAGATGATACGGCACCAACCGCAACCAACATTGATGGCATGACATTAGATGAAGCTGGTATTCTAGCTTATCAAGGCCAATTGGTTGAATTAACTGAAATGGTCGTCACTGATGTTTATACAGATACATATGGCAATATTACAGTCACTTTGATGAGAATTTCTGATCTTGAAGAAATCAAGATGAAATGGGATTCAAGATATGACTTGCCACAAGCAGCAAGCGATGCATTGACAGGCTTAGCTGTTAACGACAAAGTCACCGTTCAAACAGTTTTGGCATGGTATTATGGTCCACAACTTTATATGACCACAACAACCGTCATTACTGAAAGCGTATTGACCGATGTTGATAAAGCGACATTGGATGCAGTGGCTTTAGACTTTGGTGGAGATCTCTATCAAGGCGCTGACATCACATTACCTGACACAGGCGATATGGGTTCAACCATCACTTGGGCGATTACAGCTGACTTAAGCAGCAGCGCTAGCATTACTGGTGGTGTCTTGACGCTTGTCAGACCTGCAGCAGATGCTGTTGTCACTATCGAAGCAACCGTCACAATGAACGCAGCTGTTGAAACAGTTGAATTCACTTTCAATTTGTTCGCTTTGACAGATCTTGGTGATGTACCAAGCTTGACCTTAGATGACAAGATCGTTGTTCATGGTAATGTTTACGCCATCATCGGCAATGGTTTCTTCATTGAAGATGCAACAGGCAAATTATTCATTTACACCGATGACGCTACAATTCCTTATGTTTTAGGTGACGAAGTTGAATTAATCGGTTTTGTTGGCCAATACAAGAGCGCATTCCAATTGGTTGATGTCTTAGACATGCCAGCCGCTATCTCGCAATCCAATGACGTGACACAATCACCGATCGTTTATGAAGATGGTGTTACAATCTTGGATCCAGGCTATACTTATACCGTTTATGGTGAAGTTGCAATTGAAGGTTCTTACAACAATGTCTACATCTACATCAACGCAACTGACAAATTTGAAATCTATTACAAATCTCCAAGCACATCCATCGATTCACTCGAAGCGCTTGAAGGACAAAATGTCACTGTCGACTTGATTTACTACAATGCCGGCTACTACCCAACCTTTGTATTCACTGGTTTGGCAGGCGACATCGATATCGTGACAGACTTCTCGACATTAGCTACAATGGCTGATGGAGAGTTCGTCTATCTCCAAGGTGTTGTTGCTGGATTTGACAGTAATGGTATCTTCTTGCAAGATGCAGCTGGCTTAGGTATTTACATGTACAGAGCAGCCGGTTACAACGATGATACCGTCAGCCTTGGCGATGAAGTTATTTATTATGGTGAACTTGGCACTTATTATGGTGTTAGACAATTAGCTTCTGGTGCAGACCGTATTTCTACGGTCAGCGCCGGCAACGCACTTGTTGTAACTGCTTATACGCAAACTGAACTTGGTGATGCAGATATCGCTGCAGATACAAACATCTTAATTTCTGCAACAGCGCTAGAAATTACTTACATCAGTTCAAGCAGCTTATCATTCGAAGTCGTCGCAACCGACACTTCAACCGTTGAGTACAGATATTACTTCGAAGAAGAGCACGAATGGTTAGGCGATGTTTATGAAGTTGGCGACACTTTGGATATGCAATTTATTATCTCAACGTATTACTCAAGCCAAGCTTATTGGAAAGTCGTTTCAGTCACAGTGGCTGACATGACAGAACAACAAGCACTTGACGCTGACGTCGCAGATATCCCTGCAGAGTTGACTTTAAACAGTGATTTTGATATTCCAGACGCACCTTATGGCTCCACTTATGAAGTGCTTACGATTAGCACGGAATTGACGGCTTATGTTGACGCAACAACGACTCCGGGAACTTTATTGGTTACCCAACCAGTTGATGCAGATGTTACAGGCACAATCACAGTTAGAGTTACTCAGGGCTCATTAACACCAGTTGATGTAGTCGTTAATGTTACTGTTGCCATGGTTCAGCCAGATGGAAGCATTACTGAATTATTCTTCTCAGAATATGGCGAAGGTTCTTCAAACAACAAATGGCTTGAAATCTACAACGGAACTAATGCAGATGTTGATTTATCAGCTTATTCAATTGCATTGTACAGCAATGGATCAACAACACCATTCTTCACTTTAACTTTATCTGGCACATTAGCTGCTGGTGATGTTTATGTCATCAGAAATGCATCAGCTGCTATTCAAGCAGTCATCGATGCTGCAGATTTGGTAGACGGTGCATACCCGAATGGCGTGACATTCTTCAATGGTAACGATGTTGTNNCATCGGTTTACTTGGTGACGATACCGACTTCGCGAAAGATGTAACAATCGTTAGAAATAGCGACGTTCTTGGACCAAATGCAACATTCGATATCACAGAGTGGACTGTTAACGCAACAGACTACGCTGACAACGTTGGTTCACATACAGTTGTTTTACCAATTACAGAATTGTTCTTCTCAGAATATGGTGAAGGTTCCTCCAATAACAAGTGGTTGGAAATCTACAACGGAACAGGTGGAGATATCGATTTATCGGTCTACACAATTGCATTGTACAGCAATGGATCAACAACACCATTCTACACATTAACTTTATCCGGTACATTAGCCGCTGGTGATGTTTATGTCATCAGAAATGCATCAGCTGCGATTCAAGCAGTCATCGATGCTGCAGATTTGGTAGACGGTGCATACCCGAATGGCGTGACATTCTTCAATGGTAACGATGTTGTAACATTGTCGAAAGATGGTACAGTCATCGACATCATCGGTTTACTTGGTGACGATACTGACTTTGCAAAAGATGTAACGATTGTTAGAAACAGTGATGTAAGAGGACCAAATGCAACCTTTGATATCACAGAGTGGACTGTTAACGCAACAGACTACGCCGACAATGTAGGCACACATACAGTAAGTTAATATATTTTTTCAAAGATAACTTGAGAAAAAATATAAAAGGCATTGCTTTTAAGCAGTGCCTTTTTTCTTTTTATGTCAATAAGTCATTATGAAGCTAAATCGCCCCAGATGAGTTCTGCAAACTCAGGATAATCAATGAATGGATTACGGTTGCCTTGGTAGCTATATAAGACATCATTTCTGTTTCTTTCAAAATCATCGACTGGATCCGCTTCGTTCCACTCTAATAGTGTCGACAACAAGCCCATGGTACGCAAAGCGACATTGCTTGATTTATCGTCATTTAAAGACATATCCGTATACATCACAGCCATATAGAACAATATTCGAGCAACATCTCCTCTGACCTCTTCTCTGGGAATATAAATATCGGTTGTGTCAATGGCACCAAAATAATCGTTGCTGCGGTTGGCGTTCTCATCAGGATCAGCGGGTTTTAGATTGTGAATATCTGTAGCCCGGCTTGGGAAATCATCGTCACCATAGGCAACGTATACACCCAGCCTTGATTGTGGCCATGTGTGTTCTCGATTCCATGTTAAACCGCCATCCCAGTCAGCGTTGACCGAGTTACCCGTATAAACTAAGATAATATTGCCGGGAACATCTGGATCTGCATCAGATTCCTGAAGGATATCGCGCGCGTCACCATATAATAAAGGAATAAAGCCTTCATTGATGATGGTATTTAAAGTGACTTTTAGTTGAGCGCCTCGTTGATTGATGGCATCTTCGTAATAAGCCATCTCAATAGGAAAGGCAAAATCTTCGAGAACGTAGACGCTTAATTCAGTCACAAACTGCTGATAGATAACGTAAAATGTCTTAAGTCCAGGCGTTGAAGAATCATAACCCCTAATGCTGAACAAATCACTGTCTATGACTTCTTGATTGCCATCGCTTAGTTCTGCCGTGAGTTGAATCGAATTTTTATCAAAGGCATCGCCGATGTAAAAAAAGCGATTATATTGCATCGACACATCGATGCTTGTATAAGAGACCAAGGTTGTCAAAGCATCAGTTGTCGTTAAATATGTTGTGGTCTGTGTGGTTGTTTGTAATGTTGACAAGGTCGTCGTTGCATCTTCAGTAGTGGTTGATGAAGAGGTTGACGTGGTTTCTGTGGTCGTCGTCATCGATGTTGTTTGTGTCGTGTTGTCACAACTTACAACAATCATCGAGATGAGAAGCAACGACAGAATGACAATTATTTTTCTCATGATATACTCTCCTTTTATTTTCGCATTTTAAATTATAACACAGTTTGCGATAAAAAATCGATTTTTTATTTTCGGTTTTCTTAACAAGAATGTTTGGAATCTAAAGAATCTTCTTTATTTTAGCCACTTTACTTTGAGGGTCGCTTTAGTTTATGGTATAATAATATACTAGTCAAAAGGAGGAATCTTTGTGGAAAAGATACGACAATTGATTGAAAAACACGATTCGATTATTGTTGCTAGACATAAGCATCCCGACATGGATGCCTATGGTTCGCAATTTGGTCTTTTTTATGCTTTGAAAGATAAATTTCCCAATAAAAGCATCTATGCCGTCGGGGATACAAACGGGCTTAATTATTTTCAGGATTTTGATGAAGTGACCGAAGAAGTCTACCAGAAATCCTTGGTTATTATCCTTGATACTGTCGCTTCTCAGATGTTGGATCCAAAGGTTTATGAGGCTTATGATCAACTCGTATTAATCGATCATCACCAAAATGACCCAGATATAAATTATGATGTTGCATATCAGGTCAAGGATGCTTCAAGCTGTTCTGAAATCGTTGCCAAGTTGTTGCTTGAGTGGCGGTATCCAATCAATCAAGCCGCTGCCAGAGCCCTATATATTGGCATTATCGGAGACACTGGACGGTTCATGTTTAGTCACAGCG
>NPIE01001978.1_pt1 | contig 51807 bp, 61 predicted proteins | sample 8637661 | NCBI WGS metagenome assembly NPIE01 (sample SAMN07420842, study PRJNA396082) | bioreactor metagenome | isolation source: sample BA12 brine-fed electro-methanogenic bioreactor BA | place: Japan: Kochi | collected 2016-12-09 | reverse complement strand
GGGTTCGATTCCCTCCTGGCCTGATTCGTAGCAGGGCGTGGCCACGCGGCGGCGTCGAGTGGACAAGTTGGCAGGATAGGCGGCTCATGTTGACACACATTTACAAGCCGGGACAAGGCAAATACACGCGGCTTTGCAGCGCTTTGGCCGTGGCGGTGATCGTGGGTTTCGGGTGCTGGCGGCTCTACGAGAAGCTCGGGGCCACGGACTGGAACCTGTGGGTGGTGTCGCTGGTGCCGGTGGTGGTGTTCGTGGCTCTGGCGGTGCTGATCTACTGGCTGGTGAACAAGCCGAGTGTGGCCGACTTCATGATCGCCGCGGAAGGGGAGTTGAAGAAGGTGAACTGGTCGAGCCGTCGTGAAGTGGCGGTTTCCACGGTGGTAGTGATTGTGGTGGTCGTGCTGATGGCCGCATTGCTGGGCACCACGGACCTGGTGTTCCGGATGTTTTTCGGGTACCTCCTCGGGTAGAGGGGGTCGGCGCCTGGCGAGGCCATACGCCGCAGGAACGGGCCGGCTGGTGAGGGACCACAGGTCGAGCCGCAAGCGAACAGAGAGAGTTTGACGGGTGCGCTCGCTTCGGTCGTGGCGCCGACGCGGGGCAGTGAGCGGGCCGGACGAGCCCAACGATTGTGGACCGCTTCAGAAGCGGCAAACCAAAGGCATCGGGATGCATTGGTACGTATTACGAGTTGCGGCAAACAAAGAGATGCAGGTCAAAGAGGCCCTGGAGCGCAAGAGCGCGCAAGAGGGTCTCGGCGACATCATCGGGCGCATTGAGGTGCCGACCGAGCAGATCAAGCGGATCCGCGGAGGCAAGCAAACCGTCCACAAGCGCAAGCTGTACCCGGGCTACGTGTTCATGGAGATGGAAGCCACGGAGGACGGTCGGGTTCCCGAGGCGGCGTGGTTCATGATCAAGGGGACCAGCGGGGTGGGGGATTTCATCGGCACGGAGGGGATGCCGACGCCGATGCGGGACACGGACGTAGCGAAGATGCTGCTGGATGCGGAGAAGCCGGAAGAGGCGCCGAGCATCAAGGTCGAGTTCCAGAAGGGCGACCACATCAAGATTCGGGAAGGGGCTTTCGAGAACTTCGAGGGCACCGTGGATTCGATCGATGCCGAGCGCGGGATCGTGAAGGTCATCGTGACGATTTTCGGTCGCAGCACGCCGCTGGACATCGAGTATTGGCAGATCGAAAAAGTGTGAAGCAGGTCAAGTCAGAGGCTTCGTAGCGAGTGCTGCGAGGCGGTCGCACGATAGCACAAGGGTGTGAGATGGCAAAAGAAGTATTGACGAAGATCAAGTTGCAGGCACCGGGTGGCAAGGCCACGCCGGCTCCCCCCATCGGTCCGGCCCTCGGGCAGCACGGGGTCAACATCGGGCAGTTCGTCTCGCAGTTCAACGACCGCACGCGGGATCTCAACGGGATGACGGTGCCGGTGGTGATTACGGTCTATGGCGACAAGAGCTTTTCGTTCGAGGTCAAGAGCCCTCCGGCGGCGGTGCTGCTCAAGCAGGCGGCGGAGGTGGCCAAGGGCAGCGGGATCCCGAACAAAGAGAAGGTCGGGAAGGTAACTCCGGAACAGGTGCGCAAGATTGCCGAGACGAAATTCCAGGATCTGAACGCCTACGATCTCGAGCAGGCGGACAAGATCATCCGCGGCACGGCGCGCAGTATGGGAATCGATATCGAAGAATGACAGGATTTGGGCAGCGTTGATATGAAGGCCAAAAGCAAACGATTCAAGAAGGAAGAGCAGCAGGTCAGCAAGGAAGCGCTCAGCCTGGATGCCGCGGTGGACAAAATCAAATCGTTCACGTCCGTGAAGTTCGATCAGACGGTGGAATGCGTTCTGCACCTGGGGATCGACCCGAAGCAGGCGGACCAGTTAATTCGCGGTTCGCTGTCGCTGCCGCACGGGGTTGGCAAGCAGAAGCGGGTGATCGCGTTCTGCCCGGATGCGGACATCGAGGCGGCCAAGAAGGCGGGCGCGATCGAGGCGGGGACGGACGATCTGATCCAGAAGATCACGGACGGCTGGCTCGACTTCGACGTGGCGATTGCCTCGCCGAAGGTGATGGGCAAGGCGGGCAAGCTCGGTCGAATTCTCGGTCCGCAGGGGAAGATGCCGTCGCCGAAGAACGGCACGGTCACCGACGACGTCGCCACGGCGGTGGCGGAGTTCACCGCGGGCAAGATCGAGTTCCGCAACGACTCGGGCGGCAACGTCCACGCGGTGGTGGGCAAGCAGAGCTTCGACAAGAAGAAGCTGATCGAAAATATCGAGGCTTTCGTCTCGCACATCAGGAAGATCAAGCCGGGTGCGGCCAAAGGCACGTACATCAAGAAGGCGGCCCTGGCGGCGACGATGAGCCCGGGCGTGCTGGTGAACGTCTGAGCGCATGCTCGGAGGGTTTTGTGTGTGGGGCTCGGGTTGGCCCCCGGGGAAGATGCAATGAGATCGGCCTGGCCGCTCGGGATCGAGAATAAACGGGAGACGAAATGAGCAAGTACGTGAAGGAACTGCTTCAGGCGGAACTGGAGAAGCGGATCGTCGATGAGGGGATCCAGGACTTCCTGGTGGTCCGGACGAAGGGGATTGGGGGAGTCGACAACAACGTGATGCGCGGAGCGCTGAAGGAGAAGGGCATTCGGCTGGTGGTGGTCCGCAATGCGCTGTTCCGCCGGGCGTTGCGCAACCAGAAGATGGATGCGGCGGCGGGGCTGTTCAGCGGCCCGGCGGCCATCGTCTACGGCGGCGACAGCGTCGTGGACGTCGCCAAGGAGATGGTGGACTGGGCGAAGAAGTTCGGTCCGGTGGAGATCACGGGGGCGTTTCTGGACGGCAGTCCTCTGGACGCGGTCGGAGCGGCGCAACTGGCGACCATGCCGACGCGCGCCGAGTTGCAGGGGCGTATTTCCTCGTGCGTGACCTCTCCGGGATCGCGCGTGGCGGGCGCCGTGATGGGACCGGCCGGCGTGATCGCAGGGTGTCTGAAATCCATCATCGAGAAAGCGGAAAAGCAGGCGGCGTGAGGCGTCGCCGGGGCGTATCCCATTCACCGCATCGCAGCAGATTACTAACGGCCTGTACGGTTGCCCCGAAAGGGTTAAACGGGACGGTGGAGTTCCGGCTACCGCCAGGCGTTGGACATCGTAGAGGAGTCTGTATTTATGGCTGACGAACAAGTCAACGAAACCGCGCAGGCATCGGGCGCATCCAAAGAGTGGGGTGCGGGAATCAAAGAGATCGGCGACAAGATTGTGGCGCTGAGTTTGCTGCAAGCGAAAGAGCTCGCCGATTACCTGAAGGAAGAATACGGGATCGAGCCTGCGGCCGGTGGCGCCGTGATGATGGCCGGACCGATGCCGGGCGCCGGCGGCGGTGCCGAGGAAGCCGAAGAGAAGACCAGCTTCGACGTGATCCTCAAGGGCTTCGGCGAGAAGAAGATTCAGGTCATCAAGGAAGTCCGCGCTCTAACGGGTCTGGGCCTCAAGGAAGCCAAGGACCTGGTCGAAGGCGTGCCGAAGCCGGTGAAGGAAGGCGTCAGCAAGGACGATGCCGAGGCGGCCAAGAAGCAACTCGAAGAGGCCGGCGCGGAAGTCGAGATCAAGTAGGTATTGCGGTATCGAGCCCAGGTCACTTTCAGAATCAGGGGTGTACCGGGTCGTGTGATGGCCCGGGTGCGACTGTCAGACAGCACCAAAGCGTAGGAGCCTTCGATGGGTACGCGAACCGTTCGCAATTTCGGTAAAGTCCAGGACGCGGTGGAGATCCCCGATCTCGTCGCGGTGCAGAGGAGTAGTTACGATCGCTTCCTCCAGAAGGACGTGCCGCCTACGAAGAGAGACGATTACGGGCTGGAAGCCCTGTTCCGGGAAATTTTTCCGATCGAGAGCTACGATAAGAAAATGACCCTGGAATATCTGTACTACGAGCTGGAGAAGCCGCATTACACCCCTCTGGAGTGCCGTCAGTTGCGCCTGACGTATGCGTATCCGCTGAAGGTCCACTGCCGGCTGCGGTCGGAGACGGGGGCGGACATGGCGGAGCAGGCGATCTACCTGGGTGAGATGCCAGTGATGATCGGCGGCGGCGAGTTCATCGTCAACGGGGCCGTCCGGGTCATCGTCAACCAGTTGCACCGCAGTCCCGGGGTCGACTTCCTGATCGAGAGCAAGGAGGGCGACCGGGTTCTGCACGGCGGCCGGATCATTCCGGAGCGCGGCAGTTGGATCGAGATCGGCGTAACCCAGAAGGACATTCTGGTGGTCAAGATCGACCAGTCCAGCAAGATCCCGGCGACGGTTTTTCTGCGGGCGATCAGCCCGGATCTCGGGGCGACGGAAGACATCATCCGCCTGTTCTTCGCGACCAAGACGGTGGCGACCAACAAGCTCACGCCGGAAATGTGGGCGGTGGGTCCGATCGTGGACACCGAGACGGGCGAGATCATCGTGGAGGCCGGGGCGCAGCTCAGCGACAAGGTCTCCATCATCCAGCAGAGCGACATCAAAAAGGTGGAAGTCATCGAGCAGGTGCGCGACGCGATCGTGTTGAACACGCTGGCCGAAGACGATACGGAGAGCCACGAGCAGGCGCTGCTGAAGTTTTACGTTCGCCTGCGGCCGGGCAATCCGCCCAACCAGGAAAAGGCGCAGACGTTCTTCGCCGAGAAGTTCTTCGATTCCAACCGGTACCGCCTGGGCAAGGTCGGACGGTTCCGGCTCAACCGCAAGTTCGGTCAGTCGGTGGCCGAGGACGAGATGACGCTGCGTCCCGAGGACTTCATCAACACGATGAGGTACATGCTGGCCCTGCGGAACAACGAGGGCGAGGTCGACGACATCGACCACTTGGGCAACCGTCGTCTGCGGACGATCGACGAGCTGGCGGCCGATGAGATTCGCAAGGGTCTGCTCAAGCTGCGTCGCACGGCGCAGGAGCGGATGAGCATCAAGCGGGACGCGGAGGAGTCGCCTCGCGTGGCCGACCTGATCAATTCCAAGAGCGTGGCCAGCAGCATCAATTACTTCTTCGGGCGGGGCGAGTTGAGCCAGGTGGTCGACCAGACCAACGCGCTGAGCCAGTTGACGCACGAACGGCGTCTCTCGGCGCTGGGGCCCGGTGGTCTGAACCGGCGGCGCGCGGGCTTCGAGGTTCGCGACGTTCACATCAGTCACTACGGCCGAATCTGCCCGATCGAAACGCCGGAAGGCACCAACATCGGCCTGATCTCGTCGCTGGCGATCTTCACGACGATCGACGATTACGGGTTCCTGCTCTCGCCGTACCGGAAGGTCCACGGCGGCAAGCTCACCGGCGATGTCGAATACCTCCGCGCCGATGAGGAGATGCGAGCCATTTTCGCGCCGCCCAGCGCGGTTGACTTCAAGACGGGCAAGATCGACGAGGCCATGGTACTGGCCCGCAAGGCGGGCGAACTGGCCCAGACCGCACGCGAAGAGGTGGACTTTGTCGATGTCTCGCCCAAGCAGACCGTGGGTGTGTCGGCTTCGCTGATCCCGTTCCTCGAGCACGACGACGCCAACCGGGCGCTGATGGGATCCAACATGCAGCGGCAGGCGGTTCCGCTGCTGAAGACGGAGTCGCCCCTGGTGGGCACGGGGATGGAGGAAGTGGTCGGCAAGCACTCCAGTATGGTCGTGCGTGCCACCCACCCCGGGACGGTGACGGCCGTCGATGCCAACCACGTGGTGGTCAACCACACGGATGAGTACAAGCTCGACAAGTTCATGGGTCTCAACGAGCGGACGTGTCTGAACCAGAAACCGATCGTCCAGTTGGGCGAGCAGGTCGAGGCGGGCCAGGTGATCGCCGATGGCGGCGGCACCGCCCAGGGCATCCTGGCGTTGGGCAAGAACGTCCTGGTCGGGTTCGTCTCGTTCGACGGCTTCAATTTCGAGGACGCCATCATCGTCAGCGAGAGGCTGTGCAAAGACGACAGCTTCACGAGCATTCACATCGACGAATTTACGACGGAAGTCCGCGAGACCCGGCTGGGCAAGGAAGAGTTCACGCGCGACATCCCGAACGTCAGCGAGAAGGCCCTGCGCAATCTCGACGAGCACGGGGTGGTGCGCGAGGGGACGCGGGTCTGTCCGGGCGATATTCTGGTCGGTAAGGTGGTGCCGAAGAGCAAGGTGGAGCTGACGCCGGAAGAGAAGCTGCTGCACGCGATCTTCGGGCGGGCCGGCGAGGACGTCAAGAACGACTCTCTCGAACTGCCCAGCGGCTACGAAGGCGTGGTGATCAAGACCGAGCTGTTTACCCGGCGCGGCGCCGGCGGCGAAGATCAGAAGAAGGCGTTGGCGGAAGAGGTCAAGCAACTCGAGGTGGCCGCCAAGGCACGGGAGTGCGGGATCTTCCGGCAGATGATCGACGCGATCCACGAGCAGTTCGAAGTCAATCTGATCGACCCCACGACCAAGCAGAAGGTTGGGGCCAGCGAAGACGACGAAGTCATTTTCGAGCAGATCGAGAACTTCGACATCAAGTGGGTTCGCCCGGCGGCTCTGCGGGACGACGTTCAGAAGGTCGTGAACAAGTTCTGGGTCAAAATCACCGAGGAAGAGGAAGAGAAGGGCCGTCGGATCGAGCGGCTCAAGCACGGCGATGAGCTGCCCAGCGGTGTTCTCCAGATGGCCAAGGTGTACGTGGCGATCAAGCGGACGCTGTCAATCGGCGATAAGATGGCGGGGCGGCACGGGAACAAGGGCGTCATTGCGAAGATCATGCCCGAGGAGGACATGCCGTTCCTGGCAGACGGGACGCCGCTGGACATCATGCTCAACCCGCTGGGTGTGCCGAGTCGTATGAACGTCGGGCAGATCCTGGAGACCCATCTGGGCCTGGTGGCCAAGATCCTCGGGTTTGACGCGGTGACACCGGTGTTCGACGGCGCCGACGAAGAGGACATTCAACGGCTGAACGAAGAAGCGAACGAGCTGATGGCCCACCGGCGCAAGGCGCTGGAAGAGAAGGGGGAGACGCCTCCGGCCGGCGAGATGTTTATCCACGTGCCCTCGACGCTGAAGACGCAATTGTACGACGGGCGGACAGGTGAGCCGTTCGACCAGCGGGCGACGATCGGCTACATTTACATGATGAAACTGCATCACCTCGTCGACGATAAGATTCACGCCAGGGCCACCGGCCCCTACAGCCTGATCACCCAGCAGCCNNGCTTCGGCGAGATGGAGGTGTGGGGCCTGGAGGCCTACGGCGCCGCGTTCATGTTGCAGGAACTGCTCACCGTCAAGAGCGATGACGTGGAAGGTCGAACGAAGATCTATGAATCCATGGTCAAAGGCCAGAACACACTGGAGGCCGGCACGCCGCTGTCCTTCGACGTGCTGTGCAATGAGATCCGCGGGCTCGGGCTGAACATCCAGCTTGAGAAGAAGCGACTGGGGCGGACCGCACTGTAGGTGTGAGGCTCGGGTTTTTTGACGTTGTAAGGGGCGTTCGATGCTAGGCAACATTTACGATCGGATCAATGATTACGGTTCGGTGAAGATCTCGCTGGCCAGCCCGAATGATATTCGCAGCTGGTCGTTCGGCGAGGTCCGCAAACCTGAGACGATCAACTACCGGACGTATCGCCCGGAGAAGGACGGTCTGTTCTGCGAGCGGATCTTCGGTCCGGAGCGGGACTGGGAATGTGCGTGCGGGAAATACAAGGGGACGAAGTTCAAGGGGATCATCTGCGACCGGTGCGGCGTGAAGGTGACGCACAGCCGGGTGCGGCGCAAGCGGATGGGCCACATCAATCTGGCGGCGCCGGTGGTCCATATCTGGTTCTTCAAGTCGATTCCGAACCGGCTGGGTACGATCCTGGGCACGAAGAGTTCGGACTTGGAGAAGATTGTCTACTTCCAGGACTACGTGGTCACGGATCCCGGGCAGACGCCTCTGAAGGCGGCGCAGTTGCTCAGCGAAGAGGAATACCGCGATGCGCTGAGCAAGTACGGCAATTCGTTCAAGGCGTCGATGGGCGCCGAAGCGATCCGCGCCCTGCTGGAATCGCTCGATCTCGAGGCGCTCAGCGCGCAATTGCGGAAGGCGATCTCGAAGACGAACAGTAAGCAGAAGATCAAGGACCTGACGAAGCGGCTCAAGACGATCAACGAGATCAAGACGAGCACGAACAAGCCGGAGTGGATGGTGCTCGAAGCCATCCCGGTGATTCCGCCGGACCTGCGGCCTCTCGTGCTGCTCGAACGCGACAATTTCGCCACCAGCGATTTGAACGACCTGTATCGCCGGATTATCAACCGGAATAACCGTCTCAAGAAACTGATCGATCTCAACGCGCCGGAAGTCATCATCCGCAACGAGAAGCGAATGCTCCAGCAGGCGGTCGATTCGCTGCTGGACAACGGCCGATGCCGCCGTCCGGTCCTTGGCAGCAACAACCGGCCGCTGAAGTCGCTCACCGATATGATCAAGGGCAAGCAGGGGCGCTTCCGCGAGAACCTGCTGGGCAAGCGCGTCGATTATTCGGCTCGTTCGGTGATCGTGGTCGGACCGAGCCTGAAACTCTACCAGTGCGGGCTGCCCAAGAAGATCGCTCTGGAGCTATACCAGCCGTTCATCATCCGCAAGCTCAAACAGCACGGCTTTGCCGATACGATCAAGAGCGCCAAGAGGATGATCGAGCGCCGCGACGAGCAGGTCTGGGATATCCTCGAAGAGGTCATTCACCAGCACCCGGTGCTGCTGAATCGCGCTCCGACGCTGCACCGGATGGGGATCCAGGCGTTCGAGCCGGTGCTGGTCGAAGGTAATGCGATCATGCTCCACCCGCTGGCCTGCAAGGGCTTCAACGCCGACTTCGACGGCGACCANNCAGATGGCGGTGCACCTGCCGCTGAGCGTCGAAGCGCAGGCGGAGGTCCACATCCTGATGATGACCACCGGGAATATCTTTTCGCCCGCGAACGGGGCGCCGATGGTCGGACCGTCGCAGGACATGGTGATGGGCAACTACTACCTGACGGTGGCGCTGGACGAGCTGAATCCGGCGGCCGTCCCTCCGCGCGGCCCGGAGGAGTTGCGGCGCATGCCGATGTTCCGGGACCCGTTCGAGGCGATGATGGCCTACGATACCGGCAAGATCGGACTGCACGACAAGATCCGCGTCCGCATCGACCGCAAGATGATCCGCGACCGGTCGGGCGAGATCCACTACGGCGAGGAACTTCCGGACGGCAGCGGGTATAAGCCGCGCGTGATCGAGACCACCGTCGGGCGCTGCCTGTTCAACGACATCCTGAGCGAGAAGATGCCGTTCTACAACCTGACGATGTCGCAGAAGAAGCTCAGTCAGGTGATCAGCGACTGCTTCGAATTCGCGGGCAATGCCGAGACGGTCGGCCTGCTCGATCGTATCAAGGACGTCGGATTCCGCCATGCGACCCTGGCAGGCCTGAGCTTCGGCTTGACCGACATGAAGATCCCGGCCAAGAAGGCGGAGATCATCACCGAGACGGAAAAGCGCGTTGCGAAGATCCAGAGGAACTACAACGAGGGCGTTCTGACCGAGCGCGAGCGGTACAACCAAGTGATCGACGCCTGGACGAACGCCCGTGTGGCGGTGACGAACGAGATGATCCGCGGGCTGCGGGAAGACACCAAGCCCGACGGGACCCCCTATCTGAACCCGATCTACCTGATGTCGGACTCCGGTGCTCGTGGCAGCATCGACCAGATTCAGCAGTTGGCCGNNGCAGCTGGCCGGTATGCGCGGCCTGATGGCGAAGCCGTCCGGTGAGATCATCGAGAACCCGATCATCTCCAACTTCAAGGAAGGCCTGTCGGTTCTGGAGTACTTCAACTCCACCCACGGTGCCCGTAAGGGTCTGGCCGACACCGCCTTGAAGACGGCGAACTCGGGGTACCTGACTCGCAAGCTGATCGACGTGGCGCAGAACGTGATCGTGATCGAGCGGGACTGCGGGACGTTGCAGGGCATCACGAAGAGCACGCTGAGCCGGGGCGACCAGGTGGACGTGCCGCTGTCGCAACTGGTGATCGGCCGAACGGCGCGCGACAACATCCGCAACCCGATCACGGACGAAATGATCGTACACGAAAATGAGGTGATCACGCCGGAGATCGCCGGCAAGATCGAGGCCCTGGGACTCGACGCGATCCGGGTGCGCAGTCCGCTGACGTGCGACAGCCCGTTCGGCGTCTGTGCTAAGTGCTACGGCTGGGACATGAGTACCGGGCAACTGGTCGAGGAAGGCGCTGCGGTCGGTATCATCGCGGCCCAGTCCATCGGCGAGCCCGGCACGCAGTTGACCCTGCGAACCTTCCACACCGGTGGTGTCGCTTCACGTGCGATTCTCGAACGCGAGCAGAAGGCGACCCATACCGCCACCGTGCAGTACCGGGACATCAACGCGGTCTCGCTCAAGCGGGAAGACGGCACGGACATCATCGTGGCGCTGAAGCGCAACGGCGAAATCGCGCTGCTGGATCAGAAGGAACGCGAACTCGACAAGTTCAAGGTCCCGTACGGCGGCATCATCCTCGTCCCGGACGGGGAGAAGGTCAAGGCCGGTACGACGCTGTTCCAGTGGGACCCGCACCGTACGCCGATCCTGGCGGAGGTGCCCGGGTTCATCCGTTTCGTCGATATTATCGAGGGCGAGACGGTCCAGACCGAAGAGATGCGCGTGCGGACCTCGAAGCTCAAGAGCAAAGACGCGGACGTGAAGGTGCTGGAGCGTCCGGTGGTGATCGAGCACAAGGGCGACAAGCACCCGCAGATCATCATCGAGGACTCGAAGGGCAAGATCCTGGACGTGCACTACCTGCCGGCGGGGGCGCGTATCGAGGTGACCGAAGGGCAGGAAGTGCAGGCGGGCCAGTTGCTGGCTCACCAGCCGCGAGCCACGGGCGGAACGCAGGACATCACCGGCGGTCTGCCGCGCGTGACGGAAGTCTTCGAGGCCCGCAAGCCGAAGGACCCGGCGGCCATGGCCGAGATCAGCGGTCGCGTCGAGCTCCGCAGCGACAAGCGCAAGGGCAAGATGACGATTACCGTCCGCAGCGAGCACATGGAGAAAGAGCACCACGTGCCTCGCGACCGGCACCTGAACGTGCATACCGGCGACAATGTCGAGGCCGGCGACGCCCTGACGGACGGTCCGCTGGTGCCGCACGACATCCTGCGGATCAAGGGTGAGGAAGCCCTTCAGAGGTACCTCATCGGCGAAATCCAGAACGTCTACCGCTCTCAGAACGTGAACATCAACGACAAGCACGTCGAGATCATCATTTCGCAGATGATGCGGAAGGTGGAGATCGAGTCGGTCGGCGACAGCACGTTCCTGCCGGGCGAAGTGACGGACAAGTTCATCTTCCGCAAGGAAAACGAGCGGCTCAGCAACAGTCTGCGGATTGCGGACAAGGGCGACGTGGCCGATGCGGAAGAGGGCCAGATCCTCGACAAGAAGGACCTGGCCAAGCTCAACGAGAAGGTCGAGCTGCTGGGCGGCGCCCCGGCCAAGGGCCGAAAGCCCAAGCCGGCGACCGCCAAGACCCTGCTGTTGGGCATTACCAAGGCCTCGCTGTGGTCCGACAGCTTTATTGCGGCGGCAAGTTTCCAGGAAACAACAAAAGTGTTGACGGAAGCGGCGCTGGCTGGTAAAGTTGACGAATTACACGGATTGAAGGAGAACGTGATTCTAGGCCACCTGATTCCGGCCGGAACCGCCTTCAAGCCGCATCTGGAAATGAGAGTCAAGCATCTGGTCGAGGCTCCGGTGCCGAAGGAACTGGCGGGTGTCCGGGAAGAGAAGGAAGCGGAAGCCAAGGCCGAATCGAGGGTCAAGGAAATCCTTGGCATTGATTAGCCGACAACGGTCTTTTTGAATCGAGATTTGGGTTATGCCGACGATTAATCAGTTAGTGCGAAAACCAAGAGCGAAGTCCAAAGGGCAGAAGCGCGTCTCCGATATCAGCGGCTCGCCTCAGAAGCGCGGCGTCTGCCTGATTGTCAGGACGCAGACCCCCAAGAAGCCGAACTCGGCTTTGCGGAAGGTGGCCCGTGTTCGGCTGACCAACGGCAAGGAAGTGACGGCCTATATCCCCGGCATCGACCACAACCTTCAGGAACACAGCACCGTGATGATTCGCGGCGGTCGTGTCCGCGACCTGCCCGGTGTCCGCTACCACATCATCCGCGGCGTGCTGGACTGCTCGGGGGTTTCCGGTCGTCAGCAGGGCCGCAGCAAGTATGGGGCCAAGAAGGCAAAATAACCTGAGAACCTGTAGCAGGCATTTGAGGCGATAGAAAACGTTATGGCCAAGAAGTTTACCGCTTCCAGCGTCCAATTGAAGCCCGATCCGAAGTTCGGCAGCAAGCTGGTCTCGAAGTTCGTCAACTGCATGATGTGGGACGGCAAGAAGAGCACGGCCCAGTCGATCTTCTACGACGCGATGGACATCATCGGCGGCAAGATCAAAGACGTGCCCCCGGTCGAGATTTTTGAGACGGCGATCAACAACGTCAAGCCGCTGCTGGAGGTTCGCAGCAAGCGGGTCGGCGGTGCGAGCTATCAGGTGCCGATGCAGGTGAACCCGAGGCGGCAGCAATCGCTGGCGTTCCGGTGGATTCTGGCGTCGGCGCGGGGCAAGAAGGGCAAGCCGATGTGTCAGCGTCTGGCGAGCGAGCTGCTCGATGCCTACAACAAGCAGGGCGGGGCGATGACGACGCGGGAAAACGTGCACCGCATGGCCGAGGCGAATAAGGCGTTTGCCCACTTCGCTTGGTAAGATCCCTCAAGGACAATGCCACGGCGGGTCTCCGATAGCCGTGGCTTTTTTTTTGGATAGACTTCGCCGGCCGGTTCGGCCTTGGCAGCGAGCAGCAAAGCATGGGAAATTTGGAGAAGACGCGCAATATCGGGATCATGGCCCACATCGACGCCGGCAAGACGACGGTGACCGAGCGCGTTCTCTACTACGCGGGAAAGACCTATAAAATGGGCGAGGTCCATGATGGTACCGCGGTCATGGACTATCTCGAGGAGGAACAGCAGAGGGGGATCACGATCACCTCGGCGGCCACCAAGTGTCCGTGGAAGGACTTCGAAATCAACCTGATTGACACTCCGGGGCACATCGACTTTACCGCCGAGGTGGAGAGATCGCTGCGCGTGCTCGACGGCGCCGTGGCGGTTTTCGACGGCAGCGAAGGCGTGCAGGCGCAGAGCGAGACCGTCTGGCGTCAGGGCAAGAAGTATGGCCTGCCGATCATCTGCTTCATCAACAAGATGGACAAGGTGGGCGCCGATTTCGAGATGAGCGTGCGGAGCATCCACGACAAGCTGCTGGCCAATCCCATGGCGGTGCAGATTCCCATGGGAGCGGGAGACGGGTTCGAGGGGATCATCGATCTGGTCTCGATGCAGGCCGTGTTTTACGAGACCGAGAAGATGGGGGCGAGCTTTCGGGAGACGGAGATTCCGGCGGAGTTTGCCGAAACGGCGAAGCGGCATCGCACGCACATGATCGAGCAGGCAGCCGAGTACGACGACGCCCTGATGGAGGCCTTCATCAACGATCGTCCGGCGACCGCGGAGATGATAGTCCGCGCCGTCCGCAAGGGCACGCTGGCGAGCAGGCTCCATCCGGTGTTCGTGGGTTCGGCCCTGAAGTACATCGGCGTCCAGCGGCTGCTCGACGGCGTCGTCGCGTACCTGCCGTCCCCGCTGGAAAGGCCTGTTCTTATCGGACACAAGCCGGACGACGAATCCAAAGAGATCCCCGTCAAGTGCGATCCGAAGGCCCCGCTGGTGGCGTTGGCGTTCAAGATCACCAGCGACGCCCATGGCGATTTGAGCTTTTTGCGGATCTACCAGGGCACGTTGAAGTCGGGCACGCGCGTGCTGAACGTCAACCGGGAGAAGAAAGAGAACATCACCCGCGTTTTCGAGATGCACGCCAATGAGCGGAAGATCCTGGAGCAGGCTTCGGCGGGCGACATCGTCGCGGTGGTCGGGCTCAAGCAGACGCTGACGGGCGATACGATCTGCGACTCGAAGAAGCCGGTGATGCTGCCGAGCATCACGTTCCCGCAGACCGTGATCACCATGTCGATCGAGCCCCGAACGGCAGCGGAACGGGCGAAACTGGCCACCGCGCTGGAGTCCTTGCGTCGGGAGGACCCCACGTTCGAGTACAAGATTGATCCGGATACCGGTCAGACCGTGATCAGCGGGATGGGCGAGTTGCACCTGGAGGTGCTCCAGCACAAGCTGACCCGGGAGAGGAAGGTCGACGTCCGCGTGGGCAAGCCTCGGGTGGCGTACAAAGAGGCCATCAGCGAACGGGCCCGGGGCGAGGCCAAGTTCGTGCACCAGAGCGGCGGTCACGGCCAGTATGGACACGTGATTCTGGAGGTCGAGCCCCTGCTGAGCGAGGACGGGCACTATCTCACGGACCTCCAGTTCTCCGCGAACGTAACGCCGGACCAGGTTCCCCGGGAGTATATCTCGTCGGTCGAGCAGGGCGTCCGCGAGGCCTCGGGCAACGGGGTGCTGGCGGGCTACCCGGTGGTGGGCCTGCGGGTTACCCTGGTCGGCGGTTCGTTCCACTCGGTGGATTCGTCGGATATCGCATTCGAGCAGGCGGGGTCCATGGCGTTGGACCGGGCGATGAAGGAGGCCGGACCGGTATTACTGGAGCCGGTCATGCGGGTTCAGGCGGTCGTCCCCGAGTCCGGATTCGGTGCAGTCCAGGCCGACCTGCTGGCCAAGCGAGGACTGATCACCGACTGCCGGGTCCACGGAAACATGCGCGTCGTCGATGCGAACGTTCCCCTGGTCGAGCTGTTCGGCTATTCCAGCGACATCCGCAGCCTGACCGCCGGGCGGGGCAGCTTCACCATGGAGCCGCTCAGCTACGAGAAGGTGCCGGAACAGGTCGCCAAGGCGATTCTTTTCTGATCCCGGATCAGAAAAATTTCGCTTTTTTGCGAGATTTGTCCGCTCGGTTGTTGACGGGTGGCTGGGTTCGTGATAAGTTTGTCGTTTTTCAGCTGTAGCGAGCATGGTCAGGATGACCGTGCGATACGTAGTTACGCTGTGGCATATCTGTAATTGCCATCAGGGATGGCACAATGGGTACCTATTTTACCTGGGGTTTGGCCAAGCCGATGGTGGCTTTGTGCGGGTCTGGTATAGGCCCAAGCCTCAACCCTTTTAAGGAAGGCCTGTTTCGGGTGGCGGTGGTGTCGCGGTAGCGACCGGATCGACTCCGAAGCCTTTCCTGTCTGTGACCAAGCGTGTTGCTTTCATCGGTGGGCCAGTCGTATCTGCACCGAGAAGCAGACCGGTAAAAGTGGATAAAGATGTGGGTGTTGTTGGCGGTCGCTGAGGCCGACCGGACCGAGTCATCCGGTGGCAACTTGCGGCGATCGGGTGGTCCAGAGGAGTAGTATGGCTACCGAAACAGAGAGAATTCGAATTCGGATGGAGGCATACGATCACCGCGCGCTGGATGCCTCCGCTCGCGAGATCGTAGAACACGCTCGTCGGACCAACGCGCGGGTCAGCGGGCCGATTCCGCTTCCGACGCGTATCGAAAGGTACACGGTCCTGCGGAGTCCGCACATCGACAAGAAGTCGCGGGAGCAGTTCGAGCTTCGTACGCACAAGCGGCTTATCGACATCCACGAGGCGAACGCCAGAACCGCCGAGGTGCTGAACCGCCTGGTGGTTCCCGCGGGTGTTTTTGTGAAGATCAAGGCGTAGAGCAAGGAACATTGGATCATGGCCATGCTGCTTGGAAAAAAGGTGGGGATGACGCGGGTGTACGATGAGTCGGGCCGGCTGATCCCGGTGACGGTGATCGAGGCCGGACCGTGCACGGTGACCCAGGTCAAGACCGCCGAGACGGATGGATACGACGCCATCCAGGTCGGCTTCGACGAGGTCAAAGCGTCGCGGCAGAAACAGCCGCAGGTCGGCCACACTCAGAAGGCCGGTACGACGCCCAAGAGATTCGTCCGTGAGTGGCGCTTCAGCGGCAAGCCCGAGGCGGAGTACCAAGCGGGCGATTCGCTGACCGTTTCGCTGTTTGCCGATACGAAATACGTGGATGTAATCGGTACGAGCAAGGGCAAGGGCTTTGCCGGCGTCATGAAGCGTCATGGCTTCGGCGGCTTCCCGGCCTCGCACGGTACGGAGCGCAAGCACCGGGCGCCGGGCTCGATCTCGAGCTTTGCGAGTAATGCCGGTACCGGCGGGCATCCCAAGAAGGGCAAACGGATGGCCGGGCACATGGGCCACCGTCGGATCACGACCAAGAATCACAGCCTGGTCGGGATCGACGAAGAGAAGAACCTCCTGATCGTCAAGGGTGCGGTCCCCGGTCCGGCCGGCGGCTATTGCATCATCCAAACTGCAAAGAGGCCCCAGTAAGTAGAGAAGTGTACCAGCGATGATTGAACTGAGTGTTTATAACCGCAGTGGCCAGGAGGTCGACAAGCTCAGCGTCGATGAGTCGGTGCTGGGCGGCGCGGTGCGGTATGCTTTGCTCAAGCAAGCGATCGTGATGTACCACGCCAATCGACGGGTCGGAACGGTCAAGACCAAGGGGCGCGGCGAGGTGGCCGGTTCGGATAAGAAGCTGTTCCGTCAGAAGGGCACCGGCAACGCCCGCGTGGGGAACCGTCGGACGGGCAAGCGCGTCGGCGGCGGGATGACGTTCGCGAAGGTGCCGAGAGATTTCCGGAAAGCGATGCCGCGCAAGCAACGTCGCCTGGCGCGGGATTCGGCGGTGCTGGCCAAGCTCCGGAAGAACCAGGTGGTGGTCGTGGACGGGCTGGGCTTCGAGGCCCCGAAGACGAAGGAATTCGCGGGGGTTCTGAAGAACCTCAAGATCGACCGAAGCTGCCTGGTGGCGGTCAAGGAGTACGATCCGAACGTCTACAAGTCGGCGCGGAACGTCCGGAAGGTGTCGGTGCTGCCGGTGGCGGATTTGAACGCAGGCGATATTTGCACGCACCAGAGGATGCTGTTTACGAAGGAAGCTCTGGTGGCGTTTTTGAATCGAGGCGCCGAGAGCGAAAGCTGAGGCGAACGAGTGAACGACAGCGCCTCGCGGGGCGCGCGAGTCCTTTAGAGAATACGGGCTAGTGATGGATGATTTCAACGTAGTAGTTCGGCCTCTGGTGACGGAACAGGGGATGCACTTCGCCAACGCGAAGGGCGCGTATTCCTTCGAGGTGAATCGCAAGGCGAACAAGACGCAAGTCAAGAACGCCATCGAGAAGATTTACGGTGTGAAGGTGGACAAGGTGCGGACGGCCAACCGCAAGGGCAAGCATCGGCGTCGGGGCCGGACGATCGGGATGACGTCGGCGTGGAAGAAGGCGGTGGTGTACCTGAAGCCGGATTATCACATCGATCTGTTCTAAGACGGCACGATAGAGAGATAGCGCGTTATGGGCATTCGAATCTACAGACCAACCAGTGCGGGGCGGCGAAACAGTTCCGTGAACGATTACTCGGAACTGACGACCAGTCGTCCCGAGAAGACGCTGTGCAAGCGGATCAAGAAGCGCGGCGGACGGAACCACCACGGCGTGACCACGACCAGGTTCCGCGGCGGCGGCGCCCGGCGCATCTACCGCATGATCGACTTCAAGCGGAACAAAGACGGGATGCCCGCGAAGGTGGCGACGATCGAATACGATCCGAATCGCGGCTGCTTCATCTCGCTGGTGGAATACCAGGACGGTGAGAAACGGTACATTCTATGCCCGCTGGGCATCAAGGTCGGTGATGTGATCGAAAGCGGCATGGCGTGCGAGCCCAAGGTGGGCAATGCGATGCCTCTGTCGGCGATCCCGGCCAGCCTCGAGGTGCACAACGTCGAGATGACGGCGGGCCAGGGCGGCAAGCTCGTTCGGGGCGCCGGCAACGCGGCGCGGATCGTCGCCAAAGAAGGCGACTGGGTTACGCTGGTGCTTCCGAGCGGCGAAATGCGCATGGTACGCAAGGAATGCCGGGCGACGATCGGACGGCTGAGCAATCCGGAGCGGCAGAACGTCCGGATCGGCAAGGCCGGGCGGAAGCGCCACATGGGCCGTCGGCCGCACGTTCGCGGCAAGGCTATGAACCCGGTGGCCCATCCGATGGGCGGCGGTGAGGGACGCTCGAACGGCGGGCGTCATCCGTGCTCGCCCAAGGGCAAGCCCGCCAAGGGCGGCAAGACGCGCAATCCGCGCAAGACCACGAACAACCGAATTATCCGACGCCGGAAGAACACGCGGCAAGGGCAGTTGACTCTGTAATGATGGAATGTCATCCGGAGGATCGCACGGCGGGAGTCGGCGGCAATCCCGGGTGAGCAAAGAGAGCCAAGATGAGTAGATCGCTCAAAAAAGGACCGTTTGTCGACGAGAAGGTGTTTGCCAAGGTGAGCAAACAGATCGCGGAAGGCAGCCGCAACCCGATCAAGACCTGGGCGCGACGCTGCACGATCGTGCCGGAATTCGTCGGGTTCACCTTCATGGTCCACAACGGCAAGATGTTCCACAAAGTGTTCGTCACCGAGGACATGGTCGGGCACAAGCTGGGCGAATTTTCGCCGACGCGGACGTTCAAAGGGCATTCGAGCAAGAAGATTAAATAGAACGTGCGGCTGGGCCGGACGGTGAGCCACCGGGTACGGGACCGAAGGTATGATTAGCGCAAGCAAACTCAAAGACGTATGTCAACGGCAGAAGGCGACCGCCGAGGACCTGGCGGGGAGCCTGGCGCGTGGCGGATTCGACGACAAGAAGGCCGCCTCGGCCGTGCGGAACTGGCAGAAGGGTCTGTTCAAGCCGAAGCCCCGGACGGAAGACGTCCGTCGGCTGGCGGAGGCGCTGGGCGTCGAAGCGGTGGACATCGCGGACTGGCACTCTTCCTACCAGTACGCCCCGATGTCGGCCCAGAAGGTTCGACTGGTTACGCAGTTGATCGTCGGGCGAAGCGTCCAGGACGCGATGGACATCCTGAAGTTCACCCGCAAGCGTGCGGCGCCGATGGTGGACAAGGTGCTCAAGGCCGCGGTGGCGGATGCGGACGAGCAGCAAGCGGATGTGGATCAGTTGTACGTCAGCGAGGCGCGCGTCGACGACGCGGGCGTTCGCATCGGGACCAAACGGTGGATTCCGAAGGATCGCGGACGGGCGCATCCGATTCGCAAACGAGCCTGCCATATTCACGTAACGGTGACGCAGGCGTAAGCAAGACAACGCACAAAGAGTATTGAGATAGCTGACTATGGGCCAGAAGACATCACCAATCGGTTTCAGGACGGGCGTGACGCTCGGGTGGCAAAGCACGTGGTTTGCCCCGAAGGCGAACTACGGCGACTACCTCGTCGAAGACCAAAAGATTCGCGACTTCGTGGACCGGCGTTTCAATCAGCGGATGCCGAAGGGCGCGGTGGCGCGGGTGGAGATCATCCGCACGCGGAACGAGGTGAACGTGACGCTTCACAGCGGCCGGCCGGGTGTGGTGATTGGTCCTCGCGGCGGCGAGGTGGACAAGGTTCGCGAGGAGTTGGAAGGCCTGATCGGCCGGAAGGTGACCGTGAACGTGGTCGAGATCAAAGACCCCGAACTGAACGCAGCGCTGGTGGCTCAGGGGATCGCCGAGCAGTTGGGCAAGCGGGCGTCGTTCCGGCGCACGATGAAGCAGTACTGCGAGGGGGCGATGAACGCGGGGGCCCGGGGCGTCAAGATCATGTGCTCGGGTCGCCTGGCGGGTTCCGAAATGGCGCGGACCGAGACGCAGAAACTCGGAAGCATTCCGCTGCACACGCTGGACGCCGATGTGGACTATGCCCTCGGCACGGCACGCACCACGTACGGCGCCATCGGCATCAAGGTATGGATCTACAAGGGCAAATTCGGCGAGCAGATCGAACCGGTGCGGCGACGGCCCGCCCGGCGGCGACCGCCGAGACCGACGCCCGAAGGACGACGGCCCGAGAGCGCGTCGCCCCAGCCCGCACGGCCTGCGGCAGCGCCTGAAGAAGCGCCCAGTGCGGATGCCGGACCGACCGCCGGAACCCTCTAGTCGGTGGAGCGAGTGGTCTCCGTGGTGAGAATGAGTAGGGAAAGGTCGTAACACATGGCGATGATGCCAAAACGAGTCAAGTATCGTAAAAGCCAGCGCGGCCGGATGAAGGGCAACGCCAACCGGTGCAATTACGTCGCGTTCGGCGATTACGGGCTGCAAGTGCTGGAGACGAGCTGGATCACGGCCAAGAACATCGAAGCCGGCCGCGTCGCGGCGACGCACTTCCTCCACCGTGAGGGCAAGGTCTACATCCGGATCTTCCCGCATAAGCCGGTCAGCTCGAAGCCGTTGGAGACGCGAATGGGCAAGGGCAAGGGTGAGCCGGAGTTCTGGGTGGCGCGCGTGCGACCCGGCCAGGTCTGCTTCGAGATCGGCGGCGTCACCGAAGAGGTGGCCCGGGAAGCCCTGGCCAGAGTGGCCCACAAGATGCCGATCCGCTGTCGCTTTATTCGTCGCCGGCATGCGATCTGAGAGAGGATACGACGTGAACGCCAAGCAGTTGAGAGAGATGAACCAGGAAGAACTCCAGGATAGCCTGGGGGATCTCCAGAAGCGCCTGTTCGAGCTGCGATCGCAGTCGGTGACGGAGAAACTGGAAAATTCGAAGGCAATCATCAATACGCGTCGCGACGTGGCACGCATCAAGACGGTATTGCGTGAGCGGAGTGAGTAACGGGCACGGCGCAGGTTGGAAATGGTCTCTATGGAAACACAGAAAGAAGCCAAGACGGTAACAGGTGTCGTCAGCAGCAAGAGCGGCCTCAAGAGCATTCGGGTGACGATCGAGTATAAGGTCAAACACCCGAAGTACGGCAAGTACGTTCGCCGGCGGACGAAGCTGGCGGTGCACGATGAGCAGAACACCTGCGGCGTCGGCGATCTGGTGGAGGTCGCGGAGTGCCGGCCGCTGAGCAAGACGAAGAGCTGGCGGGTGGTGCGTGTGATCCAGAAGGCAATCGCGGTATAGTACCGAATTCGAGATGCGAAGACAATGATTCAGCAAGAAACCATGTTGGACGTCGCCGACAACTCCGGCGTGAGAACGGCGCTGTGTATCAAGGTGCTCGGCAGGGGCGGGTCGCGCGGCAAGTACACGCGGCCGGTGGCGCGGGTCGGCGACGTGGTCTGCGTGGCGATCAAGAAATCGCTGCCGACGTGCCAGTTGGACGACAAGAAGGTGCACAAGTGCGTGATCATCCGGACAAAGAGCCCGGTTCGGCGCCCGGACGGCAGCTATGTCCGCTTCGACAGCAACGCGGCGGTGATGATTGACAACGACGGGAATCCGATCGGCACCCGCATTTTCGGGGCCGTGGCCCGCGAGCTTCGCGAGAAGAACTACATGAAAATCATCTCGCTGGCGAGCGAAGTCGTTTAACCCGGGGCAAGAACGTTCAGGCAGAAGAAGTACACGAGGCAAGCCATATGGCCTTACACGTAAAGAGAGGCGACACGGTGCAGATCATCGCCGGCGACCACAAAGGGGCGACGGGGCGTGTGCTGCACGTGTATCCGGATAAGCAGACCGTGGTGGTGCAGGGGCAGAACGTGGCGAAGCGTCACGTGCGGCCTTCCCGGCGGAACCCGCAGGGCGGTCGGATCAGCGTCGAGCAACCGATCCACATCAGCAACGTGCTGCCGCTGAATCCCAAGTCGGCCAAGGGCAGTCGGGTCCGCTATCAGCAGAATGCGGACGGCAGCAAGAAGCGCCTGGCCAGCGACGGCACCGAAATCGGTACGGTAAGGAAGTCGAAATAACAACCAGGGGTCCCGAGGCAGCCGAGAGCTGTGAATGCGGGGCGACAGGTAGAGACCAATGGCACGGTTAAGAGATTTATACAAAGCAAAGATCGTTCCGGAGCTGACGAAGGAGTTCAGTTATCCGAACGTGATGGCGGTCCCGAAGGTCCTCAAGGTGGTGGTCTCCATGGGCATCGGCAAAGCCACTCAGGACAAGAAGTTCCTCGAGATGGGCAAGAAGGACTTGGCGATGATCACGGGCCAGACCCCGGCGGTGTGCAGGGCCCGCAAGAGCGTGTCGAACTTCAAGGTCCGCGAAGGCCAGGAAACCGGCCTGAAGGTGACGCTGCGTGGCGATCGGATGTACGAGTTCATCGACCGCCTGATTAACCTGGCGATTCCTCGAGTGCGCGACTTCCGCGGTCTGAACCCGAACGGGTTCGACGGGCGGGGCAACTACTCGATGGGCCTGGGCGAACAGAGTGTGTTTCCGGAGATCAACCCGGCGAAGGTCGAGTCGCAGCAGGGGATGAACGTCTGCTTCGTGACGACGGCCAAGACGGATGAGGAGGCCCGGCGGCTGTTGTCGCTGTTCGGCATGCCGTTCCGTGGGCAGTCGGAAGCGAAGCCGGCCAGCTGAGAAGGTCAGCCAAGAACCAGACAGTGGAGCGCGTTGAATGTCAACGAAAGCGTTAGAACTCAAAGTCAAGAAGAAACAGAAGTTCCGGGTTCGGCAGTACACGCGGTGCGAGTTGTGCGGCCGGTCGAAGGCCGTCTATCGGAAGTTCAAGATCTGCCGGATTTGCTTTCGCAATTTGGCGAACGAAGGCAAAATCCCGGGCGTCAAGAAAGCCAGTTGGTAGCACCTGGCGACAAGGAACCAGCCGGAACGTGCAGGATACTGAATTATGAGTCTAAGCGACCCAATTGCCGACATGCTGACCCGAATCCGCAACGCGACGCGCGTCCGCCGGACCCAGGTCAACATCAAGGCGTCCAAGATCTGCGAAGGCATCGCGGCCGTCCTCAAGACCGAGGGCTACATCGAGGACTACGACCGAATCGATGATAGCAAACAGGGGACCCTTCGGATTACCCTCAAGTACGATGAAGAAGGGGTCCCGGCGATCACCGAGATCACGCGAACGAGCAAGCCCGGATGCCGGATCTATCGCGGCGTCGGCGACTTGCCGGTCGTTCTGGGTGGCATGGGCATTGCCGTCGTTTCCACAAGCAAAGGGGTTATCAGCGATCGAGGCTGCCGCGAGAACAAGGTCGGTGGCGAGATCCTCTGTACGGTAAGCTAAGATGAGTCGGATTGGAAAAAAACCGATTGCGATCCCGCAGGGCGTGAAGATCGAGCAGAAGGGCCGACAGATCAAGGTCTCGGGGCCCCTGGGCTCGCTCGAGATGGATTGTCACCCTCGCATCACGGTGAACGTCGCGGGTTCGCAGAACGAGATTGAAGTGGTGAACCCTCGTCCGGAGGACCGCAAGAGCAAGCAACTGCACGGTACGATGCGGGCGCTGCTGGCCAATATGGTCACCGGGGTGAGCAAGGGGTTCGAGCGGAAGATGGAGATCTACGGGACCGGTTACAGCATCAAGGACCAGGGGGGCAAGCTGGTGCTTTCGATCGGTTTCTGCCATCCGGTGGAGCTGGCGATTCCGAAAGGGATCAGCGTCAAGATCGACGTTCCGGCCACGCGCGGCAATGATGTGCCGGCGAGGTTCTCGCTGAGCGGGAGCGACAAGTGCATCCTGGGCCAGTTCGCGGCCAACATCCGTCGCGTCCGGCCTCCGGAACCATACAAGGGCAAGGGTATCCGCTATGCGGACGAGCAGGTCCAGCGGAAGATGGGTAAAGCGTTCGCCTCAGGCGGGGCATAAGTGAGAACTCGGCTTTATGAAGACTGAACAACACAAGAAGGCGGCGCTGCGGCGCAAGCGTCACGTGAGAAGGAAGGTCAGCGGCACGCCGGAACGACCGCGTCTGTCGGTGTTTCGATCCAACCGGCACATCTACGCGCAGATCATCGACGATATCGGCGGGGTGACGCTGGTGGCCACGAGCACGCAGTCGAAGATCCTGCGCGATCAGGTGGCTGCGGGCGGCAATCGGAAGGCCGCCGAAACCGTGGGCGAGGCGCTCGCCAAGAAGGCCCTGGACATGGGCATCAAGTGCGTGTGCTTCGACCGCAACCGTTACAGGTATCATGGGCGCGTCAAGTCGCTGGCGGATGCCGCCCGAAAGGCCGGCCTGGTCTTTTGACAGGGGCGCTTTGAAACTGGGAGACGACATTGGCTACTGAACCAGTGAGAAAACCCGAACACGAAGAAAAGCCGTTGGAAGATACGGTGGTGAAAATCTACCGCTGTGCCAAGGTGGTCAAGGGCGGTCGGCGATTCAGCTTTGCGGCGTTGGTGGTGGTCGGCGACCGCGCCGGCAACGTCGGCGTCGGTTACGGCAAGGCCAACGAAGTGCCGTTGTCGGTCGAGAAGGGCATGAAAGACGCGAAGAAGTCGCTGCACACGGTGCCGCTGGTGGGACGGACGATTCCGCACCAGGTGATCGGCCGCTTCGGGGCCACGAAGGTGGTCCTGGTTCCGGCCAGCCCCGGCACGGGCGTCATCGCCGGCTCCAGTGCCCGAGCCGTCCTGGAATACGCCGGAGTCCATGACGTCCTGACCAAGGTGTACGGAAGCACGGCGGCCAAGAACGTAGTGAAGGCCACCCTCAACGGATTGCTGAAGCTGCGGAACAAAGAAACGATTGAAGCGTTACGGGGTGTCGCCATTTCGTAGCGGCCACGATGACCAATTGGGTGATCTAAATGTTGAGTCATGAGATAACTTCTGTCGTAGGCAAACACAAAGCACGCAAGCGTGTGGGAAGAGGCCGCGGAACGGGGTTGGGCAAGACCGCAGGACGCGGACACAAAGGCAGTCGCAGCCGGGCCGGGGCGACCTTGTTGTCGCTCTACGAAGGCGGACAGATGCCGCTGTTCCGGCGCGTACCCAAGCGCGGCTTCAACAACAAGCAGTTTGCCAGACGTTTTGAGATCGTCAACGTCTCGCAGCTCGAGGGCTTCGATGACGGCGCCGAAATCGGGGTCGAGCAGCTCTTGCGAGCGGGCCTGGTCGACGGCCCCCAGAGCAAAGTCAAGATTCTCGGCGACGGCGAACTGACGAAGAAGCTCCAGGTGGCCGCGCACAAGTTCAGCAAGTCGGCCGAACAGAAGATCATTGGATGCGGCGGTGCCGCCATCAAGGTCGGCGGCCAGGAAAAGAAGAGTGCCCGACGCAAGCAGGCCTAAGGACAGGCGTGCCGCTCGGTGCCCAACGGTGCGAAGCAGACAGCGGAGAACAGGTAAGTGATCGGAACGATTGTCAATATCTTTCGGATACGGGACTTGCGGAACAAGATCCTGTTTACGATTGCGCTGCTGATTATCTATCGCGTGGGCTTCCATATTCCGACCCCGGGCTTCGATCAGAGCCGGATCGCAGCGGCGTTCGAGACGGGCCGGGATACGGAGAGTCCGCTCGGTCGTGCGGCGGAGTACCTGCAGATTTTTACCGGGGGTACGTTAAGCCGCAGCAGCCTTTTCGGATTGGGAATCATGCCGTACATCACGGCGTCGATTATCTTGATGCTGCTCGGCGAGGTGATTCCGGCCCTCAAGAAGCTCCGCCAGGAGGGCCAAACCGGATATAAGAAGATTCAGGAGTACACGCGCTACCTGACCGTGCTGATCTGCGTGGTGCAGGCCGTGATGTACATGAAGATGCTCGGCGGCTACACGTATCCCGGGATGCAGGTGCAGGCCTATATCATGGGGATTATCGGAATGACCGCGGGCACCGTGTTTTTGATGTGGCTCGGCGAGCAGATCGACGAGTACGGCATCGGCAACGGTATCAGCCTGATCATCATGGCGGGGATTATCTCCCGGATGCCGTGGGCGGTGTTGTCGCTGTCCCAGCAGGTGGACCTGACGCTGGGGGCGCCGACCGGTTCGATCGGTCCGGCCCAGATCCTGTTCCTGATCGCGGCGTTCGTGTTCGTCGTCGCCGGAGCGATCCTCATCACGCAGGGCCAGAGGCGGATTCCGATCCAACAGGCCAAGCAGATGCGCGGCCGACGGATGTACGGCGGGCAGCGCCATTACCTGCCCCTGCGGGTCAACCACGGTGGCGTGATGCCGATCATCTTTGCCTCGAGTTTCATGATGTTCCCGCCGATCATCGTCCAACAGATCGCGCAGTTCTATCCGCGGTCGATGGTGCTCCAGACGATCCTCGGGGCCCTGCGGGCCGATGCGTATACGTACAACGTGGTGTATATGCTGCTGATCTTCCTGTTCGCCTACTTCTGGGTTACGGTGCAGTTCCAGCCCCGCGAGATGGCGAAGAACCTTCGCGATTCCGGCAGCTTCATCCCGGGTCTTCGTCCCGGGCGCCGGACGGCGGAGTATCTGGAAACGGTCATGACGCGCATCACCTACTTCGGCGCTGCGTTCCTGGCGGCGATTGCGGTGGTGCCGACGTTCTTGACGTATTTCCTGGGAATCGACTGGACGATCACGACGTTCATCGGGGGCACCGGCCTGCTGATCGTGGTCAGTGTGTCGCTGGATCTGGTGCAGAAAATCGAAGCCAACCTGCTCATGCGGAGCTACGATGGGTTCAGTTCGGCAGGTAGGATCAAGGGAGCGTACGCATGAGAGTAGTTCTGCTCGGAGCGCCCGGCGCGGGCAAAGGAACGCACTGCAAACGGATCGTGGGGCGCTACGGACTGCTGCATCTGTCCAGCGGCGACATTCTGAGACGGGAGCGCGCCGAAGGCACCGAACTGGGCAAGAAGGCGCAGAGCTACATGGATGCGGGGACCTTAGTTCCCGACGATCTGATCGTCGAGATGATGAGCAAGGCGATTGCCAACGCCCCGGACAGCGGTTTTGTCCTGGACGGCTTCCCTCGCACCGTCCACCAGGCGGAAGCTCTGGATCGCTCGCTGGCGAAGAACAACAAGGATATCGACGTGGTGATCAACCTCCAGGTTGATGACAACGTGGTGGTCGATCGGATCACCGGCCGACGTAGCTGCCCCCAGTGTGGCGCCGTCTACCACGTCAAGAACATGCCTCCGAAGAAGGACGGCGTGTGCGACAACGACGGAACGCCGCTCGTTCAGCGGCCCGATGATACCGCCGAGGTGGTCAAGAACCGGCTCGCGACGTACTACGAGCAGACCGAGCCGGTCGTCGAGTATTATAAGGCCCGCAGAGACGTTCGCGATGTGCCTGCCGACGGCGACCCCGATAGCGTGGCGGCGGTGTTGTTCGAGCAGTTGGACGCGTTGAAATAAGATAGAACCAGATCGGCCGGCTGCGGGCGCAGCGACCGTTCGGGATATGAAGTTGGATCGATGGCTGTAACGCTTCGAAGCCGAAGAGAAATTGAGTTGATGCGTCGAGCGGGTGCGGTTGTCGCCGACGTTCTTTCGAAACTACAGGAGATCGCAGAGCCCGGCGTTACGACGGCGGAACTGGACCGGGTGGCGCTGGAGATGACCGCGCGGGCGGGGGCCGACGCCCTGTTCAAGGGCGTGCGCAGCCCACAGGCGCGCCAGCCGTTTCCTGGTGCGATCTGTGCGTCGGTCAATGACGAGGTCGTGCACGGGATTCCGTCGGATTCGACGGTGCTCCAGGCCGGCGATATCCTGAGCGTGGATTTTGGCGTCAGGCTGGGCGGCTACTGCGGAGATTCGGCCACCACCGTGGCGGTCGGCGAGATCTCGCCGGACAAGCAACGGCTGCTCGAGGTGACGAAAGGCATGCTGGACGTCGCCATCGCCGAGGTCAGACCGGGGCTCCGCTGGAGTCAGGTCGCTCGCAAGATGCAACGGTATGTCGAATCGGCCGGGTTTTCGGTGGTTCGCGACTTCGTGGGCCACGGCATCGGTACGAAGATGCACGAAGATCCGAAGGTGCCGAATTTTGTCAGCGAGGAGTTGCTGGCGGACGATATCTTTTTGGCCGAAGGAATGGTCCTGGCGGTCGAGCCGATGGTGAACGCGGGCAGTTATCGCGTTCGGACGCTCGCCAACGGCTGGACGGTGGTGACCAAGGACGGCAAGTGTTCCGCCCATTTTGAGCATACGATCGCGATCGGCAAGGGCGGCTGTGAAGTACTGACAAGGAACGAATAGGGTGATCCGGGGGTTGGCACGGACGTGCGACCCGGCCATAGGGGATCTGTGGAATCCGGTCGCCCACCGAATTTCGGGATGTAGATGGCGAAGAAAGACGCGATACGGCTACAAGCAAAAGTGGTGGAAGCTTTGCCTAACGCGATGTTCAGAGTCGAGTTGGAAGGTGGGCACAAGGTCTTGGCCCACGTTTCGGGCAAGATGCGGATGAATTTCATTCGGATCCTGCCCGGCGATATGGTGACCGTGGAGATGTCGCCGTACGATCTCAACCGAGGGCGAATCGTACTGCGACACTGAGGTTTTGGTGGCAGGACGACCCGTGCGGCAAGGGCGGGGACCGTCTGAAAGCGTGGATGAAAAAATGAAGGTACGAAGCTCAGTAAAACGCATTTGTGAGAATTGCAAAATCGTCCGTCGCCGGGGCGTCGTTCGGGTCATTTGTTCGAATCCCCGCCACAAACAGCGTCAGGGGTAGTTGCGCTGGGAACCGGAACGGACCGCGGGAAATCCGCGTCGATTGCAGATGGGTGCTAAAAGGGAGCCAATATGCCGCGTATAGTGGGTATCGATATTCCGGACAACAAGGCGATCTGGGTTTCGCTGACGTACATCCCCGGGATCGGGCGGTACACGTCCGAGCTGATTCTGAAAGAGGCCCGGATTGAACGGATGACGAAGGCGAACAAACTCAGCGAAGATGAGTTGAGTCGGATCACGCAGATCATCGACCGCAACTACATCGTCGGGGGCCAGCTTCGGCGTCAGGTCGCGCAGAACATCGCCCGTCTTCGGGATATTGCCTGCTACCGAGGCATCCGGCACCGCCGGGGCCTGCCTGTGCGAGGCCAGTGCACCCAGAGCAACGCCCGGACGCGCAAAGGGCCGCGCAAGACGGTGGCCGGCAAGAAGGGCGTTAAAGAGAAACGATAAGTCCCCTGCATGGAGCCGCGTTGCGGCATGCCGGTCATCGGGATCGGGAAGAAACGAAGCAGGATTATTCGATAAGAGAATCAGATGGCAAAGAGCGGAAAACGAAAAGTTCGGAAGAACGTTGTTCGAGCGATCGTCCACATCAAGGCCACGTTCAACAATACGCTGATCACGGTCACGGATATGGACGGCGACACGATCTGCACCGGTTCGGCCGGATGCGTCGGGTTCAAGGGGTCGCGGAAGAGTACGCCCTTCGCCGCGCAGCAGGCGGCCCAGCGTTGTGCCAGTGCCGCCATGCGGAACGGCGTACGCGAGGTCGAGATCAAGGTCAAGGGACCGGGGTCGGGTCGCGAGTCGGCCATTTCGGCGCTCCAGGGCGCCGGCCTGCGGATCGCCTCCATCGAGGACGTTACGCCGCTGCCGCACAACGGGTGCCGACCGCCCAAGCGTAGACGGGTATAAGCAAAGGCTCCAGGAGACTCTACAGGAGATTGGTGTATATGGGACGTTATCTCGGTCCATCGTGTAAGCAGTGCCGCCGCGAAGGGATGAAGCTGTTCCTCAAAGGCCTCAAGTGTGAAACCGCCAAGTGCCAAGTCGAGCGCCGGCAGCGGAACCTCGCGCCGGGGATGCACGGCTGGCGGCGATCTCGTCTGAGCGAATACGGCGTCCGTCTGCGTGAGAAGCAGAAGATCAAACGGTATTACGGCCTCTACGAACAACAGTTTATGCGGTACTTCCATGAGGCGGAACGCCTGAAGGGCAACACGGGTGAGAACCTGCTGCAACTGCTGGAACGACGGTTGGACAACGTGGTATACAAGCTGAATTTTGCGCCATCGCGCAAGGGCGCTCGACAGTTGATCGCCCACGGGCACATCTATGTGAACGGGCACAAGGTGGACGTGAGTGATTACACGACCAAGGTGGGAGATCGGATCGAGGTCAAGGACTCTGAACGAAGCCGCAAGCAGGTGAAAGAGCAGCTCGAGAGTAACCCGAACTTTGCCGCCCAGGCCTGGCTCCAGCTCGACCGCGACAAGCCGGCCGCCACGATCGTGGCGATGCCCACCCGGGAAGACATCCAGATCCCGGTGGAAGAGCAGTTGGTTGTGGAGTTCTGTTCGAGGTAGGCTCGGAGACAAAGACGGTGCGGAATGGGGTGGCCCGCCCTCCGGTGGGGATCGGTTCCGCACTTGGCTGGCAGTTACGGATCAAAGTTTAGATCGGAGGCCAATATATGCGAGTGACCTGGCGTGGTTTAGAGTTGCCGACTCGTGTTGAAAAGGACAGCGTCGTCTCGACGGACAAGTACGGAAGGTTCTACATCGAGCCGTTCGAGCGCGGGTTCGGTACGACCGTCGGGAACAGCCTCCGGCGCGTTCTGCTGTCCTCGCTCGAAGGCAGTGCGGTCACCTCGATCAAAATCAGTGGCGTGGATCATGAGTTCACTTCGGTCGCCGGCGTGATGGAGGATGTGACGGACATCGTATTGAACGTCAAGAGTCTGGTCATTCGTTTGCAGGGGGAAGGGCCGAAGACGATGAAGGTTTCGGCCAACAAGGTGGGGGCGGTTACCGCCGCCGATATCGTGGCCGATCCGGCGGTCGAGGTCTTCAGCCAGGACGTCGTGCTGGCGACCCTGACGGACAAGATCAATTTCGAGATGGAGATGGTGGTCGAGAACGGACGCGGCTATGTGCCGGTTGCCGAGCGGATCGCCGACGCGGATCGTTTCGACCAGGAGATCGGGCTGATTCATCTGGACGCCGTCTACTCTCCGGTGACGCGCGTTCGCTACATGACCGAGAACACCCGCGTGGGCCAGCGGACGAACTACGATCGCCTGATCCTGGAGATCTGGACGAACGGCACGGTGGCGCCGGATATGGCGCTCGTCGAAGCCGCCAAGATCCTGCGCAAACACATCAATCCGTTCGTGCAGTACTTCGAATTGGGCGAAGAAACGGTCGCCGGGGAGATCGCCAAAGAGGAGCCGGAGACCGAGGTGGATGAAGAGCTGGAGGCCAAGCTCAATACTCCGATCCAGGAGCTGGAGCTCTCGGTGCGGGCCAGCAACTGTCTGGAGTCGGCAAAAATCGAGACCGTTCGCGAGTTGGTGGGAATGAACGAAGCGGATCTGCTGAAGATTCGCAGCTTCGGCAAGACCTCGCTCCGCGAGATCAAGCGCAAGCTCGCCGATATCGGTCTTTCGCTGGGCATGAAGGACGGGGGGCAGTAGCCTCTGCGGCAGTCACGAGAACGGTTTGGCACTATCGAGAAGAGGATTGTTAGCATATGCGTCATCGAGTTGCAGGACGTCGGTTAAGCAGAACGAGCGAGCATCGTGTGGCGTTGCGCCGCAACTTGGCGCAGTCGCTGATCGAGCATGAGACGATCTCGACCACAATCGAAAAGGCCAAAGAGGTCAAACCGTTTGTTGAGAAGCTGATCACGCTGGCCAAGAAGGGCAAGCTGGAGCATCGCCGACGCGCGATCGCTCTGCTCGGCAATCGGGATATTCTCGACGTCGAAGACGGCAAGACCACCAAGAAGGGGACGGTCGTCGGCAAGCTGTTCAGCGACCTGGGGCCGCGCTACCTGGAACGGCCGGGTGGTTATACGCGAATCATCCGTCTGTCGATGCGACGCCTGGGCGACAACGGCGAGTTGGTTCTCTTGCAGCTTCTGGGCGAGGATGAGCCGCTGAAGAAGGAGCGGAAGGTCTCGACCCAGCGAGCCAAGGCCAAGCGGGCCGCCGCTTCCGCCAAGGCGAAGAAGCAGGGGAGCGTCGTCACCAAAAGTGAACCTCAGACAACTGGCAAGCAGGTCGAAGCTGAAGCCGAGAACGGGACGGAAGTGGAACCGTCGGATCAGGCTGAGCAGCGTGACTGATAGAACAAGTGTCGGCGTCCCGCCTGAGAGCGAAGACGCCACGCTAAGGATGAGAGGGTCCGGGAAACCGAACCACGCTCGGCTGTAGAAGGCCCAAACTGTGAGGGCTATGTACCAGCACCATTGCGGAGATTCAGATATGGCCTTGTGAGTTCTCGACCTGTTACGAGGGAGAGTAACATGCGGCAGTTGCGGAAGGTACAGGCGAGCCTGATCTTCGGAACGCTCAGCATTGTTGTTGGGCTGATCGGTGCTTGGAGCGAGGAGCGGAAGTACTATCTGGTTGCGTTGGTGGTGCTGAGCGCAATTTTATGTCTTCTGCTTCTCCGGCGGTGGCGTGATATTCCCGTTTCTGGTACTCGGTATCTGGATCAGGGCAAGGCGGATGTCATGGTTGCCAAGGCGGTTACGCTTACCCAGTATCCCATATGTACCCATCTGAGTGTGTCGCACGCGACGGGGGTCGCCGTGGGTACGCTCGCTGCTAGAACCGTCCTTGCGAGCATCAAGCATTTCGAGGATATGCTCGACGAACGTCAGAATCAGATGCGTCGGGAAACAGACTTCACCGCCGATGTTGTGTTGAAGCACCTGAATCGTCTGCGACGTATTCAGGCTATCCTGACGGGCTTGCTCAGTCCGTCCAATTGCTGGATGGCGTGCTATCTGGAAATCGAAGAGGCCCATCCGGTCTTCGACGCACTCGATACCGTCCGCCGACGGCTTGAAGAAGATATCGTCGACAGCTTGGAGGCGTTCTATCGAGGGATTCCGCGAAGAGTGGGTCGCCACTATCAGGACGAGCGCTGGGGTCCTCGGATTCAGCGGCGGATTTGCTCGGAGATTCCCCAGGCCCTGGTCGATATCCAACACACGATCAAGGAAAGTGCAGAACCTGCTGGAATAATCGTGGAGAAACTCGAAATCGACTGGCAGCGGAATATTGCATATCTCCACAGAGATCGGGCCTGTATGCCCGGCAGTCTCAAGAATATTAGGCGAGATGGGGCCCCGTATCCCGCCCGATTGGCCATTTGAGTGATCAAGCAGGCTCTTGACTGCGTAGGGCGCAGAGCCTATACTTATAGGGAGTCGTCGTAATGCATGGATGCGAGATCCAATCAGGACGGTCGATCAGGGGAGACCGCGAGGGGAGGTGTGTGTGAGCCTGGAGTCTTCTATGAGACGCGCTAGGAGTCTGCTTGCCATTCCTACTGAGTCCAGAACTGGCATCTGGGGGCGAGAGGCCTGCCGGTGCAGTAGTGATATCATTGAAGATGTCGTGGAGTCGTGGGCGGCTTCTGCCAAGGTAGAAGCGGAGATTTTACCTCTTGTGGAGGAACTACTTCAAGGGGTGCTTGGGATCAAGGAAAGTGGCCAAGCCGGCTGCTACAGTGAAGAAATGGATACATTTGCCGCCAACATCGAAGATCGACATGGCAGATTGCGCGCGTATGCTTCCAGACAAGTACTTGTTTTGTCGGAATTTCTCTGATACGGCCTGGGAGGCTGGCGTAGCGGTTCTTGTGTTGGTGTGTGGCCCCAAGGACGGACGGTGGATAAGGCGGGTCATGACGAGATGGCCCAATTCGGACAGAGAGTGCCGATGGACGGTTGCGTTTTCTGCAAGATGGTGGCCGGCGAGATTCCGGTGGTCAAACTCTACGAGGACGAGGCCGTACTGGCCTTTCTCGACATCGGCCCCGTCAGCGACGGACACACCCTGGTGATTCCCAAGACCCACTGCGCGAAGGTCCACCAGTGCGATCCCGAGGTTCTGGCGAAGGTGGCCTCGCATCTGGGGCGCATCGCGGGGGCGGTGGCTGAAGCGATGAACGCCGACGGATACAATGTCCTGTGCAATAACGGCAAGGCCGCCGGACAGGCGGTCGACCACGTGCACTTTCACATCATCCCCCGCAAAGCAGGCGACGGGGTGTTTACGCAATGGCCGGCCTATAAGTACAAGGAAGGCCGGATGGCCGAAATTGCAGAAAAGATTCAGAAAAGTCTCAGCTGATCGTAGCTTGGGCTTGATCTTCCGAACGATCTGTGTTAGCTTCACGGATGTAGTGAATTGGCTCTGAAGACGCGCTGGATGGGGTGAACCGACCGCTGTTCAGGGCGTATTCGATAAAATTGATCGCGGGGTAGAGCAGTCTGGTAGCTCGTCGGGCCCATAACCCGGAGGTCGGAGGTTCGAATCCTCCCCCCGCTATTGCGATGATTCGCGGAAAGCCAGTCCTTTGCGACTGGCTTTTTTCATACCCTCACGTTACCTTCTACCGAACCGCCAAGGGAACGCTCAAACCAAGGGAAGGGCTGATATGAGGACCCCCGCAGTCATCCGTCGACCAGCAGGCTATGGGTGCAAAAGCGTTGTGCCCCTGCTGGCCGCTCTCGTCACGGTCTGTGGTGCGGCGGCAGGTGCATCACAGGCGTCCAAGGAGGTCGAACTCTATCACTGGGTCGATTTCCGGATCGAGGCTCCAGGGGCCGGCGCGGGCGTCGCGAAGTGGGATGTCGAGGGTTCGTGCGACTGGACGCATGAGTACACCGGCGTGCGACGAACGAGCTTGGTATGGTATTCGGGCTCGGGCGACACCTATGTCTACCGGTTTGGCGGATCCCTGCAAGGGCGCTGGACGGGGGTGACCCGCTCGCCCGTCGGGGCCCTGGACGGCCTGCGACTGACGGTGGAGGTATTGCCGTCCAGCAATCCCAGCCGGATCGGCTGGAGCGGGCAGCGGGCGGACGAGCCGACGGCCTGGGCGCATCAGCAGGGGCCCGATGGAAAGCTGGTCAAGTGCACTCCCATCCTGATCATGATGCCCGACGTGCGGCACTGGTTTGACAACCTCGGGCGGATGCGTGCGTTCGTGGGCGAATTCAACGACAACCACGGTTTCAACGGAGGGCACATCTCCACCATCGGCCCGAACTGGTTCGATGTCGATTCGACCGATCCTCTGGACGCGGCGCCTGCGACGCCCGACGTGCGAACCTTCGAGGTGCTGGAAGCAGCCGCGTCGGAGTGGTCCGAACGCGGCGGCTGGCTGCATCTGTGGATGTGGGGCAAGGGCGACCGTGGGGATTTCGCAAAGCTGCCCGGGGGCTACCGCGGCGCTCCGAGCCGGCGGATCCATCGCTACATCGCGGCGCGACTGGGCCCGGTCCCTGGCTGGTCCATGGGGGTCGGCTGGGACGTCGAATTCTGGGCCGACCGAGCGAAACTCAAGTGGTGGCTGGATGATCTGATCCCGCAACTGGGCGGTTGGCATCATTGGATCGGGTTCCGTTATTCGGACAGCGACATCGGGAAGGGCAGAGACCCCGACCCCGCCAACCAGGGCCGGTACCTGGAACGCGGCATTGCCTGGAACACGCTTCGACCCGGCGACGAGCAGTACGCCGGCTGGGAGCACTGGGCCACCACGACCAGCGACAGCGCGATCGAAGCCGGCCTGGCGGCGATTCCGGACCGGCCCATGATGAGCGAAGACCGCTTCCGCCGACGCGACAACGCCTGGCGGCAGAAAGACATGCTCACCGACGATGCGATCCTGAAAGAAATTCCGCGCTGGGCCAATCGCGGGATGGCGGCCATCTACGGTAGGCTTATCGACAGCAGCGACGGAGGCAGCGACGTCTGGCCCAACCAAGCCGCCATCAAAGCGGTGATCGAGAGTATTGAGGAATGAACGACGAGGAAGGTCCGACCACGTGATGCGACATACGCGACGACAGTTTATCCAACGAACGGCGATCGGGGCGGCGGGCTTGTGGTCCCTCGGCACAGACGGCCGGGCCATCGCCGACGTCAGACCAGCGGGCAGGAAGGCCGTCGCTGCCGACGAGTTCCTGAGCAGCCTGGGCGTGTGTTCCAGCATTACCGGGCGGGGCGAGACGCTGGCTGGGACTACCGAGGCCCTGGATTACACTGGCATTCGATTCGTGCGGTGCGGACTGGAAGATCGCATCACCGTGGGAGACATGATCCGTCTCCACGAGCTAACCGGCGCGCGAGTCGTTTACGGGCTGCTGAGCGGGGGTACGAATCTCGGCAGGCTCCTGCGCGAGGCCAGGGAGTTGGCCACTGCCGGCGCTCTGCTGGCGATCGAAGGCAATAACGAACCCAACAACTGGGGCATCACCTACCAGGGCCAAGCGGGTGGAAGAGACAAGTCGTGGTTGCCGGTCGCCAAGCTCCAGCGCGATTTGTACCAAGGCGTCAAGAGTGATGGCGTGCTGAAGGATTACCCCGTCTCGAACCTCACCGAGAGCGGAGCGCAGACGGACAACGTCGGGCTGCAATTCCTGACGATTCCCGATGGGGCCGACACGTTGATGCCGCCCGGCACGGTTCATGCCGACTACGCCAACTGTCACAACTACATTACCCACCCGAGTTGGCCGGGGCTGCACGACAACCAGACGTGGCTCAGCGCCAGTCCCGGACCCGACTGCCCGGTGGATGGACTCTATGGCAATTACGGCAGGACCTGGCGGAATCACTTCGCCGGTTATTCGCAGGCCGAGCTGCTGACGCTGCCGCGCGTGACCACGGAGACGGGCTACCCGGTCGGCGGTGAAGTGACGGAAGAGATTCAGGCGCGCCTGTTCATGAACCTGTATCTGTCGCAGTTCAAACGCCGGTGGAGCCACACCGCGCTCTACCTGCTGCGGACGCGCTCCAACGAACCGGCGCACGAGCGATATGCCCTCTTTCGTATGGACTACACGCCCAAGCAGGCGGCGCACTACCTGCACAACCTCACCACCATTCTGGCCGACCGAGGGTCCGTGGCTGCGCCGGGACGAGTGGACTACTCCATCGCAAACCAGCCGGCGACGGTGCACGATCTGCTCCTCCAGAAGAGCGATGGCACCTTCGAACTCGTGCTGTGGGGCGAAACGCTTCGCGGGCGGTTCGGACCAGGTGACCGTGAATCTGGGCGCGATGTACGCCACGGTCAACCTGTACGACCCCACAACGGGCATCTCGCCAACGCGGCTCATGACCGGTGTGGACTCGGTCACGTTGACGCTGAGCGATCATCCCGTCGTCGTCGAACTGCCTGCTCCTGACAGGGTGTAGCGCCCACGTTCGCTATGCCCGCGGCATGCCGGGCTTGGGGACCGGCCGGATCGTGCCGTCCCAGGCGGCAATGTCCGGAGGCGTCAGTTGCAGACTGGAGTTGAGAATCTCGTCCCAGGTCACGTTCTTGCCGATATAGGCTGACTCGCGTCCCATGATGGCGGTAAGGGTGGATTCGCACAGAAAGCGCGTGTCGTTCGGGACCTCGCCACGCCGTAACGCCGCGACGAAATCGATGTGCTCCTGATGATGGGCTTCGTGCTGGTCGGGGTGCTCTCTGAAGACCTTCGCATGTGCGCCTGTGATCTCCGCCTTGCGGCCGACCAGCGAGGCGCGCCCTTTCGTACCCACGACCTCCTCGCCAATCTTCGCATCCGTCCCTCGGATCTGCCGACACATGCTGGTCAGGCGGGCCCCGTTGGCGTACTCGAATTCGACGGTGAAGTGGTCGTAGATGTTCCCTCCCCGATCGGTGTGATACTGGCGTCCACCCATGCCGTAGGCTCGGACGGGATGGGCCTGCATGATCCAGTTGCAGGCGTCCAGGTTGTGGATGTGCTGTTCGACGATGTGATCGCCACAGAGCCAGTCGACATGGAACCAGTTGTGGAAATGATACTCGGGCAGGCTCATTCCGGCCTCCCGCTCGCGGAACCAGATGTCGCCTGTGTTGAAGTAGGCGTAGAGAGACGTCACCTCGCCGAGCTGGCCCTCCTGGATCGCGTTGACCAGATCGATGTAATGAAAGACGTGCCGGCCGTTAAAGCCGGAGAGCAGTCCGATCTTTCTGCGTTTCATCTCCTCTTCGAGGGCGAGGATGCGCCGGACGCCGGGGGCATCGGTTGCGCATGGTTTCTCCGCAAAAATGTGGACGCCTTTCTTGACGGCATATTCGATGTGCTCGGGCCGGAAGCCCGGAGGCGTACAGAGCAGGACGTAATCGATGCCGGAGTCGATCACCTTCCGATAGGCGTCCAGACCGGCAAAACAGCGGTCGGGTTTGACCTGGAGGCCCTTCGCGAACGCTCCATCCTCATCCTTGAGCTTCGACAACTGGACCAGGCTCCTTTCGACCCTGGGCATGAAGATATCGCCCATCGCCACCAGTTGCATGTTCGGTCCAGCCAGGATCGCGTCGCGGGCGGCGCCGGTGCCGCGTCCGCCGCAGCCGACCAGGCCGATGCGAATCGCATTGTCCTCGCCGGCATAGGCACGCGACAGGATGCTCGTCGCCAGCACCGAACCCGCCGCCAGCCGGCCGCTCTTCGACAGGAACTCTCGACGTGAATGCTGATCTGCTGCTACCGACTGACTCTCATCGTGCGTTCTCATGTTCGCTCCTTGGAAGCTGTAAGTCCTGGGATGATTCGTATGCCTCGGCCCCGACATTGCACAAGTAGGTGCCGTCCTGCTCGGCTACCGGCAGCGACGGTTGACGACAGTCCTCGGCGTCGATCCAGACGTTGTGGCGGAACGCGAACGTCTCAGGAGCCGTGCGTGGCCCGACGTTGACGAAAACCTGCACCCGCGAATCGTAGACGATGACGTTGTGCTCGAACACCCCTCCATGGCTTGGCTGAAATTGCGGATCACTCGTCTCCTGCAAGATGCGCAAGACCCACGTCTCGGGCCGCACAATTGTGTTATGGTGAACGTGCCCCCCGTCGCCGGTCACCCAGGCCAGCGCGGCGGAACTGCCCATGAACCGGTTGCCGGCAACGGTGATGTCCTTCGCTTCATAGTCGTCTACACGAGGGCGGAAGAATTGCAGGCCCGTGCTGCCACCCAGGTTAACGGAGCGGTGCCCGGCGTCTCGGAACGAACAGCGATGGACGAGCACGCGCGCGGTGCCGCCCTTGAGCTGTACGCCGTTCGACTGGGAGAATCCGTCACGTCCGATGAAACGACAGTCCTCGATCACACCGTCGTGGCAGCCCACCATGTCGATCCCTGAGCCACCCCATCCTTCGAAATGGCACCGACGCACGATGAACCGGTCGACGCCCGACATCTTGAGGGCATCGTGGTTTCCTTCGGGCCCGACCTCCAGAATGGTGATGTCTTCGAGGACAATGTCGTGTGCGGGGGACTCGTACGAGCCGCCATCGTCAATGTTGATCCCGTTGGCGGGAAATCCTTCGACACGAAGGGTTCTCAGGGTGACGTAGCGACAATCCGCCAGGTGCAGTGCCTGGGTGCCACCTCGGAAGACGGGCGGGTCGTTCGGATCGGCGCCCGCGATCACGATCGGGTCCTCCTCGCTGCCCGCCAGATCCTGGAGATAGAGGCCACCGCTGTACTGCCCTGGTTCGAGAAGAACGACAGTGCCAGGCGCCGCCTCCCGCGCCGCCAGCAGCAACTGCTGGGAATCAGCGACCCGAATCTCCATGCCACGAGAAACGGAGTCCAATAGAAGGATGGCGCCAAGGAGAATGCTCAAGATGCGAATGCGATGGTTCATTGGCAGGCCTCCCGGCGCTGCATGTTCGCAATGGTCGCTGAATCGCTGGAATTCCTGGACCTCGATACCTCCCAATTGTCCCATCTTTTCCGGCGCACCGCAAGGCCCAAGGAGATGCATGGGGCACGAAGAGTCCTGGTGGGGAAGATGGTTGCCTCGGGCCCGAAAGAGGGGTGGATTTGTTCTATGCTTGGACTGCTTCGGTAAGACCGGCAGTGCGAAAGACGAACAGGCGTTCGTGGTCGAGCATGCGCTGTTTCGTGGCGGTTCCGCCAGGGGCGGAGAAGCCCCCGAGGCCACCGTCGGTTCGCACCACACGGTGGCAGGGGACGATTAGGGGGATGGGATTGCCGGCCATGGCGTTTCCCACCGCCCGGGCGGCCTGGCGCCGACCGACCTGGCCCGCCAGCGCGGTATACGTCAGGGTCTGCCCGGCGGGAATCCGGCGGCAGGCGTTCAGTACCGTCTGTACGAATGGGCCACGATCGGTCAGGTCAACCACCGGATCAGTACTGAAATCGACGTTTTCACCTTCGAAATAGGCCATGATCCGCTGCTGAAGATCCCTCGCAACACCGTGCTCGAAAGAGGCCTTCTGCGACGATGCCCCCAGGCTGGCCAGCAGTGCCGCACGGACTGTGGCGGCCTGGTCGACGGGCAAAAACGTCCGGCAGACGCGGTCTCCTCGAAGGGCCAGACCGAAATGGCCCCAGCAGGTTTCGAAGATCGTGTATCGGATCATCTCGGCGCTCATGGAATCGCTCCCGTTTCGGTGGACGCCCCGCACGGGGGCTTCGGATACAAATATTCACCTTACGGGCGAAATGCGTTGACGCAAGGCCAAAATTCTGGTAAAGAAAAGAGTTTTTATGAAGTCGAACCGGGCTTGGCAGAGGCGATAGGGCCGAAAACACGGGTTTGCCGGTGGGCCGACCCCACGTGGAGCGACTATTTTCGCACGGCTCCCGTTGCCTTTTCCGCTCGAGATTGCACCTGTTGTGGATGCCAGTAGGATTGGGTCTATGTCCTTGGACGACCTGCGAAATCGGATAGACGAGATCGACGCCCAGTTGGTCAAGCTGCTGAACGAGCGCGCCCAGGTGGTGGTGGAAGTGGGCAAACTCAAGAGCCGCACCGACGGCCCGATCTACGCGCCCGACCGCGAGAAGCAGGTCCTGGCCAAGATCCGCAAGGCCAACGAAGGCCCATTGCCCGACCGCACGCTGGTGGCGATCTGGCGGGAGCTGATGAGCGGTTCATTCGTGCTCGAAAAACCGCTTCGCATCGCCTATCTGGGCCCAGCCGGCAGCTTCAGCCACACGGCCGCCATGCTCAAGTTCGGTCAGAGCGTCGAGTACGAGCCCCTGGCGGACATCCGCAGCATCTTTGACGAAATCAGCAAGGGCCACTGTGACCTCGGGCTCGTGCCGATCGAGAATTCGACCGGTGGAGGCGTCATCGAGACACTCGATGCGTTGATCGACACCGACGTCAAGGTCTGTGCCGAGGTGCTGATGGCCATCCACCACAACCTGCTGGCGAACTGTCCGCTCCAGGAGGTCGAGAAGATCTACTCGAAGCCCGAGGTGTTCGCGCAGTGCCGCAACTGGCTGACCGCGACGTTCAAAGAGGCCAAGACGATTCCGGCCGCTTCGACGGCGCGGGCGGCCCAGATGGCCTCCGAGGAGGCGCACGCCGCTGCCATCGGTTCGAAAGTGGCCGCCGAGTTGTACGGACTCAAAATGATCTGCGAGAACATCGAGGACATCGCCAACAACATCACGCGGTTCCTGGTGGTCAGCCGGGAGGACGCCAGGCCGACGGGCGAAGACAAGACCGCGATCCTCTTCAGCACCGCACACAAGGCGGGAGCCCTCGCGGACGTGCTGGAGGTCTTCAAGAAATACAACATCAACCTGACCAATATCGAATCGCGACCCAGCAAGAAGCGTGGGTGGGAATACTACTTCTTTGTCGATTTCCTCGGGCACCATACGGAAGAACGCGTCCAGATCGGCATGGAAGAATCGCGGCAGCATTGCCTTCAGCTTTCGATCCTGGGCAGCTTCCCGCGGGCGACCGAGTTACTGTGAGAAGGACGATAGGAGAGCATCATGAGAAAGCCGTTTGTAGCCGGTAATTGGAAGATGAACACGGACAGCCATTCGGGCGTGGCCCTGGCCAAAGGGGTTGCAGACGGCTCGTCGGGACTGGCGGGCAGCAGCGTGGACGTGGCGGTGATTCCGCCGTTCGTCTACCTTTCGGCGGTCGGTCAGGCGGTCAGCTCCTCCGGGGTCGCGCTCGGCGCGCAGGATGTGTACTTCGAAGCGAAGGGCGCCTTCACCGGGGAGATCAGCACGGCGATGCTCAAGGACGTTGGCTGCACCTACGTCCTCTGCGGCCACTCGGAGCGCCGCCACGTGCTGGGCGAGAGCGACGAACTGATCAACCAGAAGGTGACCGCATCGATCTCGGGCGGGCTGCTGCCGATCCTCTGCGTGGGCGAACTGCTCGAAGAGCGCGATGCGTCGCAGACCGAAGCGGTGGTCGAGCGCCAGGTTCGCGCGGGACTGGCGGGGCTCAGCGTCGAGAAAATCTCCGCAGTGACGATCGCCTACGAGCCGGTGTGGGCCATCGGCACCGGGCATACGGCCGGACCGGATCAGGTTGATGAGGTGCACCGGTTTCTGCGGGATCTTCTGGGGAAACGGATATCACCGGATCTGGCCCGAACCGTGAGAATTCTTTACGGCGGTTCCGTCAAACCGGACAACATCTCTGAACTGATGCGCATCACGGATGTGGATGGGGCTCTGGTAGGAGGTGCCAGTCTGGATGCAAAAACATTTACTGAAATTGTTAAATTTGATTGAAGATATATGACTACACTGATCACTGCCTTGCATGTCACCGTTTGTATCCTGCTGATCCTGATTGTGCTGCTTCAGAGCGGCAAAGGAGCGGGAATGGGGTTGTCCATGGGCGGCGGAGGCAGCCAGACCCTGTTTGGCGCAGCCGGCCCGGCCACCATTCTGACCAAAATCACCACTGTGATTGCCATCGTTTTCATGGTGACTTCACTGACCCTGGCCTATTTTTCCGGTCACAAGGCAGAAAAAAGCATCATCACAACCCCGCCGGCCCCGGTTGAGCAAACCACGGATACCGGAACCGACTGATTTTTATGATACACCTGCCGAAGTGGTGGAATAGGTAGACACGCACGCTTGAGGGGCGTGTGGGGAGACCCGTGGGAGTTCAAATCTCCCCTTCGGCACCATTATTATATGAGACAGCCATGGGCAGCAATGTTCATGGCTGTTTTTGTTTCAACCCCATACCTTTCGGGTGTGCTGGTGCCTTGAATTATTCGGCAGCCTGCTTACTTTAGGTCATTATGACATACACACAGACAATACGGGCACAAGACCCCAAAAAAATTGAAAAAGAGCTGGGGGAGTTTTTGAACAAGAAATTCGGCGGCAGCGTTCGCATCATCACTCCCGCAACCCAGTCCCAGACATCCTCTGACAGCGGCAATCTGCCGAAAACAGGAAAAAACGAGCTGGTCAATTTCAACATCAAACCTGCGGAACTGATCGCATACCTCGATCAATACGTGGTCCGGCAGGACCGGGCCAAATCGGTCCTGGCCACCAAAATCTGCACCCATTTCAACCGCATCCGCCACCAGGAAACCCGTGAGGACAAAGACGCCCGGATCACGGGCAACATCAAATCCAATATTCTGATGCTGGGGCCCACCGGTATCGGAAAAACCTATCTCATCAAACTCATTGCCGGAAAAATCGGGGTTCCGTTTGTCAAGGCGGATGCCACCAAGTTTTCGGAAACCGGATATGTGGGCGGGGATGTGGAAGACCTGATCCGGGACCTGGTCAAGGAAGCAAATGATGACATTGCGCTGGCGGAATGCGGAATTGTGTATCTGGATGAGATCGACAAGATCGCGGCCAATCCTGATGTCATCGGGGCTCAGGTATCCAGAACCGGGGTTCAGCGGGCATTGCTCAAACCCATGGAAGAAACCGATGTGGACCTGAAGGTCCCCCATGACCCGGTGTCCATGATGCAGGAACTGGAACGGTTTCAGCGCACCGGAAAACGGGTGGCCCGGCGGGTCAACACCGCCAATATCCTGTTCATTCTGAGCGGGGCCTTTACCGGGCTCACCGACCTGGTCCGACAGCGGCTGTCCCGCCAGACCATCGGGTTCAATTCCCAGCTTACCCGTACCGAAGATGAGGCATCTCTGCTGAAGCAGACCCGGGCGGAAGACCTGGTCAAATTCGGATTTGAATCGGAATTCATCGGCCGGGTGCCGGTGCGGTGTGTTCTGGATGCCTTGAGCGAAAAAGATCTGTATACCATCCTCAAGATGCCCAACAACCCGGTCATTTTAAGCAAACGCCTGGATTTTGCCGCCTACGGCATTGACATCGTGTTTGAAGACGATGCATTGAAGCTGCTGGCCCATCAGGCGTTCAAGGAAAACACCGGCGCCAGGGGACTGGTATCGGTGGTGGAGGATGCCCTGCTGCCCTTTGAGGAGAAACTGCCGTCCTTTTCCGTCACCCGGCTGGTGGTGAACCGGCAGGTGATCACCGATCCCGCAGATACCTTGAAAGATCTGCTCAGTGATGCCCCGCAAAAGGACTGGAACGCTTTGCACCAAAAGGCCGTGGAAACTGAAATCCAGTATCTCAGCGATTATATCAGGGATACCGCCGCCTCGTTGTCTGAAGCCCATGGACTGGATCTGACCCCGGCCCGGTGCCGGATGACGGCCCGGTATTTCCGGACCCACATTCTGGAAATCAATGATGCCCTCAAGAAAATCAGGCACGCATATGACGGTGTCAAAGAAATTGAACGGGAAATCTCCCGGAACATGAACCTGACCGTTTTTTTCGAAGAGGATGCCGTCGATTTTCTCATGATTCAATTCATCGAGCACAAAGTGTCGTCCGATGATATTTTGTCCAACCTTTACAATGCGTTTTATGACGGGCTGAACCTGATCAGGGAAAAAACCGGCAAAAACCGTTTTTTTCTGACCAGAGCGGATCTGGTGGACAGCGAGGCCTATCTGAACGACCTTATCAGGAAAGAGATCAAATGATTGGAATTTCAAAGCTGTACTGCGGCACGGTGGAGCCTTCCGACACCTTGCGGTATTCCCGCCATTCAGGTGCCCTGCCCTCTCACCTGCTCCAGTTTTCCATCGACAAGAAGCCGGTGGTGGTCTGGAACATGACAAGGCGGTGCAATCTCAAATGCGTTCACTGCTACGCCAGGTCCGAAGACATTTCCTATGACAACGAACTCACCCATGACCAGTCCATTGCCATGATCGATGATCTGGCGGAATTCGGCGTCCCGGTGCTGCTGTTTTCCGGCGGAGAACCCCTGGTGCATCCCCGGCTGGTGGAGTATGCCCAGTATGCGGTATCCAAAGGGATGCGGGCGGTCATCTCCACCAACGGGACCCTGATCACGAAAGAAAAGGCACAGACCCTCAAGGATATCGGGCTGTCCTACGTGGGCATCAGCCTGGACGGGCTGGAATCCACCCATGACATGTTCAGGGGCGTGCCCGGATCTTTCAGACGGGCCATGGCCGCCATCGAAAACTGCCAGGCCGCCGGCATCAAAGTGGGGCTGCGCTTCACCATCAACAAGCGCAATGTCAAAGACATTCCCGGGATATTCGATCTGCTGGAGGAAAAAAACATCCCCCGGGCCTGCTTCTATCACCTGGTGTATTCTGGCCGGGGATCAGAGATCGCCAAAGAGGACCTGACCCATGAGGAAACACGGCAGGTCCTGGATCTGATCATGGACCGGACCAAAGACCTGCACGACCGGGAACACCCCAAGGAGATCCTGACCGTGGACAACCATGCGGACGGGCCGTATCTGTACCTGCGGATGTTGAAAGAAGATCCCCGGCGGGCCGCCGAAGTGCTTGAGCTGCTGGAAATGAACGAAGGCAACAATTCCGGCAGAGGCATCGGGTGCATCTCCTGGGACGGAGAGGTATATCCGGACCAGTTCTGGCGGGAAAAATCTCTGGGAAATATCAAGGACCGGCCGTTTTCACAGATCTGGACGGATGAGTCCAATGACTTTCTCATGAAAATGAAAGACAAAAAAAATTATGTCAAGGGCCGGTGCGCCCAGTGCCGCTGGCTGTCCATCTGTGCGGGCAATTTCAGGGCCAGGGCCGAATCCGTGGCCAATGATCCGTGGGATGCGGACCCGGCCTGCTATCTGACCGACGACGAAATCAAAAAGGAGTAGACAGATGCTGTTCCCCGATTACCGAGGCCGGCGGATGCGGGCCACCCCGGCGTTACGGCGGATGATCCGTGAGACGGTGTTGACCCCCAATGACCTGATCCAGCCCCTGTTTGCCATTGAAGGAAAACAGGTGAAAAAACCCATCGACTCCATGCCCGGCCATTTCCAGATGTCGAGCGATTATATCGTGGACATGGCCATTCAGGCAAAAGAGGCCGACATTCCCGCCATCATTCTGTTCGGCATTCCTGATAAAAAAGATCCGTTGGGAACAAGGGCCTATGCAAAAGACGGCATTGTCCAGAAAACCGTGGCAAAGGTCAAGGATGCAGTGCCGGAACTGACGGTCATCACGGATGTGTGCCTGTGCGGATACACGGATCACGGCCACTGCGGCATCGTGGACAACGGGATCATCGACAATGACGCCTCCCTGGACCTGCTGGCAAAAACCGCGTTGTCCCATGCCAAAGCCGGGGCCGACATGGTGGCGCCGTCCGACATGATGGACGGCCGGGTGGCTGAAATCCGGCAGACCCTGGATGAAGAAGGGTTTGACCAGGTCCCCATCATGTCCTATGCCGTGAAATATGCGTCCGCCTTCTACGGGCCGTTCCGTCAGGCCGCAGCGTCTTCTCCCCAGTTCGGGGACCGGAAAACCTATCAGATGGACCCGGCCAATGCCATGGAAGCGATCCGGGAAGCCACCATGGACATCGAGGAAGGCGCGGACATCATCATGGTCAAACCGGCACTGGCGTATCTGGACATCATCCTGCGGCTCAAACAGGAGATCGACCTGCCCATTGCCGCCTATAACGTATCCGGCGAATACAGCATCATGAAAGCCGGGGAACTCATGGGCTGGGTGGACGCAACCGCCCTGATCCTGGAAACCCTGACCGCCATCAAACGGGCCGGGGCCGATATGATTCTGACCTATTCCGCCATCGAGGTGGCCAGACACCTGGAGGCGTCATGACCCATCCTCACCACGAGCACGGTTCCGGGCAATTTTCCGGCCATGGCGGCCCCGGCGCCCATTCAGAAGACAGCACCCCCACGCTGCGTCTGGTGGCCTGGGAAACCACACGCCGATGCAACCTGGCCTGCAAGCATTGCCGGGCCGTGGCCGAAGACCATCCTTACGACAACGAGCTGAGCACTGAGGAAGCCTTCACCCTGCTGGATCAGATCCGGGAAACCGGCACCCCCATCATCATTCTCACCGGTGGTGAACCGCTGCTCAGAAAGGATATTTTCGACATTGCAGCCCATGGCCACCGCATCGGCCTGCGCATGGTCATGGCCCCCAACGGCACACTTTTGACCCCGGATATTGTGGAAAAACTCAAAGCCTCCGGGATACAGCGCATCAGCATCAGCCTGGACGGGGCCTCGCCGGACACCCATGATGCGTTCAGGGGTCTGACCCATGCCTTTGACGATGCCATCCGGGGCATTGGATACGCCAAAGCCGCCGGTCTGGAATTTCAGATCAACACCACCATCACCCAGACCAATCTGGCGGAAATCCCCAGGATTCTGAAACTGGCCGAGGATCTGGGCGCCGTGGCCCATCACATCTTTCTGCTGGTGCCTACGGGCCGGGGAAAATATATCGTGGATTCCGCCATTGACGCGGAACAGTATGAGCAGACCCTGAACTGGTTCTATGACCAGCGGGACAAAACCCCGCTCCAGCTGAAAGCCACGTGTGCCCCGCATTATTACCGGATTCTGCGCCAGCGGGCCCATGCCGACGGAAAAACCGTGTCCTTTGACACCCATGGCCTGGATGCCGTCACCCGGGGGTGCCTGGCCGGTACCGGGTTCTGCTTTATCTCTCACGTGGGCCGGGTCCAGACCTGCGGGTTTCTGGATGTAACCTGCGGGGATGTCCGAACCCAGCCGTTCAAAGACATCTGGGAAAATTCAAAAGTGTTCAATGAGTTGCGGGATTTTTCCACACTGACGGGCAAATGCGGTGACTGCGAATATGTCCGGGTGTGCGGCGGATGCCGGGCCAGGGCGTATGAAGCCACGGGCAGCTATCTGGCTGAAGAACCGCTGTGTTCCTACCAGCCCCGGAAAAGAAAATGAACCCGTCAGTGCCGGTGTTCTGACCCATTGTCAACCCGATTCAGCGATTACAAGGAGAAACCTGCGTGGTGTTCAATCTGTTCAGAAGAAAAAACAAAGAAAAAGAGCGGGAAAAACTCAGGGAACAGGAGCGGTTAAAGGAGCTGGAACGGCTCGAACAAGAACGGCTCCAAAGAGAACGGCTCGAAGAAGAGGCACGTCGCAGGGAACAGGAACGGGTTGAAGAAGAAAAGCGCCTCAGGGATCAGGCAAGACTCGAAGAACAGCAAAGGCTTGAACAGGAACAGCGCATTGAACCGGAACCGCCCGGAAAACCCCCTGAAGCACCGGAAAAAAAAGGGCTTTTCTCCCGGCTCAAATCCGGTCTGAGCAAAACCCGGCAGGTGCTGAACACCGACATCAACGACCTGTTCAGATCGGCCCGGAAAATCGATGACGACCTGTTTGATGAGCTGGAAGAAATTCTGATCACCGCTGACCTGGGCATGGACATCACCCTGGAGATGATGGACCGGATCCGTAAAAAAGCCGGAAGGCTCTCCACGGCGGACCAGCTCAAAGCCGTGCTCAAAGAGGAATTGACCGCCCTGTTTCCCCCGCCGGAAGATCCGGCAGCCTCCCCTGCCCGGCCCAGACCCCATGTGATCATGGTGGTGGGGGTCAACGGCACCGGCAAAACCACCACATTGGGCAAGCTGGCGGCAAGGTTCACCCGGGAAAACAAACGGGTACTGATTGCCGCGGCAGACACGTTCCGGGCCGCTGCCATCGAACAGGTGGGCATCTGGGCCGACCGGGCCGGCGCATCCATTGTCCGCCACAAACAGGGGGCCGACCCGGCGGCCGTGGCCTATGACGGCGTGGAAGCAGCCCTGGCCCGGGGTGTGGATGTACTGCTCATCGACACGGCCGGCCGGCTCCACACACAGAAAAACCTGATGGAGGAGCTCAAGAAAATCAAACGCACCGTGAACAGGAAAATGCCGGGAGCGCCCCATGAGGTGCTGATGGTGCTGGATGCCACCACCGGTCAGAACGCCATCTCCCAGGCAAAAATGTTCCATGAGGCCGTGACCCTGACCCAGCTGGCATTGACCAAGCTGGACGGTACCGCCAAAGGCGGGATTGTGGCGGCGGTGGCCGGTACCATGAACCTGCCGATCCGGTATATCGGCGTGGGGGAAGGGGTGGAGGATCTCCAGGATTTTGAATCGGTGCGGTTCGTCAATGCCCTGTTTGACTGACCGTCATCAGGAAATCCGTCCTTGGTGTCTTGCAAGCGCTTTCCGGTAAAATGATCTTTCAGCCCTGAAAGGAGCAACTGTGTTTGGCATTGAAAATTATGCCGGATTTCTGGCGGCCGCCATTCTTCTGAACCTGACCCCCGGGGCCGACACCCTGTACATTCTGACCAGAAGCATTGCCCAGGGCCCCCGGGCCGGGCTGGTATCCGTGGCCGGCATCATGTCCGGGTGCGTGGTGCATGTGCTGGCCGCCGCATTCGGACTGTCACTGATTCTGACCACATCCGCCACTGCTTTTTTCCTGGTGAAATGGGCCGGAGCCCTCTATCTGATATTTCTGGGTATCAGGGCTCTGACCACCCGGACGTATGCGTTTGAAACCCGGGACATCCGGTTTTCAAACAGAGATCTGGTCACCATTTATCGACAGGGTATGGTCACCAACATCCTCAACCCAAAAGTGGCCCTGTTTTTTCTGTCTTTTCTGCCCCAGTTCATCAATCCGGCCAAAGCCGGCGGTCCGTTGCCGTTTCTGGCTTTGGGCGGAACCTTTCTGGTCACCGGTACCCTCTGGTGCCTGGTTCTGACCCTGGCCGCCACCCGGATGACCCGGATGCTTCGTGAAAATGCCGGGATCGGCATGTGGATGCAGAAACTGTCCGGCATCGTGTTTATCGGATTCGGCGTGAATCTGGCCTTCAATACCCGGTGACGGTATGAATCAATCAAAGAATACCGGTTTGTACCGGCGGCACCATCGGATTGAGTCAGATTGAATTGGTGAAAAATTTCCGGCGCATCCGGTCAAAGTGATCGGTCAACACCTTTCTTCGAAATGAACCCATGGACTTTGTATTCCGATCACGAATCAGGCCGGACAGATTCCCGATCTCCTGAACCATGCTCAAAACTTCCTCGTTCCAGTCTCCTTTGTCCATGGCCCCATACCACAGCCGGAAGGTCTGGGTGTAGAGCCGGTCGGAAATTTCTTTTAACACCGGATTACCCCCCGCCTCGTGAATGATGCTTCGAAGGTCTGCATCCACGGCAGCCAGGGCTTTCCGGTCCTTGTTGTCAAACAGGGCCGCGCATCGCTCTTTGATCTCCTGGAGCAGAATCCGCTGCGATTCGCCGAGCTGATTCGCTGCCAGCTGAATTTCCAGGACTTCACATTCGAACCGCACCTGAAACACATGCATGATCTTGTTGAATTCGATTTCCGTCACCATGCTGCCGGTCCTGGGAATGATCCGGACCAGCTGTTCCCATTCCAGGCGGTTGAGGACATTTCGGACCGGGGATCTGCTGACACCGAACTCCTGTGCCAGCATGTTCTCGTTGAGAATCTGACCGGGTTGATATTCCATGTACAGGATCCGGTCCTTCAGGATGTTGAACATGTTTCGATTCATGGTCTTTCGCCTCATTCTTTGAAGTCATCATAAATGTTTGGAACAGATTCAGGGCTTAACCATATTTTTATCGCCCGGTCCCAATAAAAAAGCTTGACATGAAAATTCGCCCACTGGTATACCATTAACAAGATTACTGATAAAAATAAAGATATTTTTACAGAAATACAATTCTTTTCCAACCCGTAAACAGATGACTGGAGGGCAATGACCGTTTATCGCATCCACAGAAAATCCCAGGCCTGGTATGGGGAATCCATCGGCATCCTGATTCTGGATGCCGCTTATCCCTGTGTCCCCGGCAATGTGGGAAACGCCAGTACATTTCCGTTTCCGGTCCGCTATGAGAGAGTGACCGGCGCCTCCATCGACCGGCTGCTCAACCAGCAGGATCCGACCCTGGCGGAACCGTTCATCCAGGCGGCAAAAAGCATTCAGGCCCAGGGAGTCAAAGCCATTACCGGGGCCTGCGGGTTCATGGCCCTGTTCCAGCGGGAAGTGACCGCTGCCGTGGAGATCCCGGTCTTTCTGTCCAGCCTGCTGCAGATCCCTTTTATATATCAAATGACCCGGAAGCCCGTGGGCATCATCACCGCCAATGCCAACAGCCTGAAAAAAGCGCATTTTGACGCCGTCAACGTGACCCCGGACATCCCGGTGGTCATTGCCGGTATGGAATCCCAGCCGGAATTCTCCAGCGCCGTGCTCGAAGAAAAAGGCACCCTGGATTCGGACAGGGTTCAGGAGGAGGTGGTATCTGTGGCCGAAAATATGGTGAAAGACCATCCGGACATCGGTGCCGTGGTCCTGGAATGCAGCGATCTGCCACCCTATGCCCATGCGGTTCAGGCAGCGGTACAGCGTCCGGTGTTTGACTTTTTCACCATGATTCAGTATATCCATACGAGCTTGGTAAGAACCCCTTTTACCGGGTTTATGTAACACAACCACATTTACAGTTTAAGGAGGAAACGATGAAAAAAGGACAAAGGTTCATTCAGGGACTGATGGTACTGGCAATCAGTGTGATGTTTGTCGCGGCGGTACCGATGCAGGCCAACGCGGAAAAAACATTTAAATGGCAGCCGTCATCCTGGCTGTCTTCGGGCATCAGCTGGGATACCATCAACGACATTTCAAAAAAAGTAACCCAGAAAACAAACGGCCGCCTGGTCATGACCCCCAGCTCCCCGGGCGCCATCGTTCCGGTCCCGGAACAGCTGGAAGCCGTGAGCATGGGCATCATGAAAGCCAC
>NPIE01009007.1_pt1 | contig 51905 bp, 42 predicted proteins | sample 8637661 | NCBI WGS metagenome assembly NPIE01 (sample SAMN07420842, study PRJNA396082) | bioreactor metagenome | isolation source: sample BA12 brine-fed electro-methanogenic bioreactor BA | place: Japan: Kochi | collected 2016-12-09 | reverse complement strand
CTCGTTTCCATCGTCCATTCTCCCGCTGCCGGCCGCCCCCGCCGACGCGGAACCCACAAGGCCCCCGCCCTCGGAACGACCTTCGTCGCACCACGCGACGATGTGTCTAATGACCATATTCTTACCCGTAGTGTAACCGCCCACCCATTATCGTCCAGTATTTTGTTGGATATTTTTTGACCATTCTTCCCGCCATGTCCCTAACCCGGCCTGCCATCGCCACTTGCGACCGACACTTTTTTCGCCCCCGGCGTGCCGGCCGCGCCTCGGTGCCTGCCTTCGCATCCGGCGCCCCGCGCGAGGCATGCCTCGCCCTTCCCCCGTTCGCATCGTACGGACCCGCCACGACTGAGCGCCAAGCGCCAACAACAGGGGTGTATGTTGGCGCTTGGCGCTCAGTCGCATTCAGCGGGATCGATACTTGCGGTCCATCAGGAGGATGACCTTGTCGTGGATCTCGCGGGGCAGGTGCTTCTTGAGCATCTTGCGGATCTCGCCCATGGGGGTCCGCTGGGTCAGGTGCGAGATGATGATGTGCTCGTTGTCGAGGCGGCCCATCAGGTCGGCGAACTCGCGGATGTGCATGTGCCGACCCGCACTGGCCCGGCCGACGTGCTCGCCCTCGTAGAAGGTGCACTCGGCGATCAGGATCTTGCTGCGTGCAATATAGTCGAGCTGAGCGAAATCGACATACTGGGTGTCGCCGAAATAGCTGACGAGCGGGATCTCGACGGGGTTGTCGATCGTGATGCCCTGCTTCTTCAATTCGACGATCTGGGGACCGGTGAGCCCGGCGTATTCCGCCTTGAGCTTCTTGCGCTTCTCCAGCACGGTGAAGCCCACCGAGCCGGCGGTGTGTTTCGTGGGAAAGGCGCGGGCCAAGAGGTTGGGCTTGACCGCGTATTCGTCGCCTGCTTTGACGCCGACGAGGTTGGCGGGGATGCGGTTGCCGTCGAGGCGGGCCCAGGCGTCGAGGATCTGCTGCATCGTGCCGATCAGGTTGGTCGGCGCCAGGATCGTGCCGGGCGCCATCCCGCAGAAGTTCCGCTGGCTGAGGTAATAGGCGAAACCCGCGGAGTGGTCCATGTGTCCATGCGTGAGCAGGACGTGGTTGACGCTCATGAACTGATCGGGGGCCTTGCCGATGTCGAAGCAGACGTCGAGCTGGGGGACCGCGATCACCGTCTCCTCGCCCGCTACGGAATAGCCGAAGACTTCGAGGTCGTCGAGCGGAATGTGCGACAGGTTGTGACTGGGCATTCTGAATTTACGATTTACGATTTATGATTTACGATTGAACCGCCTGAAGCGTACGAGGCCAGATAGTAAACGGTGAATGGTAAATCGTAAATCCCAAAGTGCCTGACAAACGAGAACATCGAGGACCGCATCCCTCCGATGCGACGCTGTTCGCAGAGGACAACCTGCCGGCGCTGCGGGCGGCGCTGGCGGATTTTTCACTGCTGCTGAGCAAGGGCTATGCGGATAAGAGCGCCTTGAAGCTGGTGGGCGACCGGTTTGGACTGACGCAGAGGCAGCGTTTGGCGGTGATGCGTTCCGCCTGCTCCGACCAGGAGAGGCAGTCCAGGCTCGCTCGCTGCATACCCGTCGACGAGTTGGCAGGCCAGACGCTGGCCATCGACGGGTACAACCTGCTGATTACAATCGAGGCGGCGCTCAGCGGGGGTCTGATCTTTCGGGGGCGGGATGGCTGCTTCCGCGACCTCGCCAGCATCCATGGCACCTATCGCAAGGTCGAAGAGACCATTCCCGCCCTGACCCTGATCGGTGAGTTCCTGGTTCAGATCGGCACCGCCGGCGCCCTGTGGCTGCTCGACAGTCCCGTCTCCAACAGCGGTCGGCTCAAAACCCTCATCACCAACCTCGCCCAGGAGCACCACTGGCCCTGGCACATCCGCCTCTCAATCAACCCCGACGCCGAACTGCGTGGCGAGTTGACGGTTGACAGTTCTCAGTTTTCCGTTGCCGGCAAACCGCCAACTGCCAACTGTGATCTGAGAACTGACAACTGCAAACCGTCCCCCCTCGTCGTCACCACCGACAGCGTCATCCTCGACGCCTGCCCCCGCTGGACCAACCTCACCGCCGAGATCATTAGCCAGCAACTGCCTCAAACCACCGTGGTCGACCTTTCCCTACCCGCTGAATGAGCCTCGCACACAGCCCACGATTCCCGCGAGACGCTGACGACTGAGCGCCAAGCGCCAACAACAGGGGTGTGTGTTGGCGCTTGGCGCTCAGTCGCCTCGCCACGATCCGTTCGTAGAACGCCGGGAGGCGTCAAGGTTCGTCGTGGTGCCGTAAGGCCTACCTCGCCCCCAGGCCCTGTACGCTCTTGCGAGCGCACTACGAGCGAACCCCTTCGCAATCAGGTAGCTTCCTGCGTCATCACGTCCTTGTGGAGGTCGCGAGTATAGGTTAGGATCGGCTTGAGGTCGATCTTCCTTCTTGGAGGCGTCGAGGATTTCGATACCTGCGATCCTGCCGCGATCGGGGGGGGCGCCGGGAATTCGTATTATGGTCCTGGATTCGGCAGGTGAATCATGGTCGCAGGAGTACGACATCGTATGACGCAATTTGTGCTTCTGGCGCTCGTGGTGTCGGCGGCAGCGGGCGGACGGGAGGAGCGGAATATCGCGGAACGGATTGCGAGCCGGGGGTTTCCGTCGGTCTTTCAAGCATGGAATCGGGTCGAGCACCTGCCCGATGCGAACGCTTTCGAGGGGATCGCCCGGCACGATCTGGCCTGGAACGCCATTTCGCTGTGCGGGTTGCGCTGGGACAGGTCGCCGGGCGGGTTGGCGGAGAGCTTCACATCGGACAGTGTCGAAGCGGCGCGAAGGACACGGCGAAAGCTGCTCGAACTGAATCCGAACCTGATCCTGATCGCTGAGATTCGCTATCGCGACGCCCACCGCAGCTTTCTGCCGGAGGATCACCCGTGGTGGATGCGCGACGCGCAGGGGCGGATCGTCGAGGGGTGGGCCGAAGGCGGCTTCCTCCGATTGGACTACCGCAATCCCGCCTTCCGGCGTCACGTCGCACAGCGAGCCCAAGCCACGATTGCCTCGGGTGTCGCCGACGGGATCCTGCTCGACTGGTGGGATGAGGACGACGATCGCCTCGCCCTCGTTCAGGAAATTCGCAGGATTATCGGGGAGAGGCCACTGATCATCGCCAACACAAACGACCGCACCGCCCCTCGGACCGCTCCCTACATCAACGGCTTCTTCATGGAGTGCTATCGGAGCGAAACCGCTCAGGACTGGCAGCGGATCGCCGATACGCTGTCCTGGGCGGAGCAACACCTGCGGGTGCCCCGCGTCAACTGCGTGGAAGTCTGGTACCACGATTCACGCCAGGACCTGAATCTCATGCGCGCGGTGACGACGCTGACGTTGACCCACTCGGATGGCTATTGCCTCTTCGCCGACCCGAACCCCCTGCCGAGCCCGGACCATCTTCACGACTGGTACCCGTTTTGGGACAAGGGCCTGGGCAAACCCGTGGGCGAAGCTGTCCGCCGGACGGATGGTGCGACGCAAAGGGAATTCGAGCATGGGACCGCCGTCTACAATCCCCTGGGCAACGGTCCTGTCGAGATCGTCTTTGAAGAAATGCGGATCAGCCGGGCCACCGCCAAGCGCAGCACGAAACATACGCTCCCCGATTGCAGCGGGGACCTGTACCTCAAAGCCTCGCAGATCGTGACGCCGTGAACCGTTACCTTGCCCCACGCAAGTAGGCTCTTCCAAGCAGACTACGAGTGGCGGGTTCTGTCGCCGATGCCGAGGAGCAAGGCGGACACGGAAATATCCTCGTCGCGGCCATCCCAATGCAGACCAGTTCCCCCGCCGCTTATGACGTACTTCATACGCTGCGAAGGCGACGCCTTGAGAAGACGCGGAAAATAGGCCAGTGGCACGCCGAGCGTACGGCCGTCCGCAAAATCCACCCACATGGTGTCCTCATCAAACCGGACCTGCCTGGCCAGAGCCTCAGAGACCGAAATGTTCATTCCAATACCTCCGAATCAACTCACGATTCTCCATGGCTATGCCAAGCAGTTCACGCAGTTCGCCGGAAGTCAACCCATACGGCCGGGCCACTCTCAGGTTCCGGCTCCAGCCAGAACTTCGCCACGCGCTCTCCTTTTCGCACGTGGATATGTAATGGCTCCAACGGATGAGGACGAAGACGGTGGCGTGGTCGCCCCACGCTGACATCCTCGACCGGCATAACGTAGTCTACTATACGAGCACGGCTTCGATGAGCAACTCAGCAGTCGCCTTTGTCCTTGAATCTTGCTTGGCATTCCGCGCACAGGAACGACATCGACATAAGAGGAATTCCAATCATTCCGGCTGACGTCGTCGCAGCAGGGATGCGGACCAGATTGGAGTAGTCGGTCACATCGATTTTTGTGTCCTTCGATCCACACTTGGGACAAGCTGGCATGGTCAGTCTGAACGATTGCATCTCTTCTCCCTTCGCGGCATACTTCGGTCCAGGCCCGTCCCCGCACCATCTCCGTCCGCGGTCTTACTCTACTTCATTGTGGCCGGTTCCGTCAAATGGCAACCGGGTTCAGTTCTCGGAGCAGTACCGGCGGATGAGGGTGGAGGCGGCGGTGTCGGTGGCTTTTTCGGCGGTGTCGCCGCCGGCGTTGGTGCAGACGACGATGGCGAAGTCCTTCTGGGGGGCGATCCAGATGACGGCGTAGAACATCGTGTTGGAGCCGGCGTGGGTCAGGATGGTGCCTTCGCCCCAGGATCGCTCGGTAGCGACCCAGCCGAGGGCGTATTCGCTGTCGGAGGCGAAGGGCGTGTGCAGTTTGCGGAACGTCTCGGGCTCCAGCGAGGGCGAGGCATGCCTCGCCCCTACCTGCCGCGCGCCGGCCAACTGCCACGCGGCGTACTTGGCGAGATCGGCGATGCTGCAATGGACCGTTCCACCGGGGCCGATCGCGGCGGGGTTGTCCGCGTGCAGGCCTGGGGGGACCGGTTCGAAACGGCCCCCTTCCGCAGGCTTGTGTCCCCAGGGTTCGTCGATCTTACCAATGGTCGCCGGGGCGCCGAAGCCTGCCGAAGTCATGCCGAGTGGCTCAAAGAGCCTCTCCCGCAACACCTGCTCCCACGGACAGTCGAGCAGCTCTTCAATCGCATGACCAACGAGGGCATACCCTGCGTTCGAGTAGATGTACTCCGTGCCGGGCTTTGCGACGGGCTTCTGCCTCGTGAGCAACTCGCGCGTCAAGTACGCACGCTGCTCGCGCGGGGGCTCACCCACCCGCTGCCAGAGCCGACCCCACAGGCCATGCTCTTCCAGATCGTGGGGAGCGCCGCCATGGTGGGAGAGAAGCTGCTCCAGCGTCACCGCACGCCACGAAGGCCGCATTTCGCTCGCCAATTCGGGAAACATCCGGGCCAGCGTCGTCTTCCACTGGAGCCTGCCCTCCTCGACCAGCATGCCCGCCAGCGTCGCAGTCATCGACTTGGTGCACGAACCGATGTGCCACTTGTCGCCTGCGCTCACCGGTTCCGACGAGCCTGCCTTGCGGACCCCCACCGCTCCGATGGCGACCGTTTCACCACTCTGCACGACCGCCGCCGCCAGCGCAGGCAACCCGTTCGCCTGGCGGATCGGTTCCAGCACCGCATCCAGCGATACGCCGGCAACAGTCGCAGAAGGCACGATGGTCGACAAGAGCAGTGCTACAAACACTCGATATATTCGGCGTTTCGTTCCCATCGTAACTGAACCCGCAATCGGGCAGGGTCTCCTCAGATCGATCTGGTTCATTGCCTGTCGATCAGCGTTTTGATATCGTCGAGAGTAACGAATTCGAGCGAGGTGCAGATGACGTCGGCCCCGATGAGCCTTGATCCTGGGGTCGTATTGGTTACCGCCAGACAGACGGCGCCGGCGGCCTTGGCGGCTTGCACCCCGTTGGGGGCGTCCTCGATCACCACGCAGCGGGCGGGGTCGAGCCCCATACGCTGGGCGGCGATCAGAAACAGTTCGGGATCGGGCTTCTTGTGCGTTACGTCGTTGCCGTTGACATAAACCATCCTCGTGTAGGGGATGCCGGCCGCTTCGAGAGCAGCCCGCGATTTCTCCAGCGTACCCGAGGTCGCAATCGCCACCTGGAAGTCCTCGCTGGCCAGGCCCGCTTCGATCAGCTCCATCACGCCGGGATAGGGAGGCAGAGGTTCGCTCTGCAGCACCTGCAGAAACAGATCCTGACGGTACTGCACCGCACGCTCGACCTGCTCGTCCGTCAGGTCGAGATCGTGGACGCGAGCGGCGGCCTTGACGTACTCGTGGGCGCCGCGTCCAAGCCCCTCGGTGAAATCCTCGTCCTGGACCCCCTTGACGCCGAACAGATCCTCGAACGTCTGGATCGACACCCGGCGATTCACCGACTCGGTATCGGCGACCACGCCGTCGACGTCGAAGATCAAACCGTATTGTTGCTTCATGCGATAGCCCCTAAAAGATACAGAATTCGAAGGCCAATATCATAGCAGGTCATATCTCTTTCGCCACCCGTTTTGCTGCTATCCGGTCGGATCGTCTCCGTGCAGATGCCGAGTCGGCACGGGGGCGAATCGTGTGTGTGAAAATATCGTGGCGGTCGTGTGGCAGCCTCAAGGCGCAGCCTTGGGGACGGCGAATGCGAATGGCGCTCACGTGGCAGGTGAGGCCGGCGCTTCGAGCCATTCCCGGCGTGCCGGGACTGCCACCGGGGCCCGTCAGCGCCTGGAAAACACCGATGCACCAATATCTTAACAGACACGGCGAATCTAGCGGCGGATTTTGCGTCAAGATCGTTGACAGATTCTGTCGATAAAAGCGCTGAATATTTCGCGTTATCTCTTGCTTTTCGCATGCGGATTGCTTAAATGGCGCGCAGTTGGATTCATCAATCACTGGGGGTGTTTTTCACTACATCATGAGACGATTTCACACTGCCAATCGACCGGCCGGTCCCGGCGTCTATACCAACAGAAAACAAAGAGAACACGAGGATTTCCGCAGTCGCCTCACCCGTCTGCGCCGAGCGCTGTCGTTGACGCGGTCGCAGCGGGTGTCGATCGCGGTCATCCTGGCGCTCACGCTGGTCATGGCGGCGCTGAATGCGTTCGAGCCGTTGGTGCTCAAGTACATCTTCGACGGACTGGCCGAGGAGGATGCTCTGCCCTTCGTGCTTCAGGGGGTGGCGGCGCTGCTGCTGGTCGGCTTGATCCGCGAGGTCGCCACGTATCTCTCGAACTCGCTTACGTGGCGGACCCGACTGAGCCTGCACTACGACCTGCTGGACGCGTCGGTCGAGCGCATCCACCGGCTTCCGCACGACGTCCACCGCAAGGAGGGCGTCGGCGCCATCATGACGAAGCTCGACCGCAGCATCCAGGGGCTGATCGGCGCCGTCAGCGAAATCGCCTTCAACGTGCTGCCGGCGATGGTCTATCTGGCGATGGCGCTGTTCGTGATGCTGCGTCTGCAATGGCAGTTGACGCTGCTGGTGCTGGCGTTCACGCCGCTGCCGGTGCTGATCGCCTCTCGGGCGGCCCCCCGCCAGAAGCGCCGCGAGAAGCTCCTGCTGGATCGCTGGGCGGGGATCTACAGCCGGTTCAACGAGGTCCTCTCGGGTATCGTCACCGTCCGCAGCTTCGCTATGGAAGACGCCGAGAAGCGCCGGTTCCTGCGCAGCGTCGGGCGAGCCAACCAGGTCGTGGGTCGAGGGGTGCGTTATGACTCCACGATCACCGCGATGCAGAACCTGGCGGTCTTTGCCGCCCGTCTCTGCGGGATCGGCCTGGGCGGATACATGGTCGCCAAGGGCCAGATCACACTCGGTACCCTCGTCGCGTTCCTGAGCTATATGGGCGGTATGTTCGCCCCGGTTCAGGGGCTGACGGGGATCTATCGCACGCTGCGGACAGCGCTCGTGTCGATCGATCACGTCTTTACGATCCTCGACAGCCCTGACTATATCGGCGACGCTCCCGACGCGATCAGCGCGCCTCCGGTTCGCGGACACGTCGAATTCGATCATGTGAGCTTCGCGTACGACGCCCAGGATCGGCCGATCCTGGAAGATATCCATTTCGAGACCAGGCCGGGACAGGTGACTGCCATCGTCGGGCCCAGTGGTTCGGGCAAGTCGACCCTGATGGCCCTGCTCCAGCGGTTCCACGATCCGAGCGCCGGCGCGGTCCGTCTCGACGGTCTCGACCTGCGGCGCGTCAAGCAGAAGTCGCTCCGCCGCAATATCGGCGTGGTGATGCAGGACGCCCTGCTGTTCAACGAATCGGTAAGGGCGAGCATCGCTTACGGCCGGCCCGACGCCTCGCAGCAGGAAATCGAAGCGGCTGCCAAGGCTGCCAACGCCCACGAGTTCATCATGCGTCTGGAGAAGGGCTACGACACCGTCGCCGGGGAGCGCGGGAGCCGGTTCTCGGCGGGCGAGCGGCAGCGCATCGCCATCGCCCGCGCCCTGCTCAAGGACCCGGCGCTGCTCATCCTCGATGAGGCCACCTCGGCCCTCGACGCCGAGACGGAGTTCCTCGTGCAGAGTGCGCTCAATCGGCTCGTGCAGGGTCGTACGACGTTCATCATCGCCCACCGCCTGGCCACCGTGGTCAATGCCGACCGCATTCTCGTGCTCCGACACGGGCGGATCATCGAATCCGGCACGCACGCCGAACTGATGGCCCAGAACGGGTATTACGCCTCCCTGGTCCACCGCCAGACCCAGGGCCTCCTGGCGGCGTAGCCTGCGGCACAGGCCAACTGGTTCTCGCCAGGAAATTGCGATTCTCTTAGCCTAAGCATCGACGCACCGGTGTCCTAGTGGCGACCGTCGTTGGTTCCGGAACCCGATGAGGCCGAATGTTGATGCTCGAAGAGAAGCTCTGGCTGTGGCAGTTGCGGCATGGCGATGCCGAGGCGTTGCGGCGTATCTATGACCGCTACCGGCACGACCTGCTCGGGCTGGCGGTCGCGCTATGCCGGGACCGCGCGACGGGCGAGGACGTGGTGCACGACGTCTTCCTCTCGTTCGTTCGCCGGGCGCCCGAACTGACGCTGCGGACGAGCCTGCGAAGCTATCTGCTCAGCGCCGTGGCCAACCGCGTGCGCAACGTCCGAAGGAGGCACGCAACGCATGATGCGGCGGCAACGCAATGCGACTTCGCTGCGCAGGATACGCCCCGACCCGACCGCGTGGCGGTGCAAGCAAAGCAGGCCACGCTGATCGAGCGTGCCATGGCAGAGCTTCCGTACGATCAACAGGAGACCGTCATTCTGCACCTTCAGGTGGGGATGACGTTTCGAGAAATCGCCCAATCCCAGGATGTGTCGATCAACACGGTCCAGAGCCGCTATCGGTATGGACTGCAACGACTCCGTTCCCTGCTGGACGGGAAGGTGACGCCATGAAAGACCGCGAGCGATTTGAGGACCGTCTTGGCACCTTTTTTCGAAAGCGCCACGCGGCCACGCAGACCACGCAATCGTTTGACGAGGGCGTGCTGAAAGAGGCCTTCTCCGCTCAGCGGCAAACGCAATCGAAACGATCCCGCACTGCGGGCTCAGGAGTAAGGAGAATCATGATGTATCACAAGTTCACCGGCCTGACGGCCGCGGTGATTGCCATCGCCGTTACCATTGGCCTCGTCGTATTCCACGACGGCGCCACGCCGGCTTATGCGGTCGAGCAGACCGTCCAGGCGATCGGGAAGGTCGAGACCGTCTATATGAAAGGCGAGTTTTACAAGCAGGGCCAATTCGAATGCTGGATGCGTTTCGACGGAAACCCCAACCGCCCCACGCACGTCTGGCTGGGCCGCGAAGGTCACTGGATGTCGAAGATCTGCTCGCCCGAGGGCGTGTTCGGGCTGAACGCACGCACCAACCGCATCCATTTCGCCACCCGGGACGAACGGGGCATGAGCTGGATTCCGAAGTTCGGCCGGCTCTTCGAGGATCTGGTCAGGCAAGCCAAGCGAAACGACGCGATCGAAATCCGCAACGGGACCGGCGTCGATGGAGAGCCGATCATCGTCGTGCACATCGAGACGTCGCAACGCATCCAGGAGCTCGTCGTGGAACCCGACAGCAAGCTTCCCGTTCGCTTCACGACCGTGCGCGACGATGCTCCGCTGGAGATGATGCGCCGGACGCTGGCGGTCAAGAACCTCACGGAGATTCGCTACAACGAGACGCCTCCGGCCGGCATCTTCGCCCAGCCCGCCGATGCCATCGCGGTCGAGCACGAGGTGGACTGCTGGGTCGATCCCGATTCGGGCCTGGACGTGGGCGAGATGTCGCAGGAGGAGGCCTGCCTGGAACTCGCCCGGCAGGCGTGCCAGGCGATGATCGATCTGGACGAGGCGAAGCTGGAGAGTCTGGCGTTGTTCTTCCGTCTCTGGCCCCCGTTTCTCTGGCAGCAGGTCCGCCAGATGAAGGAGGCGGGCCAGTGGGTCCAGGGCTACGAGATCACCAGCGAGCCCTACCCCGAGGGCGACGTCTGGTACCTCCCCACGGTACTGAAGATGGCCAACGGCACGACCGAACCCCAGACCATCATGATCAAGTTCTACGACTTCGACGGCGCCAAACGCTGCTTCTCCATCGGCTCCAAAGAAAAGGGCGTCGTCGATTAGCATCAACCCCGAGAACTGTTACACAAAGAGCCGGATGGGCAGGTGCTTCCTGCCTCTCCGGCTGTTTTCATGCTGCGAAGGAAAGGCGAAGAACGAAACTACATCGGCAAAATAAGAGATTCGTCAGTTATCACCCCTAATCATGAGGGCCCGCTGCGCTTCCTCGGGCAATTCGATGGGGGCGAACATGGAGGCGGGATAGAGGTAGCCGTCGGGTTCGGACTTGTCCTCATCCACGACGCGAAGCAACTTGTGGGCCTCGGCGTCCGCGTCGGGCAGGGTGCGATAGACCTTGCCCAGGATCAGGCTCGCCGGATTGTTTTCATTATCGATGCAAATAACGAATCGACTCACAGCATCTCCATTGCGCTCATGCCGATTTCTTTTCGCCGACAATCAGGTTCGCGATCGGCAACGCCAGCACCTCCAGACGTGACAGGTCGATGGACTTGCTCGCATCTTCGATCTCGATACCGACGACCCGATTGCGGTCGTCAAAATCGAGGACGACGCCGGGGGCAACCTCTGCCGATTCCGCACTGACGGTCTCGATCAGCTTGATATAGAGCATATCGGAGTCGGGATAGTACTGAAACACCATCGTGGCATCTCCTGGCTCATGGTTTGAACCGTCGATCAAAGAACGCATTGTGGACCGTTTCGCCATCGGGTTCGGTCACCCCCCGAAGATACTTGTCGGCCTGAGCAATGAACGCCCACCGACGAACCCGGCCATTGTCCTGTATCTCCGTACGCACAGGATGGTCCAACACGTACCGAATCCACTCCTCCCTGAGATAGAGGCGCCGGGGCCTTACACTGACATCGAAATATCGTGTCGCCTTCATCCAGATTCACTATAAGGCCAGACGGCCGAACGCTTGGCCTCCGTTCACGCCCGGAAAATCTTTCCCTTTCAGAAATATCATAGCAGTCCAAGGGCGACAGGTCAACCGACCGAGACACCCATCCTGGGTTTGAGATAACATCGATGGTCTCTGCCCTTCTCTCCAGATTGCGCCGTGGTGCGAAAAATCTGGTCATGATAGACTAAATTGGGCTGTGCAGCGTTTCCAGGGGTGACGACCGGTTGTTGGGTTTGGGCAGTGTGGTGCGGATGATCGAAGATCGAGTGTTAGTCTGGCGGTTCAATCGCGGCGATACGGCGGCGCTGTGCCGGATCTACGAGAAGCACCGGGATGGTCTGCTGAAGGTGGCGGCCGCCCTGCTGCACGACCAGAGCAGCATCGAGGACGTGCTGCACGACGTATTCGTCGAGTTCGCCCAGACCACCGGTCGGTTCCAACTCAGGGGCAGTCTCAAGGGGTATCTGGCGATCTGCGTGGCCAACCGGGCGCGGGACCGCAATCGCAGGAGCCGGCGACGCAGCGCCGTCCCGCTCGATGGGGCCCACCTGGAGCCCGCAGGCTCCACCGGGCCGGAAGATATCGTGATAACGGACGAACTGGCGCAGAAGGTGAACGCCGCGTTGATCGAGTTGCCCGACGAGCAGCGAGAGACGATCGTGCTGCACCTGCAAGGCAAGCTGCGGTTTCGCGAAATCGCCAGGCTCCAGGGCATCAGCGCCAATACGGCCCAGAGCCGCTACCGGTATGGCCTGGACAAGCTGCGCGCCAGTCTCAAAGGACAAGTGAAATCATGAGCGATTCCAGAAAGACAGAACGTCTCGTCAACGCCTACCTGGCGAACCTGCCGACGCCCGACGGCGCCGAGGTCGACGGCAGGGTCCTGGCCGATGCGTTGACAGCAATGCAACGAACGAAGAGCCAACGAGCGGACCATACGAGCCGCCTGACATGGAGAACGATTATGACGAGCAAAGCGAGCAAACTGGCGGTAGCGGCGGTGATCGTCGCCGCGGTGCTGTCGGTCACCGTCTTCGACGGATTCACCCAGCCTGCCTGGGCGCTGGAGGACGCCATCGAAGCACTGAGGGAATTCCGGGCGGTCCACGTGCTCGGCGCCTTCCCTGGCGGCACCGCCGAGATCTGGATGCGGGCGAACGAGGCCCGGACGCAGTCCACTGAGGTCGTCGTCAAGGGCAGTCACGGGGCGATCACCTGGACGCAGGATGGTTCGACCTACCACTATGAACCGAGCAAGAACACGGTCTATTACGAGCCTGCCCTGACGATCGGGATGGCCCAGTGGCTCGGGCCGGAGCTGCTGGAGATGCTCAGCACCGCCGAGAACGTGCAGACCGTACGCGGGAAGGACCCCGCCACCGGACGCGAGCGTGTCATGCTCCTGTGCAGCCTGATCGACGTCCATGGGGCGCAGTCCTGGACGATCGAGTTCGACGTCGCCAGCAAGCTGCCCATCGCGTTCAAGCAGTGGCAGAATCTGGATCGCAGTGGGCCACCGCAGTTCGATGCGTTCAAGGTGACGTACTACGAGGACCTGCCCGACAGCGTTTTCGAAGTTCACGTGCCGGCGCAGGTCAAGCGCGTCGAAAAGCCGCTGACGATCCCCGACGAGAACATCGGCGTGCTGAGCGATCCCGCCCGCGGCATCTCAGTCGAAGGGATGACCCAGGAGCAGGCGGCGCAGCAGACGGTGCGGATGCTCTATCAGGCGGCGATCGACCAGGACCTCGACGCACTCAAGCGGATCTGCCCGCTGGCGGCCACATGGGGTGACGACTTCGTGCGGGCGGTGATCTTCAAGCCCGACAAGAACGATCGCATCGTAGAGATCGTGGCGGTCGGCCCGATCGCCCGAATGGGCCAGTCCAAGCTCGGCCCTCTCGCCGCCATACCGACCACCGTCAGGCTCAAAGACGGCAGGAAGGTCGAAGAGAAGATGATCGTCCAGTTCCGCACCCTCGCCGGGCAGCCCTCCTGCGTCGTCCACGGCCCCTACGGCCTGCCCCAGGAGATCGAGTAGCCGCTTCGCGGCAGAGTATCTCGTATCTCGTGTCTCGTATCTCGCCCCAACAGCACGACCTTCGCCAGAGCATCGGGAGGCTGGAAATCCCCAGCCTCCCCTCTCCGCGCTACGTCGCCCGTTCCCCCGTCAACCAAGTGGAGTGCTGCGTGTTTGTTCTTCGCCTACCATGTCCCCTCGGAGGAGGCGGCCAAGACGCCCCATACCATTCGCCTAGGCTACGACTTCATCACCTTCGCCGTGGCGCCTTACGTCGTTCGCAGGTTCTGGCGCGGCCATGGCTCTTGACCTGAGCCAAGTGCGGGCCCCCATCGTCAGGCTCGCCGATATCCGTTCTTTCTAAGACGCTTGGGGGATCAGCGCGTTGGCGGACGCCATACTCAAGTCATGACCGAAATACGTGCGCCGTCCCCCGAGTTTCAGTATCAACCAGCGTCCAAGTCAAAAGTATTCTGAACAATACTCGACCATGGTATCTTGCCTAGTTGGATCCAATCGAGAGCCCATAACAGATAGATGAGCCCAAGAGCAAAAGCGTTATCCTCTTCTAGTGGCATAAGCATGGGCGATGTTTTCCCGAAGACAAAAAATGGCGATTTGACTTCTCTCTTATCGCCCTGCAATGCTATGCCCGGAATGCAGATCAAGTTGTTACCGAAGACACAAAGATCCTGCGTGTACTCGTCAGCCTTGAAGCTCCCCACAATCAGATCGCGAGCATTTTCTGCTGACAATAACTGCCTATCCCCCTTTTTCTTCCTAAGCTGCGAGGTAATGATTGCTGTGAATAGCGGATTCTTGTAGTCGGGCCAACCATCTGGCGTAGCTATGACAAAACCCTGCGCATTGATGTGTTGAGAGATGGCAGAAAGGGGTACGTGATCACGTTGATTGCACAGTTTTTTGGCCGCGGAGACTTGAGATATGGCTTTGCTGAGGCTTTGGCCGTCATCGCCTTCGACATTGATGGTATACTTGGCCTCGATGTAGCAACACGCTGCTTCAATAGGAACGTATTCTTTCCTGGAGAAATCCTGTTCCTGCCTGAGAGCTACAGTTGGAAACCGAGCTTGATTGAAGATAATGATGTCATCACCGGCAACTTCGCCGCTGCGATTCGTTAGGTACCCCCTGCAAATGCCATATTGTCGGGGAAGCACGCGACGTAACAGTTTGCAGAGGACTATTTCAAATTCAGAACCCAACTCAAAGCCATACTCGGCGCGTATCGATTCCATGCTGCCAGAGAACTCCTTGGCAAGGGCTGGGACGAAATCTTTATAGCTGTAGTCTTTCATTGATCGTCATGTCCGTACGCCAGATCTCAACTTTGAATATGCACTTTGAATAAGACGTCGCAGGCGGCGAGACTTGTGCATAAGATCCCTGGAAGTAACAGCCAAATATTGCTCACGTCCTGCCGAACAAGGCCTTTTCACATGTGGGCGATTCCGCCGCACAAGCTTCTTTCGCATAAGGCCGCGTCTCATTTCTCGCAACCTCGTTGCGGGACCTGTCTATATGATTACTATGGCACACGCGGGAGGGCCGGACAAGGAGAAATATGGAGCTTTTCCGTTGACGTGCCTTGGCCGGTTCTTGGGGCGAGACCCATTTCAGTCGCGGAGGCACACCAGGGCCACGATCCCCTAAGCTTCGCTTTGGGGATGGCACCCATCTCAACTCCGCAAGGGATAGCGGGGAGGCCTTGCGCCATGGACAGACCGGGTCCGTAGTGGCGTCGTGAGACGCTACCGGGTGTTCACGGAGAACAGGCCTTTGCGGGTCCACTACGAACAACGGGGCAGGCGGGTGGCTCAGCGAGGTTTTTCGGTGTCGTGGAGGTAGGGCCAGTGCTGCCAGGCCCAGTGCCAGTCCTGGTTGATGTCGGGGGCGGGCTGGAGGGTGTCGATGGGCAGTTCTTCGGTGAAGATCTTCCAGGTCTCGGCGTGGACCCACTGGTGGCGTTCGGCGTGGCCGTCGGCGAAGCCGAAGGTGGCGGACTTGCGGTGGAAGGTGGCCAACTCGTCGATCCAGCGGGTGTCGATCCAGGGGGCGAAGCTCCAGCCGCCATGATCGTAATTGAAGCTCGGGTTCTGGAATTCGCTCTCGACGAAGACGTACTTCAAGCTCGGCTGCTTAATCTCGCTGAGCTTCTTGGGAAAGTGCTTGTGACGGGCCTCCGTCCAGGAATGGAAGCCCGCCCGGGCGGCCGACAGCACATCGGGGATGATGTAGCTGCGGAACATCGCCTGCGTCTCGTCCTGGGCGGATTGATAGCGGTTGTCCCCCGGGCAGTGATAGACCTTGTAGTCGCCGACGTAGCGGTAGAGCGCTCCTTGGCGGATGCCCCGGATGCGGTCGTCGAGGAAGGGTGTACCGCTGATGTACGCCCCGCTCTCGTCGATCGGCGGCAGGACCCACATCGCCGGCTCCAGATTGCTGTAGTCGACGTGCCCCCGGGCGATGCGACCATCGTGGTCGTCGGCGTACATCACATAGGCGAGCACCAGCGACCGCTGGTTGGCTAGGCAGTTGGAGCCGCGAGCCAGTTCCCGGGCGGCCTTCAGCGCCGGCATCAGGATGCCCATCAGTACGGCGATCACCGCGATGACTACCAACAACTCGATAAGCGTGAAGCCCCGTTTCGTCCACATGGCCAGTCTCCTTATCGTGGGCAGCGCATCCGATTATACCACCTTCGGGCCGGGCCACTACAGTTTTCCGTAGGCGGTCTGTGGAGAGCGGGCAGTGGGATTGTGCCATGGATAAGGGACGACGGATACGGAATTCGAGGACGGGTGATGGGCCTGCTTCGGGGGTGGCAGGATAATGGCGAGAGGCGTCGGGGCGAAATCGGTGCAGGCCGCGGATCGGTTGGGATCCGCGGCCTGCGGCTGCTTACGGTTCACACCCCCTGGGCAACTCCGAGCGAGTGGGCCGCCGGAGTTGCGTGTTGTCTTCCTCGGCGAGGATTTCGGTTTTCCAGTCCGGTCCTATCCGTCGGATTTGGACTGGATTTCGTCCACTTTCTCCCGGATCATCTCGGCGGTCCGGGTCGCCGCTTCCTTCCCAAACGCGATCGCCTTGTGCATGCCCGAGTTGACCGACTGGGCGAACTCCTCCGACTTGAGCTTCGCCAGGATGCGGCCTCGGTCGCCCTGCTGTCCCGGCTCCAGATCGGGCGCCGGCGAGAGACAGTAGATCGCCGTCGCGAAACCGGCACTATAGACGATCAGCAGAAGGACGAACTTCGCTCTCCAACCCATGTATGTGGTGTTCCCCCCTTCTTCACTGGAGTTTGCCGTGCCCGTCCGGGCGTTGTCGTGCGTATCCGTCTCTACGTAAAGTGTGCGGTCAAAAGGCCCGGCGTGCAAATGGGAAAGGTGGAATCGGGACGCAAAAAAGCCGGGCCTGCCGTCCGGAAATCCTGCGTCAGATCGTGTCGAGAATCCCGCGCAGGGCGCCACAGACCAGCGCCACGTCATCGGTGGTCAGTTGGGTGTGGAACGGCAGGGCCACCGTCCGCGCCGCGACCTGCTCGCAGACGGGGAAATCGCCTGCGCCGTGTCCATAGCGGGCGGCAATGAACGGCTGTATATGGATGGGCGGGAAGTAGTTGCTCACCTGGATCCCTTGGCGGCGCATCTGCTCGAGCACGCGGTCGCGTTGTTCGCCAGTGAAGGATTCCGCCAGTTGCACGACGAACACAAACCAGCTTATGTCCCCCCCTTCCGGCGTTGTCGGCAGGATGAGCCGTTCCTCGTCGGCCAGCATCTCCTGATACCACGAGACCACCTGGCTGCGTTTGGCTTTAATCTCGTCGATCCGCGACAGTTGCGCGAGACCGAGCGCACAGTTGATGTCACTGAGTCGGAAGTTGTAGCCCAGGCGCTCATGGAGCAGCCATTGATCGGCAGCACTGCGTCCCTGGTTGCGCAACGAGACGCACAGATCCGCCAGCGCATCGTCGTCGGTGACGATGGCGCCGCCTTCGCCCGTGGTGATCTGCTTGTTGGGATAGAAGCCAAAGACGCTCAGGGTCCCGAACGTACCGGCCTTCTTGCCGTGCAGGGCCGAGCCCAGGGCCTCGCAACTATCTTCGACGATGGGCAGGCTATGCCGACGGGCGACTTCAGCAATGCGGTCGAGGTGGGTGGGATTGCCAAAGACCTCCACGGGTAGGATCGCGCGGGTGCGGGACGTCACCGCCCGCTCGATCCGCTGCGGGTCCATATTCAGCGTGTTCGGATCGATGTCGACGAAGATGGGTTTGGCGCCGGTCATCATGATCGAGGTAGCCGAGGCGACGAAGGAGAACGGGGTGGTGATGACTTCCTCGCCTTCGCCGATGCCGAGTGACAGGAGGCTGAGGAACAGGCCGCCAGTGCCGCTGTTGACTGCGACGGCGCGCTTTCGCCCGAGGTACTGAGCGAGCGCCTGCTCGAATTCGACGAGCCTGGGGCCCAGCGAGAGGTTCGGACTGCGCAGGACCTCAACCACACTGGCGATCTCCCGCTCGGTGATGTCGGGCCGCGACAAGTAAATCCGCATCATGCACTCCTGCGTCCTGGTTCCATCGATTGTGACTGCGGCATTCTAATTCCATCCGCCGGACGAATCCAATGCAATTGCCCTGCCGCGTTCGCATGCCCGCGTCATCCCGCCAGACGAGCGTGCAAGAGGCCACTGCTGCTTATCGGACGATCACGCATTCGAATCGGCGGTAACGACGTCGGCGCGCGGGTTTATTGGGGCTTGGCTAATTCTCTGCGCCCGCCTGACCGAAGAGACAGACGGCACCATTACCTTAGTTCAGGAACTGTAGCGATGGCAAAAGGCAAGAATGTGCTGACGACCGGAGACGTGGCCAAGATCTGCAACGTGGCGCCGCGAACGGTTTCCAAGTGGTTCGACTCCGGACAGCTCAAAGGCTACCGCATCCCGGGCAGCAAGGACCGTCGCATCCCGCTGAACGAACTGATCCGTTTCATGAAGGCCCACAACATGCCGACCGAGACGCTGTCGGTGGGCAAGCTGCGTATTCTGGTCATCGACAGCGACGAGCAGAGCCAGGGGACCCTCGTGCGCGGTCTCGGGACCCGGGGCAGCTACGAAGTCCAGGCGGCCTCGACCACCTTCGAGACCGGGGCGGCCATCCAGCGATTCTCCCCTCACGTGGTGCTGATCAACCTACTGGCCAACGGGGTCGACGCCAGCGGCATCTGCCGGAGCATTCGGGAGAGCGAGGAGTTCGCGACGATCAAGCTGATCGCGCTGGCGAACCATCTGAGCGAATCGGAAGAGGCCGCATTGCTGCAAAAGGGGTTCGACGGTCACATTTCCAACCCCGCGGACACCGCAGAGGTCATCGGCAAGATCGAGGAAGTCACCGCCATCATCTACTGACCGAGGCGATCAGTAGTCCCTGTACTTCCGCAGCCACGCCGGCCATTCCGACGGTTGCATCGCTCCGGCCTTGGTGTAGGGTCCGTTCGTATCGAACGCCTTGTGCCATTTCAACGTCCAGAGTTCCTTGAGCCCCACGTGACGGACCGACCAGTCCATAAACAGGAAGTTGGTCCAGCCGTTGTGGCGGTCGATGCAGAAGTGGTTGATCTCGCCGGTCGTTCCGGTATTGCCGCCGCCGAAATCCCAGGGCAGTTCGACCGGGGCATCGGTCTCTCGCGGCCAGGCATCGTGCCAGGTGGCATCGGCAAAGACCGGGATGTTGTACTGTCCGGCATGGCCCGACGTCGTCTTCCAGAACCACTCGAGCTTGCGGTCGCCACGGTCGGCCGTCATGTGGTTGGTCCAGCTATTGATTCCGTAGCTGAACGCGTACTCCTGCGATCCGCCACCCGGCGTCGCCAGGGTACGTGTCATCGCCATGAAGGTCCCCTGTTGGCCGGTCCGATCGATCCGGGTCGCCGTCGGGCACAGCAGCATGTCCCATTGGTCCTTGTAGTAAGGCCGCAGGGCATTCGGCCAGAGGGTCGTTTCGCCAACACCCCAACCCGCGTTGAACTTCCCGTCGTTGTCGTCGGCATAGAACTTGAACATCAGGCCCCAGCTCTTGAGCCGGGCCATGCAGGCGACGGACTGGGCCTGCTTCTTGACCCGCGACAGGGCCGGCATGAGGATCGCCATGAGCAAAGCGATGATGGCGATAACGACGAGCAGTTCGATCAGCGTGAAGCCTCTGCGTTTGCGCATGACCAACCCCTTCAAGAGAGACGAACCCTAGACTCCGGAATACCAGCTCCATTGTACAAAACTGGGGACAAAAAGCAAAGCCCCACGGGCATAATCTTGCCGGGGGGACCTATTCGGATTCCTTCTTGAGCATATAGGCCTGGAGGCGGATGAGGGTCTTGCCGCTGACGGTCCGGGCGGACAGATCGCCCAGAATGACCCCGTACCGGTCTTCATCGAGCTTCCAGTGCATCAGGACCACGTGAGGATCGTGCAAATGGGCGCGGTCGCCGTAGTAGACGACTTCCTTGCCCTGGCTGACCAGACCGTCACGCAGGTTCAGCAGCTCACCGATGACGTCGCCCCGATAGGCGTTCTCGCCGGCGAAGGTATACTTGAGGAAGACCTTGCCGTCCTCGACCATTCGCCTGCTGAGGGCTTCGCGGCCGCCGAAAAGGGCTCCGGCGACGACCAGAGCGACGATGATCGCGGCAGCGGCAGCCACGCGGCTGATCCGCAGGTCCACGATGATGTTGATGCTGTCCATCCGGTGGGCGATCAGCCGATGCGGGACGCGGTTCTTGATCTCCTGCATCAGCCCCGGACGGACCGGTTCCAGCCCTCGCTTCGGAAAGGCTCGGAGCAGCTTTTCGATTTGCTCTTTGTCCGGCATCGTACGTCGCCCCTCCCACCCCGCCAGACGGGGTGGTGTCCAGTCCTATTCGTCGACCATCTCTTTCCGCAAGGCCTCCAGGGCCCGGTTGAGCCGACTCTTCAGCGTTCCTTCCCGCACCTGAGCCGCCTGAGCGGCCTCGGCAATGGTCAACTGGTCCATATAGTGCAACACGACGGCCTGTCGCAGCTTCCAGGGCAGCCGGGTGACCGCCTGGTGCAGCCCGGCAAACAACTCTCGATCGCCCGCCTGCTGCGACGAATCGGCATCATCCTCAGCGGGCTCGATGTCCTCGATATTGACCGGGCCGGGCTGCTTGTGCTTGCGCCAGTGCAGCCGCGAGACGTTGCCAGCGATCCGAAACACCCAGCCCGTCAGCGCCTTGCCCTCGCGCAACTGGCCGATGTGATACCAGACCCGCATAAAGGTCTCCTGCGTCAGGTCTTCGCTCGTCTGGCGATCGTGGCCCATGGACCGCATGAACACGTAAATCCGCTCGTGATACTGCTCCACGAGGGTCTCGGCGGCGGCTCGATCGCCATGGCGCAGACGCTGCACGAGCGACAGCCGATCGTCTTCGGCGGTACCCTGGCCGTGCAAAGGAACCACCTTCTGATGACTCAGATGCGCCGAACCCCTCTTGTGTTCTATGGCTTCAATGTTTTTCTGCATGGTTTCCACATCGCAGGACCCGCTACCAGTATACACTCCAAAGCAGCGCCGCTCAATATCCAGCCCTCTTGAACTTGGAAGAGAAACCGACCCTGTCGACACATAACCCCATACGCAGTAGGAGTTTGTTGAGTTTGGTCCATATGGTATACTGGTCCCGGAAGAATGGGACCCTGGTGAACGTGAAGGAGTACTGCAATGAGACTCTATCTGGCCCAGCACGCCAAGGCGTTGTCCAAACCGCAGGATCCGAATCGTCCGCTGAGTGATGAAGGGCGTCAGGAGGCCCAGAAGGTCGCTGATTTTGTCCGAGCCCTGGCCCTGGAGGTCGGCCCGCTCTGGCACAGTGGCAAACTCCGCGCCGCCCAGACGGCGGAGATCTATGCCCAGGCAATTCATGCCGGCGAAGGCCCTGCCGCTCGCACGGGACTGGCTCCCGACGATAACGTCGCCCTGCTACGGGATGAATTGGCAGTCGCGACAGACGATACGATGATCGTCGGGCACATGCCGTTTGTGAGCCGGCTGACGAGCCTGCTGCTGACCGGTTACGAATCGCCGCCTGTCGTGACGTTCGTCAATGCAGGACTGGTCTGCCTGGAGCGAACGACGGACGGGGTCTGGCAGGTCCGTTGGATAACAGCACCTGAGTTGCTACCCGCATGAGCGCCGCACCGATGGATATGGCTCGCTTCAGCGATAACGTCGCAAGACTGGGGGAAATGACCGACCCCTGTACCCTCTGTCCACGGCAATGCCGAGCGCGTCGCCACGAGGGCCAAACCGGTTTCTGCGGGATCGGCGCCGAGCCCGTCGTCAGCTCGATCGGACCTCACTTCGGGGAGGAGAGCGTTCTCGTCGGCGCCGGCGGCTCGGGAACGATCTTCTTCGCGGGGTGCAACCTGGGTTGCGTGTATTGCCAGAACTACGACCTCAGCCACCTCCGCGAAGGGCGCCCCATCAGCGTCGAACGGCTCGCGGAAGCCATGCTCCGCCTGCAAGAGGCGGGCTGCGTCAACATCAACTTTGTCACGCCTACCCATGTGGCGGCTTCCGTCGCAGCCGCCATCGAGCTGGCCCGGGGCAGCGGATTACGCGTACCGACGGTCTACAATACGGGAGGGTATGACTCGGTCGAGACGCTCCGGCTGCTGCAAGGCTCGATTGATATCTACATGCCCGACATGAAATACGCGGACGGCAAAGTGGCCCAGGAACTATCGGAGGCGGCGGACTATCCCCAAGTCAACTTTGCTGCGGTCCGGGAGATGCACCGACAGGTTGGTGATCTGCGCGTGGAAGGAGGCGTCGCGGTGTCCGGCCTGCTCGTCCGCCATCTCGTGCTGCCCGAGAACCTGACGGGAAGCACCGAGGTGATCGACTTTCTCTCCGAGCAGACCAGCCCTGAGACGACGATCAACGTGATGGGACAGTACCGCCCCTGCTATCAGGCCCATGCCCACCAGCCAATCGATCGGCGACCCACCCGCGACGAAATCGCATCGGTTCGTGACTACGCACGCCGAAAAGGCCTGCGCGTGCTGGATTGAGCCCATTTCAAACATTCAGGAGTTTCTTGAGCGTGGTGGCGTTGCGGATGGCGTGACCTTCGAGGTCGTTGTTGAAGTAGGCGTAGACGGTTGAGACCTTCTGCTGCTGGTCCCGCAGCCAGTGGGCCCAATCCTCGAGCATGGCGTCGGTGTAGTTGCCGGCGTAGCGTCCGGTGGTGCCGTGAAAGCGGACGTAGACCATGTCGCCGGTTACGACGCGAGGCGGGTCCTTGCCCGCCATGTCGTGGACGCAAAAGGCGACCTTGCGGCGGTTCAGCAGGTCGAAAGTGTCGTCATCGTACCAACTGCGATGGCGGAACTCGAAGACCGCGTGGTTGCGTTTGGGCAGAGCGACGATGAAATCGTTCAGGCGGTCCAGGTCCTTGTGCAGGCTGGGCGGCAACTGGTAGAGGATCGGGCCCAGTCGGCGCTTGAGCAGATCGACCAGATGGAAAAAGCGATCGAGCGATTCGGCGGGATCATTGAGCTTCTTGACGTGCGTGATATACCGGCTCGCCTTGACCGCATACAGAAAATGCGCCGGGGCTTGGTCGTGCCAGTTCACCATCGTCTGCTCGCGCGGCAGATGATAGAATGTGTTGTTGACCTCGACCGTGTCAAAATGCTGTGCGTAGTGCTCGAACCACCGGTTCTTGGGCAGCTTCTCGGGGTAGAACCGGTCGCGCCAGTGGTCGTAATGCCAGCCGGAGGTGCCCACTCGAATCTCGCCCAGCGTGTGGGTCAAGGGAACGCTCCTTGAACGAATCGCGGCGGAATCACTATAATCCCTTGGAACACTATACCCGTTGAATGGACGTCGGATCGCGTGAAATCATGGAATTGGGACCTCAACAGATCGGAAAGTGGCTGATCGGCGTCGGACTGGCTATCGCGGCGCTCGGGCTGCTGATGATCCTGCTGGGCCGATTGGGTTTGTTTCGCCTGCCTGGAGATTTCGAATTCGAGGGCAGGAACTGGCGGGTCTACTTCCCACTGGCCACGAGCCTTCTGCTGTCTGTGATCCTGACGCTGGTGCTCTGGCTGATCCGGTATCTGCGCCGCTGAGAATCCGTGCGGTTGACGCTGGGCTTGGCGTCACGGACCACGTATAATCGGCCCATGAACAATGCCATACTCAGCGCGATCTTCGACCAGATGGCCGATATCATGGAGATCCTGGGCGAGGATCGCTTTCGCATCAACAGCTACCGCAAGGTCTCGCGGGCGATCGCCGAACTGGGCGCCGACGTGGGCGTTCTGCTGGAGAGCGGCCGACTGGCCCAGACGCCGGGGATCGGCAAATCGAGCCTGAGCAAGATCCAGGAATTCGTCCAAAGCGGTCGAATCACCGCGCATGAAGAACTTCTCGACCGAATTCCTTACTCGCTGCTGGAACTGCTCCACATCCCGGGTATGGGTCCCAAAGGGGTCAAGGCGGTCTATGAGGGTCTGACCGTCAAGGGCGTCGCCGATCTCAAGAAGGTCGTCGAGGACGGATCGCTGGCGGCGCTTCCGGGCTTCGGCGAGAAGAAGGCGGCCGCGATCGGTCGAGGGATCGAGTTTCTGGAGAAATCGGCGGGCCGGATTCGATTAGACCAGGCCATCGAGGCGGCGGACATGGTCCTCGCCCATCTGCGCGGATTGGCCGGGGTCGACCGCATCGAACCGGCCGGTTCCGTTCGCCGGCGAGCCGAATCCATTGGCGACGTGGACATCCTCGTCGCAGTCGGCGAAGAGCAGGCGAAATCGGGGACCTCCGCTCGGCAGATCATCCAGGCGTTCACCGACGCGCCGTTCGTCGAACGCGTACTCGCCTCGGGCGATACAAAGGGCTCTGCGATTATCCAGACCGAGACCACTGCGGTGCAGGTGGACGTGCGCGTGGTCCCTGTCGGCAGTTTCGGTGCAGCACTGCAGTATTTCACGGGGTCGAAGCAGCATAACGTCCGCCTGCGGGAGATCGCAGTCCGAGCAGGGCTCAAGCTCAACGAGTATGGCCTGTTTGACGGGGAGTGCCCCATCGCGGGTGCTGCGGAGGAGGAAATCTACGAGAAGCTGGGACTCGACCCCATCGCCCCATTGCTTCGCGAGGACCGAGGCGAGATCGAGGCGGCCCGCGCGCACGCGCTGCCCCCATTGGTGCAGACCGAAGAGATCCGGGGCGACTTTCACATGCACACGGTCGCTTCAGACGGGCGCTGTGAAATCGAGGAGATGGTCGAGGCGGCCCAGCAACTGGGCTACGCGTTCCTCTGTATCACCGACCATTCCGAATCGTCGATCGTCGCCAACGGTCAGACGCCGAAGCGGCTGGGCAAACAGATCGAGAAGATTCGCAAAATGGGGGCCAAGCTCAAGGGAATCGCCCTGCTGGCGGGGGCCGAGGTCGATATCCTGGCCGACGGATCGCTCGACTTTGACGACAAGCTGCTGGCGGACCTGGACTTCGTGGTGGCGTCGGTCCATTCCGGCATGACGAGCCCTCGCGAGAAGGTCACCCAGCGAACGCTCCAGGCGATGGAGAACCCCTACATCAGTTGCATCGGCCACCCGACGGGCCGGCTCATCGGCCAGCGGGAGGCGATGGACCTGGACATGCCCGCGGTGATCCGACAGGCGGCACAGACCCATACCGCGCTGGAGATCAACGCCAACCCCTACCGCCTCGACCTCAAGGACGTCCATTGCCGGATGGCGGTCGAGGCGGGCGTCAAGCTCGCCATCGGCACCGACGCCCACAGCACCGCCGGGCTGGGCCTGATGCCCTTCGGGGTCGCGACGGCCGGGCGGGGTTGGGCCACCCGGGACGACATCCTGAACACCCTCTCGCCGGCTCAACTGCGAAAGTGGCTGCGAGCGAAGCGTCCCAGGTAGGCTCCCGACCACGCGGATCGTCCGGCCCCAACTCTTACAATCGACGCAAGGTGCAGGACTTAACTGCCGATATACCTCTCAGACAGGCTGTGAAAAGGGCCTTCGGACAGTGCATCGCAGAAGAGAGCGCCAATGAAAGTTGCGAAGAATGGAGCGGAAAAGAGCCCTTCCTGGCAAAGGTTCAGGCCGCCTTTATCGTGGGTATTCTTCGTCGCGTTCTACCTCTATTTCGCCCTTGAGATCGAGCCGCACCTGCTGTACCACGGTGCGGGACTGATCGACAACTTTCCCGTCTTCTACAAGGGCTGGGACTTCTTTCAGCAGTTCACGACCTACCCCGGGGGGCTGCTCGAATACGTATCGGCCTTTCTGGCACAACTGTTCTACTATTCCTGGCTGGGAGCAGCGGTGCTTACCGCCCAGGCATGGCTGATCTGCCTGTGTACGGAGTATGCCCTCCGGGCCGTCGGCCTGCCACGCTGGCGAGGCCTGCGCTTCGTCGGTCCCCTGCTGCTGCTGGCGATCTACTCACAATACACCTTCCACCTGCCCGAGACCATGGGCCCGCTGACGGCTCTGGTGGGGTTCTGTGTCTATGTATGGCTGTCGACAAGAAACCAGAAACATGCAGGCGTGTGGCTCGTCATCCTTTCTATCGGTCTCTATGTGCTGGCGGGCGGCCCCTACCTGCTCTTTGCCCTGCTGTGTGGACTGGCCGAGGTCCTGTTTCGCCGCCGGCTTCGGCTCGGCGTCCTGAGCCTTGCGTTGGCTGTGGCGATCCCGTACGTGCTGGGCGTGCTCATTTTCGGGCAGCGTCCCCACGATGCCTTCTACGAGCTGCTGCCGCTCTCGTGGAAGATCACGAGCTACGATTCGACGAAGATTATGGCCCAAGCCGTCTGGGTGCTGCTGCTGTTCTTGCCGGCGGCCCTGCTGGTCGGCGGGCTGGGGCGGGTCCTGGCGCCGTCCTGCAAACCGCTGAAGCTGGTCGAGACCATGCGCCGGACGTGGGACAAGCTGTTTGGCGAGCCCGGGCGCAGCCGATTCGGTTTGAACCTGCGGACCGCACTACTGATCGGGGTCACGGCGGCAATGGTGCTGCACTTCCGCGCGCCCAGAGTCAAAACGCTGTTTGAAGTGGACTACTTCTCCTGCCAGCGCATGTGGACGCAAGTACTCGAAATCGGGCGCCGGAACCCCTACCACTACCTGGTCTGTCACGCGGTGAACCGGGCGCTCTTTCACACGGGGAAACTCGCGGACGAGATGTTTGGCTATCCGCAGCGTTCCGAAGCCCTCCTGCTGACCCAGAGAGAGGCTCTGTGGCAGAAGTTCGACACGTGCATGGACCTCGGGCTGATCAACGAAGCGGAGGATGCGCTGATGATTTGCCTGGAGAGCCATGGTGAAAGGCCCCTGCTGCTGGATCGGCTGGCCAGGATTCACCTGGTCAAGGGCAACCTCGGTACAGCTCGCGTCTTCCTTGGCGCCCTGGCCAAGGTCCCGTTCTGGAGTCGCAAGGCCCATGCGGACCTGGCTCGACTCGAGGCCGATCCCAACCTCTCGCAGGATGCGGAGATCCAGCACTGCCGGTCGGTCATGCTCCGGCGGGACTTCGTCCGTCCGGTAGATCCGCTGGCGGCGCTGTTGACAGAGAATCCGGAGAACCGCATGGCGTATGAGTATGGCATGGCCGGCCTGCTGCTGTCCAGGAGGCTCGACCAGTTTGCGCAGAATTTCGAGAGATTCCGCCCATCCATTGCGCCGGCCAATTCGAAGCACTACCTGGAGGCGCTGCTGCTGCATCGAGCGCTCAATAAGCAACCGATCGATGGGCCTGGACCCAAGATCCCGCGAGAGGCCAAGCTCGAGCTCCACGAGTTTTTTCAGATCCTCCAGAAGCACCGTGAGAGCAAGGCGGGGGCTCGCGAGGCCCTCAGGGGATCGTTCTCCGACACGTATTATTACTATCATTACTTTGCCGATTAGAGGAAGTTATCTTGAGAAGGCGTTTGGGTGTCATTTCGTTGGTGCTCGTGGCAGTCGCGGGCGCGAGTGTCGCCTTCGTGAGTCTGACCGGGCGTCCCGAGACCATTGAGCACTTTGCGACGGTCGACCGGACGCCGCAGATGAGGCCCGACTACCGTGACGCAGTGATCCCGCCCAACATCGCGCCGCTCAATTTCCTCGTGGACGAGGCTGGTGCGGCCTATTGCGCTCGAATCTCGTCGGTGCAGGGTCCCACCATCGAAGTCCACAGCAAGAACGGTGTCATCGAAATCGATGAAAGGCCTTGGCGCCGCTTGTTGGCGGAGAATCGTGGGCAGACGCTTGGCATCGACGTCTTCGTCAAGAAGGACGGCGCATGGCAGCGATTCAAGACCGTCACTAACCAGATCGCAGAGGAGGATATCGATACGTACCTCGTATACCGCAAGATGCATCCGACGCATCTGCGCGTCAAAGGTGAGATCGGAATCTACTTCCGCGACCTGACCGGATTCGCCGAGCGGGAGTTGCTCAGCGGCATGCGCTACGAGAACGGCTGCGTGAACTGCCATGCCTTTGCCGCCAACCGCCCTGACCGGATGCTGCTGGGGGCTCGTTCGCCCAAGTATGGCGTCGGAACCGTGCTGGTAGAAGGCGATGAAGTCCACGAGATCGGTACGAAATTTGGCTACACCTCATGGCACCCGAGCGGCCGATTGGCGGTATACTCGGTGAACAACCTGCCGATGTTTCGCCATTCCGCTCGAGACGAGGTGCGTGACACGGTCGACCTCGATTCGTTTCTGGCCTGTTACTCCAACGATGACAAGACTCTACGGGTCGAGCCGAATCTCGCGAAGAAGGAGTGCCTGGAGAACTGGCCCGCCTGGTCGGGCGACGGCGGGCACCTGTATTTCTGCAGCGCCCCGAAACTCTGGCCGGACGAAACCCCCAGCCCGCCGGAGAAGTACGATCAGGTCCGTTACAGCCTGATGCGCGTCTCGTATGACCTGGAGAGCGGCCACTGGGGTTCACCGGAAGTCGTGCTCTCCGCGGGGGATACGGGCAAGAGCATCGCCATGGTTCGTTGCAGCCCGGACGGAAGATGGCTGTCGTTCTGCATGTGCGACTACGGGTATTTCCCCGCCTGGCAGACCAGCAGCGACCTGTATCTGATGGACCTGGCGGCGCGTGACGAATCCGGCAGGTTTCCGTATCATCGGCTGGAAGTCAACAGTGACGCGAGCGAATCGTGGCAGACATGGTCGAGCAACAGCCGATGGCTGGTCTTCAGCAGCAAACGCCTCCACGGCGTCTTCACCCGCCTGTTCATCAGCTACGTGTCGGCGGACGGGACGGTGCACAAGCCGATCGTGCTGCCGCAGAAGGACCCGGCGTTCTATGAATCTTGCCTGCTGACGTTCAACACGCCGGAACTGGTCATAGGGGCCCCCGCAGCCTCGGGGGAGGCCCTGGCACGGGTCTTTCGAGGTCGCGACGAGTTGGCGGTTCAGATGCCGATCAGCATGGCTACGCCGAAGGCCGGCCAGGCCTCGGCAGAGGCCGCCTGGCAAGGCACCGGCCAGCGCGAATAGCCTGCCTTCGGACCGGTTGTGACCGACGAGGCCCGCCCGAGTGAGGTGCCCGGCCGCGTGATCCGGGATGCAGCGCGTTCCGAGGCCTGGCGCTTTTTCCGCGATTTTTCTTGAACCGTTCCCGTTCCTGAGTTAATATTTAGGTATTCGACCTGTGATATAGCATTGCTTATCGGTCCTCGCATGTCTTTGGTGCGGCAGGAGTGCTGAATGCCTTCTTGGCCCGGGACTGCGTCATGCAGCACGCCCGGAGAGTACAGGGTGCCCAGCCACAGGGTACCTGAGATGGGAAGGCCATCTGAAGGACCGAGACACGTGTTCGCGCGCCATCCGTGCGGCAACACGCTCGTAGGAAACGGCTGCTTGCCTGCCGTTGACCTGATCGCAGCAGTACATGGGTCAAGGAGGTTCGAGAGAGAGTGAGTGATTCAGCCCCATCCGCAATCAGAATCGCACCATCGACATCGATTGCTTGGGCCGCGGCATTGCGGCTCCTTACCGAGCACCGAATCTGTCCCAATCCAGGGAGGGTACATCGTGACCAACAGCGCGCGCTGTCGGTCTGGACATGACGGAGGCATGTTCCGGGCGTCCCGTGCCCGGCGCTGGCAGGAAGGAGGTGGCCATCGGCGAAGGGGAATGTGGATTGTGCAACGGAGTGTGCGGTAATGTAACCCAAAAAGTGTTTTTGTCCGAGGAGGACGTGTTATGAGAAAGTCAGCTTTGTTGGCACTGTTGGTTTGTATGGCGCTGTCGACGGTATCGTCGGCCGGCGTGCTGCGGGAAATCTGGTGGGGCGGCGCGAGCATCGAAGAGGCCATCGAACTGGTCAACAGCGGGACCCCCGCCGATCAGTTGGATATCCTTGCCCAGCCGAGTTGGGTGAATATCGCCGATAATTACGTGGCGCAGATGAGCGGCTGGCTGACGGTTCCGGCCGATGGCGAGTACACCTTCTACGTCTCGGGTGACGATTATCAGAGGCTGTACATCAGCCAGGACGACGATCCGGCCAACGCGGAACTCGTCGCTTTCGTGGACGGCTGGACCAGCTCGCAACAGTGGACCAAGTACGACACGCAGGCGTCGGCACCGATCACGCTCGTCGAAGGCCAGGTTCTGGCCGTCGTCGGCATCATGCAGGAAGGCGGCGGCGGTGACGGTCAGGACTGGGGCTGGATCGCTCCGGGTTCCGACCAGATCACGCTGATTCCGGGCGAGCTCTTCACCCATCCGTACGAAGAGATCGTCTTCAAAGGCTCGCCGGCAAACGGCGCCACCGGCCTGATCGACGTGGTCGCAAGCTGGGAGCCGCCGGCCGTTGGCGAGGAGTTCGTCTATGATCTCTACTTCGGCACCGATGCGGCCGACCTGGCGCCAGTGGCCGAAGGTATCGTTGAGACGGAAGTGGTCGTCGGAACCGCTGGAATCGATCTCGATTTTGAAACAACCTATTACTGGCGTGTGGACGCCAACGGCAAGGAAGGCCTGGTCTTCAGCTTCACCACCGAACCGATGACCTTTGCGGTTGAGGATATCGTCGCCAGCAGCAACGGCACCGCGCAGGAAGGTTCGGGCCCCGAGAAGACGCTGGACGGCGTGGTCTCGATGGAAGCCACGGATCAGTGGCTGGCCGCTCCTCCGGAAGGCGAGGCCCTGTGGATTCAGTACGAGTTCCCGCGCGTCCTCAAGGTGGTCGAAATGACCGTCTTCAACTCCAACACGCAGTTCGAGGCCCTGCTGGGCTACGGCGCCAAAGACGTCACGGTGGAGTATTCCGTGGATGGCGTTGAGTGGATGGTGCTCGGCGATGTCGAGCTGGTCCAGGCTGCCGAGACGGTGGTCGATATGGCCGGCGTGGCTGCCCAGTTCGTCCGCCTGACGATCAACACGAACTACGGCGGTCTGTTCCCGGATTCGGGTCTGACGGAAGTTTCGTTTGCGTATGTCCCGACCTATGCTCGTCTGGCGGGGCCGGCCGACGACGCCACGGGCGTGAACCCGGCAGCGATGCTCGACTGGTACAGTGGTCGTGACGCTGTTTCGAGCGACGTCATCATCAACGGTGAGCTGGTCGCTACGGTCGAGGAGAGCAACTTTGACCCCGACCTGATCTACGGAATGGTCTATGATTGGCAGGTCAATGAGAACGACGGCGCCATGGTCTGGGAAGGCCCGGAGTGGAGCTTCACCACGACCGAGTTCGTGCCCGTCGCTTCGGACGTCCTCGTCTACGGCGAAGACGCCAACGACCTGGTCGTGGATCTCGAAGGCGCCGACCTGACGGCGTATGCTCCCGACACGCTGCGCGTGGCCTACAAGGGCAACCCGGTGGGCGCGGTGGAAGAAGACGGCGTGTTCACGATTGGTGCCTCGGGCGCCGATATCTGGGGCAATGCCGATCAGTTCCGCTATGTCTACAAGACCCTCAACGGCGACGGCTCGATCACCGCGCGCGTTGACAGCATGACCAACGTCACGAACGTCTGGGCGAAGGCCGGTGTGATGATTCGCCAGAGCACCGACGCCGGCTCGGCGCACTCGATGACTGTGATCACGGGTGATTTCACCCCGCTGGGCAGTGCCGGCAACGGCGCCTCGTTCCAGGGACGCCAGACCGCCGACGCGGCCTCGGTCAATGCCGACTCGCCCGAGGTGGTCGCTCCGCCGTACTATGTCCAGGTGGTGCGTGAAGGCAACATGATTTCCGGGTTCATCTCTCCGGACGGCGCCGAGTGGACGCAGTTGGGTGAGGCTCGCGAGGTCGCTCTGGAAGATCCGGTGCTCATCGGTCTGGCCGTGACCAGCCACGACACCGGCAACTCCGTGATCGCCCAGATTTCCGAGGTCAGCACGACCGGCGATGTCACGGGTGATTGGATGGCGGAGGCGATCGGTATGGACATGCCTTCGAACGATGCGGCCAGCCTGTTTGTGTCGGTGGAAGACGCCGCCGGTGGCGTGGCGACGGTCGTGACGGAAGATGTGGCGGCCACGCAGGCACTGAGCACGCGGAACTGGAACATCCCGCTGGTCAGCCTGGAAGGCGTGGATCTGGCGAACGTGGCAACGATCACCGTCGGCGCCGGGACGCCGGACGCTCCGGCCGAAGGCAGCGGCACGGTCAATGTCACGATCAGCGTCGGTACGCCGCTGAGCCACAACGTGATGGCGGATGTCACCAGCGCGGCCGACGAGGTCGTGGGTGTTCCCAACGACGGCGATTGGCCCGGCGCTGAAACGCCCGATTTGGCGATCGACAACAACGTCAACACGAAGTTCCTCCACTTCAAGGGAGAAACCGAGCCGACCGGCATCCAGGTGACGCCGGCCGTCGGCGCCACCCTGGTGACGGGAATTGCCTTGACGACCGCCAATGACGCGGTGGAACGCGACCCGATCACGTTCGAACTCTATGGTTCGAATGAAAGCATCGACGGGCCGTATGAGCTGATCGCCAGCGGCGACGTCGTCGATTTCGCCCAGGCAGAGGCCTGGCCTCGCTTCACCAAGAACACCACGGCGATCACCTTTGAGAACGAGACGACGTACACCCACTATCAGCTGCTGTTCCCGACCGTTCGGGATCCGGGTTCTGCCAACAGCATGCAGATCGCCGAGATCGAGCTGATCGGCGTCTCGTCGTACTAGTGGAGTAACGGGAGCGCTTTGATGAGCGTACCGTGATTTGGTTTGATCGCGGGGCCCATGTCGGACCGACATGGGCCCCCTTCTTATCCCCTGGTCCCGACGGGAGATTCCAGTAAAGTCAAGCGCCGGAATGACCGATGCGAATCACGGTGTCTCCATGCTCCAGGTGCAAGCAGGGACACGGCCATAGTCCGAGAAGAGCTGGATTGCCGCGATCTGAGACACGCGCGGACCCCATGCACGTGGCGATTTTCAGGCGTTTCTTCTTGAACGGAAAGGTCGCTTATGATAGACTCATGCTGTTCGACCTGCGGTATCATCGTATTTGGCGGTTCCGACGCATCTTTGCTGTGAGGCTGTTCGTCCGTTTCCGATCAGAGAAGCTTGTCCAAGCCAGACCTTGATGGAACATAAACAGTTGCAGTTGAAAGAATTAGTCACATTTCTTCCAAGGTTGCCACGCCTTCTGAAAGAGGAAGGCCGGCGGTATTCGCCACGCCGGGACTCGGACCAGCAAAGAGTAGTGGATTGATCGTTACGGGTTTTGTGACGATCGCGAACCGATCGTCACCAAACCATTGGACCATTCGCGGTCACGGAGGATCTCGTTGAGCGGAGAACCCCTGTTCTCGGCTCACCCTAGGTGGAACGTTCATCCGGGCGTCGTTCGCCCAAGGCAATCACGGGAAGGAGGTGGCAATCGAGCGACGGTGAACAGGGAGTATGCGGCGAATTGTGAAATGTGAATCGTGTTGTTATGTGACCTGAAATGAAGAATGTTCGGGGAGGACCCACTATGAAGAAGATGATTGTAGTAGCGTTGCTGATCGCCCTGGTGCTGTCGGCGGTTTCGTCGGCGGACGTGCTGCGCGAGATCTGGTGGGGCGCCGCCAGTATCGATGAGGCGGTCGCGCTGGTTAACAGCGGCACTCCGGCAGACCAGGTGGACGTGCTGGCCGAGCCGACCTGGGCCAACATCGCCGACAACTATGTGGCGAAGATGAGCGGCTGGATTCTGGTCCCGGCCACAGGCGAGTACACCTTTTATGTCTCCGGAGACGATTCGCAGCGGCTGTTTGTAAGCCAGGACGATGATCCGGGCAACGCCGTGCTCGTCGCTTCTGTAGACGGCTGGACCGCTTCGCAGGACTGGGGCAAGTATCCGACCCAGAAGGCCGAGCCGATGATGCTCGACGAAGGCCAGCTTATCGCCATCTATGGCGTCATGCAGGAAGGCGGCGGCGGCGACGGGCAGGATTGGGGCTGGACCGGACCTGGCGTCGAGACCATCACCGTGATCCCTGACGCGGTCACCTACTCCGGCCATCCGAGCAAGGCCAACAAGCCAGACCCGGCTGACGGCGCCACGGGCGTCATGAGCGGGATCCTGAGCTGGGGCGCTCCGGCCACAATCGAAAATCCGACCTACAGCGTCTACGTCGGCGCCGATCCCGAAGCGCTCGAGATGATCGCGGACGGCCTGACCGAGACTTCGCTCGAGGTCGGCGTTCTGGGTGTGGACTTCGATTTCGAGACCACCTACTACTGGCGTGTTGACACGAATGGCGAAGAAGGCACCGTCTGGAGCCTGACCACGCAGCACGGCCGACCGATCATCACCTCGGCCAAGGGCGACGCCCTTGCTGAAGGGGGCGATGCCCAACTCGTCTGCGAAGCCACCAGTGCCGCCCAGGGCGAACTGAGCTACCAGTGGTACCGCGAGACCGTCATCATGATGGGCTTCGAACTGAAGGACGTTCCGCTGCCCGAGGGCGTGGAATCGGTACTCAACGTCGCCGGCGCCACGATTGACGATCAGGGGTACTACTACTGTGTCGTGACCAACGACAATGGCTCGACCACCTCGCCGCTGGTGTTCCTTGACATCCAGACGGGTCTCATTCACCGCTGGACGTTCGACGAGAGCGCCGATGGCGTGACGATCCCCGACGTGGTGGGCGGCGCTGACGCGACGCTGATGAACGGTACGGGTGCAGCGGTCATCGCCGACGGCCAGGCGACGCTGGGCAACGACGGCTCGCAGAATTCCAACAATGCCGCAGCGGGCGACTACGTCGACCTGCCGAATGGGATCCTCTCGCCGCTGACGCAGATGACGCTGGAATGCTGGACCACCTGGGACGGCACCGATGCGATCTGGCAGCGGGTCTATGACATGGGTACCTCGAACGGCGGCGAAGACGTCTCCAGCGCCGGCGACCAGACCACTTGGTTCATGTTCTGCCCGATCAGCGGCAGCCGCGTGGTTCAAGTTGAGTACCGTCGTCTCGGCGTGGCGAACAACTTGCCCATCAGCGACAACGGGATCTTCCCGGCCAATGAAGAGGTCCTGATCACGCACGTTCATGATGATGTGGCCGGTATCGTCAAGGTCTATATCAACGGCACGATCATCGGTGCCTATGCGGCCCCGGCCATGCTCAACGAGTTCATCGACAACAACGTCTGGCTCGGGCGTTCGCAGTGGGGCGACCCGCTCTACACCGGCTCCTACAACGAGCTGCGCATCTATGACACCGCCCTGTCGGCGGCTGAGATCGCAGCCAACTACCTGGCCGGTCCCGATGCCATCGCCGAGCCCGCGGTGCCGTGCGAAATCAACCTGGTTGGCGATCGCAACAGTGACTGCGTCGTCGACTTCGTCGATGCCGCCATCACCGCGGATCAGTGGCTCGTTCAGTCGCTGGAAGAAGAGTAATCCGACCATTCGGATTGCCTCCCAGTGTCCTGAACCGGGACACACGGGAACACTTCAGGGCCTGTACCTCCAGGTGCAGGCCCTTTCTCCATCCACGCTTCGCGGAAGCAGAACCTCGGCCCAGGGATGGAAATCCATGCCAGATCGCGCCGGATTCGTGGCGTTTTTTCGGTACTTTTTACACGCCAACGGGTATGATATTCCTTCCAGCGGCGCAACAACGTGCCTCCTTTCGACCGTCCTGCGTCGCGGTTCGTAGCCTCAGTGGAGCCGGCAGCATGGAGATCACGTTGAAGCACCGGAATCTGACCGAGCTTTTCTACCGGTCAATGGCCCAGGCGGCCTCATCCGAAAAGATCTATATTGAGATCATCAGCACGGACCGGCACGAGACGCTGAGCTTCGCTCAGTTGCAGTCGCGATCCGAAGCCTTCGCTCACCGCCTGATCCAGCGTGAGCACATCGGTCCGCAGGACCGGGTCGCCATCGTCTCGAAGAATCGCGTCGACTGGGACGTCGCTCTCTGGGGCGTGCTACTGGCGGGAGCGGTCCCGGTGCTGATCGATCCCGAGCGCGGCCCCCAGGGGGTAATGGCGCACCTTGAAGCCACCGACGCGCGAGCTCTGATCCTTTCCGATGATTACGCCAACGCGAACGACCGCGAAGAGCTGACCGGGCACGCGAACTCCGCGGGCCTGGCGGTGATTCTCATGACGGGCGGTCCGCTCGGGGAAGACGAAGATCCGGAGAGATCCGACCTCGATGCCATCCACAGCCACATCCGTCCCGATGATACAGCGGTCGTGCTCTGCACATCCGGAACCACGGGCGATCCGCGCGAGGTGGAACTGACCCACACCAATCTCGTCGCCAATCTCGAGGGCTCCGTTCGGCGCGTCGACCTCGGTCCGCAGGATGTGCTGGGACACATCCTGCCACCCCACCATTCGTTCGGCTTGACCGTCGGGAAACTCCTGCCCTTGCTGGCAGCGGCCACCAGCATCTACACGAACCGGTACCGCGAGGTGGCCGACCTGATCCGTGAGAAGCGTATCACGATCTTCATTGCCATCCCCGCCCTTTTCACCACGCTGGCCCGCAAACTGGAGGACGGCCTCGACCGCCAGAAGCAGCAAAGCCTCCTCCTGCGATGGCTCGATCGGTACCTGCCACGATGCGTGGGCCGACTCATTCGCAGGAAGCAAGGGTGGACCAGCGTGCGATTTTTCCTTTCAGGCGCCGCTCCGATGCCGCGCTGGGTGCTCGATACGCTCTGGAAGCGCGGCTTCCGCATGTATGAGGGCTACGGCACCACGGAGAACTCTCCCGTCTACGGTTTCAACGAGCGACTGGACAAGCTCGGTTCGGTGGGCAAACCCATCGACACGCTGGCGGTCAAGATCGTGGATGAAGAGAATCAGAGGCAGGAACCCCGGCAGAAAGGTGAAATCTGCCTCGGGGGCCCTTGCATCATGAAGGGCTACTACCGGAACGCCGCGGCCACGCAGGCGGTGGTTGACACGGGCGCAGACGGTGTCCGTTGGCTGCACACCGGGGATCTCGGCTATGTCGACGAGGATGGCTATCTGTATATTACGGGACGCAAGAAGTACCTGATCATTCTGCCCGGCGGCAAGAACGTCAACCCCGAGCGGGTGGAGACCGCACTGTCCGAGGCACGGTTCGTCAAGGAGGTGCTCGTCGTGCCAACCCGGCGGACCGACCCCAACGGCGTTATGGAGGAGACCATGCGTGCCCTCGTCCAGCCTGCCTGGGAGATCATCGAGGGACATACGCGGCGGCCCAGGAGCGAGCTGTTGGCCGAGCTTCAGACGGTCAAGAACCTCATCTGGGAGAGCATCCGGGACTGCCAGCGAAACAACAAGCACCTCTCGGGGTTCGAGAGAATCGCCGCTCACCAGCTCGAGATTCACACGAGCGAATTCGCCAAGACCTCGACGGGCAAGATCCGGCGCGAGCAGTACATGGATCTGGAACACCTCGAGGCCAAGCACATCCCCGTCACCGGCTACGTGCGTCCCGTGGTTCGGACGCGGGACGCGGATGCCACGGCCGTCTGACACTCGGCAAACGGATTGCACCGCCCGCCACGAACGCTATAATCGCTTCCATGACATAGGGTGGCTTCTCAACCCACGCGCGGGCCCGAGGCGCACCCTACCTCGCAGTGTCGTCCAGAGAACCTGAAAGGAGGACCGCACAATGCCAGCAACACCGAATCCCGCCCCGCTGTCCGATGTTTCCCCGAGTATGAGCCGGCGCCGCTTCATGGCTGGAGCAGCGGCGGCATCGTTTGCCGTCGTCGCCCCCGGCGCCGTTCGGACGTTCGCCGCCAACAGCAAGATCAATCTCGGCATGATCGGCTGCGGAGGACGGGGCACCTGGATCGCCAGGCTCTTCAAGGAACACGGCGGATACAACGTGGTCGCGGCCGCCGATTACTTCCAGGACCGCACCGACCGGCTGGGCGACGACGTCGGCGTACCGGCGTCGAATCGCTACACGGGCCTCAAGAGCTATCTGAAGCTTCTGGACAAGGTGGACGCGGTGGCGATCATCAGCCCGCCCTACTTCCACCCCGAGCAGGCAGCCGCCGCCGTCGAGGCGGGCAAGCACGTGTACCTCGCCAAGCCCATTGCCGTCGACGTCCCGGGGTGCCTGAGCATCGAAGACAGCGGCAAGGCCGCGCGGCAGAAGAAACTCTGCTACCTGGTCGATTTCCAGACGCGCGTGGACCCGTTCTACATGGAGGCCCTGCGGCGCGTGCACAAAGAAAACGCGCTGGGCACGTTCGCTTTCGGGGAGTGCACCTATCACGCGGGCGACCCGTTTACCGGCCATTACGACACGTGGAAAGCGGACCCTGAGAACCCCGAGAATCGCCTTCGCGCCTGGGGGCTCGACCGCGTCCTGTCGGGCGACATCATCACCGAACAGAACATCCATACGCTCGACGTGATGAACTGGATCATGGGCGAACCGCCTCTGTGGGCGGTCGGCAGCGGCGGACGGAAGTTCCGCCCGGTGGGCACCTGCTACGATACGTTCAGCTTGCTGTTCCAGTATCCCAACGACGTCGCCATCACTTTCAGCTCGCGACAGTCCAACGGGTACGGCACGCAGCCCGAGGGCATCCGCAACCGCATGTTCGGCACCGAGGGTATCCTGGAAACCGAATACGGCGGGCAGGTCCTCATTCGCGGCGATCATTTCTATCGCGGCGGCAAGTCGCCTGGCATCTATCGGGACGGCGCGGTCGCCAACATCAAGAACTTCTACGACAACATTACCGGCGGCCATTTCGAGAACCCGACCGTCGAATGCAGCGTCCGCAGCAATCTGATCACCGTCCTGGGGCGCACGGCCGCCTATGAGAAGCGGATGGTCACCTGGAACGAGCTGATGAGCAGCAAGGAGAAGCTGGACGCGAATCTCAAGGGCATCAAGGCATAGGACACAATCGAGAACGCATCGTGCGCGGGAGCTCGCAACGTGCGGGATCCCGCGTACGAGACTTCACGGAGGTTTGCGTGTGGACAGACAAATGCTGAACCGCCGGCAAGTGCTGGCCGGAACCGCGCTGACGGTCGCGGGCCTTTCGTTGACCACCTCGTGCAGCTCGTCTTCCGAAGGTCGGACGGCGCGGAAACAGGCGACCGGCTTCGAGCTGGGGGTCTGCGATTGGACCATCGGTCGGACCTGCCAGCCGGAATCGTTCGACGTAGCCAAGCGTATCGGAATCGATGGGGTGCAGGTCGATTTCGGACGCGGAAAGGACACGCTGCCGCTCTTCGACCCAGGCATTCAGCAGAGTATCCTCGAATCGGCGGAACGAAATGGACTGGAGGTTGCCTCGCTGGCGATGGGCACGCTCAACGAGGTCCCATACAAGAGCGATATTCGCGCCGAGCAATGGGTCGAACGGGCCATCGACATCTGCCCGAAGATGAAGACGAACATCATTCTGCTGGCCTTTTTCGGCAACGGGGACCTGCTCAACGATCCGGTCGGGATGCAGACCACGGTAGATCGTCTCAAGAAGGTCGCTCCGAAGGCAGAGCAGGCGGGCGTCACGCTGGCTGTCGAATCGTGGCTCAGCGCCGCCCAGCACATGGAGATCATCGAGCGCGTCGGGTCCCCTGCGATCAAGGTCTATTACGATGTCGGCAATTCGAACCTCAAGGGCTACGACATCTACCAGGAGATCCGCACGCTGGGCAAGCACATCGTCCAGTTCCACGCCAAGGATTACGATAACCTGTATGGGCGGGGCTCGATCGATTTCCCCCGCGTGCGAGAGGCCATGGACGACATTGGTTACCGTGGGTGGTTCGTCATGGAAGGCACGAAGATGCCGCTTGGCGTCGAAGAGAGCTGCCAGTACGACGCCGAATACCTGCGTACGATTTTTCCGCCCGAAGTCTGAACGAACCCAGCGAACCCGTCGAGGGAGAAAGGCACGTTAGACGATGAAAACGCGAAGAACCACGACCATCTTGTTGACGTTACTGGTTGCTTCTCTGGCGGTCGCTACCCCGCTGGACGATTACGTCGCCCAGCCGGACCCGAGCTACCGCTACAGTCTGGTCCGCACGATCGACCATCCGCAGGGCAAGATCTACGTCCTGGACATGACCTCGCAGAGCTGGCGCAGCGAGAACGAAGTCAATCGCACGCTCTGGAAGCACTGGCTGACGATCGTCGTCCCGAACAACGTCGCGTTCGATACCGCCCTGCTCTGGATCACCGGCGGCAGCAACGATCGCCCTGCCCCGACCAGGCCCGACGACATGCTGGGCAACATCGCGCTGCGGACGCGGTCGGTGGTGGCGGAGCTGCGCATGGTGCCCAACCAGCCGCTGGTCTTTCCCGACGATCCGGGCAACCAGCGGTACGAAGACGCAATCATCGCTTACACGTTCGACAAATTTCTGCAGACCGAGGACCCGACCTGGCCTCTATTGTTACCGATGGTCAAGAGTGCGGTCCGCGCGATGGATACGGTCCAGGATCATCTCGCCAAGACCACCGACGGCAAGCTGGCGATCCAGAGCTTCGTCGTTTCCGGCGGCTCCAAGCGAGGCTGGACAACCTGGCTGACCGCGGCGGTCGACCCACGGGTCCGCGCCATCGCACCGGTGGTGATCGACGTACTCAACATGGACGAGCAGATGCGGCACCACTTCGCCGCCTATGGTTTCTATTCGCAGGCCATCGGCGATTACGAGCAGATGAAGGTCCTCGACCGGCTCGGCTCTCAGGACGGCGCCGCCATACAAAATTTCGTCGATCCGTACAGCTATCGCGATCGCTACACGATGCCAAAATTCCTGATCAACTCGGCGGGCGACCAGTTCTTTCTGCCCGACTCGGCGCAGTTCTATTTCTGCGATCTGCCTGAGGACAAGCACCTGCTCTACTGTGCCAATACCGACCACGGCCTCGACGGCTCCGAGGCGGACAAGGCCCTGATGGTGTGGTATCAGTCGATTCTCACCGGTCGCGACCGTCCCCAATTCTCGTGGGATATTCCCGAGGACGGGCATATCGTCGTGACGCCTCAGACACAACCGCAGAAAGTCACTCTCTGGACGGCAACCAACCCGACAGCGCGGGATTTCCGCCTGGAGACGATCGGCAAGGCCTGGCAGAGCCGCTCGCTGACGCCGAACGATTCCGGCGTCTATGATGTCCACATTCCGGCTCCGGAGAAGGGCTGGACCGGTTATTTCGTGGAACTTCAATTCGACTCGGGCACCCCGGTGCCCTACCGCTTCAGCACCGAGGTTCGCGTCACGCCGGATACGCTGCCCTATGCGGATCAACTCCCAGAGAACTGACGATCCGAACGAGAATGGGCGAAGGCCGGCGCGACCGACCTTCGCCCGTATGGGACGCTATTTCTCGTTGCCCCACAACTGGCTGCCGTTGCCGTGGTTCTTGCGCCATTCGTCCCGCCAGCGATGGAGGTCCGTGACGCCGATGAACGACTTGGGCTGGCGAACCTCCTTGCTCGGACCGGCGGGAAGCTTCTGTAGAGGCGGCGCCTGATACCAGTAGGCAACGCTGGCCAGATCGAGGGTCAGGTTGTTGGCGTGCCCATGCTCGATGGTGAACCGCAGCGATTCGTTGAAGTAGATCGGGTCGCTGATGTGGAAGCGGTACACATGGGTCCGGCCCAGCCAGCCGACGTCGTCGTTGACGCGGGCATACCCGAAGTACGGATGCGTGTAGAGCGTCTTCGGGCACCAGGATGTGTTGAAGTAATCCTCGGTCCCGGTCCCGTGCAGCGTGGGCATCTTCTGGCCATCGATGAAGATCATGTCGTCGCCTTCGCCATACCACATCGGTGTCGGGCAGTGCACGTAGTAGTTCACGCCGACGAAGTGGCCTTTGCCTTCGATGGCGGCAAACAGGTAGTTGTCCTTGCCGTCAGGGTTGTTGGGCTGCGGACCGGTCACGCCCCACTCGGTCTCGCCCTCGGGGGTCGCCTCGGTCAGCTCGTGATTGTACCAGGCACAGAATCGGCCCATGTCCTTGTCCAACACATCGACCTCGACGTAGTCCACGTAGTAGTAGAAGGCACTGATCTCCCGTCCCGTCTGGTTTTCGATTTCGATCCGCGCTCCATCGGCGAACGGCATCGCGAAGTACGACACCATCGCCCGACCGTCCACAGGACCGACCGCCAGCGGCAGGCTGACGAAGGGGTAGCTTTCGTTCCAGCCCTGCCCGAAGAAGGGACCGATGGGCGACTCGACCGACGGGAATTCACTGCCGTCCCAGTACATGCGAAGGAGGATGTCGTTGCGGTTGAGTTGCTCCGGCGGCGGTGCGATGGTGATCCAGATGTGGTTGATGATGCCGGCGCCCGAGACGTTGAACAACTCGCGCTTCTGGCCGTCGGCGATGTGTTCGAAGCGGTCGTTGTTGCCGCCGGAACGGTCGTAGCTGCTGACACGTTTGGTCCGCATGCCGCTCTCCACGCGGGCGAGTCCCATCAGATCGCTGCCATGGCCGACATCGGCCGACGCGGGGAACTGCAAGAATAGAACGATTGCCGTCACTGCCAGACCAAGGGGCTTGCTCATCTCTGTGACCTCCTTCTCATTCGAGGTTCTCGGTAGTGGACTGCTGCGTGTCGCGTGGGTGCAGTATAACGCCGATGTGGCGGGCGGCAAACCTCGCTGGGGAATTCCGTAGACATCGTAGCGACGATGAACTACGCTATCCTCCACGACCCAAGGCCAGAATCGCCCACAATGAGATGGACACAGCCTATGGCGCAGAACGACCAGCCGGCCGGTGACTTGAACGTTCCGATCGCTCCCAAGGGACTGGGGATTCTCCTGGTGGTGGGTCCGAGCCTGGTCTGGGCGGCCGAATACATCGGCTCGGGAGAAGTGATCATCGCCACCCGCACGGGGGCGATCCTGGGCACCGCCGTTCTGTGGGCGGTCGTCATCGGGGTGTTTCTGAAGTTCTGGATCGGCGTGGCGGGCGCTCGCTACACCGTCTGCACAGGCGAGGGCATGGTCGATATGTTCGACCGCATGCCCGGGCCTCGTCACTGGGTGGTCTGGATCGTGCTGGTGGTTCAGCTCTTCTGCGCCGTCATGTCCACGGGCGCTCTGGCGAGTTCGGCGGGCAGCTTCATCCATAGCCTCGTGCCCTGCGCCGACCTGAGGATCTGCGGCCTGCTGGCGGCGCTGTTCGCGGTAGCGGTGGCCTGGTCGGGCGTCTTCGACGTGCTCAAGATCTTCATGAGCCTTTTCGTTCTCGTCATCGTCATCGGGGCGATGTACATCGCCTATCACGTATTCCCGAGCTTCGCGGAGTTGGCGGCCGGACTGACGGGCAGGCTGCCCGAGGTACCCGAATGGGCGTCCGCTGCCGAAAGCGTCAACGACAGCGCCTGGCAGGAGATCCTGCCCGTCCTGGGCTGGGGCGCCGGGGGCTTTGCGTCCCAGGTCTGGTACACCTATTGGGTCATCGGCGCCGGGTATGGCGCCACCGCCGGTCGAGGGTATGGCAAATCCGCCGACCTGACGAACCTCGGCGCGATGTCCCGCGAGACCGCCCAACGCATCAAGGGCTGGTGCTATACGCTGTATGCCGATTCGAGCATCGCCATGGTGCTGGGGATCCTCGTCACCGGGGCGTTCTTGATCGCCGGCGCGGGAATCCTGGGCGTCGAACACCTGGTCCCGGAAAACAGCAACATGGCGGAGGTGCTCTCGCAGGTCTTCGCGCGGCGCTGGGACAAGCTGGGCGGCTTCCTCTTCAAGCTCTGCGGGGCAGTCGCGATGGTCTCGACGCTGATGGGCCAACTCGCCGGCTGGCCTCGCCTGCTGGCCGATTCGTGCCGGCTCTGCATCCCGGGCTTCAATCGCCGGTTCCCGTGGAAGAGACAGTTCCATATCTTCCTGGTGCTGTTTTTCTGCACGAGCGTGCTGATCGTGTGCTGTCTGGGCCAGCAGCCGATTTCCCTGCTGAAGATCTCCTCGATCCTGGAGGGCATTCTGCTGATCGCGCTGCAGGCAGCGGCGGTGGCGTTCGGGCTGTTCGTCGTCATGCCCAGGATGCTGTCCAAAGAAGCGTACGGCGTTCTCAAGCCGGGGTGGATCTTCGCCGCCGGGCTGCTCGGCACGCTCGTGTTCTATGGTTATCTCTGCGTAACCCAGGTCCCGCAAGTGCTGCTGGAAATTCTCGGCCGGACCGGCTAAGCTGGACCCTGGACGACGGGCGCTGGCCCGTCCCCCAATGCCTGTTGATCCATGGAGGGCAGAATCTTGAACCTGTTGAGTCTCTCGACGGTCCTGGCGACTCAGGCCCCTGGTCAGATCGACGTCACCGGTCCGCTGGTCATTCTGGCGGTCGGCATCGCGATCGTCATCGGGATGATCGTCTTCTTGCGCGTCAATGCTTTCCTGGCGCTGATCACCGCCGCGATGGTCGTCAGCCTGCTGGCGCCGGGCGACCTCTCCGAGAAAATCAGCCGGGTGGCGACGGAATTCGGAACCACCGCCGGCAAGATCGGCGTCGTCATCGCCATGGCCGCCATCATCGGCAAATGCCTGATCGACTCCGGCGCCGCCGATCGTGTCGTAAGGCTCTTCGTCGGACTGCTCGGCGAGAAGCGCTGCGCGATCTCGCTGATGTCCAGTGGATTCGTCCTTTCGGTCCCGGTCTTCTTCGACACCGTGTTCTATCTGCTGCTGCCGCTGGCGCGCTCGATGCACCGGCGCACGGGACGAAGCTACCTGCTGCTGATCCTCGCGATGGGCGCGGGCGCCTCGATCACCCACTCGCTCGTTCCGCCGACGCCGGGGCCTTTGATCATCGCAGGCACGCTGGGCATCGACTTGGGCATGATGATCCTGGTCGGCTTGCTCTGCGCGATCCCGACCGCCATCGTGATCCTCTTCTTCGTCGGCTGGCTCGCCAAGCGGATCGATATTCCCATGCGTCCGCTGGAAGGGACGGGACCGGAGCCGGAACCGCTGCCCGACGAACAGCTCCCGGGACTGTTGCCGTCGATCCTGCCGATCATCCTGCCGGTGCTGTTGATTTCGATGCACACGATCGTCTCGACCCTGGCCAAAGGCGCCGACGAAGACACCACCATCCGAAGAATCGAGGCGATCACCGCCATTCTCGGCAACGCCAATCTCGCCATGCTGCTTTCGGCGGCGATCGCGCTGTACGTGCTGTGGTCGCAGCGAAGGCCCAGTCGCGAGCAGTTCAGCCGGACGGTCGAGGTCTCGCTCATGAGTGGCGGCATTATCATCCTGATCACGTCCGCGGGCGGCGCCTTTGGCGCCGTGCTCCAGGAGGCCAGGGTCGCCGACGCCATCCAACAGCTCATGGCGGGCGACGGCGCCAGTCAGTTCGGCGGGATCAAGCTGCTGTTCATGGCGTTCCTGATCGCGACGCTGCTCAAATTTGCCCAGGGCTCCAGCACGGTGTCGATGATCGCGACATCGGGCATGCTGGCGGGCATGATTACCTCGCCCGAGGCCCTGGGCTATCATCCGGTCTACCTGGCAGCCGCAATCGGTTTCGGTGCCCAGTGCGGCAACTGGATGAACGATTCTGGCTTCTGGATCTTCGCCAAGATGGGCGGTCTGACCGAAGTCGAGACGCTCAAGACCTGGACGGTGACGGTCAGCTCGATGGCGGTGATCGGGCTGTTGTTCACCGCGCTGTTTGCCAAGGTCCTGCCCCTGATCTGAGAGGACTGCGCCCTTTTCAGCGGACGACTCGTGCGATATGCTCTACCGCCCGTTGATTGGAATGAGATTCTGAAACGAGGTGCTCGATTGAAAGCGCTGCTCTATACCGAACCCTACACGCTTGCATACACCGACGTGCCCGATCCGACGATTGGCGCCGACGACGTGCTGATCCGCGTCAAGGCCTGTGGCATCTGCGGCTCGGACGTGCAGGGCTATACCGGCAAGACCGGTCGGCGACTGCCCCCCTTGATCATGGGCCATGAGGCTGCCGGGCTGGTGGAAAAAGCCGGCGCGAACGTCGCGGATTTCAAGCCGGGGGATCGGGTCTGTTTCGACTCGACGGTCTACTGCAACGCCTGCCCCGCCTGCCGACAGGGTCTGTTCAACCGCTGCGTCCACCGCCAGGTGCTGGGCGTCTCGGTCCCCGAATTCAAACGCCACGGTGCCCTCGCGCAATTCATCGCGGTTCCGCACTGGATCGTCGCCAGGCTGCCCGATGACATGTCGTTCGTGCAGGCGGCGCTGCTGGAGCCCGCGTCGATCGGGACGCACGCCGCCAATCGCAGGCCGATCGGCGAGAGCGATACCACTGTCGTCATCGGAGCGGGAACCATCGGACTGTTCATCCTCCAGGCCGCCAAACTGCGTGGAGCCAAGCGAACCGTCGCCTGCGATCTCAACGACTTCCGTCTCGATCTGGCCCGCCAGGTGGGTGCCGATGTGTGTATCAATTCGCAGGATCGGCCCTTGAAGGAGGCCATCGGCGAGCTGACCGAGGGCCGGGGTGCCGAGATCACGTTCGAAGCGGTCGGGTTCGCTGAGACGTTCGGGCAGGCCATCTCGATCACCAAGACCGGAGGCAGCGTGGTCGCGGTCGGCAACCTCGCCAAGCAGACGGAATTCAACCTTCAGGAGCTGGTGAGCCGGGAGTTGACGTTCACTGGATCTTACGCCAGCTCGGGGGAGTTTCGCACCTGTATCGACCTGATCGCCTCGGGCCGGATGGATGTGGGCCCGCTGGTCAGCGAAGTCCTGCCGCTTGAAGATGGCCCTTCCGCCTTCAAACGCCTGCTGGACGGCAAAGAGAACCTGCTGAAAATCGTCCTGGAACCCTAACCACGGAGCACAAGGGAATGGAGAATCTTTTCGATCTTTCGGGCAAAGTCGCAATCGTCACGGGCACCAGCCGGGGTCTGGGCCAGTATTTCGGCCGGGCGCTGGCGCAGGCAGGCGCCGATCTGGTCATCACGAGCCGTGACGTTTCGAGGCTGACGGACTTCCGCGAGGAAATCGAGGCGCTGGGCCGAAGGGCCCTGCCCGTCAAGCTCGATGTGCTCAACGAGAGCGATATCGAGAATGTGGTCCGCCTGGCGATCGCTGAATATGGCAAGATCGATATCCTGGTCAACAATGCGGGATTGAATATCCGCAAGCCCGCCACCGAGTTCGCATGGAAAGACTGGGACACCGTCCTGAACACGGATCTCAAGGGAGCTTTCTTCGTCGCCCAGGCGGTCGGCAAGGAGATGATTCAGCGCCGCTATGGGCGAATCATCAATATCGGCTCGTGTACGTGCGTCTTCGGGATGGAGGGCATCGGACCCTACTGTGCCAGTCGCGGCGGGATTCTCCAGGTCAGCCGGTCTCTGGCAGCCGAGTGGGGTCGTCATGGGATCACCGTCAATGTCCTGGCGCCCGGCTGGTTCAAAACCGCCCAGAACAAGGTCCTGTACGAGAACAAGCCTTGGGTCGAGTACATCACGGATCGCATTCCGCTGGGCCGGCCGGGACAGCCGAACGACCTCGACGGCACCGTGATCTTCCTGGCGTCGGATGCCTCCGCCTACGTCACCGGGCAGATCCTGCTCGTCGACGGAGGCTTCACCACCGGCGCGACCAAGGCCATTGTATGAGTCAAAATCGGGAGAGCCGTGATAGAAATGCGGTTCTGATGCGTCTGTAGGAATAGGATCGTCACAGACCCACGCGCGGGCCCTGACCCGCCCTACGTGGAAAGGTACGGACATGTGGACATCGAACGAGATGATTGCGCTATACATCCTCATCGGCCTGCTCGGCGTCGGTGTGGTGGCCTGGCTGCTGCTGCGCAAGACCCTGCGCACACGCCTGCGCATGAAGAAGCTGCTCGAAAACGATCCCGATATGAACGACTGGCTGATCGTTTTCGGTTGGACGCCCAAAATCCTCTATGTCCCCACCATCGCCGCCTCCCTGGTGGCCGCGGTCCTGATGTTCCTCCAGGAGACCGACTGGAGCGTCCTGGCCTCGATCAATCCCAGGCTCGTCGGCGGCATCTGGTTCACGATCTTCATCATCAATCTGATCGTCGAGGAGTACGACATCAGCATCAAGCTGCTGATCATCGGCGTCATCACCATCGGGTTCGTCTTCCTCTGGCTACACCTGCTCGGCTGGGCGGGCGGCTTCCTGCGCGTCTTCCGTCACCTGGGCTTCTCCATCAGCGGGACGGGATACTTGCTCATGACGGTGATCGGGCTGCTGACCATCTTCATCTCCTGGCTGCGCGGATTGTTCTACTACGTGGCGATCACGCCCAACTACATGAACGTCCAGGAAGGCCCGACCGAAACGGGCGAGCAGATCGGGCGTGAGGACTACAACACCCGCATCGACACCGGCGACTTCCTCGAACGGCTCTGCGGCTTCGGACGCATCGTCATCACCTTCAAGGAGAAGACCCGCCTACCGCTGATTCTGCTGGTCTGGAAGGTGCAGGCCAAGGCGCAGATGCTCGAGAGCGTCCGGGCCAAGTTCGCGGTGGACTACCCCCAGCAGCGTCCCACTGCCCCACCGCCGCCCAGTCCGCCCGCCGGCCCGCCGGCGATCCCGCCCGAGAGCCTGCCGTAGGATCGTCAGTAACCGTCGTCGACAGCACGCGCCAGACCGCGGGCGACCACGGCGTGACCGTCGCGGTCCCGGTGCCCGTGCCCGAGGGCGTCCGCTACGAAACCACCGTCCAGAACTGAGCGAGCCCCGTCGGCGAGCAGAAGGATGAAAAACCGCACATCTGTCGCCCCCCTGCCGTTACCCGGGACCGGATCGGTGCCTCTATAGGATGGAGAGCCGGATACCGACTCTCCGCTCGTAGACAGCAGGCAACAAGATACGGGGGTGATTCAATGTTTGCGTATCGTGAAGCTCACGATCTGGTGATCGATTACGGCGAGGCCCTGCGAGAAGGCAGCCTGCCAACGTTTCTTAAATCGTTGTCGCGGTTCGAAGGCCGGGACGTGCTGAGCACTGCCAACTTCTGGCACGGCGCGGAAATGATGCGGATTCTCAACAGCATCTCGTTTGCCGAGGAGATGACCGCACCCAACCTGGACATCTTTCTGGCCCGGGTCCATGCGAGGATCGCATCGCGCGCCCGCAAGGCCCAGGTCGCTCCTCGGGTCAAACGCAGACGAGCCACGCCCGATCAGAATCCGCAGGAGTGAAAACGAAACAGGGCTGCGAGTCTACCCCGCAGCCCTGTGAAGGTCTGTGCGTCCAAGTAGCAGTTACGCTGCCATCCGTCGTCGCAGCCAGCCGGCCAGGCCCAGACCGAGACTGCCCAGCAGAGCTGCACCCGGGACGGGAACCATCGTCAACTGATCCTGCTTGTAGTACCCCGCCTGCCCCAGATGCCCGGCAGCATACATGTTCAGCACGCGGACGTTGCCGATGTGGTCCCAGCCCGACTGCACCGCCGCGGTATAGAACTGATTCTGGAGCGATGCATCGTTATCAGACCAGGTCTTGGCGATCTCATCTTCGATGTACCAGATCACTTCCTGAAGCGCCTTGGCCGATGCCGAACGCCCGCTACCCGCGGTATAGTTGTATCCAGCCAGGGTGCCGGCGCGGAACTGCGTGTACAGATAAGCGGTCATCGGATCGAGTGGATCGCCGCCCTGCGGGCCGCTCGCACCGTGATTCGTCCCCCCGAACAGAGCTTCCGTCGCCACCGCCACGTCGTACCATGACCCCGGCGAGACGTACTCGTTCTTCTCCAGACAGAACGAGGAGTACGGATCGGTCTCTCCGGTGAGGCTCGTGAACTCGGCGTCCGGCGTCAGCAGAAACTCGCCCCCATTGCCGCTGTAATACCCCGAGACGCGGGTCAGACGGACCGACGGGTCGGCGGACACCACCGTGGCGGTCAACAGGCAAACGATCAGGGTCAATGTCAGTTTCTTCATCATTTCATCATCCCCCAACATGGTTGTCTTCCGGAGAAGGTCCTAGCACGATCATGCCTGAATCGCGGGACCCATCCCCTGACCTTTGATGGTTCTGAGAATCCGGTAGCAGTACACGATACAAAACAGGATCACTCGACACCCCCCGTGAAACCGTCCTGGCAGCTCTCTATTGAGTATGTAGTGTATCGAATTTCCTGGAAAATGTCAATCCGCAAGCCGCCCCGTCTCACGTTCCCTCGCATGCACCTCATCTGCGCGTTGCGATCGTCGCCATTATGAGACCGTGGTCGCATCGGCCTGAAGATTTTTTCGCCACAGCAGCGACAGGTTCGGTCGAGGGTGGCTCCAGCGACCGGTGCAGAGCTGAGGCAGAGGCGACTAGGGTGCGTGCCCGGGCGATGACGGTGCCGCCTGCCAGTTGGCGGGGTCGTTGCCGTAGGCGGCGGGGTCGAGGCGATGCAGGGCCAGGCCGCGACCGTCGGCGTCGGTGGGCCAGGGATCGAGGCCATCGGCAAAATCCGCCGGATGCGAACCATCGCTATAGACCACACGATCCACCCGAAGCCAGGTCACCGTCCCGTCGTCCGCTACGGAGGCGGGCTTGCTGAGCTGGATCTTGTCGCCTCCGTTGGACAGTTGGCCCGCGCCCCACGGAAGCGCCGTCACGTCGGCGACCTGGTCGTAGGCAATGGCAAAGCTGATCGGGTCCTTGACCAGCACCAGGTGCTCGCCCGGCGCCAGCATGATCGGTTCGTCGCTCGGAAACAGCAGCTCGATCCCCGGATCGTCCGGGTCGTCGGTGAACCGCCAGGGCAAACCCAGGTCCGCATCGTACAGCGTTACCGCAGCATCGCTGATGTTGAGCAGCTCGACGTATTCTGCTTCGGAGGTGTCGGCGGGATGGTACATGATCTCGCTGATCACCACCGGGCCGACCTTGGGCTCGGCGTTGGCGGCGCCGGGCGTCGGCATACGAAGCGCCACGAAATTGTATGCGCCGGTGCTCTTGCGATAGCGACCCATCGAGACGCCTGCTTCGGAGGCGTCGAACTTCTCCTGCACGCTGTAGCCGGTCGGCATGCCGTCGGCGCCCGAATGCAGGTGCAGCGTCTCACCGTCGCGGCTCAGCCCGAACGGACTATGGCAGCCCGGGTCGTCTTCGTGGTCGAAGGTGGCGTCGGCCTCGAGCACGAGATAGCCCCCGCCAGCGATCGTCGTCCCAGGGGCAATCTCATAACGCATCAGATCATCGGCATCGTCGCTGACGAACCAGCCACTGACGTCGATCGTCTCATCCGTGGTGTTGTGCAGCTCGATCCAGTCGGACGCCCCGCCGGTCGGGTTGGCCAGGATCTCGTTGATGACAATCGCACCCAATTCGGGCACGAGGCCTGCGTCGTCGTAACCCGGCGAGCCTCCCGCCACCGCGCTCGGACGCCAGGCGCTCTTGTCGCCAAAGCCATCGGCGCGCGTCGCAGACGGGTCCTTGACCGTCAGCGAGAACCCCGCGCCGTCGGTGATGTCGTACCAGTTGTCCTCGTAGTCGAACCGCTGAATCACCTGTCCGGTCGCATCCTGCAACTCGATCCCTTCGCCCGCATTGCTGAGGTTTCCCTCGTATTGCCCAGCGAGGTTCAGCTCGTGACCATAGACCGCCTCGAACGCTGCCCGATCGCGCACCACCAGCGTGTACCCCCCCGGCTCCAATCCGACGTTGGGGAAGGTGAAATCGATGCCATCGCTGAATGTCACCAGATTCAGGTGGATCGTCTCGCTGCCGATATTAGTCAGCTCGACGTACTCGGCGTTCGGATCGAGCGGATGATACATCACCTCGCTGATCCGCAGAAACTCCGCCACCGGCCCCACCCCGAACACCGCCTCATTCAACGCACTCCAGG